>Ga0315284_10006068_pt1 | contig 17195 bp, 11 predicted proteins | sample YL17G09_16_MG_FD_203696 | JGI IMG/M metagenome (GOLD analysis project Ga0315284, IMG submission 203696) | Sediment microbial communities from Yellowstone Lake, YNP, Wyoming, USA - YL17G09_16 | ecosystem: Environmental > Aquatic > Freshwater > Lake > Sediment | place: USA: Wyoming | collected...
AGAGAATCATGAAGGAAGCCCCGACGAGAGTCATCATGCTCAGCGCCATGGACAAAGTTGACACTCAGCTTCCGCTGAAGGCGTTGGAGATGGGCGCTGTCGATTTCATATCAAAACCGAGCGGCCCGGTCTCCATCGACATTGTGAACTTCGCGGATGCGATCATACAGGTTGTCAAGGGCGTCGCGGATGCGAAGGTGGAGGTGCTCAAGAGGGCCCATGCACCCCTGCCGAACAAGCTCAAGTACCTTCGGAAGGACGCGCTCACGGGAACGAAGGTGATCGTCCTAGCCGCGTCCACTGGCGGACCGAGAGCTCTCGAGGTCGTCTTTGCGGCTCTCCCACGCGAACTCCCCGCTTTCATTTTCATCGTTCAACACATACCCCAGGACTTCTCCGCATCATTTGCGAAGAGACTCGACGCCGCAAGAGGACCTAAGGTCGCCATGGCATCTGACGGGCTCAAGGCCGAGAAGGGCGTCGCGTACCTCGCCCCCGGAGGGAAGCACATCAGGATTGGCTGGAAGGGCGCGACCACGCTTATCATTAAGCTGGACGATGGAGCTCCTGTAAATTTCGTGAAGCCCTCAGCCGACATCCTGTTCAAAAGTGCAGCCGATTGCATGGGAGCGTCAGTGCTGGGCATAATACTGACAGGCATGGGCTCCGATGGCGCCGAGGGCGCGAAGGCGATCAGGGCGGAAGGAGGCAAGATTCTAGTCCAGTCCGAGCAGAGTTCTGTCGCTGCGAGCATGCCCAAGGCCGTCATACAAGCAGGAGCCGCAGACAAGATCGTGTCTCTCGAAGAGATTTCGAGAGAGATCATCAAATTCCTGGAGGGGTGAACCAGCTTGACGAAAGAACTCGACATGACCAAGTATTCGAAGCTCTTCGTCACTGAGGCCAGGGAAAGCCTGCGGGTCATGACCGACTCGATGCTCGAGCTCGAGAAGAACCCGGGCGACAAAGAGATGATCGACCAGGTTTTCAGGGCATGCCACTCCATCAAGGGCATGGCCGGCATGATGAACATGAAGGTGATAACCGACACCACGCATGCGCTCGAGGACATCCTTTCAGCTGTCAGGGAAGGCCGGATTCAACCCACGGGTGACGCCGCGGAAGCCATCTTCAGCTGCGTTGACGCGCTCGATGTCATGGTCTCGGCCGTCGAGCGCTCCACCCCTGTCAATAGGAACCCAGAGCTGATCGAACAGCTCAAGGCCATCCTATCCGGAATGCCCAAGCCACCGCCAGTCAAGAAGAAGGCGAAGGAGGAACATCCGGCAATACGCGATGCTGAACCGAAGAAGACAACATCCGTCAAGATCAAACTTGGAAGGCGATGCGCTCTGCCATCTGCGAGGGCGGTCGTCATTCTCAGAGAACTGGCGAAGGCCGCAGAGGTCGAGCAGACGAGTCCTACTGAGGAGGATATCGATCGCGAACTCATGTTCGAAGACATGACCGTCGTGGTCGTTCCTGGAGACAAATTCACGGAGGCCCTGAGACGAGTTGTGGCGATGACTGATGTCGATGAGGTGCTCGTGGGCGCGACCGACGAACCTATGGAGAAGTGGAACAGGATGGCCAGGCAGGAGACCACATCGCCAGCGTCGACATCAGAGACCCCGCTTGCGCAGAATGTCAAAGTTGGCATGGACAAGCTGGACGATCTGTTGGACAATGTGGGGGAGCTGGTCATCGGGAGGAGCAGGTTGCAGGAGAAGGCAGCAGCTCACGATGACTACGAGCTCCAGGAGATCTCCACTCTCATAGACAAGCTGACCTTCGACATTCAATCGAGGGTGCTCGGCATCCGCATGATACCTCTCGACACGGTCATGAGCAGATTCCCCAGGATGGTAAGGGACATTTCCAAGGCCGAGGGGAAGGACGTCGAGCTAGTGGTCGAAAGCGGGAGCATCGAGTTGGACAGGACTGTGGTGGACAAAATCACAGAGCCTCTCATGCACCTATTCAGGAACTGTATCGACCACGGCATCGAGCCTATGGAAGAGAGAGTGCGTCTGGGCAAGAGGCCGAAGGGCCTCATCAGGATAGTGGCCTCCAAACAGCAGGACCATGTCCTGATCGAGATCTCCGACGACGGTAAAGGGATTGACCTAGACCTGATAAGGAAGACTGCCATCGCGAAAGGCGTCATGACAAAGGAGCAGGCGAATGCCGCCCCCGGAAGGGAGTTGATCGATCTGCTGTTCAGGCCGGGGTTCTCGACCAAGACCGAGGTCACCGAGGTGTCAGGCAGGGGAGTCGGCCTCGACATCGTCAAGAGGAATGTCGAAGACCTTGGGGGGACGGTCATGGTCAATACTTCCAAGGGTGCGGGGTCCACATTCTCGCTCTGGCTGCCTTTCACGCTCGCGATAATAGAGGCGATGTTGGTCGGCATAGCCGACCAGACATACGCCATCCCCATGGGATCCATCGTCGAGACCCACAAGTACGAAACCGAGGATATCAAGACCATCAGAAGCAGAGAGGTGGTTCAGCTCAGAGGGGAGGTCCTGCCGCTCATACGGATGCGGGAGTTCTTCGGCATCGAAGACGGACCGAAGAGGAATGGGATCAACACGTTGATCGTGCAGAGCAGGGACCGCAGGGCTGCGCTCGAAGTGGACGAGCTGAGCGGTCACCAGCAGATCGTCGTCAAATCACTAGATCATAGGCTGAGGAAGGTTCGAGGCGTTTCTGGCGGAACGATCCTCGGAAGCGGCAAGATAGCTCTGATACTGGATGTGGACTCCATACTCGGAGGGTGAGCAGGAATGACGGACGAGAAGACCGGCAGAGTGATAGAGATAATCAGAGAGTTCGCCAACATAGGAGCGGGGAGCGCTGCGACCGCGCTGTCTTACCTGCTGGATGTCGAGCTTATGAACGATGTGACCTCGTGCGATATTCTGCCCATGGCAAAGGTCTCCGAGTGGCTGGGCGGGGCAGACAAGGTTGTCGCGGGCACGTACACATACTTGTGTGGCGAACTCAAGAGCGGAATCCTAGTCGTCCTTCCAGAGGCATCGGCTATCACGCTCCTAACACACCTCACGAAGGAGAAGGTGGATCTCTCTTCCTTGACAGAAATCCAGAAATCGGCCCTCAAGGAGGTCGGCAACATATGCCTCTGCTGGTACCTGATGGCTGTCTCGAAGATGATCGACATCGACATGATCCCGGCGCCCCCGGATGCGGCGGTCGACCTTCTCGGTGCGGTCCTCGACATTCCATTGGCTAGCCTCGGTCAGAGAGTGGACACAGTCCTCGCAGTCCACACATCCTTCAAGGCACTTGACAGCCACTTCGACGGATACTTCCTCATGCTGCCCGAGGAATCCACCCTGAAGCTCATTCTGGAGAGGATGGGAGAATCCAGCAGATGATTGAACCGAGGACAGTCGGGATCGCTCAGATTGCCATATGCCACGCACCGGAGCAGCTGGTGTGCTTGGGCCTAGGTTCTTGCGTGGCCGTGATCCTGTACGATCCAGGCATCAGGACCGGCGGCATAGTACATGTACTACTGCCACACGCTCCGGCCAAGTGTGATAGAGAGGAGAAGTATGCTGACACGGGCACGAGAAAGCTAGTGAAAGAGATGATTGGATATGGCGTCAAGAAAGAGCGCCTGGTCGCAAAACTCGTCGGCGGCGCTCAGATGTTTCCCGGCCTCAACCTCGCTATAGCGAATATTGGGAGAGAGAACAGCATGGGTGCCAGAAGTGTCCTGAGGGAATTCAACATTCGGGTCGTGGCGGAGGACCTCGAAGGCAACAGAGGTCGGTCGGCCTACTTCGACTCTGCTACCGGCCAAGTGACAATAAAGACCGCGTTCCTTCCCACGAAGGTCATCTGAGAGGCCGGTATTGTTCGAATGTGCCTTCAGAAAGGCTTTTGTACTCCGATTGCGTAGTAATCGTTTGCCAGGAGAAGGCGGATGGCTGACGGTAGGTCTGCGTTCATCGCGGGCCGGCTGAGGAAAGTCCCCTCTCCGTGAGAAAGTGGGCTGTCAGAACAGCAGGGCGAGAGTCCTGGCAAGGGCGCAGAAACGACACAGCCTCGGGATAACGTGATGATTCCTCTGTGGATGAAGTCTCCCGGGGATATGGTGAAACGGCGACTCCCCACTGGAGCAAGCTCAAACGGCCGAATCGATCTCTCATCGTCGGCGGGTAGAGTGCAATAGTCGAATGCCATCACCGTCGAGAGACGGGAACAGAAAGGGGCTTATGTCCTTCACCTGGCTATATACCTAGGGGACAGAATGTTAGTACTGTCCCCTAGCTCGTCTTTATGTTCCATGCCCTTCTAGGGTGATGTGAAATCGGCTCAAATCCCTTTCTTCCTCCCCTATGGTCTTTTCCGAGAATGATGGTGGACCTGTGGATCTTGAACCCACGGCCTCTTCCTTGCGAAGGAAGCGATCTTACGCTGATCCAAGGGCAATTGCTGCGCGTCGTTGAGCTTGAAGGATCTATTTCAATCTTGCCGGCGAGCTGCACGCTCGTCCGCTCGAGAGACTCGTCACGTCCGGCGGGACTCAATCCTGCCCGCGATAATCTCTGCGAATGTCTCGAGGAACTTCACCGTCGTGACGTCCGGGATCTTCCCGTCGTTCGTCCCAATGATCTCAATCCATCCGAGCAAGTTCCCGCGTGTCCCACGGATTTGCACATCAAGGTAGTCCCCTTCTATCCAATCCTCGGGGGACCTTCTCTTGATGCCGACTATGAACGGCCGGTTGAAGCCCTCCTTTTCCCTCTCGGGGGACGGGAGGTCCTCAGCGAGGCACATCTTGCTGAGCTTACTGATCATCGACCCCTTGTAGATACTTGATTCGCCGAAGTCAGCCTCGGTGTACACGATGGTCATAACGAAATTCCAGGTTTCGTCCCGAATCCCGCTCATAACAAGGTACCTGTAGTTCCCGTCAACCCCCCTAAGCCCTATCGTCACCGCTTTGATCTTGAAGCTCTTGCCGAGTATGTTCACGACCTGTTGCAGGAATCCCATCTGGTCCAGATCAGTCCTCTGGGAAAGGGCGAATGCGGCTTGCAGACTGTCAAGACCCTTGTGCACGCGGTCAGTCTGCGCGCGCATGTAATCGTACTTCATCTTCAACTTGATCTTCTCGTAGATTTGCCGTGTGTCTTGGTCCTTGTCTATCATAGTCGCTTACACTCGTTCGACAATCACCTTGACTTCCGGCTCGAAAAGGGCTTTCATCACGCGTTCCCTAGGCGTGCACTTCCACTTCTATTTTGCGTCAGGGCGGTTGCACCGCATCTTACGGACACCACACCATAAGCTTTCCTGAGCGATTCATGTCGATGGCCGTTACTCGTTTGAGTCACCACGAGATGATTGCACCAAGACTGCACGACCGTCTAGCGACAACGAGAAAAACACGACTGCCGCGCCATTCCTCCCCTTTGGTCCTTTCCGAGGAGCGCGACCCCAAGATTGAAGCCATACGACTATGCTTCAGAAACATGAATGGATCGGAGGCAGCACGAGTGGTTGACCTCCCCGAGATTTGCCTTGCAGCTGCGGTCGCTGTGAATTCGCCATCGTTTCTATGGATATTCTTCAACCGAATGCATTTTCCTAGTCTGTTCTGGTCATTCATTCTATCGATCATCCTCTCGATAGCATATCTTCATCTCAAGCCAATTCGGGGAAGCCACGAATCGAACGCTTCGTATGACGCTGAGCCTTCTGTTCGATGGTCTGTCGCCTACAGGAAGTACGACTTGGTCCTCCTAGCTTATGGAATCATCTTCGCTGCGAGCTTTGCGGTCTTTGCTCTCCCCTACCTGGTATGGTGGTTCTTTCTCCCTTTCCACTCCACTATGGTTCTAGCATTGACAATCAGAGACAAGAACGTCAAGCCTCCGATCAGATACTCGCTCAGAGTTGGTCTATCGATTCTGTTCTGCATAGGCGGGATTGTCTGGCCGTTCGCATTTGCGAGCGATTTTGGCTTTACCTGACCTATCTCCTATGGTCTTTTCCGAGGCTAGGATCAAACGCATATCCTTTCTCATTATGCCCCGGTCGGACCTCACAATAGATGTTCTTGGAGGCGAGTGGCCTGACTTCGTACGTACCCGGGTAGGCGAGAGTTCATCAGCTAGGAGGCCCACTCGATGACGACATGAACTGGCCCAGGGTTGATGCAATGAGCTCGATCCACTTGATCGACTGGACGTCTGGAAGCTTCCCCACGCTTGTTCCTCCGTACTCGATCCAACCAAGCATCGCGCCTTCCGAGTCGCGGATGACCGTGTCAAAGTAGTCTCCTTCGATGCTCTCTTCAGTCGCCTTTCTCTTCCCCTTTAGCATCGTTGGCCGGTTGAAGGTCGCCTCCTCGATATTGGCGTAAGGGCTGTCCTCCGAGAAATAGGCCCTCGTCAGCGGACTGATGGAAATCCCCTTGTAAACCTCCGACTCGCCGAAGTCAGCTTCCGTGTAGACGAGCTTCCTATTCGCGTCTTCCGTCTCCGGCCTGTACCCGTAAAACACCACCATCCGGTACAGTCTGTCCGAACCCCTGACCCCGATGCCGACTTCCTTGATCCTGAAGCATATCGAGATGAGTTTCGCGGTTTCTTTGAAAATCGCGGGATAGCTTCGGTCCTTGCTCCAGGTCGAGAAAAGCGACCCGATAGCATCCGGGACTTTTGCGTTGTGGTCTTTCTCGGAAGACTCATAGTCTAACCTGAGCTTCCGGGCGACTTCCTCCTTACTCACTGGGATAGACATGATACTACACGGGCTCGGGTGCGAGACGTATTGGCCCAGTGTATCTTGGCTCTTTCCCTTGGAGCCCTTAAGTGTTTTCCACGGACGGCAGTTGTCTTGGATGTCCGCTCCGCAATTCGACACATCATTCCATCTTCCCCACGATGATGCTGCCATTCCTCCTCTATGTTCTTTTCCGAGGCGAGGCTCAAACCCCTTTCCTTTTCTACAGTCTTGCGCCACATGATTCGCAATTCCTATTCCCATCATTGTTAAGCGTGCGACAGTATCGACACTTCACCTTGACAACTTGCGGATGGCCTCCGCCAAAGCCGATGACGACTGGACGATTGCATCATTGAGCTCTGAAAGCTTTCTATCGACCTGCTCTGTTATTCTCTCACATTTCTCTTCTAGAGAAGCAATCTCGGCGCTCATGTCCTTGATTCCCTTTCTGAACTTGTTGTCCAATTCGCGTGCTTCAGGTATCAGATCGAACTTCAAACCCTGGGCGCGTTGCGAGTCAAGTATGGTCTTTTGGAAGATGGCGTACACCTTTGGACTGACGTTGAGTCCCCAGAGCCTCTCTGTTGCGGCCTTCAGAGAGGTCGTGAAGGTCTCCTTGTCTGCTCTCTTTGCCGCGACAATGGCTTTCTTCAGGTTGATGACGGCGTCAAGGTAGGCTGGGACGACGTAAGCTGACTCAATAGTCATTCCGCATTTTATGTCTACCAGTTTAGGGTTGAGAGAGGAGCAGACTTCCCGCTGAACGCGATTGACGAAGGAGATCGTCTCCTCTCCGAGCTTCTTCTTCTGCACGGAAGACTTCTTCTCCTGGAACCTTTCTGCGACGACCTTGAAGTGGGCTACATTATCGATAAGCTTCCTAAGATCAATGGCGTTCTCGACCTTGGCAGACCTCTCACAGAGCAACTCATGAAGGTTCTTGGCAGTAGTCGTGAAATCGTAGTGCAGGAGCTCCGGAGAGTCAAGTCTTAGCACTAATGCCAGCGTCATTTTGAGAGCATTCCTGACAAGGACCCCGTTGATAAGCTCGGGGGTGTCGCGGTTGCTGTGATAGATCTTCATGTATTGGTTCATTCTTGGGTCGATGCTCACGCTCGGAACGCCATTTCGAACAAACCACCATTGGTCTAGGCCAGTATCAGGCGCTCCTTCGACCTCATAGAGTTCCTCGGCCTCGAACTCCTCGATCAGTTCTCTCGTTAGCGATTCGAGCTCCTGCGTGAGGGTTATGTTGCTGCTGAAGCCATAGGCGAAGCCGTCGAGATTGATGTTCGCGACGATCTTGTCCAATTCGTGGGCATGTTGCTTTGTGTATGCATATGAACCCGCCAGCCACCGGAAGACATCTTGGACGCCAAGTTCAATGCTGGTTTCCTCGCCACCGCACGTCACGAACCTTATGGTCCTGGCATTCTTGTAGTTCTTGGCCAGGACTTCTGCGACGCCTATGATTGCCGCCACTCCGCTAGCGTTGTCGTTGGCGGCTCCATACCAGCTGTCGTGATGCGCAGTTAGCACAATTATCTGATCGGGGTATTTCCGCCCTAGGAGCTCACCCACAACATTGTGAGAGGTGCTTTTCACGTTTAGTCCAACAATGTTCTTAAGATTGGCTATGACTTCACCACCTCTGAGAAGTCGTCGTATCGCCTGGGCTTCGATGTATGGGATAGAGACCACTGGAATGGCAGCATCTTCAGTATGGTAGTTCCTAAGGATGTCACGTTCGAAGATCACTGATGTTAGGATCGCCGCGGAGGCTCCGAACTCCTCAGCCTGAGCGACTGGGGCCCAAGATCCAAAATAGAAGAGATTCTCATTTCCCTCTATCAGCACTATCTTGTTCTCGAGATTGACTCCTTCGCGCTCTAGCCGCTTAAAATCTCGGATTGTGCCAAAGCCCACATCAACGATGGCTCCTGTAAGGCCCTGTGCGTCTGTAGCGAAGCCTGGTCGATTTGTTCCGAAGCACTGCCCGCACGCTAGCTTCTTGTGAATTGGCTTTAGCAACTCCAATTCGCTAAGCTTGTGGTTGCTGGTTGCAATCTCGAAGGGTTCGAGGTGAACATTCTTGAGGCCTATCTCATTGAATCTCGATTCTATCATCTTGACCGCTTTGAATTCTTCTGGAGTCCCGACGACTTTCTCTCCGATGTTGAAGAGTCTGTCTATGTCATCCAATGCCTTCTCAAGTGAAAGTTGATTGATCAGTTTCAATTGGTCCTTGTCTAATACAGTCTTGGACATTCCGAAATCACGCCGCGCAATCTCCTCTGAGGATTAAAAACCATTGCGATAGAAATCCACTCAGGAGCCACCCAATGTTGCGGGTCAAGGTGCGCCAGATACCTTCTATTTGGGACCTCTTAACCGCGTTCTGTTCTTCCTATCAACGCTGAAGCCATTACCGATGCGAAAATACATATCCAAGGATTCGCTCGGGGTCGCCAGGTGCATGAATTTGCAGACAAAGGTGCCAGTCGGCGGTCAATTGGAGATCCTATCAAGAGACGACCTGAACAAGATCCACGGCGCCACAGTTGAAGTCCTTCAGAGATTGGGCGTAAAGATCTGGGAACCGACGGCTTTGAACCTTTTCAAGGATGCAGGAGCTGAAGTCGATAAGAAGACGATGATGGTGCGCATCCCGGAGAGCCTCCTCAAAGAGACCATCCGGAAGGCCCCTCGGGAGTTCAAACTCTACGGAAGGGACCCGAACTACGTCCTCAACATGGCCGGGAATAACGTCCACTTCGGGTCTTCTGGCCTGGCCGTGAGGGTGCATGACCTCGATGGCAGAATAAGACCGGGGAAGCTGAAAGATGTCGGGGACCTTGCCAGGCTCGCCGACGCGCTGGAGAACATCCACATGGTTATCATGATGGTCACACCGTCCGATGTCCCGGACGATCTCTACCACATGTACGTTATCCTGGAGGACTGGAAGAACTCCGGCAAGACCACGGACGGGTGGAACTACGCCGCGAAGAAGGCCCAGGAAACCATCGACATGGCATCGATTCTCAGGGGCGGCACCGAGGAGCTGATGAAGAAGCCATGCCTCCTTGGCTTCAGCAACCCCGTCAGCCCGATGCAGCAGTCCAAAGAACTGATCGAGGGGGCGCTGATTTACGCAAAGTACAAGCAGCCGATGATCTACGCTCCCGAAGCGCTAGCTGGCGCCACTGCACCAGCGACCCTCGCAGGACTACTTGTGCAGCAGAACGCGGAGGTCCTCTCCGGAATCATGGTCTCTGAGCTCGCGAACCCGGGAACCCCTGTGCTCTACGGGACGGTCTCAGCGGCGCTAGACATGAAGACAGGGGCGACAGCCCTGGGGGGGCCGGAAGTCGGCTTGCTAAACATCGCAACAGGTCAGCTGGGCAGGTACTACGGGCTCCCGCGCAGGGGCACGGGCGGCAATTCCGACTCCAAGACACTTGACGCCCAGGCGGGGCTGGAGACAGCGACGAACATGCTCATGGCGGGGCTCGCTGGCATGAACTTCATCTACGATGCCTGCGGCTCACTCGAGGGCAGCATAACGATATCCTACGAGAAGCTCGTGATTGACAACGAGATCGCTGGCATGGTCTCGAGGATCTTGGGCGGTATCGAGGTCACAGAGGAGACGCTTGCGGTCGATGAGATCTGCAAGGTTGGGCCGAACGCCAGCTTCCTCGGCACGCCCTCCACAGCGAAGAACTTCAGGAAGGAGCACTTCATCACGACGCTGCTTGACCGCAGGTCGTTGGACTCGTGGCTGAAGACCGGTTCGAAAGACATCACCGCGGTCGCAAGGGAGAAGGCGAAGAAGATACTGAAGGAGCACGAGCCTGTGCCCATGGACAAAGGCGTCACGGCCGAGCTAGAGAAGTACATCAAGAAGGAGTCAAAGACCTACGGTCACTGAGACGGGTCTACATATCTTCTTCTCAGCTTCGGGGTGAAGATCCCATCAAGTGCGGAGCCAATCAATGAGAATGAGAGTGCGACAAAGACGAAGCACAGACCTGGGACCAGGATCCATAGATAGAGATTATTAAGGAACGCATTGCCTGTCATTGAATCTTCAAGCGGGTTTCTAAGGGGGTTATGTCCTTCACCTGGCACCTAGACTTGTTCTTATGTGAGAGACTATGCAAAAGGATCCGAGTCCTCGTCAATCCGATTCAGAGCTTGATATCTCGTGCATTTCTCATGGCGTATTGGTACAGGCTTTCCTTCTGGGAGCCGAGCTCAACCCCGAACTGCTCCTTCATCCTGATGGACACTGCCCTTCGCATGAATGGCATGGGCATGCTGCCTGCGTACGCGAGCGAGTCATGGAAGAACTTCAGCGTGAACCTGGAACCCAGGGCGGCCTGCACCTCATCCCTGAGCTGGTATATGGCCAGTTTGCCCAGAAGATATGCTGAGAAGTACGCAGGGAACATGGCACAGCTCTGAGCCTCTACCATCGCCGCACCCGGATCCATCCAACATTCCCGCTTGAACATCTCGGCAGCTGCATCGAGCGTCATGAACCCCTTGACTAGCTTGATCTCAGCAACCAGCCTAGCGATTCTGTAGACAAGGTCGTAGAGATTCACGAACCTTCCCAACGGAGTGTCATTGAAACCGGACAGAAGCATCATGTCCTCCGAGTACATCCCCCATCCTTCCCCGAAGTCGGGGGAGTTGCTGAGAACCCTGATGAATGAAATGTTCTTCTTGGAGCACATTCCTTGGATGTGCCTGCCGAGGTAGGTCTCGTGGGTGACGGTGCTGACTATGGCCGAGTGGCAGTGCTCGCCCAAAAGTTCTTCATTGTCTCCGGTCGGCGTCACCATGAATATGCCGGTGCGCTTCTCATCGAACTTGCCCGGTTCGAACCCCTGCGTGAAAGGACAAATAGGCCTCATGAACTCAGGGGTCTCCATCACGAGGAGCTCATCGTCGTCGGGCAAGCTAAGGAGGTTCTTGCTGACTACGAATTCCTTTGCCCTGTTGATCGTATCCTTGTATTCCTTGAATGCAGCAGCAAAGTTCGCTGGTCTGTTCTTCTTCATCAGGCGGATCGCCTCGGCCGGATCTCCTGAGGGCACGAGCTCCTTGGCGGAGGCCTTCATCCGCTTCTTCGAGATATCCAGATAGGTTTCTCCCACCCTGAGCGCCTCGTCGGGGGTGATGCCGTATCCTTTCATTGAGAAATAGTTCGTGTATTCGAGGGGTGGCAAGGCGTATCCGGGTCCTGCACGGGGAATGACGGTTCCCTTGAGCCATTCGTTGTGTCGCTCGATCGCATCGCTCGCTGTCTTGACAGCCGCCCTGAGTCGCTCTTTCCGTTCAGGTGTCAATGGCTTGGTCTCAAAGTAACCCGCAATCTTCCTGAGGAACAATGGGATCTCCTTTCCCGCCTCGTAGGCTTCCTCGTTCCATGCACGGTAGGGGGCTCTGAGAGCGACTCTGGATTCTTCAAGATACCGGGGGACCGCCTCGAGCCTCGAAGATATCGCATCAAGCCGCTCCTCGAATGAAGGATAGTCGCGGATGAAAAGAAAGAACAGGGAATTCCCGACATCTGCTGCCGCAGAGGAGACATGTTCGTACATCCTCAGGGCGCGTATCTCGAACTGCCAGAGCCTCAACAACTGGATGGCCAAATCACAATCGAGTTGCTCGTCGAGCGTCAGGCTAGCAGAGGGAACCTTCTTGAGTTCTTCGATCAGGAGGGCGCATCTCACGGCCTGTTTGTCAATAGCCGCCTTTCCGAGATCGCGGAGCTGACGGTCGTACTTGTGCCAGCCGACCTGGGTGGCAAGAGATGGGTCCCAGCTCAGGAACTCATCCATTATCCCCTGCGCCAATTCTTGAAACCTCGTAGCCATACCCTACATCATGTGCATGGCACAAAGGGGATTTAAAGGCGAATGCTCCAACGTCAAAATCGGTAGTGATCGCAATGGAAGGAATGAAGTACCGCCTCGTGACGGGACAGTCTCAGTGCTGTCGGACTCTTCCCAAGGTCAGGGGCTTATGTCCTTCACCTGGCACATCTATGTTGAGGCGTCCCCGCGCCTTACGCGTGTATCGTTCCTCGTTCTCTTGATGACATGAGTAGAGAATGCGCGCTCATTTCCCATCAACGACTTATTGCACCAAAGAGGGCAGACACCTCACATTCTTTTATGTAGGTAAGCGTTTCCCGAGACCAAGAAAGAGACGACTGCGAGAATCCGATAACATGAGGAGGGCTGTGATAGGTATGATGGGTTCGGCTCTTCGGGAGAAAATCAAAGAGGTTCTTATTGTCGCTCTTGGCGATCACAAGGTCCTTTGGGAACGTGCAGACTTGCTCCCTTACGAAACCGATTCCTACAGGATGAAACCCGAGGAGGAGTACAAGCATTTTCCAGATCTTGTGGTTCTACCTGAGTCCACATCTGAGGTTCAGGCCGTCGTAAGAGTGGCGGCAGAGCACAAGATTCCGCTTCTTCCGAAGGGTGGAGGATCCAACAGGACAGGCATGCTGGTACCCATCTATGGAGGCGTCGTCATCGATACCATCAAGATGAACAAAGTGCTCGAAGTCAGTGTTCCGAACCTCTACGTGACAGTCCAACCGGGAATCACACTCAAGGATCTCGAAGAACATCTGGCGGAGTCCGGCCTTGCATTGAACCAGGAGCAGGGTTCGTTCAAGGTGGCGACCGTTGGGGGAGCGATTTCCACTGCTGGGTATAGCAGAAAGCATCAGAAATACGGCACAATCTCGGACCGCATAATGTCTCTTGAGGTAGTCCTAGCTGACGGCAGAGTCTTGCGGACCGGCCCTAAGATCCTCTACACTTCAACGGGTTACAGGCTTCATCAGTTCTTTGTTGGCGCTGAAGGCACACTTGGGATAATCACGGAAGCGACTTTGAGGGTCGAGCCCGTTCCTGAGTCGATCGAGTGTCTCCTCGGATTCTACAACGACATCTGGACTGCCTACGAGGCTGCTCTCAGATTGACGGCATCCGGCGTTACATTCGCTGGAGCGGAGCTTGCCGAGCCGGCCGACCCAACGGCCTACGGTGCGCCCAAAGGAAAGGGGGCGACTCTATGGGTATCCTTCGAGGGGACAAAAGGAGAGGTAGAAGCTGAGGTCTGCCATGTAGGTAAAATCATGCTGGAGACAGGGGGTTTTCTTGCTGGCAAAGACGATGCGACAAAACTAGTCAGCGAGTGGACCCTGCAATGGTGTGGGGATCGGGCTTTGCTTGCGCTTGAAGACGAGACAACGGCCTACGTCCCGACAGAGAATGTCAGGGAGTTCTACGACAAGCTGTGGAACCATATCATGCCGAAGTATGGCATGAACCCGGTCCCCGGAAACAGATACGGCATCGACGTCGGGCGCTACAGAATGGCCTATTGCCGATTCTACATCCCCGACAGGGAGCAGGGATGGGAGGACTACCGCAGAGCACTGAGCGAGGTAGCCCAGCTCGCTACAGCCCTTGGGGGATCGATCTCCAGTTGCACCGGTGTGGGCCTAAAGAACAGAGACCACCTCATTTATGAGTTCTCGGATGTGGCTCTGAAAACGATGTGGAAGATCAAGAACACGTTCGATCCAGACAACATAATGAACCCCGGAAAGAAGCTGCCTACATGCAATGTTGGACTTGAGACCGGTAATGTGGCCAAAGCCTGGCCTCTCCAGTCTCCCTAATGCGGAGATAGGAGTGGTGTCTGGAAGAGCACAGCGACGAACCGCCTGAGTGCTGAGACCCCTAGAGACGCCATTTGATACTGGCTACTAACCGTCTCAATCAAGCGAGGAGGTTCTTGGCCTTCCCTTCGATTAGGTCGAGCGAATTCTTGACTTCAACGGAAAGAGGAGCTGGCTCGTGGTTGGAGAGCATCTTCTGCACTTCCAATCCGACGGTGAATAGCATGTCCTTCTTCCCGGAGGCCTTCCAGGCCATGTAACTCGACCTGTCGCTGAACTTCGAGACATGCAGCCGTCTGAACGTGGAAAATGTATGAGGATGGGCGAGATATTGTCCCTTGGGGCCAACCTTCTCGATCACATCCATCGCAAGCTCCGATTCGTTAACGTCCATTCCCTGCCAGGATCTCCTTATGTCTTCCCAGATCTGGGAATCGATGAGCATTTGCTCCATGGACATGAAGCTCGCGTCGCCAAGGCCGCCGCATCCAGTCAGAAGGTCGCACCCTGCGAGGGCAACTGGCATTGTCGAGAGAGCCTTCTCGAATCCGACCTGCACGCCGGGGGACTTTGCAGAAGTGCCCAAACCTCCCATCATCGACGGCAGCTTGTGGTACATTGCCATCTCAGCACCGGCCACGCTGAGCACTCCGTACTCAGGCGATCCCGTGGCAAAGTTCCCGGATTTCATGTCCAAGGGCGCACAGACGAAGCAGTAGACCAACGGAGCTCCGGCCTTCGCAAGCTGCGATATTACGAGGGAGCCGAGCACCTCAGCGTTGGCCAGCGCAACGCTACCGGCAAATGTGGTGGGTCCCGTGATGCCAGGAGAGACCATGCTCATGGCTATGACCGGGATGCCCGCGCGAGCGAACTCGATCAACGCATCAGTTGACCCCTCATCATACTGGAGCGGGGCCACTATGCACTGGATCGAGGAGAAGTGCGGCCTCTTTCTGTTCTCGTCCTCGCCGCCAGCTATGGTCTGCGCCATCTCTATCTCAAGCTTCGCTTCCTCTCCGCTGAATGCCTGATACTGAACATGCTTCTCCGTGCTCTCGTAGCACGTCCTGAGGCCTCCCACGAGCTGAAGATGCGGTGGCAAATCTGTGGCCCCGACAGAGGGCCAGAGCAAGTCGATAGTCTCCAAGGCGTCAGCAAGAGTAGCCCATTTGCGGAGGTCTTCCCTTGTGGACGACCTCTTCTCTCCAGTGGAACTGTCACGGATCTGCACCGCGAAGCCGTCCGTGCTGATGAATGGGAAGCCCTCGTTTGGTATCTTCAAATCATGCTTCGGGTTCCTCGCTCCGAGGATGATGTTTCGCTGCGCAGTCCTGATTGCCTCCTTCGTCATCGCTTCAGTGAAGAACACGCGCATGTCCTTCTCTATCACTTTGGCTCCAGCGCTACTGAGCAACTTGAGGGCTTCGGTACTCCGAACAACCGCTCCCGACTTCTCAAGAATCCTTATCGAGGCACCGTGGATCTCCTCGCTCTCCGATCTGGATAGCATCTGCACTCTGGCTCTCGCCAAGGTATCCCCTCACCAATTCTCAGTTGTGCCTATGTGGAAAGGCTTCTTCTCAGCTTCAGTAATGATTGCGCTCAACTGCTTGCTGACGCTCTGGTCGAGAGGAACTGGCTTGTGCTTGATCAGGATATCCTTCGCCTTTCTCCGTGCGACCTGCTCCATCGTCTCCGCACCAGAGCTCTTCCAGACATCGTAAGGCCTCAAATCGCTAAGGCTCGGGTCCCAGATTTCTCTCATGTGTTTGAAGGTGTGCGGCTCTTGCAAGAAGTTGCCTCGGGGGCCTACGCGATTGATCATGGGAAGCGAGAGGGTTTCATCATTGACCGGGAAGCCAGAAATGAGCCTCAGGACAGCAGTTGCGATCTCGTGATCGATCATTAGCTGCTCGAACGACAGCACTTTGGAGCCTTCGAGCATGCCGAGACCGTTCAGGAGATCTCCTCCCGCGAGTGCCATAGTCAGTGGCACGAGTGTGTGTTCATGGCCTATCTGAGGACCGATCATCTTCGCCATGGAGCCCATGGAACCTGGTGAAGACGGCATACCGTACCGCTTGGAAAGCTGCACTCCCGCCGCGTTCAACAGTGCCGTTTCGGGTCGGCCGCCGCCTCCATAGCCGCCAGTTCGGAGATCCATCGGAGAGCCCACAGTGCTGTATAGGACCGGTGCCCCCGGCGAAGCCAGTTGAAGGATCGTGTTAGCACCGAGAATCTCCGCATTGTTTATCGCGATACACCCGGCCAAGGTGGCAGGCCCGGTAGTCCCCGCTTGTGGCATGCTCATGAGATGCACTGGTACACCTGCCTTGGCAAACACCATGGACGCATCCATTGCGCCACCGTCGAGGGTCAGGGGGAAGATGCAACACATGATCGATGAAATGATGGGGCGCTTCCTGAGCTCCTTCTCGCCGCCCACGACAAGGGAGGACATCTTGATCTCGACTTCTGCTTCGGCACCGATGAATACGGCCTCCACCATCACATGCTTCTCAGTGTTGTTCAGCCCGGCATCGAGCTCATGTAGGGTGTGGGTATGTGGAGGGACCTCCAGAGGAGTCACACACGGGTTGAATACCGCTATCCCTGGTAGATAATCGGTTATGATTGCTGCGTTCTTCACGTCATCTTTCGTCGACCCGCGCTTCTCACCTGTCTCTAGATCATAGGTTGCGAC
>Ga0315284_10006069_pt1 | contig 17193 bp, 14 predicted proteins | sample YL17G09_16_MG_FD_203696 | JGI IMG/M metagenome (GOLD analysis project Ga0315284, IMG submission 203696) | Sediment microbial communities from Yellowstone Lake, YNP, Wyoming, USA - YL17G09_16 | ecosystem: Environmental > Aquatic > Freshwater > Lake > Sediment | place: USA: Wyoming | collected...
TCGTACCGGTATTTGCCAAGATGTTCGCCGGTTTGGGAGCCGAGCTCCCGGTGCCCACTCAAATAGTTCTCAACATCTCGAAATTCCTGCAGAGCAACACCGTGCTCATGATAATTGGGGCGATAGGCCTGGTCATATGCTACAGGCTCTACGTTCGAAGGCCAGCAGGAAGGCTTGTCGTCGACAAGCTCAAACTGCGCCTGCCGCTCCTGGGCGACCTGATCAGGAAGAGCTCCATATCACGTTTCACCAGGACGCTCTCGACCCTGCTTTCCTCCGGCGTCTCGATTCTTGATGCGTTGAACATTACCGCCAGGACCTCCGGCAACATGGTGCTCCAGAATGCCATAAGGAGAGCCATGCTCTCAATCGCCGAAGGCGAGACCATCACAGCGCCTCTCAAGGATTCAGGGGTTTTCCCGCCGATGGTGACCCAGATGATCTCGGTCGGCGAGAAGACCGGTGGATTGGATGAGATGCTTTCCAAGATCGCCGACTTCTACGATGAGGAGGTCGATGCCGCCGTGGCCGCCTTGACATCGATTATCGAGCCGGTCATCATAGTATTCATGGGTATCATGATAGGTGGAATTCTGATCGCCATGTATCTGCCGATGTTCGACATTATCGGCAAGATAAATTAAGGGGCTGATTTTTATGGGCCTCTTTCCGCGGGAATAGTCCCTGGGAAAGAGGCCCTTTTATTATGTCAGACGCCAGAGAATACCAGTTCATTCCTGTCAGCAGACGTCGCTGGTTCGTGACGCTGCGCCTTGCAATTCCGGCCCTCCTGATTGGCTCGGGCGTCGTATTCCTGCGCCCGACCGCATTCAATAATACGCTACTTTTGCTCTACGGGCTTTTTTCCATGCTTCTCATGATATGCCTGCTCTTATTCCGCCGGTTATCCGAGAGCATTATCAGATCCGCGCTTATAGTTTTGATTTCGGGGGAGTTGATTATTGAGGGGCTGCTTGTCAACCACGTCGGAGGAAACTTCTCGCCTTTCGTCATTTTTTTCATCATCACCATCGTGACCGCCAGCCTATTATTCCGGCTGATCGGTTCCATCGTGGTCGCAACTATGGCCGGGCTGCTCTATTCGCTGCCCATATTTCTTGATCTTTCGGCGCTCTATGAGGGGCTCATTGAACCCACCAGGCTGGCCGGAATGGGTATATCATCCGACGAGGCCTTTTACACTGTTTTTCTGCATCTTTGTCTCTTTTACTTCTGCGCCTTTATCTCTGGGTACTTGGCCGAAAACCTTTTCTGGGCATCACGGGAACTCAAGAAAATCCGCTTTGAGACAAATGAAATTCTCGAACAAATGCATTCCGGGCTGATGACGATCGACTCTAACGGCAGGATTGTCTATTTCAACAGGGCCGCCGGCGAAATCCTGGGGGTTGATCATCGTATGGCCCGGGAGACGACTATTCACCAGCTTTTCCACCCCGGACTGCAGAACTTTGTCGAGCGAATAGAGAGCTCGCTCTTCAGCCGTCGCTCCGAGCTTCGGTCTGAGATAAATATCAAACATCCCGAAAAAGGGGTACTGCCCCTGGGCATATCGTTATCTATCCTCTCCGACGAGGGCAGGCCGCGCGGCATCATAGCAATTTTCCAGGATCTGACGGAGGCCAAGAAACTCGAGGCCCGCCTGAGAGCCTCCGACAGGCTGGCAGCCATCGGCCGTCTGGCAGCCGGTATTGCCCATGAGATTCGAAACCCTCTGGCCTCGATATCGGGATCGGTGGAGGTGCTCAAGGATGACCTCAAGCTCAAGGGCGACGATCTCCGACTTCTCGACCTGATTCTCAAGGAGTCTGCGCGCCTGAACACAATCCTCACCGACTTCCTCAATTTCGCCCGCGTCACGAGAGCCTCCAGTGACCGATGCGATTTGGTTTCTGTCATTTCTGAGGTGATTGCTCTGGCGTCAAGCCATGGCCAGATTAATCAGTCGATACATATCCTGCGCTACATGCATAAGTCGCGCATTTTCGTCGCAGGTGGCGAGGATCAGGTCAAACAGATCCTATGGAACCTCTTGCTCAACGCCTCCCAGGCCGTAGATGAATCTACTGGCATGATCAAAATTTCCGCCGATGAATGCCGGGATCTCGGCGAGGCCGGAATGGTACGTCTCATAGTAGCCGACAATGGCCCGGGTATTCCCGAAAATATCCGGGAGAAGATATTCGAGCCATTTTTCTCGACCAAGGCAGACGGCACGGGTCTGGGATTGCCGATAGTTGCCCGCATCGTGGATTGCCTCGGAGGGCGGATCGAGATAGATTCAACGTCGGATTGGCAGACCAGGTTCGTTGTTTATCTCCCGGCCGCGGAAGAGGAGATCCCCGACCTGGCGGCGCTTCCCGAAGCCGTATCAGTATAGGTCATCTCCCATCTTAATATTTTACTTTAATGATACTATACAACTAACGATATTTTATGTAGTTATAAGTATATGCATTAACCCGAAACCTGATCCGATATCCAACAGTTTAAGCATGTAATGTTTGTTTCCGGGGGATATTTTGTGTAAATGGACTGCAAAGATTAATCAAGAGGAAGGAACGACATGATTCGTATCGGACAAACGATCCCGGATATTGAATTCGAGGCTTATCACAACGATGACATCAAACAAATGAAATTCGCCGATTTTCGAGGAAAGTGGCTGATTTTGCTTTTTTACCCGGCCGATTTCACTTTCATCTGCCCGACTGAATTGACCGAGGCTGCCACGCTTTACGAAAAATTCCGCGCCGAGGGCGCCGAGATTATCAGTGTCAGCACCGACACCGTTTTCTCGCATAAGGCCTGGCATGATTCATCGAAATCGATCGGCATAATCAATTACCCCATGGCTGCCGATCCAACAGGCAAGATTTGTAAGGCTTTTGGCACCTATATTGAAAACGAGGGTCTGTCGCTTCGCGGCAGCTTCATTATTGATCCCGACGGTACTCTAAAGGCCATCGATGTTCACGATAACAGCATCGGCCGCAATGCCAGCGAGATTTTGCGAAAACTTCAGGCGGCTCGCTTCGTGCGCGAAAACGAGGGATTGGTTTGCCCCGCGAGCTGGACCCCTGGAAAGGACACCCTTAAGCCGGGTCTGGGGCTGGTAGGCAAGATATAAAGAGGGGAATATTTACCTGCTGATGGACGCCCGCGATCTGAAAGGTTCGTGGGCGTTCGCATTAAGGGCCGGATCATTTCCATCGACTCCCAAGCCCTGACTCCGTCCGAAAATCGTGTCCCGTCTTCGAGTGCCCTCACGAACCCAATCGTACCCGATAATTATCCTTGACACCGCGGCCGATTATCTCATAGCCTTAATAGCGCGAATCGTCCGCTGGTTTTCGTGAGCGACAAGACAGATCGATAGTCTGTGCCTATTAAAAGAGGATAAAGCTATGGGCCATATGGTCGGCAAAGACCTTTATCGCAAGTTGGGACGCAAGATCGACGGCCTCGTCGCGAGGGCCCCATGGAATGAATCCCTCTATGACATCCTCAAGGAGCTCTACACGCCCGAGGAGGCGGAAGTAGCCGTCAAAATGCCTTACGGACTGGCTTCGTTGGCACAGGTCGCCAGAGTCACCGGTTTTGAAAGTGACAGGCTGCGGAAGATTCTCGATGGCCTTTGCGCCAAAGGGCTGGTGATGGATTTCTGGATAAACGACAAGTATCACTATATGCTCTCGCCATTGGTGATCGGGATTTTTGAGTTCACGATGATGAGAGTGGGCGATAACCTGAATTCCAAAGAGTGGGCGCGGCTGTTCCATTCATACCTGGGCGAATACGATACCTTCTACAAGGCCAATTTCGGCGTCGGGCAAAAGATATCCCCTTTGCGGGCCCTGCCGTATGAGCAGGCCATCGAGGATTTAGAACACGTCGAGATCCTCGATTATGAGAAGGCCTCCAGCATCATAGAACAGGGCAATTCATTTGCGATAGGTTTATGTTCCTGTCGGCACGAGAAACACCATGTCAGCCTTAAAAAATGCTCAACTCCGCTCGAAACCTGCTCAAGCATAAACGCCTCGGCCGAGTACATGATCACCCACGGGTTCGCCAGGCGGGTCTCGAAAACCGAGATGCTCGAAAACGTTGCCCGCTCGAAAGAGCTCGGCCTCGTTCTCTGCGCCGACAATGTCAAGAAGGATGTCTCGTTTATCTGCCACTGTTGCGGCTGCTGCTGCAATGTTCTGCTGGGGGTTAGTCAGTTCGGCTACCCCCACTCGGTGGTGACATCGAGCTTCATCGCCAGGCGGGATACCGATCTCTGCACCGAATGCGGTGACTGTATTAAGGCGTGCCCGGTGGGGGCCATGAAAGCCGTGCCCCAGGGAAGCCCAATGATTGACAAATCCTTATGTCTTGGATGCGGGGTCTGTGCCCTGCAATGCCAGACGGGCGCCTTGAAGCTGGCCAAGCGGAAGCAGGCTGTGTTGTATCCAGAGGATACATTCGAGAGAGTTATCCTTCAATCGCTGGAGCGGGGCAATCTTCAGAATCTGCTTTTTACGGAGCCCGAACGAATCGGCCATAAATTTATGCGCGGTTTTATTGGGGCTTTCCTCAAAATGCCGCCCGTGAAGAAATCTCTGATGAGCGACACTCTCAGGTCTTCTTTCCTCGATTTCATGAGGAAGGGGAGATGATAATTCCCGTAATCCCGATGGATAATTTTCCGAATTTTCACTTATCATCCGGATGAAATCCGGTTTCGGTCGATGAACGATCAAATCCTTTGATTGGAGGTTTGGCTATGCAATCCGGCAGTGTTAATTATCTCGCTATCGTTGTAAGCGCCATAGTCTATTGGGTAATCGGGGCGTTCTGGTTTTCACCGCCTCTCTTCGGCAAGATCTGGATGAAGGGCATTGGCAAGACCCAGGAACAACTCAAAGAGGGCTTCTCCTATTTGGCCTTCGTCTGGTCCTTCATCTGGAGCTTCATAGCCGCCTATGGGATTGCCAGGCTCATGGTATGGACCGGCGGGAATTCAATCGGTGATGGCTTCATGGTCGGCCTGCTCGCCGGCGTAAGTTTCGTGATAGCCCCATTCGTTATTAATAATCTTTTCGAGAGACGCTCCAAAAGTCTCTTGGTCATTAATGCCCTATATCATGTGGTGGGACTGATCATCTCAGGCATAATTATCGGGGCCTGGCGGTAATCTTTAGCTTTGAACCTGATTAAAGCGCCGATGTCGGAAATCGATATCGGCGCTTAATTTCCCTTTGGAAATACGATTTTTCCATTAAAAGGGATAAAACCTGTTTTCGTTCCAGTAGTCTTCCTGTAGCGATTTTTGTTGGTTGAGCAATGTCCTGTAGTGGATAGATTCCCAATTCGCCAGCTCCTGGAAGAACTTCTTTACTACCGGAATCGATGATTTCTCCGATTCGCCTTTATAAAAATGTATGGCGGATAATTCAAGCTGGGCGGCGATCGATAGCGCGCTCATCTCAAAATGTGCGCCGGCCAGCCTTTTTTTGAAGTCGGCCGAGAAAATCGGGCCGGCGTCATCCAGCGATCTCTTTCCCTTCAGGATAACGCCTTCGTCCGGCGCGCCTGATTCAATGATAGACTTATATTGGGCCTTCAGAAATTCAAAATGCAGAAGCTCTTCGCTGGCCAGCGTGTTAAACGCCTCCCGGCCGTTCGGGTCGGACGTTTTCTCCGCGACCATCCTGTAGTAGTTATGGCCGTCCCACTCAGCTTGCATGGCTTGCCGTAGCGCCGCGGCCAGAATTTCCCTTTCCTTTTCCATTCAACCTCCCTTTCAGAATCAAATCAACGCGATGTCCAATCACAGATCGGTGGTATCCCCGGCCTATGGATTGGGGTTTTGCCCGGCAGCCAGAATAAAAATGCGCCTTGCAGGGATCGAACCTGCGACCCACTGATTAAGAGTCAGTTGCTCTACCAGCTGAGCTAAAGGCGCATCGCATATGATCTATCTTTGAGGGTGGATGGGATCGAACCATCGACCACCTGCTTAAAAGGCAGATGCTCTACCACTGAGCTACACCCCCAGCCTTTTCGGGCAAAACGATAAAATATCGGCTTATGCCCGGGAGTCAAGTAAAAATTGGTTCCTTGCTTTACCACTATACACTTGAAAGGTTGCATTTGCCAACCTAAATTTAGGTCGTGAAATTCATTTGCGACGACAACCTCGGAAAGCTCGCCAGGTATTTGCGTATACTTGGTCTCGACACGTTGTTTGTGGTGCCGATTTCCGATAGCGACCTCCTCGCGGCCGCTGCCTCCCAGGGTCGCTTCCTTCTCACGCGCGATAGCAATATTCTCGAGAAGAGCCATCCATTCGGGGTTTTGCTGCTGACCGAGGACGATCCCCTTATGCAGCTCTCGACCGTATTTCACGTCCTCAAGCTTCAAGTCGCGGCGGAGGATCTTTTTACGCGCTGTTCCAGATGTAACGATGTCTGCCGTCGAGTCACAAAAGAGGAGGTCACCGACAGGGCCTTTCCATTCATACTCAAGACCCAGGATATTATAAGCGAATGCCCATCATGCCGAAGGCTCTATTGGAGGGGGTCCCATTACAGGCGGCTGCTGGCTGATTTAAAATCTGCAATTCCCGATAATAGTGTTATGGGCAGTTGGCCGGAATGACCTTTCGCATTCTGACCGATATGCACGATTGCTATTTGACTACCCGATTTATATGGCTATATTTGAGTCGTGAGCAAGAAAGGCTCTAAAAAGATTAAAAAAGGCCCGATCCGCCCTGCCGGCCGTGACCTGCTTATCGCCTCCTTGATCATTTATGCCGCTGCTTTTGCCATCCGGCTGATTTTCCTGCTCGAGATCGAGAGCATGCCAACCTTCGATTACCCCATAATGGATGAGCAATATCATGTCGAGCTGGCCAGGCAGATTAATTCACCCGATGGCCTTCCGCGCGAGCCATTTTTCCGTGCGCCGCTATATCCCTATTTCCTGGCGCTTACCTACAAGATTACCGGAGGCTCCCTTTTCTGGTGCCGATTCATTCAAATATTGATAGCCTCACTCATTCCGGTACTTCTGATGCATTTGGGGTTGAAGTTATTCAATAAGAAGATCGCCTATATCTCCGGCGCAATAGCATCCTTCTACCCGACATTCATATACTTCGACAATACACTGTTAATCACCTTTGTCGAGGTTTTGTCATTTCTTATAGTGGTCTATCAGCTTTATCGATGCCAGGAAAAACCAAGTGCCGTTAATTTCATATTGGCGGGGGGGATGCTTGGACTCGGTGCCATCGCCAGGCCCAATTTCCTGCTTCTCGCTCCTTTTTTATTGGTCTGGATGTGGCTGATTATCAACCCCAAAATCGGCCTCGGCGATACGGTTACAAGATATCTAATGTTCATAGGAGCGGCAGCAATAATCATAATGCCGGTGACAATCAGAAACTACATGGTCTCGAAGGAGTTCGTTCCTATCGCATGGCAGGGGGGGTTCAATTTTTATATAGGCAACAACCTTCAGGCCAGTGGTTGGTCCGCGACGGTGCCGGGAATCGACCCCAGCTGGCAGGGCGGCTACAAGGAAATGATCTCGATAGCCGAATATGATTCCGGCCGCAAGCTCAAGCGCTCCGAAGTCTCCGACTACTGGTATGGAAAGGCTATCAAGGAAATTCGCGAGAACCCCGGCCATTTCATCAAGATGGTCTTCCTTAAGGCCCGTCTCTTCATCAACGGTTATGAAATTCCCAATCAGCATGAGCGCATAATTCGCTCATTTGCTCCCATCCTGGCGCCGATTTTATTCGATCATCCGATTTTCTTCCCCTATGGGATTCTGGCCCCGCTGGCGCTTATCGGATTGGCAATCTCGCTTTCCCAATGGCGAAAATTCCTGGTGATTTACCTCTCGCTTGCCGCCTATACAATTTCCTTCCTGCTGTTTTTTGTCTGCGCCCGCTTCCGTCAGCCCTTGATACCTCTACTGATCCTGTTTGCGGTCTTCGGGGTCGGGCAGATCGTCCGGATAATCAGGAACAGGAACTATCGAGTTGCAGCCATCTGCCTGGGCGCACTCGCGCTACTCCTGGTTGAAAGCAATCATTTCATTTTAAACCTGAGTCAGGAACGGATTGAGGCCGATGGGCAATATTATCTTGGTTCGGCGTACCTGACTCTCTACAAGGAGAGTGTTAAGGGTCAGGATGATCCTCCTCTGCTGGATCCCCTGCCCGCGGATATAGTCAAGGCCCAACATTATCTTAATCAGGCCATAGCGGCAGACCCCACGCTGGGGCTGGCCTATAACGACCTCGGCACGATAGCGATGCGTCGACGACGCTGGGATGAGGCCATCGGCCTTTTCGAAAAAGCCGAGGCTGTAGATTCATCGAGATATGAGCCGTTCGTAAATCATTTCATGGTCCATGCCAGGAATGGGCGAATTGCCGTTGGGGTCGGCATTCTTGAGCATGCCAAACTCATCTTCCCTTTCAATGAGGAAATATATTTCAACCTTGGAATCGCCTACCTCCAATTGAATGAAAAAGAAAAAGCCAGGAGCGCGCTCGAGGATTGCCTCAGGATAAATCCGGCCAATCAGCAGGCTCGCAATGCGCTCGCATATCTGACCCAATTGCCGCCCAGACAATAATCGGGGTCAATTATTATCTTGAAAGTTAGAATTAAACCACTTGAGAAGACTGCCCGATGATACTATAATGGCGGAGTCCAATTAATATAATTGTGAGCGGCATGCCGCAGGAAGATGCCGGCATCCGGCAGCCGTATCATGGAGGAGGAAGATGAGATTCATCAAATCCGCGACCATCCTGATGGTCCTCGCAACGCTAATCGCCGCGTGCGCCAAGAAACCGGCGACCATAAAGGGGCGTGTCACCGATACCGATGGCAGGGCGCTGGCGGGAGCCGCAGTATACACTATCCCGCAGCAGCAATCGACCCTGACCGACAGTGCCGGTTTTTTCATATTCGACGAAGTCGCTCCCGGCGAATATTCCCTCCTGGCAAAATACGACACCGACTCGACCGTCAAACAAATCGGCCCGATCCGCCCCGGGGAAACGGTCACTTACGACATGGTGATTTTCATGGCGCCGCCGCCACCACCACCGCCGCCGCCGCCGCCCCCCGAGCCGCCGCCAGACACCACCCCCAAGGTTGAGGCCCCCCCTCCAAAACCGAAGGAGCCGGCGCCCATTACCGATCCGGCTTTGAAATCGGGTGTTAATGTCCTTCACCTGGGGACTTCCGAATTCATCAGAAAATACAGGGTGGAATCATCGGATGGCCTTGTCTGGGAGCTTTCCACCGAAAAGGACAGCAAGCTCAAATTCAGGGGCGGACGGCTTTTCGAGGGGTATTTCGCCGGGCCATACCACAAGTATTGGGAGACAGCCGCCCGCAAGCTGGAATACAACGGAAGGATTTGGATTTACATCCATGGGCCGGAGACAGTTATCGATGGCAGTCGATCGATCACTATAAAGATTCCGTTAGGCTTGCCCGCCGAGGCCGAAATCGATTCGATAGTCCTGGAATATGGCATGCCGCGTTTCCCGGATGAATATTCGCCGGGCGACGTTCAACTTCGCCTCTTGGGCGAAACCGCATCCGACATCACGGACCTAATGGATTGGAAGCGTGTCGACCATGCCGAAAACGGCCTGATTAAAAAGCAGGTTATAATCCCGCGCGGCTCCAATCGCAAACTCCAAACCATCATTATCGAAACTGATTCCGACGGCGACGCGTCATGGGATGCCTTAATGGTTCGTCCGCTGGTTTATTACGGCATGCACTAAATCTATCGGTATATTATTTTTCACGGCAGGTCTCTGGACCTGCCGTTTTTTTTAGAATCAACGCAGAGGTCCGTTGGCCGCCCGGTAGATTTACGATATTGACATTATTTCTCGGGTTTTCCATTTCCTGGGGGTTGTAATGCGCTTATATGCCGGGCTTTCCCCTTTTTTGCGACCTGTTAAAATAAGTGTTTAACGAGTTCGTATAACTTAATATAGACCATATTGTTAGGACGGCAAAGCCACACGAGAAGAATGTGCATCTTGCATTGACTTTCGCAGCCCACCTATTAGTAGAAAGCAATTAGTATTCCGGGCTTGTTAGAAGCCCGATCAGCTTGAGGCCCGCTTATCTCTCGTCCTCTATGCGCACGGCTGTGCCGAACGCGAGTATCTCGGCTGCACCCTGCATCAGGGAGGCAGTGATAAGGCGAACGCCCACTATGGCGTTGGCGCCCCTGGCCTCGGCCTCTGCAATCATGCGATCGATCGCCTGCTCACGAGATTCCGCGATCAGCTTGGTGTAGTTATGCACCTCGCCGCCAATTAAATTTTTGAGCGTTGCCAATATATCCTGGCCGATATGTCTTGCCCTGACAGTATTTCCTTTGACCAGGCCCAGGACTTCGATAATGCGTTTGCCTTTTATCTCATCGGTGGATGTCATTATCATATTTCGACCTCCTCGTAGCGGTCGTGACCGCGGGTGAAGAGCCTCTCCCGGCCGACCGAGACCAAAAGGACAATTAAGCCCAATATAAGCGCGCCAACCCCAATTTTGAGGATCGGCGACGGTTGAGGGCTCAGGAAAAATTTATTGAGAAGCTCCCAGGACCCGAATGCCAGAAGCAGAATGACGCCGATCGAGAAGAAAATCCAACCCGCGCCCCTCTCAAGACGATTGTAAATCTCCCGCCAGTAACTCGCCCGCAACCGATCGGGTAGGTCGAAAAACTGCATATCCGATGTTACCTCCTTCAATCTCAATAGCCTCGAATACTCCCGGCGGCATTCTGCGCATGCCTCCAGATGTTGCCCGACAGCCGATTTCTCCTCGGGGGACAATTCGTTGTCGACAAGCGCCGAAAGAAGAATCCTGATCTCTTCATGTGTCATAATTCCACCCCCATCTTCTCGAGAATTTCCCGCAGCTTCAAACGGGCATAGTACAGGCGCGACATCACCGAGCCACGGGGGATTTCCAATACGTGTGAAATCTGATCGTATGACATCTCCTGGAAATGGCTGAGGATAATTATCTCCCTGAATTTTTCCGGCAGTTGCCCAATCGCCTTCCAGACCTGTGATTTCAATTCAGCTTTATCTAACGCCGCCTCCGGATTACGACGATCCGGAATTGTCAAGGCCCGGTCGTCATCCCAGCCGAAGACAATGTTCTCATGGGTATTGCGTTGCCTTAAGTGGTTCTTGCACAGGTTAGACAGTATATGAAAAAGCCAGACTTTGAATGGGTATTTTTGATCAAATCTCTTGAGGTGCTTGAGGACCCGCACGAAAGCCTCTTGTGACAAGTCACGGGCATCATCAGGATTATGTACCATGCCCAGCGCATAGAAGTAAGCCCGACGCTGATAGCGTTCGACCAGTTCCTTGAAAGCAGATACCCGGCCCTTTATCGCCTGGGCGACAAGGTCATTGTCGCAAATTACTGGATTAGGTTCGGCAGTCTGCACCTTAATCTTCACCCTTATCAGCGGGGCAATGGACCTGGCGAGTTTTAGCGGATAACCATCCATGAAACCGAAATCTCCTTATGTCCGCTAATACCCGCAAATACGAAAAATATTCATTTTTGATTCGCGACTGGGCGGCGTTAACCCCTGGTTCCCCGCAAGTGATTACAACATATGATGTTATATCGTCATTTGTATATTTCATACAATTCGGTCTGATATGACCTCATCGGTATGCGATGCCCTTTTATGACTACATCTGTGACTCTGGTAACCGGCTGAAGCGGATCGCCATCGAAAATAGCGATATTGGCAATTTTGCCGGGCGCCAGGGAGCCGAGGTCGTTGTCGACACCCAGAATTTCGGCTGGAGCGATTGTTATCGCGCGGAGCGCGGTCTCGGGGGAGAGGCCGTATTCGACAGCGATACCGGCCTGGAAACGCAGATCCCGAACGTTATGCGCCCCGCCGGTAATGATGGCGAACTTGACACCAGCCTTGTCGAGGAGCGCTGCATTTTCATAGATGGCGCCCTTGGTTTCCATCGCTGATGGCTGAACCGTGACAGGGCCGAGAAGAACAGGGATTTTTTTAGCTGCCAGTATGTCGGCAACCATATAGGCCTCGGCGGCGTGGAGGAGAATCAAGTTCAGGTTAAATTCCTCAGCGAATTTTATCGCAGCCAAAATATCATCGCGGCGCTGTGCCGATGCCACAAGGGGGATTTTTCGATCGAGAGCCATTAGAACAGCCTCCATGCCAAGCTTGCGCTCGGGCGGCGTGGGCTCCTCGATATCTTTTTTACGCTTGCCTTCGGGCAAGCCGGCGTTCTTCTCGAATTCGCGCAGCTTGCCCTCGAACTCGGTCATACCACGGGCATAGTTCTGGGCATCAATAAAAGTCTGGCGCAATAAGGCCATGAGCCCCATGCGCGATTCGACCTTCTTTTGCGATCTCCAAGCGCTGGTCGGTCCTTCACCGATATTAACATGCAGGGCCGCCGGCGACTTGACCAGCATCTCGGCAACTGAATTGCCAAGCAAATTGATGACAGCGCTCTGGCCAGAGATGATATTGCTGCCGCCGGGAGATACCAGGACCGTAGTCACGCCCTCGATTCGCGTGACAGGAATTATTTCGGAGTCGGTGTTGATAGCGTCGATCACCCTGACCTCGGGCGTGATCGGCGATGACCTCTCATCAGTGTCGACACTTTGGGCCACGGCTGAGATTTCGATCAGGCCGACCTGAGAATAGGCGTCGAAAAGGCCCGGCAGAATGGTTTTCCCGGATGCGTCAATTGTATCGGCGCCGGTTGGAATTTCAATATCCTGCCCGATCGCTTTGATGCGGCCATTTTCTATCAGGATCAGGCCGTTTTCGACAACCTGGCCAGTCATGGTGATTATCCGGCCACCTTTGACTATCAGATTCTGAGAAAAGGCCAATGAGAAGCCCAAAACGCTAATGGCCGCGAATAAAAAGAGCTTACCTGTCATTTCCAGCCTCCAGAGCCGATTTTTCTTTCGAGCGGTCGTATAAAATCTCGCCGTCGACAATTGTCTTTTCGACCTTCGAATATATATCGAAAGGATGGCCGGAGAAGATGGCTATATCGGCGTCCTTGCCCTCCTCGATGGAGCCGATTCGGTTCTCGAGGCCAAGCGTCCAAGCCGGGTTGATAGTCAGCGCCTCGAACGCCTTCTGACGGTCAAGGCCATAGCGAATCGCCTTGGCGGCATCGAGCCACAGCCGCTGAATCTGGTTGGGCGAATCGGAGTGGAAGACCAGACGGACTCCCTTGGAGGCCAGGATACCGGGCGCCTGCGGTATGCCCTCCCAGGCCTCGAGTTTGAATCCCCACCAGTCGGTCCAGGTGCAGACGGCAATGTTGCGGGCGGCCAGTGTATCTGCGATCTGGTATGCCTCCAGTCCATGAATAAATGACTTTATCTTAAAGCCGCATTCGTCTGCGACCTTTATCATGGCAAGCATCTCATCGCGGTCATAGCAATGGATATGAACCAGGTATTTGCCCTTCAAAATATCGCCCAGGGCCTCGAGCCTGAGATCGCGCTCGGGCTGTTCGGCGTTCTTGTCTTTTTCTCTCTTGCGTTCGAATGATTCCCATTTCAGGTTATACTCCCTGGCCTTCTGGAACCACTGGCGCAAGAGCGCGATATTGCCCATGCGCGTTGATGGCATCTGCTTTCGTTCCCCGTAAACGCCTTTTGGATTTTCGCCCAGCGCCATTTTCATGCCGGGTAACGCGCCTTTGATTTTGATTTCGTCAACGGTGCGGCCGGGTTTGAGTTTGACCACGATGGCCTGCCCTCCTATCAGGTTGGCCGAGCCGGGAACCGTCATGATGGTGGTGACTCCGCCGGCTATGGCGCGCCTGATAGCGGGATCATCGGCGTTGAACGCGTCCTCGGCCCGGACTTGCGGCGTAATCGGATCGGTGGCCTCGTTACCATCGTCATTGGCCGGGACATCGGGCCACGAGTTGACCCCGATATGCGAATGGACATCTATAATCCCCGGCATGACGAATTTACCGGCGGCATCGACAATAATGGTACCGTCCGGCGCTTTGATTTCTTTTCCGACTCGTACAATTTTGCCGTCTTTTATAAGGATGTCGCCTCCCTCAATGGTCCCTTTGGTCACTGTGATGACTGTGCCGCCCTTTACGAGAATAGGAGGCGACGCAACCGCCATCGCTGTCGCGACAAATACCAAAATCGACAACGCGATCGTTCTCATTTGATGTCCTTGATTTCCTTACCTGGTTTGTTATTTGGCCTGGCAACCCTGTAAAGAAGGCTGCACAACATTATGAAGATGACCGCCCCCACCATCATCGATATCACGTCTCCTCCGGCAAGACCGGCCCAGAGATCGGCCAACGGCTTGCGCAGATTATCCAACAGGAATATTCGTTTACCGTCAATCATGCCCATTGGAATGATGGCCGTGATAGCCAGTAATACTCCTATGACACCGACTCCGGCCACAAGCCCCGAGGAGAACAAGATACCTTTATCTGAATCGGACGATTCCGTGCCTGACCTCTTGTCGCGATAATGCCTGAGCATGCCACCAACGAAAATCGGCGTGGTAGTTTCCAGGGGAAGATAAAGCCCAACCGCGGCTGGTAAAGATGGGATCTTGAGGAATTCAAAAATGCCGGCAATCAAGGCTCCGAAGCCAACAAGTATCCAGGGAATGTTCTTATCAATTACGCCCTTGACTACGAACGACATCAGTGTCGCCTGCGGCGCCGGCAGCTCGGCCTTGCCGGTCATCGGAGAGGGCGCCCCGGCGAAACCGTAGGCATTGTAAAGCGTAATAAGCGTAAATCCGAGTATAATGGCACTGGCCAACGCCCCAATTATCTCTGCCACCTGCTGGCGGCGCGGGGTAGACCCCAGCAAAAATCCCGTTTTCAGATCCTGCGATATATCGCCGGCCGAGCAAGCCGCCACGCAGACCACCGCGCCGATTGTCAGGGCTGCGATCTTGGCCGGGCCTGATGTCAGCCCAAAGATGACGAAGATGATCGACGTGCCAAGGAGTGTGGCGATTGTCATGCCCGAAACGGGTGATGAAGTCGAGCCCACCAGGCCGACGATCCTGGCAGCGACGACGACGAAGAAGAACGAGAAGATCACCACCAGCATTGCCGCTAAAAGTGCAGTATATCCGCCTATCTGCTCCAGGCCGACCCAGATCCCCAAGGTTAAGATGATTACTACCGCGACTGTCAACCAGATCACAAATTTGATCGATAGGTCCTGGTCTGTTCTTAACTTTGCAGGGGCATTGGTGCCTTGCGATAATTCCCTGGAGCCGAGCTTGAACGACTCCACTATTGTGGGGATCGATTTTATCAAAGTAACGAAACCGCCGAAGGCAACTGCGCCTGCCCCGATATAGCGAATGAAATAATTCCAAATCTGGTCCGGCGACATGCTTGCGATATCCCTTATGCCCAGATCAGACAAAGTTCGCAGCGCGTTTTCGTTAAGGAAACGGAACATCCCCCAACTGTCGCCAAAATGGGCGATCAGCGGAATTAAGACTATCCAGGCTATGGCGCCGCCTACAACCATGATTATCGAAATGTATCGATTCAGAATATAACCCACGCCGAGGAGCGCCGGGCTGACCTCGAGCGATACCATCATCCTGGAGACGATCGGTATCGGCGTGGCGATTGTTCCTGCAAATGCCGAAAAGCCGTTCCTGATGAGTTCCACGAACGCCCCTATGCCAAGCCCGCCGAAAACGTAACCTGCTTGTGTGCCGCCTGCCTCAGCCGACTTGATCACCTCCGCGCAGGCCGTGCCTTCGGGAAACGGCAGGGTTCCGTGTTCCCTCTGCATGAGATAGCGTCTGAGAGGTATCATGAACGTGATGCCCAGGATACCGCCGATGGCCGCGATGATTGTAATGGTAATGACCTGGGTGGCGTAGGCTGGATTCCACCCCAGCATGAACATGGCAGGGATGGTGAAAATCACGCCCGCCGCCAGAGATTCGCCCGACGAACCTATGGTCTGCGACATGTTGGTTTCCAGAACTGTGCCTTTGCGAGCCTTAAAGGCCTTGTGCAAAAACGCAAACACCGCCACCGACATGACGGAAGCCGGAATTGAGGCTGATATTGTCAATCCTGATATCAGCCCTACATAGGCGTTGGCCCACGCGAATACTATGCCCAGCACAGTGCCGGTAACAACAGATTTGACGGTAAACTCAGGTATGTCCTTATCGTGGGGGACATATGGTTTGAACTCTTTTTCAGCCATGCGGAACTCCCTATTGGTTTAATGGCGCAAGATGTCGGATTTAAGCCCGAACGAATGGACGGCATCGTATAGGGATCGAGGAATAACTGATCCCATTACCATCTCAAAAAAGATCTCAATCACGCCAAAATCTTACCCTAATTGAATTTAAATGTCAAGGTGGTTTGCTCTTAATTCGGCCCGCGAGATGTCGATAAATTACTTAGAAACTGGGGGGAATGGGGTATTCTATGGAGATAATACAACAAAGACTGATTTGGCTATTAGGGACCGTATCGCTCCTTGTCGTCCTGTCCAGGATGCCATCCCATAATTTCGCCAAGTCGAAAATCTCCCTGTTTAAGATTAAGCTGGGCCTGTCTTTGATCTTGTTCGGGGCTATGGCAGGCATTGCGGGACGACTCGGGATCATCGATCAGGCGATACTTCGTTCGGGCCTGATATATTACCTCGAGAATATTATCGGCTGTCTGGGAGGATGGTGTCTTGTCCTCTGGGGGATAATAGAGTGGGCCGGCGAAGGGTCAGTGACGTCGGTATCAGCCTCGCGCTCCCGCACATTCGCGGAGAAATTGGCCCAGGCGGTCATTGAGGAACAGTCCGCAGTGCCTTTTCTGAGCCGGATCGCGAAATACCTCAGCATGGCCCTCGATTGCGATGGCCTTAGCCTGCACGTCAGAAAGAGAAATGGCGGTTTCGGCCTGCAATTCGAACATGGGTTCGGCCCCGATTTTGCGAAATCGATCGAAAACCCCATGCCGTCCGGCCCGATCACCAGCGCCGCCGTCTTGGGGGAAACGGTGGTCCTGGACACCCCTGAAGAGATTCACGCCAACGGCCTTATCGC
>Ga0315284_10006070_pt1 | contig 17193 bp, 8 predicted proteins | sample YL17G09_16_MG_FD_203696 | JGI IMG/M metagenome (GOLD analysis project Ga0315284, IMG submission 203696) | Sediment microbial communities from Yellowstone Lake, YNP, Wyoming, USA - YL17G09_16 | ecosystem: Environmental > Aquatic > Freshwater > Lake > Sediment | place: USA: Wyoming | collected...
TTCACGCGCCCGATAATGAAATATGTTGTCTATGTGCTGTCAAGGGCATGTAAATCAGCACTTCGTGCTGACCCTTGACAGCATGTATCCACACAGATGATATTTTTCACCAGGCTTCTTCTATGAAAAAAAGAGTTCCATCCGGCACAACAAAAAGGTAAAATATGGTCAATCTTCTATTCGTGTCCGATCCGACACACATTGTATAGTACGATCCCTGAGTCCCTTAACCTTTTAAAGACGAGGATTTTCCTGTCAGCATTCAAGTCACACCTCGAATATAACGGGGCGATGATGGCAGTGGACGATCTCAATAAAGACCGGGAGGCACCATACTGTATAGATGAATCGGTATTTTCGTAATAATCACTTTAAGCAGCCAATATGCAGGTTCCGGCAAGTATTTTCATTGACACGCGCGGTAATCTAATTATATTCTGATTTCCTAATATCCAATTACATAAGTTCGGGCAATTGTACCCCGGTTTATCTTATCCCCTCTATTAAGTAAAGGAGATGCCCGAAGCACGCTGCCCCGCTCATCTTCGCACTCCATCACGCTGATGCTCTTAAGAAGCGAAGTAGGATGGCAGAGAGATATCAGACGTTTTGCTTAACAACATGTGTAGTATGCTAAAAACATGATAACCGGGTACAAATGTTAATAAACGAAAAGTGAGGTGAAAAAAATGAAATTAATTTCAATATTTTTCATGTCATTTTTCATTCTTTTGCTGAAAGAAAGCATAAGTATATCCCAGAATGTAAATGAATTACGGAATCTGACTGACTCTGACTGGATAGAGATGACCACTGAAGAAAGACTGAATGCTCTCAATATATCGAATAATCACGCCGGGAACCAGATTTTTATCGGGCAATTCGGAAGAAATTACGATCTCTACCGAAAATGGGGATATGATTATTACGAAATGGAAGACCGTTACGAAAATTACGCTTTCAGGGGATTTGAAAACTACAATATTATTGAAGACCGACGTAACAGATGGTATTACAATCAGTTCGGCGACCGTTTGAGCAAAATGACTCGTAATGCCCAGATCTGGTATGAAATATCGAACGATGACGGTACCTATTCTGCTTCCGGGCCGAGCGGTTACATAAATCAGCTCGTCAACGCCGACGGAATATGGGTTGTCAGGGAATCAACCGATGATTGGGCGGCATCTATTGTCGGTGCTGGCGCACTGAGAACGAAATTAACTCCTCTTACTTTGAGCATACCAAATTTGACAGGCATGAAGGCTGATTTTCAATCAAAGAATTATTCTGCAAGCCTTGTTAATAGTGTTATGGTCGATAGAGGAACAAACAGACTTCTATTAAGGGCATTTCAGGTTCGGAGGAAGTTCGGTGCTCTCACTATTGGCACAACTTATGCAAATATGTACGCGGTACAACCCAATCGTGAAAAGGGAGATTCTGTTAATGGCACAGTTAGTGACTATGCTCCAACACCGATAATTTATGCAGTTCGAATCATGGATGATTCCCCTCATGATGGCGGGGGGCCAATTATTATTGATATTAAACTTAAAGTAAACGATGTGTACCGTCCCGATATACAACCGATAATTATATTGGACGATTACAGACGTGAAAAAGTAACTGCGGTTACCAGTAAATCACAAAAGGACTATTATTTATTAAAGTCTAACTACGTATATGAATCTCCACCGTTCGATCAGACGAGTGTGTCGGAACGAATTCCCAAATATGTTGATTATTTATATTTCAACGATTATATCCGTGGATGGAACACAAAGAATCTGACCGATAATTTTGACTATGAACGGGCAAAACAATATTATAAAATGATTGATCCCGGCGGCCTACCGATACAGGTGAATGGAAACGAATATAGCGTTTATTTATTCGATCTGGGCTCTATAAAAGAAAAAGTAAAACGGGTTGAAGCAGAAATAACTTTATCCAATGATTACAGAATTCAGGTCGGAGAAGTAATGACAAAAAATACAATGGGTGGACATGATTCAGCAGGTGAGAATTATCCGTATTACAATTCTACTTTATGGAGGACCGTAGCCCAGGCGGATGGTAATATAAAAGATGGATCAAATCTCCGCACAGTAAAAGTAGATTTCGGGTATGAAGTAGGAAATTTACTATATGGTTTAGATGCTCACTTTAATTATCTCGGTTTTAAAATTGATGGGGAATTTGTGACAAATACCCACTATTACATGTTTTCAGATGGTATTCCCGGTACCGGAATGCCATCGAATCCGACTACCGATATAACCTCCAGAGAGGGTTATCGCTCTTCCAAAACCGATAATGCTTACTACCTTATCGTTCAGAAAGATTTACCCTATATTGGTTTTGCCGGTGAGTATTTTAAAATGGGGAAATTTTATTATCCTCATATGAATTTTTATATACCGTACGAACTCTATACCGCTTATCATCTCCGAAATGATTATGTAAGAATATCTATGATTGAGGATAATGATGATGATGATCAATACCCTGATACAATGTATGAAAGCAAAGGTATGGCGGCTTCGATGTTAACTGTTCTGGATCCTGATGGTGTTTTTCCAGGTAATGATCTTGATCATGATGGTCTTCCGGACAACGAAAAAAATGACAATGGGATTCCGGATTACAATGAGCCTCTCTTGATGTTTGATGTCGATCCTGATGAATATGTTTTCGGTGATGATTTCAACAATAACAACATTCCCGATTTTCGTGAAAATGATTTGAAATATGATACCCCTTATGATCTTGACAGACAGGGTCATCATATGTATTTAAAATTTTCTCCGCATAAGAATGTCAATCTAATGCTTGGTACCATGCGGACGAGGGGAATCGGTCTGGACAACAGGACAGATGACGATTACCTTAAAGTTATTATTAATTATAATGTATTCAGCATTGGTTCTATTTATGGTGAGTATCGTTATGAACAAATACAGGACAACATTCAGGATCAATTTGTTGTGGTTCCTACAAATCAGATTTGGAAAGCACTTCCGTGGGGACAGGAGTCGCGGTATGATCTCGAATTGTATTATGATGAGATTGAATACAGACACTCGGATGTCAGCAAGTTCTTTCTCGATTCACGGATTAGACCCATCCCCTCTTTCACCATGGAAAACCATGTAAAATATGAACGAAACAATCAAATCGAAGGAACCATGTATGACAATACATTTCAGCCGAAGGATATTTTATCGACTTTCGCCATGGTCAATAAATTCATTTATACACGGCAATTAGGCAATTTCATTTTCTCACCGGGGGTGAAGTTCCGGTTTTATAAAAAAGAACGTTCGGAGTCTCTCAATCCCCTTGACCACTATCTGATGCGTATTCCTGTCATCTACCTGAAATACCGTATCTCGGACAACACGAATATCACTTACGGCATGCAGGGATTCAAGGGATTTGAAATGATCTTTAAAGATTATATCCAGAGCCATAATGATTACCACCAGATTAACAATACAATTCAGATCGAGAACAGGACAGATTATTTTGGATTCGATGTCTGGGCAGGATTTGGATTCCAGCTCGAACAGGTTTCTTTTGACGAAGCATACCGTAAATTCGAGGAATTCAAAAGGTCTTCATTTTTCCTGAAAATGTATATCGGTTACTGAATCTGATGATATTTGCGCGAGGGTTCGCAAGCCGCGTGTATATCAGATATTAAAACTACAGCGATTAAATACTTGACATCAGCAATCAGTGAAAACAATCCCCCTTACTGTCCTTCGGACATCCTACCCCCCCGGTTTAACCGGGGGGCAGGAATATAACCATAGTATTTACTTATACTTGCCCCCTCCGGGGGACACGGAGCGCAGCGGAGAGCCGCAAAGCGCAAGTGGCGCGTGAGCGCCGAAAGGGGGCTTGACATACGAAACAATGAAAAAGAATGCAACCATTTTAATTGCCAGAATTATAAAACTGTTCATGAAAAACAAGGTGATAGCCACGAAACAAGAAAATGTTTCGCAACTGTACCCCGCCGGAACAAAGAGGACACTTTCCCCGAGAGTTAAAAAGATGGTACGGTTGTGCTCTATATCATAAATAAAAAGTTTTCTAAAAATATTTTGTATATGGAATAATAACACGTTCAGCCCTTGACAAAAAAATGTTTCTCACTCATGAATTGATTATGGTTGTCCGAGATGGAGTGTGCAAAGTGTATGAAATGGATTCCGGCGGTCAGAATTCCCAGCCGGCGATGAGGTGAATCCGGTCGTCTCCTCTGCTCGTGATGCCCCAGCCGAAATCGAGAGGACCCAGATAAGTGGCAAGCTATGCTCTGACACCGTAACCATGGAGGACTGAGTCGAAGGTTATAGTATCGTTGTTGTCCCAGACATTCCCGATGTTGTAAATGAAGGTCAGATAGAAGAATTTAGGGATATGCAGACGGTATGCCAGTTTGCCGACCGCGAGGTAATTTCCGGTTCTTTCCTCACTGTATAATCCCTGGAAATCGGCATAGTAGTGCGACATGCCGCTTTCGAAATCGTAACAGTAAACCCGTGACAGGTTGCCGCCGAGGGTGAACGATTCGGTGGAAGGAGTCGAGGGGTCAGCGGTCCCGAGAGAGAAAGAGGCGGTGAACGTGTGCAGTTGTTTGTATGTTCTGACATATGAGCCACCCCAGTATATCTTGACATACTGTTCTGTGCCGCCGAAAAACTCGTTTGCGCTTTCGATGGAGATGAGATTGATTTTGCCGTTTGTCGGGAACGGATAACGGTCGTAACTGTCTATGAGCGACTGCATGACAAAGCTGCGGAGTTCCCTTTTCCGGTTCTTGCGGTTAGCCGAAGGTGAAAAATGAATTTTGACCGTTTCAGTTTTGAACTGGAGCACCGCATTCCCGAATTTATCCATCTGCTGGCCCAGAGAGATGACAGTGCCGTACCGGTCGTCTTCATAATCGAGGAAATGTTTGTGACCGGAATACATGGGACGGTTGCGCAATAGGTTATAGGTTTTTATGTCGAAACTGTACAGGCTCTTGTATATCCGGTCGATTTTATCCTGAACCATCATGAGTTTTTTCCGCTTGCCGGACTGACCGATTACACCGAACTGGTTGCCCGATCCAAGGATGTTTTCCCGTGACAGGGCCACCCTGCCTTCCGCGCTGTTGGTTTCATCGAACCTGATACCGATACGCATGAGTGTCCAGTTCTTTTCCTTGATGTGAATCCCGATTCCCACGCCGTCATTGTAGGGCCGGACATCCGCATATACCCATTCGAAGAAATTAGTGCCATAGAGATTGTCAATGGTCTTCATGAGTCTGGTGAGGTCCAGCAACTCTCCTGTTCTGAACGTGATTTCGCGCATGATAACCGAACGGCGCGTGGTCAGGTTCTCGTCGATGTAAATGCGGGAAATCCGCGGTGCTGTCGAGTAAATGGTCAGGCTGTCATTCACTCCGTAATACTCCATATCATTGATATGTGCAAATGAATACCCATCGGCACGGATAACGGTCATCAGTGAATCGATACGGCCGATTATGTGGGACACCGGGAGTGGTGACGATTCACGTGCCATGACTGTGTATGTGCGGTTTGGAGAGGCTGATGGGTTGCCGGTCCCGCAAAGGAGGGTTATGGCGGCTGGTACCGGGTAAAGGGTGAAATGGACGATACCGGTATGGGGATTCACATCGGCGCTGATGTTCCAGTATCGCCCGGTTTTCCAGAGGACATCGAGCGCATCGGCTATCACAGCGTATGAACATTCCGAGGCCGGTCGGAGAAAGTGGGAGAGTGTCTGTTTGACACCCTCTTCCTCATCCAGCGGGGAGACTCTTATTTCCCGGACGAACGTTTTCCTGTAAGTGCTTTTTTTCTGTTCGAGAGATTCACGGAGACCGGGAAGGGCTATCCGTGCGGCGGTACGCCCCTGTTCTATAATGTCGCCGATGTTTTTGAACTCCCCGGAAGAGAATGCTTCCATGTCGGGAGTGATGACATAATCCGCCTTGGTTCGGGAAAGTTCGGTGGATATTTTCATAAGAATGCTGGTGGTCTGATCGGCGATATTCAGTGGGTTGTCGAGGTCATCAGATTTATGCATGCTTTCATCGATTGCGACGGCGATGACAAAATCGCTGCCCATCTCTCGTGCCACATCAACCGGTAAATTGTTTTTCAAGCCGCCGTCCACAAGAAACCATTTCCCCCACTCGACCGGTGAAAAGATGAGGGGAATCGTGCTCGATGCCTGTAGAGCGCGGGCGAGGTTCCCGCTTTTCAGGACAACCATTTCACCGGTATTGAGGTCTGTGGACACAGCCCTGAACGGAATGGGGAGATTGTCGAAATCGCCTCCGCATTCATAGGTCGGGGCCAGCGCCAGCCACGATAGAAGGGAAATGATGTTCTGTCCCATCAGGAGGCTTGAAGGGATCCTGGGGTTCAGGGCGTTGAACCGTACATCGAACAACGTCCAGTTGAAGGTTTCCTTTTCGGTGACATACACTGTCCGCCGCTTGGGTGTATTGCTGAAATATGAGGACCAGTCGAGTTCTTCAAACATGCGTTCAAGCACTTCTGTGCGGTATCCCGCAGCATAGAGTCCGCCCACGATGCTTCCCATGGATGTACCGGCGATCCGGTCGACATGAATGCCGTTTTCTTCCAGAACCTCGATGACGCCGACATGAGCGATTCCTCGTGCGCCCCCTCCGGACAGGGCAAGACCTATGACCGGACGGGTATTCACGGGGAAGCGCCTGACCACTCGTCCGTTTTCGTAGGAAATGCTGAAAGTGTCAGCCGCGGACGATTGAATGGTACATATCATGAAAAGACAGAATGTTACGAATGTTTTCACACATGCTCCGACCGGGTGACCATCGTGACCGATGTGATGAACGCGCTTTAATACATAACAAACTACTAATATAACAGGTAATAACAAATATGGGTATGATATTTATTCCGACGTTGTTCCGAGGTCATGCAGTGAAATCTCGATGGTCCCGTTACTGTCGGTCCTGAAAATGGCTGCGCCCGCACCTGAAAGCGTGACAAGGGTCGATTCAGCCGGATGACCGTACCTGTTATTCAATCCGCACGATATGATCGCAATGTGCGGGGCGACTGTTTCGACGAATTCAGGCACGAGCGTATATGCGCCGTGGTGAGGCACCTTGAGGACATCGGAACGCAGCCGTGCCCCCCATGTGACCATGAGTTTCTGGATCGGTTCCTTGATATCCCCCGTAAAGAGAACCTGTCTTTCCCCCAGTGTGAACCGCACGAGCAGCGACCGGTTGTTTTCACTTGTTTTCGTGGCCTCTTTATACGAGGGCGCCGGTCCCAGGACAAGACCGCCTCCACCGTCAAAGGCGATCGAATCCCCCGCGGCAAGACCTGTCACACGCTCTCCGAAAATGCGTGTCAGGGAATCGGCGACCGATTCGCGGCAGAAAATGCGCCCGACCACGATATGATCGAGCAGATAGGCAACCCCCCCGGCGTGGTCGGCGTCCAGGTGGCTGAGCACGACACCGTCGAGTTTCGGGACACCCAGGTTTTTCAGGCTCGGAACGACGACCGTCCGCGCGGCATGCTCAACACCCGTATCGATGAGGAAAAAGCGCCCGTTTCCGGCTCTGATGAGTGCGGAATCGCCCTGGCCCACATCGAAGAACACGACTGTTCCACGAGTTTCTCCCCGTTCCCCTGCAAGAAGGGGGCGCCAGGTGAGGACTGCGACTACTATCAGGGGGATATACAGGAGTGCCTTACGGTAATATGTCCTTTCGCGGGAGCGCGAAAGTACGTACAGCCAGATCAAAAGACCTGCGCTGGCGAATACGGACATGTCCGGGATGTCGAGTGCCGCGAAGGGCAGTGCCGAGGTGAATTCGGCCAGTTTGACGAGGGCGTTCAGCATGATACCTGTGACTGCTGACAGAATGTAAGCGAGCGGTTCCGCAGCCGCACCGAACATCGAGGCGGCAAGGGTGGCAAGTCCGCCGTATACGATCATGAACGCACAAGGCACCGCGGCCACATTCACCGCGATCGAGAGAAGCGGCAGCGCTCCGAAATGGTAGGCGACGATGGGTGCGGTTGCGGTAAACGCAAGCGTCGAAACGATTATTCCCGAGATTATGGATGTGAAAAGCGTACCTGTCCGGCGGATATGTCCGAACCGGTGCCTGATCCATGAGAGCACAGGCTGGTAAAAGGTGATGATTGCCCAGACGGCGGCGAAGGACAGATGCAGTGACGGACTGTAGAATGATTGAGGATTGACCGCCAGAATGAGCATGAGTGCGATGAACAAAGCGTTTTCTGTGTTTCGCGGACGTTCGATCAGGGTACTCACCGTTATGAGGGTCAGCATGACGAATGTCCGTGCGATCGGTGGATTGAATCCGCAGATGCCGGTATATAAAAACAGGACAACGAGGGTGACGGCGACCCGGGCACCGGGAGTCAGGTGAAATGGGCCGAGCAGCGTGGTGACAGCGATAAGTATGATGCCTGCGTGAAGCCCCGACACGGCGAGCAGATGGGCGATTCCCGCCCGTGAGAAGGAATTGGTGGTCGATTGTGCAAGACCGGTTCGGTCGCCGATGAGCATCGCCCGCATCACATCGCCGTGCCCGCCGAAGGAGTAGCGCCCGATGAGCGACGATGCACGGGAACGGATGATTCCGAAAAACGATGGCTCGCTGCCGAGCACGACCGGGGCCGGTTCACGGGGGCCGCTCGAAAGTCTGAACGGGAAACCGGTATATGCCGATCGCGGTGATGCCGGGAATCTTCCAAAAACAGGAGCCGGTTGTTTTTTCAGGGTGCCCTGGACGACGAGATGCGTGCCCTCGCACAAAAGGATCGGTGTACGGTTAAATCTGACCGGCACGATTCCGGTGAGCGGGATTGATCCCCCCCGGAAAAAAGCTTTCCGGCAGCGGAGATTCAGATATACGGTATCCGGGTAATAACGGGGCGGGTTTTCGACGATGCCCTCGACCTGAATCTGGCTTTCGACGAGGTTGCGGGGAAACAATGCCGGTACTTCGGTTACACTCTGGAATGACCATGCTGTCGCCCCCGCGAAAAACAGGGCTGAAACGGCGCAGATGTCACCGATTCCCCGCCGACGGTACGTGATGACGAGAGCACATACGGCGGCTGTGAGAAGAAGGGCGCAGACGATCGGATCGAACGGCCGTCTTCCGCACACATACATGCCTGCCGCTAATACAACGACTGCCCTGAGAGCCGGAACCGCGGGACGTTTGACGGTCGGGAGTGAAGAAATCGATGGTTTCATACCGGATACATACGACAACAGGCGCGGAAAAGCAACTTATGATTGCGGATTGCGGATAGATCCCAATTTGCTTTCAAAGTATGATATATTCACAAAATACCTTCCTCGTCCCCCGGTTAAACCGGGGGATCGCCGCGTCCCCCCTAAAAGGGGGGATGTCACGAAGTGACAGGGGGGTCTGTTCTTTCTCGGATGTCACGAAGTGACAGGGGGGTCTTCAAAACCATTCACAAACTCATCTATTCTCCTGCAAACAGAATCAAAATCAACAAATACATCCCTGTTTATTATCCGTAAAACTTTCAGTCCATAGGATTCAAATATCACATCCCGCTCTCTATCATAATTTTTTCCGTCTTCTGTACAATGTTGATCTCCATCGATTTCAATAACCAGTTTTAAAGAGGGACAGTAGAAATCAACAATATAATTGTCTATTGTGCTTTGAGAACGAACACGAAACCGAAAAGTCTTCAGAAACCCGTTCCATAGTCTCCTCTCCGCTGGTGTCATATTTTTTCTTAATATTTTTGCCCTGTCGATAAGTTTTTGATTGTAGGGGAGGTGACGACCGACGAATATCAATCCTCTGCGTTTGATGTCTTCTTCATTCATAAATCACCTTTACCCCCTGCCTTACACGCATCCGGGAGCAAAACTAACCCCCTGCCCTTTCGGGCACTCAGGTAGTGAAGCAGACCCCCCTGTCATTTCATGACATCCCCCCTTTTAGGGGGGAACAAGTAGATTAGTGAAAAAATCAAAACGGCGACCAGGAGGGCCAATCATCAACGGCCGGATTGTTTGTCAGGTTTCGCTGATTGCTCCCATCCGAATCCATAACATATATTTCCCAGTTGTTGCCATCAAAGTATAAATTATAGGCTATACATGTGCCGTCAGGCGACCATGAGGGGCCATAAGCCCCATTTGTAGTGTTTGTCAGTCTTCGCTGATTGCTCCCGTCCGCATCCATTACATAGATTTCACCGCGACCGTCACGGCTTGAATGAAACGCAATCCGGGAGCCGTCGGGTGACCAGGAGGGGGTAGTATCCGATGCCGGATTGTTTGTCAGGTTTTGCTGATTGCTCCCGTCCGCATCCATCACGTAGATTTCAGTGTTGCCGTCACGGTCTGACGTAAACGCTATCCGTTCGCCATCAGGCGACCATGATAGCCAATAATCCCCTGCCGGATTGTTTGTCAGGTTCCGCTGATTGCTCCCGTCCGAATCCATAACATATATTTCCCAATTGTCGTCACGGGATGACGTAAACGCTATCCGTGCGCTGTCAGGCGACCATGATGTAAAATGATCACTTGCCGGATTGTTTGTCAGCCTTCGCTGATTGCTCCCGTCCGCATTCATCACGTAAATTTCATGGCTGTCGTCACGGGATGACATAAAAGCTATACGTGCACCGTCAGGCGACCAGGAGGGCCAATAATCCCCTGCCGGATTGTTTGTCAGGTTCCGCTGATTGCTCCCATCCGAATCCATCACGTAGATTTCATAGTTGCCGTCACGGTCTGATGAAAACGCGATCCGACCACCGGTAGGAGTAACAGCCTCTGCAGTAAAATTCTGCATCTGGTTCGCCGTCACATTCGTGAATGTCCAGCTTGCCGGAGTGAACAAATACCCGTCCTTCGTCGGCGTTATTGTATAGGTGCCGCCGTGGTACACGATGTACGAATAGGCGCCGCCGTTGTTCACCGCCTGGCTGTCGGAGGCGTCGCCGCTCAGGGTCACCAGCACTCCATCGGCGCCGGAGACCGTGCCGGAAATGGTATGGGTGATGACCTGAGCGGTGAAATTCTGTGTATGACTGGGAGCGAAATCATTGAAGCTCACGCCAGGAGGAGTAAAAGTGTAGCCTAATTTTCTTGGCGTCACCGTGTAAGTGCCGCCGTAAGCCACAATAAATGAATACGATTCACCGTCATTGACGACCTGGCTGCCGGAAGCGTCGCCGCCCAGCGTTATTGTAACGCCATCGGCGCCCGACACAGTGCCGGACAGGGTATAGGTGACATATTGCGCCGTGAAATTCTGGGTTTGATTAGAGGTTACATTTCTAAAAACCTGAATGGCCGGGGAAAAAATGTAACCCAATTCCGAAGGCGTCACTGTGTACGTTCCGCCCTCGGCTACTGTAAACGAATAGCTCCCGCCACTGTTCACCACCTGACTGCCGGTCGCCGACCCGCTCAGGGTCACCAGTACCCCGTCGGCGCCGGATACCGTACCTGATATGGTATAAGTGATCTGTGACGCCGTGAAGTTCTGGGTTTGATTCGAGGTTACATTGCTAAAAGTCTGACTGAACGGGGTAAACGTGTACCCGGCTTTCGAAGGTGTCATCGTGTATGTCCCGCCCTCGGCTACTGTAAACGAATAGCTCCCGCCGCTGTTCACAGTCTGACTACCGGTCGCCGACCCGCTCAGTGTCACCAGCACCCCGTCAGCGCCAGTCACCGTACCGGAAATTGTATAAGTTGTTTGAACACCCTGAGTCGCCGTAAAATTCTGCATCTGGTTTGCCGTCACATTCGTAAATGTCCAACTGGCCGGAGTGAAAGTATACCCGTCTTTAGTCGGCGTCACCGTGTAGGTCCCGCCGTGGTACACGATGTATGAATAGGCGCCGCCGTCATTCACCGCCTGGCTGTCGGAGGCGTCGCCGCTCATTGTCACCAGCACCCCGTCCGCCCCGGTGACAGTGCCGGACAGGACATACTCAATATGGTACGCGGCGAAATCACGGGTCACATTCGAATTGATGCCGTCGTAGGAAATACTGGGAGGGGTGAAGGTATATCCCTCTTTCGAGGGTGTCACCGTGTACCAGCCGCCGTGCTGAACAGTGAACGAATACCGTTCGCCGTCGTTGACAGTCCGTGTATCGGACAGGTCGCCGCTGAGCGTGACCAGAACCCCGTCCGCGCCGGTCATCCCGCCGGAAATGGTGTAGGTTATCGATGTATAGGTCCCCGTGAAATCGGCGATCTGGTCGGCAGTGACATTGTTGTACGTACGGCTTGCGGGAGTGAACGTGTAGTCGGTTTTCGAGGGTGTCACCGTGTAAGACCCCCCTCCGGTCATCGTGAACGAGTAAATCCCGTCCTCGCCGGTGATCCGCGTGTCCATGGCGTCGCCGCTCAGGGCGACCGTCACTTCGCCGCCCGCTCCGGTAATTGTACCGGATAGTAGATACTCTATAACCATCTGAACCGTCGCAGTCACCGTATCGCTCCAGGAGCTGGTCACATTGTAGACGTTCGATGCCTGGACACGGTAGTAGAATATACCGGAGGCTTTCCCCGTGAAACTCTGCCTCAGCCCGGAGCCCGAGTACACGACATCGGCGCCGGAGAATGTGGCGTTGTCGGCTTCCTGGAGCTTATATACGGTGGCGTTGGGCGCCTCGGTCCACGACACCGTGTAGCTTCCGTCCGCGCTGGGATTGGGGCTGATGGATCCGATCTGCGGCAGGTAGGGCTCTGTCCAGCCGGTGATGACCGCGGTCGTCGTCTTACCAACCTCCACATCCACATCCTCGTCTATGCCAAAGTACCCCACGGTGCCGTCGAACATACCGAGACAGAGCACCCTGAGATCGTTCAGGGCTTCCACTGTGAGGGTGACATTGTACATGGTGCTGGTAGGCTCGATAGTCTTGCTGTCGAGTACCGAATTATCGCTCTTCAGGACACGGACTTCGAGCCGTGTGAGCCGTGCGGGTTTTGCCGCCCTGTCCGCTGCGGCGCTGGTGGAATCGGGGATGCTTTTCTCAGCCGTTCCCCTGTTTTCAAGGACAACTTGTATGGCGCCGGTCGAGGGCGGCTTTGTCGGGGAACGGTCCCCGTCGCACGCCGCGGCCACAATCAGCAGAAGCACGAAAAGAGTTCTTTTCATGGCGAACCTTTACTCTGTCGGGTCGGGCAGTGTGATAACGATGTTGCCGGTCAAGCCGCCATTTCCGCCGCCGCCACTATCCTTCTTGCCGAGCACCGCAGCTATCACTCCGCCTGCCACGATGACACCGCCGATGATGTAATACTTCGTGCGTGATGCCTTCTGTTTCTGCCCGTACAGAAGCTCGTCCACAACCCTCGGAATGCCCTCACGGAGGAGGTTGTCGCGCTGGCCGGTGAACAGGTAGTCCGCCACCGCGAGGGTTGTTGAGGTCTTCACATCCACAATACGGGTCGAGATCGTGTAGGTCTCACCCACGAGGCCCACCGACCCGATCACGATACGCTCGGCGTTGAGCATCTTCCCGAATTCGACTGCGCATGATATGTCGGTGCAGCCGGTGTTCTGGACATTGAACTCGTCGAATATCTTGTCCATCTGGGAGCGTTCGACTGTTACATAGCTGATGTGCGCCTTACTGATGAACTCCCCGGACGAGATGACACGGGTGATCTGTCCGCGCAGGTAGTCGGACAGCGAGGAAGCTTCTGCCACAGATATGCCGTTCGCCGTGAGGTCGAGTACAGCGAGCGTGGTTTTCTCTGTGTCCTGCGCCCATGACCGCGCCGGCGGCAGAATACCTGTGGAAATAAGGAAAACGGACAGATAAAGGGATACAAGTTTTTTCAGCATCTAAGTCTCCCTCCGGGTGCCTGTTATACATCTGTTTTGTATATATATGTTTTTTGTCCTGTCTGCAATCATTTTTTTGGCTGTGTTACGGAATGTATGAAGCGAAAGGGAGGGAACAGCTCCCGGTCAGACTTCATGTCGTGTCCAATAATAGTATTTGACTTCACCTTCATAATACACTTATTATTTGTAGATAAGGAGAAGAATTCAGGGAAAGTTGTTACGGTGTCGGTTCGCCGGAATAATGTTGATGATTGGTATGCCATTTTGGGGATTGTGTGATGTTTTATTATACATGACGATATATTTTATTTCTTTTCTTTTCGAAATATATGCCCAAACAAGTTCGGCATGACTGTCATCCTGAACTCGTTTCAGGATCTGATTGCATAAAACATGCGTAATTATTTATGTCGTCATGTATAATAATACCAGTCATCATGAGAAAAAGAATTTTATCGGATTGAATTCCGGCTGAACCCGGGGCGGTTCATAACCAGCATATACACAATTTTTCGCGGCCTTACGATACAAAAGTCTCGAAAGGTGAGTGCGACAGGGGGTGTTCCCGGTGAAAGAATTATCAAAAATCCTTGAAGAAAATCCCGGCTCGGTCGTTTTTGCCCGTTACGCAGAAAACCTGATGCGGGAAGAGAAGTACGACGAGGCTTTAGAGATCCTGAAGAAGGGACTCCAAAACAATCCATTGTATGCTCCCGGGCATTCGGTTCTCGGGTCAGTGTATGCGCTTCAGGGCAGAGAAGTTGAATCGGCTGAAGAATTCGAAACAGCCCTCAAGCTCGATCCTCAGGCACCGGGGGATTATTTCCGCCTCGGTAAAACACTGCTTTCCTCCGAGCCAAGAAAGGCGCTCCACTATCTCCAGACCGCCCGGCGTTACGAGCCGGGTGTCTCCGAAGTCGAACAGGCGTATGAAGAAGCGATGTCCCTGACAGTCACTCCGGAGGAAGATGTTTCGGTTGGGGCTGAAACGGTGGCGGCCCTGTCTGCGCTGACAGACGAACAGGTCGAGGTAAGTTCCGATACAGAGGAAGTCGAAATCCCCGTCGAAATGGAAAAGGAGGAGGAAGAATCCGTTGGGACCGGTGGGTACCAGTACGGGGAAGAGATGCCTGAAGGCGAAGTCTCCGGAGAGGAAGCCCGGTCAACCGATGTCGGGGATATCCTTGCCGGACTCGAGGAGGATGTCTCTCTCGATGAGACGTCTGTAGAGAAAGCCGAGGTTTTTGAAGAAGGGGAAGAACCCGGAGAGGAGCCTTTAGCGGAAGCTGAAGCCGTTGCGGGTGAGGAACCGGAAGCCGAGGAAGTTTCCGATGAGGTGTTCGAGGCTTTCGAGCCGGAGGATATCCTTGCCGATATCAAAAAAGAAGGGGAGGCCATCGAAGAGAAGGATGAGTCGCTTCCCGGTGAGGAGGAACTGGAAGCGGCTGTCGAGTCGGTTGAGGAATTCATGGAGGGAAAACTCCCAGAAAGCATGGAATCTCCCGGTTTGGACAGCGAACTGCCTGACATGCCTGAATCGGACTCAACCCCGGCAGGCGGTGTCGACATTGAAGGCCTCATCGATGATTCACTGCCCGGTTATTCAGAAATGGTTGAGGATGTCAGTTCCATAGGTCCCGAGCCGGTCAGCTCCGACCGTGAGGAAGCCGGTGTGGTCGAACTGGATGCTGAGGAAACGTACGATATTACTGAACATGGTTACGATCTGCCGGGCGAGGAGGAACCGGTTATTACCGACGAGGAGCGTGACCAACTTACCGATCTCGAGAAGTCCTCCGCTGAAGAAGCTGTCGATTCCGGCACAGATGAAGACGCTTTCGATGAACACGAATTGTCAGATGAAGCAGACAGTATGAAGTTCGGCGGTGAACTTTCGGAAACAGAAAAGGATTTTCACAGGGGATTGGTCTCCGACCTGTACGGGGATCTCAGTTATGAGGAGATCGACAGCCTGAGCGGTGCCGCCGGCAAACCGGATATAACAGATCGCACGCTTGAAACCGAGACCCGCGAGGGTATCGATTATTCAGATGTTCTGTATGGTACCGACACATTTGAGAAACTGGAGGCCGGTGTAAGCGGAGGCTTCGCAACCGAGGAGCCGGCAGCGTCCGGGTTCAATTTCGACGAAGAACCCGAATCGGAAGAACCCGCACTCATGGATGACGAAGTGGTGAGTGATGAGGTTGCCGCAGAAGTGATTGAAATCGACGATACCGCGGGTGGCGCTCCCGATGTGAGCCTCCAATCGGAAACGAAACCTGCCGATGAGGGGATCATACGGGATATACTCGAAAGTTCCCGTGATTATAACATGCTCGGGCAGAAAGAACCGGATGCCCAGAACATTCTCGATGAGGTCGAAAAATCAAGCCTGACCGAGTTAATCAGCGATTATGTCAGCGTCCTGGAACAGGATATCGAATCGGGATCTCAGGCGGAAATGCGCCCCCAGGGCGATTATGAAAGCGATTCTTTCCCGGTCGATGAAATCGAGATGCGCCTGGCCGGTGACAAACCTCTGGATATGAGCCCTGAAGAGGATGAGACCGATATCAACGATGCGACGGTGACCATGGCTGAGATTTTCGTCTCACAGGGATTGATCTCACGGGCGATAGCGATTTACCGTAAGCTGATACTGAAAGACCCCGTCAATGACACGTTGCGGGCACGGCTGGCTGAGCTGGAGCAGAACCACCTGAAAGAATAATCGGGAGGGGCATGGGGAACGAGCGGCTGACAGCTGTTCGGGACAGGATGAGGGAGAATGGTATTGATTCTCTTCTTGTCAACAGCCGTCATAACATACGGTATATCACAGGATTCAAAGGGGAATATGGGTACGCGGGAGTAACGCCCGGAAAACTTCTCCTGTTTACGACCCAGCTTTATGAAGAAGAAGCCCGCGCCACGGTTGTGCAGGGTTGTGAAGTAGTTCCGGTCACAGAAGATAGTATCAAAAGTCTCGCCCGTGAGGGACCGGCTTTCTGGGGAGGCAGGATAGGGTATGAATCCGAAACGCTCTTCTGTTCGGTGTTCAACCGGCTAACCGAGGCGCTGAAATTTGCAGAACTTGTACCCACGACGGGACTCATCGAGCACATCCGCACTGTCAAAAATACCAATGAGCTCACCGCAATCTCGGCAGCCCAGGACATAACCGGGAAGGTATTCGAAGAGATTCTCGGCCTTCTCGTCGAGGGCGTTGAAGAACG
>Ga0315284_10006071_pt1 | contig 17192 bp, 8 predicted proteins | sample YL17G09_16_MG_FD_203696 | JGI IMG/M metagenome (GOLD analysis project Ga0315284, IMG submission 203696) | Sediment microbial communities from Yellowstone Lake, YNP, Wyoming, USA - YL17G09_16 | ecosystem: Environmental > Aquatic > Freshwater > Lake > Sediment | place: USA: Wyoming | collected...
TAACTTGTACAATCTTATCAACCAACTCCTTACGTTCTGTTCCATCCATCTTGGGTAAGTCAGCTTCGGCAAAATCCTTGCGTGAAGGCTGTTCTTTCTTGGACAGTTCTTGAGCTGTCTTTGGATCAGCTTTGACCCACGCATTGACGCCTATATCTGTCGTTAAAATCTCCTTTTGCAACCACTGCTCAGTCTTGTGTTTGATGCCACCAACCGCATGAGCGCCAGTGACAACACCTAATGAGGTAATAGTCGTCATTTTTATAGTTTCTATAAGTTGCTCAGGATTTAGTGCATTGGGATCAACATTATAAAGGCGATCTGCCACCAAATTAAGAACGCCTGTCACATCTTCCGATCCGACTTCAACGCCAAAATCTGTCACATAAGTCTCAATCCCCGCTCGTATTCCCCCTTCTACATTTCTCCTTAAAATAGAGGCTTCAGCGCCTACCCCCTTCATCATAGGCCAAAGTTCCATGAGAGTTTCAATAAGTCCCTGTGTTGCAGCATAACTATGTAATTTTATTCCTCTCAAGCCAGCTTCACGTCCTTGTGTGAGTGATAAATTCCATTGGTTTATTCCACCAGTAACAGAAGGAATGATTGTTGTTTCTAAAGCAGTTGCCCCTCTCGCAAGAGCCATACTTCCCCCAACCATGCCGGCACCCATTTCAATTCCAGTAGTTATCATTTGAGTTAAAGCATCCAACCACCATCCCTTCTTGCCGTATTGCTGATAATTTTTATAAGAAGAAGCGGCGACATACTCGTTTGTCAAACTGGCCCATTCATCAGCTTTATCAGATCCTAATACCTCCAAAGGACGAAGTAAAAGACTACCGAAGTGCCCCCCCGCGATTGTTCGACCAATATCCAATATTCTCAAGGAAGGATTATCCGGAAGAGTTTTGGCAATGGCCTCAATGCGTTTCCGCTTGTCCTCTTCCTCATACTTGGTTGTTTTCGCATTTCCGTAACCTCTTTTTACCGCAAGTATGGACGCTTGTTGCGCCTGTTTCGTAGGAGCCTCCTGAATCATCAGATTGAAAGACTCCATGGCATTATCATAATCTTCTTTGGTTTTGACATCTTCCATCTTAAACTGGACAAATTTAGCCAAATTATCAACATCTTCCGCGGATGGATTAGTTATTGTTCTTTTAGCCTTTGCGTCTGTATCCAACCAATCATCGACAAGCTCCTGATCCTTCTTACTCATAACTGTGTATAAATAAACTCGATCCTTTTTGGGAGCTTTTAATATCTGAGCGATTGGAGTTTCTTTCTCCGGTGAATAATCATAAGCATACTTTTGAAACCAATTTCGCTTATCTTCTTTTATAGTCCCACCTTCTGGCGTAGTTTCAGGTATGTCTTCAAGTTGTCTTTTGGTTTGAGATTCGAGATTGCCTTTAATTAAATCAATATCTTCCTTCGTGTAGGCGATATTCTTTTGTGTAGTCTGGCTATCCCTTGTAATTGGAGTTTCCCAAGGACGAGATGGATTTTGAAGTCGCTCAAAATCTCCTTGTGTAACTTGAGATTTTTCGAATGACGAAATCCCTTCAAGTTCTTCATTGACTGGATGCCACGGTATTTGAGGCGCGTTAGGGTCCTCGACTCCTTCTCCCTGAAGTCCAATGTTTTTGGTAATTAGATCGAGATCTTCTTTTGTGTATACAGGCATGGTTTTTACTTTCCTTCAAGGAATAATCGAATTTTCTCCTTCTCTTCATTGGAAAGAGTTTTATCACCAATTTTCGCACGAGCCATTAAACTAGACATTTCAGTATTATCGGGAACATTGATTCCACCTGGAGGAATTGTAGGCGGTGTTGCGGTAGAAGGTGGTTGAGTTACCGGTGGAGACGTCCCAGGTGGCGGTTGAGTAGCACCCTCGCCAGCTGCCTTCCGGGCTGATTCGCCCGGTATCTCTGGCACCTGCTGATATGCATCAAAAATAGCCTTTGCTTTTTCAAAGTCAATGGTACCAGCCTTATTCAATACCTTTCCTTCTTCAATTACCTTACCTGTTGCGTCTTTCACATCTGGAGTCGTTTCATCCTCTTCTCTCATAGACTCCTTTACGGCCGCCTCCCATGATTTCTTCCAATCCTTTACTCTTTCATTATATGTAGGTCCTATTTGATCAGGTTTGGGAGCTTCTCCGATTTTTTCGCCGATACCATTTTCTCCCACCCTAAAAACAAAACCATGTTCTATATACGTATCATTCGGCGCTCGACCAGGCAGGAATTTTCGTATTTGCTTCATTGGTTTTTCAAGACCAAGGAGTTGCGCGTCCAACGCTTGCCTGGCCGCCACTCGTTCAGGAGTATCTTCGCCTACTTTGCCAAAATCAGGATTTTGCTCCAGTGCAGCTTTAGCCGCCGTAATCCGGCCATGTTCCATTTCTTGCTGTTTTGTGATTTTCCATACGAACGTATCCTGTTCCTGTTGCTCCTTAATAAGTACGTTGTTAACACCTCGCAAGTCAGCTAGGTCAGCGGCTTGTACTTGTTTTCCAGCAAGAGCATCGGCCTGGGCTTTCTGAAAAGTTTGACTCCCCTCTTGTAGTTTTTTAGCCCTTTCGTCACGATCGGCTATTTCTTGCGATTCTCTCGTGTGCTTAACATCAGATTCAGTAGTCTTGGAAAGCAATTCGTCAACCTGTTTTTGTGACATGTTGGATATTACTACCGGGTCCAGGCCGTATTTTTTTGCGTTCTTCGCCAACCAATTCCTGTTTTGCGCCCCAGGAACCGGGACAGCTTCGGGTGCCCCGCCAAAAGCGGCATTGGTTACGCCTCGGTACGCGTCACTGAATACCTTTCCCCAAGGATTCTGATTTAATGTCTTTTGTCGTTGACCTCTTCCTGGAATTAATAACCCGGAGCTACCCTGAGTTTCCTGCGTCACGCCTCCTTGTTTTCTCTGTTCTTCCAGCCATTGGAGATATGCGAGTTTCAACTTCTGCCGCTCGGATGCTTGACTGCCTCCAAAGGCCGCCGCGCCTATGACGCCAGGGTTCACTCCGCTTGCTACTGTAATTGGCATTTTACGTTCCCTTCAAATTCTCGGTCGTTTTTCTTCTATATACTAAAAGGCATTGGTAAAGGTTGTACCTTTCCTTTGTCATTGCAAACTCATACAAGCCGTGCATCGCGTCAACAAATTCCTGGCCGACAATCGTATCGGAGATAACGCATAGATATATCATATCACCCTCTTGCTTGACTTCAAACTGCGCGTCCTCGAAGAAGTCCGGGGCGCAGGCTTTAATAAAGTCAATGTCAGATAGTTTGTCGTCGGTCATATAAGCACCTAACAACCGTATTTAAAAAAACCCGAATCTTGAAAACATTTAACTTTTAATTCAAACGGATACATGACTATATATTGAAGTCCATAATCTCCTTCATTCATCCAATTAATATCCAAAATAGAAGCTCCTCCGCCCACACCGCCTGGATATGTTTTTAGTGATTCTTCCTTGAAATGATTTGATATATACTCAAAATCGGGGAATATGAAAATATCACTAGGTACTGGATCGGGAAATGGATTATCAAATTCGAAAGCAGGAAAATGGGATAAAAATTTATTAGATGGATTAAATGAATCAGGAGAAGCGTACTGTTCCCCTAAATTAGTATCCTCATAATGCCACAAAGCAGAAGCTGACTTACCCCTAAAACCAGTTCCCCATCTCAATGTGTATTTAAAATCCCCTCCAAACGCTTGAGTACCACCAGTAAGCGGATACCAATTATGATGAAATTCTCCACGGTAAAAATCAAAAATATACCTAGCGTACGGTTTGCCATCTGGCCTTGAAATAGCTGATGCTAATGATGTCTCAACGCAATTTTCATTATAATATGTCTTTGGAAATTCTTGCATAGATGCATAATATTTATGATCCCAATAATTTTTCGAATAATCGATTCTACAACCATTTTTATAAGTCCATATTTGAGATAGGAGTTTGGTGTAAGTGAGATCGGATTCCTCGGCTAAATACAAAGCATCCAACGTCTCTTGTTTGGTGGATTTTCCTCCACTCGAATAATCGCCACTCCCATGAATAACATTATCACGGGGTGTTAAAATGGTTTCCTTCGACACTGCACTTAAACATTCAATCACCTTCCTCAACTCAATTATACATTTTGTTAAAATAGTCTGATTTCCTGCTACAACTGTGAATGATGAATTTCCAATAGCTGTTGTGAGTAATGCCGCTTTGCTGGCATGGCCAAAAGCTATCGCCAAAGCATCCGTAATGGAATTTTGAATATCTCGAATAGGTTGAGCTGGTTTCGAGCAATCAAGAGAATTTAACTTCGCCCAGTTGACCCCAGTACCACTCGCCTCCACCGCTACATTAACGCCAGATGGATATTTAGCGTCATATCGCTTATACGTATCAAGAGACAAGCCTTTATTGTATTTTCGTTCGGTCACTCCCCGCATCAATTCTGCAATAATTCTTCCTGTCCTCGGCTTATAATCAAGATCCACGTTATCAGTAGGGGCATTGCCCGCCACTGGATTATTGTCCACGCTTCTTGTTTTCCCTTGTGACCATCCACTCATTATTAACTCCACGGCTCAAACAAACCCCACGGAGCGCCTACGTAACTTCCGTAAGAATCAATGCCTATCCAAATTTCCGTACCCGCCACAATGCCGCCATTTGAGTTCGGGATATTCACGCCTGATACATTATCATCGCCAGTGCCAGTCTTGAAATTCCAAGGGGTTACCGTATAGGTACCTGCCTCATACGATACTACCACCGACCAGAAGCCGCCTCCGCCGCCTCCTTGCACACCAATTCGCCGTCCCTTGTAATCATTGCCAACCCAAATCTTCGTATCTTCCGAAACACCCCCGTCAGTCCCAGGGATAATCACCCCAGGCACCGGGTCACCTTCCCATACTTCCGGATCTTCACTTGGAATTGTCGGATCTAATGGCTGTATTGTGTAAGTGTCAGTTTCCTCTTCGTAAGATACAACCTTCCCGTAAAAATCTCCTGTTGTCCATCCCCGTCCTGCCACATTCAAATCTTCCCACACGTAATGAATTTTCGTATCAATTGGTTTACCATCATCATCGTAATCAGTAGCCCACCCATCACGCTTAAAAGCAATGATTGTTTCGGGGACTGTATCGTCAATGGTATAGGGGAATGATATTCTTTGCAATTCAATATTGCCATCCTCATCCTCCGCGGTTCTGATATTCGAGTCACTCTTCGTATCTTCGCCCACAGGAGTATAGGGATAATCATACGTTATTCCATTAATTGTCTTGCCGTCAAACATATCACGCCGAAGTATGAACGGCTTGGCAATTATAACGCGAACCCCTCCAGTGTCTTCCTCCCCAACTACAGGAACTGGACTTTTGCACAATAAATGGCTTGCATGTTCCTCGACAAGTGAAAAAGCCTTGATTTCATTCGGATTACCTAAAGGCAGATAAGCGCCGGTTTTGGGATTAAACGGTGTTATCGGCATCCCAAACGGGCGGCGCCTTATCGGCTTTTTGAATATCATAACAATTCCCTCAAGGAGCTATGAATCCACTTGTATCACCGGCACCAAGTAATCCAGCCAGTTTTGTAAGCTGATCCAGATCCGGGTAAGAATCCGTCCTGCGTTCCATGAAGTTGTTCAATGCCTGAATAATGAGGTTTCTGCTCGTCAACCCCTTATCAGTAGAATCATGGAGAATTGCCTGGAGGCGATCCCTTGCGGCAAGTATCTGATTATGCATTGAAGTCTTCAGCTCGTACACTCTAGTTTCCGTCCGACTTCTTTCGGCTTCAACCGCATCCACCCTGGCGTAAGCCTGATCACGCGCCGCCATGACTACCTTGAGAACGTCCATCCCTGATTGGAATTTAACGTTTTCGCCATTTAACTTCTGATTCTTGGTGTTGCGGAGATTTTCCTGAACATCCCTCAAGCCGGCAAAAACCTGCTGTTGCATATCACGCAGGGCAGCATGAAGTTTGTCATAGCCTTCTTTAGTTTGAAGTCTTACATTTAATAATGCCGATTGCAATCTTTCATAAGCAGCAAGGACTCGATCACGCATGGAGGTCTTGCTTGCATATACGGATTGAGTCACTCCAATCGTCTGTTGAGTTATTTTGTCTGTAATGTCATTTAAAGACAAGGTGCGTTCCCGTTCGATCCCCGTCGAAATAGAGGTCCATATCGTTGAATTGTACAGTCCCCTGGTAATGAGATTCGCCTTTTCGGAAGCGAGTTTATTGTCAAACCGTGTATTGATTTCCGCACGAATACTGACTCCGTAATCATCCAAGACGCCATCCATAGCATCGGAAAAATCTTCTTGATCTTGATTCATTTTCCCTATGCCATTATTGCCAAGAATTATCGAATAAAAACTGTTGTAATCGGCTTTCATTACGCCAGTCGTGGGATTGGTCAAGGTACCAACCAAGGCTTTATAATCAGTATGGTCAGTCCTCAAAGTTGTATTCAGATCTCCAATTACCTTCTCGTACGCAGTCTGGTCAGCTTCAATAAGTTTAATCAAATCATTAATTGCGCCTTCATAAGTATCCTGGCGGGTATCCGTAGCAGTCTCAAAAGTAGCAACTAAATCGTTGTAATCGCTCCGCCGGGCAATCATATTGTTTATGTACGTCTTAACCACTTCATTGTAATCATCAAAGTCATCTCCCAACGCAGTAATTATCGCCTCAATCAAAGCTTCATAAACAGCATCTTCCCCCTCGAAATCAATGTACTCATCCTCGGCTTTATCAAGCATAGCCTCGTAAAGAGTGACAATATCGTCATATCGCTGGTCGTTGAGTTCACGTCCGGTATTGTAGGCCTCCACGTAACTCGTTATGAGGTCTTGTAATACCTTCTTTGTGTTTAACGTCGTTCTTTGCATCCTGTACTTCGTAATTGTACTTCCATCTGTATTTACAAGCGTGTATCCGCCAGCAATTACTTCCCACCCTTGCGCAAGATACCAGGCGAGTTCACTCTCAGTTGCTTGAAGTTCCTGAATTGATTCCAAAAACCAGTCGGAAACAACCGGGACTGCCAAATCCACGGGATCGGTATCCGTGATGTAAGTAGAAGGATTTATTTTGTCCATTAGTCAATATCTCCTATTTATTACGAGTAAGTTATTCCATTGGTCTTAAAATCAGCAACTTCCCCATCACTTAAAGCTCTACCCCAAATAGCGCAATCGTCCAATCTCCCCACTAGCGAATAACCATAACTAATAAAAGGATACAATCTTCCTATTCTGACGGGTTCCGTATTTACCTTTATTGTTTTAGAACCAATATTAGTTTTTTCATACTCAGTGTTGCCAACCCAAAGACTTTGATATGTTCCATCATATCTACCACAAAGAAAATACCAAGTTTCCGCATTCACGGTGACATTTGGACTTACTTGATAAGAATTTCCAAGACTATCAAATAAAGTGAAGTAAAACTCATCCGTTCCTACCGATAGTCTCCAACCACTATTTATCGTTATATCATGTTTATTAATTAAATGCTGATTGCTGGTTTTTGCATTGAGATACATCCAGCAAGCAATTGTAAATGGACCGGAGAAATCTAAACTTGTATTATGAGGCACCTCTCCATAACTATCCGCATCGCCAAGTAAAGCCCTCCCCCTATACCCACTTGCCGTAGTTGTCAATCCATTAAACCCTTCCCCATGATTTCCCTGACCAGAAGAATCTTTCATTTCACCTGGAGTTTCATTATAAGACGCCTCTTCAAATTGCCAGTGGCCTACAACCCCAAGAATCGAAGGAGTTAACGCTCTAAAATGCTGCCGCCTATGTGGTAAATATATCATAAAACTCCCCTACCAAGCGCTTACTGCGTTTGTTTTCTTATACTGAATTTGAACGCCCAACAACCAGGCATCTTCTGTCATATCATCAGTACCATCCGTATTGCGATACACTTCAAAAGCAACCATATCGCCCAGGGCAGGTGTGCCTCCGACAGTCACGGCTGCTGTAGCGGCAGTCACTTGAAGATCGCCACCACTATTAGCAAGTAAGACATCACTCACGGTAACTGCTGTCCCAAGAGCCGCATCAATCGCATCATCATTACTTAACGCTCCCGCCTTAATCCCCCATTCTACCGTATCGCCTGCGGTTGAACCTGTTGCCGAAGTCCAGAAGAATTTAACCTTTATCGTATCTCGATCCCAACTCGGAGGCATAACCAATTTAAACTGGACCCGCTCTTCCGTGGCACCACCATCAAACGCGAAGTAATCCATATCCACGTCATTCGTTCCGTATTCCTTCGTGCCAGACGCCGCCCCAGCGGTTGTGCATCCTACCATAGCGCCAGCATCAACATATATCTCGTCATATGTTCCAATCGTATCTATGTAAGTCTTAACCCTTGACATGGCACATTTACGATTAGTCCCTCCCGCGCCATCATCAACTACTATAAGGTCTACGTCTGCCAGAGCGGCACCTATATCAGTTCCGCCGTCAATATTAAGATCTGCAATAGTGCCATCGGTATACGTCGCATCCCCGAATCCCTTTGTGATATACTGCAAATCCGTCGTCATCGCCGCCGTCACGGTTGTTTCGAGTAGCTTGTCTACCTTAAGAATATCATTTTGCCAGGTAAATGTCGCATTTGCAGTTGCTCGCATGACGAAGGTCTGCGCTCCACTTGTACCATCCCCAACCTGCAATTTATCCATATCAACCTTCAGGCCAAGTATTCCCGCTTCTCGTTGGAAGTGCATGTAATCGTCTGAGTCGTCAAGGAGGAAAGTGAATGTTTTATTGGCTGAATTTATTACAGCATAAATACCGAGATTTTTGTAAAACCTTCCACTTAGTGAATTTTCAGAATAGCCTTCTATGCCGATGCCATTAGTCGAAGCTCCCGCCACGCCATAGCCGTCAACCGAAGAACCCGCCACGCCATAGCCGTCAGCCGAAGAACCCTCCACGCCAGCGCCGTTAGGCGAAGTGCCAAACACGCCAGAGCTATTAGTTGAATAGCCGTACACGCCATATCCATCTAATGCCATGCCTTCGATTGAATTGCCTGCCGTTACTGTTGTACTTATTTTGTAGCCGTTGCCGTTGAGGTTGTTCGCCAAAGTAGTAAGAGCGTGTACATGATCACGGCGAGCGGCAGTAACAGCAGTTCCAGCGGCAGCCGTTCCAATCGCTGCTGGAGCTGTATCATCAAGCATGGTTTTCATCGTGTATGCGGTTTCCCCATTGCCAATACCTACAACGTTTACTAAACCTGCTCCCGGAGCGGTAGCCCTAACAACCAAACCGTGTGCCGTAGTCGTAGCATCACGAGTCGTTATATCAGTCGCAGCAGCTAGAGTATCAATGGCCGGATTAGCATGTATATGGTCCCTTCTAGCGGCAACCGTAGCAGTTCCGGGACCAACAGAGCCGAGTCCAGCCGGGTTGGTATCATCAAGCAAGGCTTTATTGGTATAAGCAGTTTCAGCATTGGCTATTCCAATAAAATTCACTATACCAACCGCAGGGGCCGTGGCCTGGACTACAAGGCCGTGTTTACTTGTCGTAGCATCCAGTGTCGTACCGACGTCCGGAGCTGTCAAGGCGTCCAATTTAATACCTTGGCAATAAGTCTTAACCCTTGACGCAAGAGTCTTTCTGATTGCCCCAGGATTATTGTCGTAAAGTACAAACAAATCAGCATCTTCAAGAGCCGCGCTTATTTCCGTTCCGGTTCCGGAAATATTCATATCATTAATATCGCCATCCCAACCTGCCGCAGGCTGAGTCAAGTCAAACCATACAGCCGCACCATTGGTTGCATCTACGCAACAATAGGTTTTATCACTGGTAGTATTTATCCACAAGGAGCCGATAGAATACCCCAAGTCCACATCATCATCAACAGTAGGCGCGGAAGTAGCATTGAATTTATGAAGAATAGTAGTGTATGTTCCAGATCCAGTCCTCATCATCATTCCATTGGCAGTAAAATCACCATCCATAACCGCACCAGCAGCAGCTACATTTACCGCACCCGTCACATCAGCAGCCGTCGCAATACCATCCAACTTAACCTTATCCGCCTTCGGCATTAAGCCATGGGCGCCAGTTGTAGCATCCAAGGTCGTAATATCAGTCGTTGCGGCTAAAGTATCCAGCGCCGGGTTAGCGTGAACATGGTCCCTTCGAGCGGCAACAGTGGCCGTGCCAGGACCCGCAGTTCCGAGATTTGCGGGATTCGTATCATCGAGTAGCGCCTTATTGGTGTAGGCAGTCTCCGCATTGGCTATTCCAACGAAGTTCACTATACCCGCCGCGGGGGCAGTGGCCTGGACTACAAGGCCGTGAGCAGAAGTGGTTGCATTCAAAGTTGTAATATCAGTCGCAGCGGCTAGAGTATCAATGGCCGGATTAGCATGTATATGGTCACGTCTCGCAGCCGTAACAGCAGTACCCGGTCCAACGGTTCCGAGATTCGCAGGATTCGTGTCGTCAAGCAATGCTTTATTTGTATAGGCCGTTTCACCATTGGCGATGCCCACCACGTTTACTATCCCTGCCGCCGGAGCAGTGGCTTTCAAAAGCAATCCATGGTTGGTCGTATTTGCGTTTAAATCTGTATTATCGTCAGGGGTTGCTAAGTCGTCGAGTTTAAAGGCAGCAAGTTTTCCGGAAATATATGTCCAGACCCTTGATATGGCTGATTTTCGGTTTGTGCCGCCAGCGCCATCATCCACCACTATCAGATCGGCATCTTCCAAATCAAAACCTATATCCGAGCCTCCATCTATGTTAATATCCGTTATATCACCATCCCAACCGCCGGCAGTTCCAGGAGGTTCCGCCCAACCGCCGTCCGCCCTCAAGAAGTTCGCCGTTCCTCCCCCTAATTTTGGACAAAGACCATGTTTAACTATGGTTGTGTTTAAATCTGTATTATCATCGCCAGCCGTCAAATCGTCTATCTTCGTTCCTGTGATTGCCGTAGTCACCTTGCCAGCCAGGTAATTCGTCCACATATTCGCAAAGGTAAGGAGTTTAACGACACTACTCGCCTCCGAGTCAACAATGCCTATGCCATCACCATCAACAGGAGTAGTCTTTGGCGTGGCCCCCGAAACCTTTGACCATATATACGTCCACATCCTTGATATAGCACTCTTGCGGTTAGTACCCGCCCCCCCATCATCTACCACAACAAGATCCGCATCAGCCAGTCCTGCGCCTATATCAGTCCCGCCATCTATGTTAATGTCAGCAATGTCACCATCCCAACCCGCACTGCCTGGAGGCTCCGCCCAAGAGCCATCTGCGCGAAGATAATTGGTGGTACCACTTCCGAGTTTTGGGCAAAGACCGTGCTTGACCGTGGTAGCGTTTAAATCAGTATTGTCATCCCCTGCCGTCAAATCATCAATCTTAATAGCCTTGGCATCAGTCAAGTACCGATTATCCCAAAGGTTGCCAACGGTAAGCTCCTTGAGAACGCTGGAGGCTTCACTGTCCTGAATCATAAGAATATCAGCATCAACCGGAGTTGTCTTTGCAGCAAGAGCTTGAATCGCAGTGATAACATACGTCCATATCCGAGATACAGCACTCTTCCTCTGTCCTACCGCAGAAGCATCATAGACAAGAATGTTATCAGTATCAGCCAAGGCAACGCCTATATCAGTCGCATCGTTGACAATCGCATCCATTTCACCGCGAACAGCCGCAGTAGTAGGCAGGGTTAAGTTGGTCCCGGTAGTAAACCCATCGCCGCTTTCCGTTATAGTAGGACCGGACTCTAATACGCTTGTGCTACTCCATTTGGCAAGAGTAGTCGCCGTTCCGCTCCCACTAACCAAGGCCCCGGCATGGGCCACGATTTGAGCAAGTGTCACCTTTTTAGCAACACCGCCTTGAATTGTGTAAAATATGTCAGCATCAGCAGTTGATACTATAGCATCCTTGCCGGTAACATGAGCCAGAAGACCATCGTAAATCTTGGTTGTAATGGCACTCAAAGTCGTCTTTTTCTCCGAGGTCCCCTGAAGAACGTAAAACACGTCAGTTGTGTTTAACGTCGCGGCACCCAGGGCATTTACATAAGCCTCAAGGCCGGCAAAGATAGAAGTCACGATTACTGAAAAGGCAACCTTTTTTCCTGTCGAACCTTGAATAAGATAGAGAGTGTCAGTCCCGCCTACCGTCGTCGCCGCACTGCAAGTCGTCACGTGAGTAACGAAATCCCCCAGGATGGCCGACGATAACTGCGCCGTTGTCACCTTCTTTTCAACACTGCTTTGAAGTGTATAAAACACATCCGCGGCCACAGGTGTACTGCCAGCACTTAATGCGGCAACGTATGTATCCATAGCCGCCAAGATGGCCGCAGTAACTTGAGTAAGCGTAGCCTTCTTCTCCGTCCCCCCCTGGAGGACATAAAACACGTCAGTTGCTTGAGATGAAGAAACTGCACTTAACGCAGTAGTATAGGAGTCAAAACCAGCCAGAACAGCGGCAGTAATCAACTCAATCGTAACCTTTTTATCAACCCCGCTTTGAATTAAGTAAGTCAAGTCAGCAGAACTTACCGCAGTCGCGGCAGTCTTGGCTGATACATAATCCTCAAGTCCCGCGAAGATAGCAGCCAGGAGGTCGGTATGCGTTATCTTTTTGGCAACACCACCTTGACTAATCAGATAAAGGTGAGCACTGGAAACAGCACCAGCCGCGCCAAGAGTTGAAATATCCATCAAGGTAGTTTGAAGTGCTGTAGTGATATAACTTTTTAAATTTGCCAAGGTAACGGTTTTCTCAGTAACCCCACCATCCTTCAAAGGCAACACATCAGCATCATCAGGAGTAGCCTCAGTAGCCTTACCCCATATAGTATCAATGGCATGTTGCGCCACAAGGTCAATGTCAACTGGCTTTAAGACCCCGCTTTGTAATGCAAAGACCCCATCCGAACCAGTGACCGCAGTACCAGCCGTCACAGCTTCAATACTGTCAATAACGTAGTTTTTAACCTGATCGACGGTTACATGTTTTGGAGATCCAGCGTCAGACACGGGGATCTTCTCAGAACCGCCAACGGTACCATCTTGAGCCATTTCAGATATTTTCACATCAGCCATTACCGTATCCTCCCATGTCTTAACATTTTCATTGTAATTGCCTCATAAGACCATTTTTTCGTAGATGTAATCCAAAGAATAGCCCAAGCGCCTCTCGCCCTCGGGTAATCTGGAATGTTATGATTTTCAGACCACGTTCCGCTTGCCTCAACATTTGTTGTCGTTCCCGCATCCAAATCCGTCTCAGCCTTGTCAGTCGCTTCCTCGGCAGTATTGCCAGTAACCAATCGCCAGGTAATACTTCCCGTGTTATCGGCAAAATCAGCCACCATCTCCTGTATTTGGCCGTCAAAACTCAAGGCCCCTGAAACATGCAGGGGTCCTATTAGAATATCACTTTTAAAGTCCGTGCTATCATCACCCGTCACCGCACTGTCGAATCGACGCAGGTACCCATCTTTACATCCTAAAATCACATCTGAATATCCCGTCATTGCCAGACTGGCAACCGCAAGAGGCTGATGGGTATTACTCGCAAAAACAACTTCCCACATACCTTTATTTTCAATATCAATAAACCAGTGCTTTCCCGCAGTCGCGGCAAGCGGAGTCTTGAATAAATGAACACCCTTACTGCGATGGTCGTAAATCATCATCACACTGGTTGTTGCAAGGTCTATGTCCAGGAGTTCCTCGGGGACACGGTTCCTTGAAAGTGATTCTGGCTCAGCCTTACTGCCCATCTGCCAGGTGTACAACCCCTCTCGGGCAAGAAAGAACACAACGCCTTCTGGAGTGACGCACATACAGTTTGGACCAAGGACCCCAACATTCTCACTGACGGTTTCCATTCTACTACCAGAATCCGCAGGATTGCCGTAAATCACAGTCAAACTCCTGTTAGTCCCAAAAAGAATCGCCTTATCATCCCACGGCAACATGCCGTTAATTTTCTCTCCAATAGCATTATTGGTGCCAACATGGCCAATTAAGGCACGGCCTACATCATTCATATCATCATTCAAATCCCAATCCGTGGGATCGGTTTGCCTGCTCATATAAAAGATATGATTACTTCCTGTCAAAACCACCCTTCTTTGGTAAATACATATCAGTGGTTGACTTGTTGGAGCGGTTGGAATGGTATCTACAACGTTTGTCCTGGGGTTGTATTCCAATAGTGAAGAATCAGCAATGTATAACTTCCCCTCTCCTTCAGCCATTTGAAACGCGCCTGAAGTAATAAGGGAATTGGATACGGCAACGGTCGAACCGAATATCATGTATTTTCCATCATCCGTGATGATTTTATTGCCACTATCGTCAGTTAAATATGATTTTGAAGTTGTTACAGTCGCGCCAGCGCATACATAAAGCGTTCCCCCGGAAATAACAACCAGGTTATTAGAAAGCACATCACTGGCGTTCAGGTATGTCACTTTTGCAATCCCGGTAATGGTAGTCCCAAAGCCAGTATCGAGATACTTTGACAGTCCAGGTCTCGTACCTCCCCGGACTCGACGTTCCAAGGCTCCCCTCCCCCGGACGTTTATCGCACGTGGAGAAAAGTATACTTGCGCTTGTGGATTTTGCGTATATCTCTCCGAACGGCTTTCACCGCCCAAGGGGAACTTTATTTCAACTAAACGACTATCCATGGCACCTCTTAAACTCTATGCCTGGAGCGGGATTAACCCCGCCCCAGGGGCAGGATTGCTCCTGCCCCAACGGCATAGGGTTATTTACATTATGAAGGCGTTACTTCGAGTTCGAGCATGACGTTACTCGCCTCAGCCGCCCCATCTTCTTGCGTGACGAGTACACCGAGTTCGTCCCCATCTGCAACCACCAGACCACCAGAAATGTTCCATTGATCCTGTCTCTGATCCTGCGCCCAGGTCAACTCAGCAGTATGCGCACCGGTAGTGTAGTTCATTATGATGAACTTAATATCGGCCGTAGTATGCAGGGTTCCAGCCGCATCGATTGCACGAACGTTATTGATAGTCCCGGCAGCCGGACAAGTAAAACCGTCCCTCGGAGTGACGATTTCATGATTCTTGCTATTCGTAATCGGAAGCTGCGTTATATTCGCAGCCTTACCCGTCGCGATAACAGCTTCTATCCAATACGCCGCTTGACTGTCTATGGTACTGGAAGCCCAGTCAGTCGGAGGAATAAAGGAAATAGCCCCATCCCTCTGAAACGGCCTTCCACCGGTAGCATCAGCATTGCCGGAACCATCATGTTCAATAGGAAGTGTTGCGAATGAAGCTCCATTCCAATACTTCCATTCGATTACAGATGCGGCATCGTAGGTAGCCACCTGGCCCATATCCGCGGCTATCTCGCAAAACTTAACAGGGTCGCCAAAAAGAACGGCATCGGCCTGAACTGGAACATCCGGGAAAATCTGGTAGTTCGCCGCGTATCCAGCGCCCTTTACAGCCAAGTTTGAATACACCCCGCCGTCATTACACTTGCAAAACGCCGCCGTAGCTTGTGTTAATACAACATCGCCAACCGTACCCGCACCAGCCGTCTCAGCGCCATCGCCGTCAATAGCCCAGGTGCCAAAGGCAGCCATCGGCCATACCGTATCACACATGTCAATCACGGAACTTGTAGCCGTCAAACCCTTGCCTGCAAAAAGAGTAGCAAGGTCAGCCACTGCTTCGAGTTTCGCAACTCCAGTCTGACTGATTATAATAGAATTGCCATCAACAACAGCACCCGCAGCAAGATTGGCCGACGCATCAAACAACTGCTGTATAGTAATCGCCTTTATCGGATCTCCGGCAGCGCTTTCATCCGTAACGACAGTCAGGTCGTCAATGGCAGGAGCCGCAGCGAGAGCAGTAACATCACCCAGCGCGGAGAAAAAGTTCTCCACTGTGGTTGATTTTGCCGGATCTCCGGCAACACTTTCATCCGTCAGGGCAACCCTATCATCTATTGCAGGTACCGCAGCAAGATCCGTCAGGTCCCCAAGAACATCGAGTAGATACTGAACAGTGATGTTTTTCGCAACACCAGCCGCCGCCGAGTCAGTTATGACAACTTTATCACCAACAACTGAAACAGCCGCCTTTGCCGTCAGATCATCAAGTCCATCAGCGAATACTTGGTATGTTGAAGCCTTTGCCACTCCAGCATCGTCAATCATAACCCCGTCAGTTCCCGGCACAACGGCACCAGTGAAGGCGGCCAGGTCATGTGCCCCATTCATAATCACCTGATACGTACTGGACTTGAGAGTCCCGGCATCAAGAATAGGAATGGCATCCGTACCCGGTACGACAGCACCAGTAAACGAAGCGAGATCATCAGCCCCGAGTTTCGACAAAGCAATAGCCGCCGCCGTATTAATATCGGCATTTGCTATCACACCAGCAGCAATGGCCGCAACACCACTTGAATTGATTGTCATGTCGCCGCTTATGGTCCTTACGGCAGCCGCATTAGTTCCATCACCCACCAAAACACTGCCGCTTGCCAGCGATAACTTTGTAGGATCAATACCAGTAGTAACCATGGCATTTGTAACCTTGCCAGATCCAATCGCAACGGCACCAGTAGCGCCTATCGTTACATCACCGCTTACAGTCGTGGCAGTCGGAGTTCCGGCATTACCAACAAGCACCTGGCCGGTCGCAAGAGCCGCCAACTTACTATAAGCTATGGCAGCGTCTGATTTCACATCAGCATTAATAACACTATCCGCAGTAATCGCAGTCGCCCCCAGGTTTGTGATAGTCACGTCACCTGCCGGAGTAACCGCAGTCGCAGCACCCGCGCCGTTACCAATCAGAATCTTGCCATCAGCAAGGGCACCTCCCGCAGACAGGTCAGTCATGGTAGCGAACACATTCAAAGCCGTCGGAGCATTTGCACCGGTTACAGCCGCAAGTTGATTAGCCGACAACTCATTGGAGGTGGTGGCTATGGCAACGAAACTACATGAAGTCACCGTTCCTTCATTCCTGTAGAGGGCCGTGCCTGCCCCTCCATCCGTGTGCTGAAAAATACATCCTGTCTGATAACCGGCCGTACCTGCCGTGGGGACGG
>Ga0315284_10006072_pt1 | contig 17191 bp, 10 predicted proteins | sample YL17G09_16_MG_FD_203696 | JGI IMG/M metagenome (GOLD analysis project Ga0315284, IMG submission 203696) | Sediment microbial communities from Yellowstone Lake, YNP, Wyoming, USA - YL17G09_16 | ecosystem: Environmental > Aquatic > Freshwater > Lake > Sediment | place: USA: Wyoming | collected...
CAAAACAGATAAGACGCTACTCGACACACAACGTAATCCCAGGGACTTTGGCTTTGGACAACATACTGAGACAGGTCCAGCAGATGTTAACCCACATATAAGATATTAGGAGACACCTATATGGTACACCCCTTCGTATATCCTTTGGCAGGCGCCGCAGTAGGCGGCGCAGTAGGGGGCGGTTTGGGTTGGTTTTCGGGAACAAACACCAAGAGCAATCCTCATGACAAATTGATAAACGCTGTGAAGGGGGCTACGGGAGGAGCAATGCTCGGATCTAGCGCAGGCGCGGCACTGAAGGTTAGTAAAATTCGTGCTGCGAGGGCTAAGCAGTGGGAGAGCTTCAGAGACGATGCTTCTTTCTGGAAGCAGCACAGGGCGAGTGGGCGGGATCCCTTCCATAATACCCGATACAGGAGTGAGTGGGATCCCTACCAGAATGCTCGATACAGGAGTGGTGCAGGAAGAGGAGAAGGCGGTGGCAGCGGATTTAGGGGCAGAACTTCTAGAGAGACAGGATCTGCAAGGCGAGACTTGGGGATTTCAGGGACAGAAACTACAAAAGCTGAAGTCAAAAAGAGGTACCATGAGATGGCCAGAAAGCATCACCCGGATCATGGTGGGAAAACTGAAGATATGCAACGAGTTAATATGGCTTGGGATGAGATCCAACAGGACCCCTGGTTTCACAAGCTAGCTTTTTGGAGAGCTAATATGAATTCTTTTTGGAATGGTTTTGAGAAAAAGGCCGCCGAGGACCCCATTTCTAAATGGGAAACTCCGGCAGAACTTGCTGGCCTTGGCACCCTAATGGCTCCTAGTATCCGGGAACTTCGGGGGAAGCCAATGACCCATCGTGGGTTACACGGCACAGAACTTGCAGGATTGGGTATCCTGGCAGCACCTTACGCGGCCAAGGCTGGAAGGTGGGCGTATAACAAACTCAAACCCAAAAAACCTGGTGTGTAATGTCCTCACCCTTCTATTATCAGTTCCTTAACTCGGTCTGGGATGTGATTCCGGAGCAAGACCGGGAGCGGTTCGCCGAGCTGTGGCAGGGCTATGAGCAGGTCATGGGGGCGATCTATCAGAAGTATTTAGAGGTTAACCTCAACATAGCCGTAGAGGATCTCCAGCCGTGGACAACAGAACGGTGGCTTCCATACACCTTTAATAGCAGCAATTTCGTTACCAGGCCTGCAGTTGTTACGTCTTCTCAAGATCTATCTGTAGGAGTAAATCTTCTAACCCGATATCTTTTAAAGATCAGGATAGATGGTATTAAGACGTTCGAAGTTAATGTTCAGGGATTTGATCCAGTCACCACAAGGATCAACGAGATCGTAGATAAGATCAACCTTGGAGCGGGATTCACTTTCGCTAAAAGCATCTTTGAAAACACTATTATTCAACTTACCTCCAGAACCTCTGGTGTGGGGTCAACTATCGAGATCCTCGCCACATCGATATCTTCAGCAAATGCGTGTGAATTCGTTTTAGGAATAGATCCCGAGACGCTACCGGTATCTTATCCAAAGTTCAAATACCCCCACACCATACCGTACACCCAGGTCGTCAGCATCCCCGAGTTCCGGGACTTCATTCGTGAAGAGAACGTCACCCTTATTCTATCTGAGGGTACAGACTACGAAGTTGACACCACCGGAGTTGTTAGCTTCATGGCTCCTCCTATAGAATCTCTTTGGGCAGAGAGGACGCAGGTAGATGAGGAAAACCCCTGGGCCAATTACGGCTACTTAACCGGGATTTACCAAAAGAACTCCGAACGCTACATCAGTGTTATCCAAGGTATATGGTTCGCTTACTGGAATGGCCCCAAGCCCATAAACGTCCGTAGAGCGCTCTATCTATTATTCGGACTCCCCACCGCGCAAGAAGATTGCATTGTGACATTGGTAACAGCCACAACCATAGCAACACTTGGGACGCTTAATGGGGTTGCACGCACTTTTGCGATTCCTGAAGGGCTGGCCTCCGAGGTGGTCGTGGGACAAACCGTACAAAAGTTCGACCCCTTGGTCACTGGAATCATGGTTTACGATAAAATATCTTACCCAGGGTTTGTGGAGCAAGAGGTCGGCAGAGATGGCATCAGACGGTTCCTTACTGAGAACGCCACCCTTGGGTATGGCGACACGGACGAAACCAAAGCCATGCGGATGCTGGAAGAATACACCTTTCTCCCCCAGATCTCGGTAGAGAGCTTTATCTATCCGGACATCAACTTAAAGAACGTCCGCATCTTCCTGGACGCGATTCGACCGCTTAATAAGACCTATATGTTTCAGGTTATAGTAGGTGCTTTTAAGGACTTACTCGGTGTAACCGATCATATTGGCGTACAGCAGAGTTTCGATCTTACCTCGAATTTGGACTACAACGAGACCACGTTCATGGACCAGGTCACACTTGACAACTATGAATCTGTCAATAATGATCCACTTAATCTGGATCCCCATGGTATACTTTTTGAAGACAGGATCGAAGTTACGGTCTACGAGGCTGGTATAGAGAGCTATAGCTTTGTAGCCTAATTCGTCGTAATATGGTTAATACAAAAGATAATCTGGAGACAGTGATGAGCTACCCTCCTAAGACCATATTTAGTGATAAGTTATACCCGCAAGGTCTTGTAGAGATCTTTGTTACCAGGGGAAAACCAACTTTGCATACCTGGGGGGCATTACCATCCAAGCCTGGGTTCCCCCAGGTGTATACCGATCACAGGATAGAGTTCTCGGACTGTGAATTGATCGCAAAGCATGTCAGAAAGAATATAATCGTTAACCAAGGAAAAGATGCGGTAATCCGCAGCTTAACCACTGGGAACCTCCTCGTAATTGCACGAATGTGTGTAGGTGATCGGGGTACTTTGCCTTCGGACTCTACTGTGCCTAAGGTGCCGACTCCGACGATGACTACACTCTACAATGAAGTAAACCGGTCAGACGTCGAGGCGGTAATCCTTGATGTGGGATCGCCATCCATTCACGAGGTGAAGTTCGTCAAGACGTTTAACGCCGCGGGGACCAACAAGATCCCGATCACCGCGTTCTCAAATCAATCGAAACCGGTTCTGAACGAGGTGGGGATCGTCATGTTTGACCCTGCCATGCCCCCGCCGTTACCCCGCCCAGACAACTACGGGCCATATACCCCCAGCAACCAACCTCCTTCTGATGAGGTGTTGTTTGCAATCAGAACATTTAAATCAGTACCGTTTGAAGAATCCAACGATATGAGTGTAACTATTCGATACACCATCTTCATAGAGTAGGACTATGGCTAATAAAACTGCATTCTTAGATCTGATACAGCCGGGGTTTACTGAGTATAAAGACTCCTGGTGGGAGCCTCTAAACCAGAACTTTGATACGCTTGATGCGTGGGCCGAGTCCACGGATCAAGAGATTAAAGATGCGAGGTTTAGCGCTGGCAGCTTAGCGGCGTTCTTGGCGATATCCCACGAGACTACGGGGGAACTGAAACCCACACCAGAGGTTATCAGGGCAAGGAACTCAGTAGTCTATGGGTTCCAGACACCTGAACCCGCAAACTTCTCCCTGGGACAACGCATCGATCAGGTTGACTGGGAAGTTTGGGGTGGCAGAGAGGGATTTTCTGACATCAAAGCTATGTCTGCATTCCGCGCACCCAACCCTAAGCACATGGTTCTTAGCGGTGTTGAAGCCAGTGGCTACCCTGATTGGATGGGAAAGACGGGGGCGGACATCAAGGTATATGGGTTTGCGACACCCCTATGGCTTTCCATCGGCGGCAAGCTTGGAAGAGTTCGTACGGACGTATCCGTTACTGTAACTGGTAGCGCACGAACTTTATACCTTTACGCGCAGTACCTTCCTGCAGGAGATGTCGGCAAGATTGTTGTTGACGGCGTAGTTCTCCCACCAGGTTCCCCTGGGACAGGACAGACCTCTGGTGACCTGAGTGGGAATCAGATTTATTTTACGGATGCCTCCCGCGACTTCTGGCCGATGAAAGGTGATAACACATTAGCCGTGGGTGATGTGTTAGAACTCACGGACTCTCTCGATATCGGCAAATATCTTGTAAAAGAAATCATAGAAAGCACACTCGTACCTGGCACCTCAAACCAACTCGGCATCATAGGGACTTTCCCCAATGGTGGACTTTCTGCGATCAACTATACGATCTCAGATCCTCTGGCCGTTCTTCTAAGTACCATGGATAGCGATACCCCCACCGACGACATTATAATCCTCGGAGAGGTTGACTTTAATGGGTTGACTATCGACGAAGTACGCCCCAGACACTTCCGCGACACCTTCATAGGAGAGTGGCGAGAAGTCGATATCGGTAGCGGCGCAGGGATTCCCAATTTGGGTACGGTCGTTCCCGGAGTGTTCGAAACCAAGTATGATCACCATCTGGGTAGCGACCAGTTGGATATCACTATCCAGGTATCCACATCTAACAGCGGAGCAGCTGCAGTAGAAGAAATGTCTCTTGCTACGTTAGATGCCTCCACGTTAGACGTCGCAGTAACCAACGGGCTGACTCTGACCAAGACGGATACGCAGGTCTTCTCCGCAGCAACACATGCACCCGATACCTGGGATCCAGGAACCTCTGATGCTGCGTTTACCCAGGGGAGTTTCTTTGGAGGATCTTTTGGGGGAACCATCACGTATACTCTGGGAGGGTCCGTTACGGGGAGCAAGTCCGGGGACGTTTACATGGAGCGCAGCGTCAAGGCTAAATGGGACAAGAATTCCATTTGGATTAAGAGCGCGGTCATTGATAAATTTTACACGGACTACGACGGAGCACTGCGGACAGCTGGCTACATAAGAGTTATCGTGCGCAAAAGGGGTTAAACCGTGACGGTATCAAAGACAAACGGCTTCAGGGCGCCATACCGGAGCCTGACCTTCCGGGAAATAGCTGACTCGCAAACAGGGCGAAACGGCGTTCTTTATATAGATGGATTGGTAACAGAGACTGGTACCAATGTTATCATCCCGGCCTTTAAAGTAATACAGAACGGCCTTGTTTTCGGGAAAGATGTTCCCACCACAATTTCCAAGCCCTCCGTTCCGATACCATTTTACGTATTAGTGTCTTCCCCCACACCCGGGCAGGTAGACAATCTCATCTTTTCCTATGCGCAAGGCCCAACAGATATCACTCCTGACCAGGTACTCCTGGCCATGTATGACGGTGTCGAGTGGCGGAACATGCCCGTTATCAGCATTGACGGGATGATCAAACAGCATGATTTCGAGAATATCGAGACTCGTAGAGTTGGGCCCTATTTGGGACTACAGACCAGTATCGTTGGGTCCGACTACGTAACTACCCCCGGTAGCTTGATTGATAAGATGGGCCAGCACCAACAGTTTGAAGAGAGTGCTACGAATCCCGTCATCGCAGGTGATCCTGACTGGAAACGTGTTGATCGCATCCTTTATCGCAGGCCGTCCGACTCTGATGCCCGCATCGGGGTTCGAAAGTTCGTCCTAGGGGGTACGTATTCCCCCACCCCCTCATACCTTTACAAGACCACTGCATTAGATAACTCTGTTGACAGAAGGCAACCGAAAGTACTTATAGGTTCTGATAACAGTGCCTATATACTATGCCTTGGCGAAGCCGCTGGTACCTATACAATCACCTTTGCAAAGTACTCGTCTGACAGGCAGACTGAACTTGTAGCCCCCAACAACATCGTCAGTGGCGTGAGCGTCATCACCTCCATCGATGCGTGCATCGATGGGAGCGATGTTATCCACTTGGTTTATTCCATCGGTGGAAACATCGTTTATCAGAGGATAGATGATGCAGGTATCATAATAGATGTCCCTGCTTGGAACGTTGATACTCAGACCGGAGATTGTACCAACCCAAGATGTGCCATTGATGCTGGTGACAGGTATCTTTATATTACCTACCAAGCCCTTATGGGGAGCGTCTACCAGATTTTTTGCACGAGTAGGATACTTGTTAGTGGAGCTGTAAGCAAGGTTCCAACCCAGATAACTGAACTCGCAGGTCCCGTTAGCAACCTTATCAACCCAGACATTTTTATCACCCCGGACTATGTAGTTCACGTGGTTTGGGAGAATGAAACCACCACACGAATCTACTATCAAAGATGGGACGATGCGTTCCTGATATCTATAGACCCCAGTCCCGTCCTGGTATCTGGAGCTACCACTTATGGTCTCAGTACCCTGACAGTTGGCGCAAAGATGCCACGGGTATTGCTCTCCGACAACCAGGTGCCGTTTATCTCCTTCCTGCAGGACAAGGGTTCAAGCCTCTACGGAGTGGCCATATGGACTCCCGATGGTGCAGTATTAAAACAACTTCTTGACCCCGCCGAAAACTTTACTGCATATGATTTTTATGTAGAACCTGTGTTTAATGGTCCTATATTTACCCTTGCCCGTGCGTCAAATACCGACATTGTCAAGATGGAAGGGGGGGACGTATCGTTTACGATCACCCTGTCTAACACGGTGAGCGCAGCAGGAGTTTCTCTGGTAAGAGATAATCTTGGCTCCCTCCTGGCCTTCTGGACCGAGACCTCTAACGGTGGCTTCTTTGTTAAGGCGCCCGCCGAAAACGTGAATATGGCCTATTCCCACAAGGAGCTCGATAGTGATATCCTCCTTGCAAGAATCGTCCAGCCAGATGCGCTTGTCCTTAACTGGGTGTTCAACGGGCGCCCTGGTAGCTTCTATGACTTTCTTACAGCCCACGGCCAATCGGTAACTTTCGAGTGGGACGTAGTCCCCGACACGTTAGCTATCGGCCCAGGACTTCAAATCCTGGACCTTTATTCTAACACCAATTACACGGTAGCTGCCGGCGGCTACACCATGCTCGAGGGCGAGGCCCTCTACGTGGTTCTGGATGGTTCTACTTTAGCGGTGACCCCCCAAGTGCTTCCAATTTCGATGCTCCCTTGGGAGACCGATATCGCCGTTCTTGGTGTTATCAAGGGCGGCGAATTCAATCCTGTCCTCCTGGGTGTTGCCGGGATGGAACAACTCGATAGTGGCGAAGGCATTATTTTCGGAGAGGACCTTCCCCAGACCATTCGCGCACGGCTTGGTATTACCAGCGAGACTACCTTTGCGGCCTACACGTCGACAATAGGTATCAACTCCTCAGATACCTACCCCGCCGCGATCTCTAATCTGGACATTATGGCCGGGCAGAATAAACATGTCCGCCTGGTGAAACTCGACGCCGAGTGGAGCGTAGAGACTGTTGATGCGTTCAAGATCCACAGTCCGGCGTATGTTCAAGTCCCAGGTCAACTTGAGACACACAACACCATCGCAATACAGAGCATAGTGCTTCCCGCAGATGGGGCGATTGCCTATGTAGAACTTAACCGGACTCTCTTTGGTTCAGATACCCTGGCAGTATCCGTGGGGACCATCGCGACTTTGGTACCTACGCGCAACACATTCATCATCGCTCGCAGGGTGGAAGACGCCATTGTAATCGACTCCCTGGGGGCGATGATCACCTGGGGCAGCCAGATCGCGGCCGAGCGCTCTTTCAACAAAAGAGACCTCACTACCGCCGACGTGATCGACCTCACAACGGCTGTTCTGCCTACCGGGACTACCTTCTCCGTTGATAGTTATGCACTGATTGACGGCGACCGCGTCTTGTTTGCACACGAAGACCTGGATGGAATCTTCCAAGTTAACGGTGTAGGAGTCGCCCTTTCTTGGACTGAGTTAGAAGAGTTCAATGGGGATACCTACCCAAGACAAAACGACTTGTGCCTGATCGGAGACCTGGGACTCGACGCTGACCATAATATCATATGGCGCTACGACGAGAATAATCTCGTTGGTAATACTCGCTGGGTGCCGGCAGTCCTGTCAGAATCCAATAAACTCTACCTCGGCCTGGATGCCAATGATGTGCATAAGGCAGGTGGCGAGTACCAGGACCAACTGGCAGTAGGCCAACTCAATAACGTAGTCGTCGAAGGGGATTCCCTCGAAGAGGCCATCAAACGCCTTGATATCCGACAAGACGTGGTCAAAAGAGTGCGTGTTATCGATCGCACCATAGCCACGCTTCCTACAGGGGCTGCCTGCATAGTTGACAGTGCCACGCTAGCAAACGGCGACAAAGTGTTGTTTGCTAATGTTGCGCTTAACGGAATTTATCAGATAGCAGGTGTAGGGGCTTCAATTACTTGGACAAAACTGTATATGTTCCACGGGGAACAATCTCCCACCGTCCAAGATCTGGTTATGGTTTATGACGGCGCCGAGCTCAACCGCACGATCTGGGCATATGAGCCAACCAAGAGATGGTACCGAATCACCACTGTAGACGACACCGTCCCTGTAAGGGCGATGGATCTTACCACTCCGACGCTGCCCTTCTCAGGTCTCGTTGTGGTCGATGGGATTACGATACTGGAGGGGGAACTTGTCCTTTATGGCAATGCTGCTCTAAACCGCGTCTACCGAGTAAGCTATGCGAGACCCGATCTCTTTGAAGAGATGAACCTATTCACCGGTGAAGCAGCACCTCGCGATGGTAGCGCCGTGCTGGCGCAAGATGGTAGCGCATCTGATGTCATATGGGAATATGACGCAGAGACGTCAGCTTGGGTGTATCTGACCTTGACGAGTCAGAACAAAACTTACCTGGGGCTCACTTCTCCCAATAAGGATGGTGGCACCTATGTGGACCAACTATCAGTTGGTCAACTCAATAACGTGGTTGTTGAGGGTGACATCCTCGAAGAGGCAATCAAGCGCCTCGACGTGCGCCCGGACGTTCTCAAACCAGTCAAGGTGATTGATCTCGCCTCGACCACGCTCCCGACGGTCGACCCAACCGCCATTGATGGGTACACCATTCTCGATGGTGATAAGGTTCTTTTTGGCGTACTCACGGCAAATCCTGGGATATATCAGGCTTCTATAGCTGCCTCCATAATAACCTGGAGCTGGCTGTACGAGTTCGGCGGGCAGCAGGCACCCACCCCCGCAGCCATGGTTCGGGTTACCGATGGCACGGTGCTCAACCGTACCGTTTGGGTACACAACTCGAGTATTACACCTCCATGGGAGCGCGTTGCTGGCGCCCCAGAGAATATCTGGACGGGCTCTGACGCCGTAACGCCGCCGACCTTTGACGGCACGTTATCTCCGGCAGACACAGATTTGGCCAAAGTGCTACAGACCATCGACAAGTATTTTCGGTCGATGCAGCTACGGGAGCACCCAAGCAACAAGCAAAGAGTCATCATCACAGCGTCTGACGTACTTAAGACTGATGACACAACCATTAATGCAGTGGTGGCCGCCCGACTTCTCTCGTTCAATGGTGCCGAGATTGACTTTGGTTCCGTAGCAGGCGCAGGCAACATCTATGCTTCAGATGGCATAACCGTTATAGGGACGTTCCCATATACCGTCATCACCAGCTACAACTACTTCTGGTATGGGGTTGGGATCTCCTCTACTGCGGTTCTGGCTGACAACACTATCGCTCCCCTGATTGTAGTTGATAAGGCAACCTCGTCGGATTCAGTGCAAGCAAACGCAGCCAAGCCTTCCTTTACCTCTGAGTTCATCATCGGTGCGGTTCAGGTACAGAGTTCCGGTTCCACACCGGATATTATGGATATTCTCCAAAGCAGCATGGTTCAGGTCAGTCTTCCTAACGTGGATATGTGGAAAGACCGCATTGAATTGTTGGAAGGAATCGTTGCTCTGCACACGACAGAGATCAACGAGATTCAGAATGCCATCTCGAACATCCTGGATAATGTACCGAAGCGACAGGTGTTCATCACAACTGCGGGACAGACTCTTTTCGACCTCACGGAGTTTACCGTAGAGAACGACAACACCCGCATGGACATCGATGTTTATCTCGATGGCCGCTGGCAGCCACAGACCTTCACAGGTAATTTTGCTCAGGGAGCGTACCGCAAGAACTCCACGACGCAAATCGAAACAGCAGAACCAATACCTATTAACAGAGAATTAGTAGTCATCAAGCGGGATGCGAATGCTCTGTTTGCTAATGCTGTAAAAGTACAGAAGTTTGTGGCGGGAGTGGGCGGACAGTATCTATTCACCCTGGACCCTATAATCTTCTCGGTTATTGACGATAACTCCATCTTGGATGCTGACTACTACATTGAAGGCCGGTGGCAGACCCAGAGTGTACTAGGAGACTTCAGCGACGGATCTGTGCGCAAGAACTCCTCGTTAGAAGTCGAAACCGCCGAACTCGTATCCGAAGGCGTGGCATTCTACGTTGTCAGAAGGATCCCCAGTGGTGGCGGTGGGGGCGGAGGTGGCGGTGGTGGCAGCACTGATCTATCCAATATAACAGTGCCGTTGGGATTTGTTACCCCTGTAAGCATGGGCACGCTTGCAAAACCTGCAGGCTCAGTCATACTTAAGGACACGGTTACCACGGACATCTGGAGAATAGAAATCGCAAGTGGAGTGATGCAAATTGTTAAGATAAATTAGGTGGATACCTATGACGGTTTATGCAAAAATTAGATCCGGAGCGTTGGTGTTTGACCCCATGATGCCCGCCGGTGTACCAGCAGGTGCCATCTATATGGATTCTACGAATGGTAATGCGCTCACCACAAAAAGCACTGGTGGAACCCATACCCCCATAGGTTCTACCAGTTCTGCTGATATTTTGATTAAGCACAAAAAGAATATGACTGGTGTGACTATCGTCGCAGGTAAACGCATTGCGCTAAAGATCGACGGAACCATGTGTCTGGCTGACAGTGATAACCCCGTAGCCATGATCGATATCGGAATGGCTCTTGACACCGTAGACCACAACAACTTTGGTCGGGTCCTCCTAAATGGAGCGAATGCTGCTGGGGCTCTTACGGGGCTTGGATATGCTTCCGGGGACAGCGTATATCTGTCCAAGACTCCCGGGGCTTTAACAAATAGCGCAGCTGGATTTGACCCAGCTACCGATACCATCATGCGAGTGGGCACCGCAGATTGCGCGTCGAATACTGCTAGCGCCGCAGCTACTGACCTCATAATGACTATTGAGGTTTATTCTCGACCTGGAGGGGCATGATGGTTAAGAAAGCCACAAATCTCAAGCTCGTGGATAACGATAAAGATGTGAAGGTGAAGGATCTATGCGCAAAACTTGACAAAATGGTAAAGTCCTACACCAAAGAGATAAAGAGTGAAGGCGAAAAGTATGGCATCATATTAGATGTGAAGATAGCGATTGACGCTAAAGAGGAATAATTACCTAGGGGGTTTATTATGGCAGCTTCGAGTCACAAGTTGTTCGTCTGGGATAATGGACGAAAGCTTAAAGAAAGTAAAGGATTAGAAGTTCTCGTGACAGCAATTGCGGTTTCCGCGGATGCTGGCGTGACCAACACTCTGACAATCAAGGAAGGTACTGGCGGCGCAGCCAATACTTTCGATTTCGCGGGAAAGAAAATCGGAAACGTAGCTGCTGGTTCAGCAGCTGGCCAGGCGTTGGTCTATGATCAACGCGGTGCCAATAACGGTGTTGCCAGCTTGGATAGCGGCGGGAAGGTCCCCGTAACCGAACTGCCCAACTCCATCATGGAATACCAGGGCTCATATGACCCGACAGGAAACGCAGGCGCAGGCGTACCCGCTCTCGCGAACGGAACTGGCAGCGCAGGCGACGTCTATAGGGTCAGCGTTGAGGGTTCTCATAACTTCGGCGCAGGTTCTAAGTCCATGATCGTTGGCGACTATGTCATCTACAGCGGTGCTGTCTGGGAAATATCTCATGGTGGCGCAGACGCCGTTATCAGTGTCAACGGGCAGTCAGGCGCGGTAGACCTCACAGCAGACAACATTGATGAAGGTACAACCAATAAGTACTTCAATGGAAAATACAGTGATGACCTGCCTGAAGGCTCAACGAATCTGTATTTTGCTACAGGCTTCGCAGCCGCCACTACTGACGGCTTGGCTGAAGGTACAACCAACAAGTATGCCCCCGCCACTACAGACGGGTTGACTGAAGGCACAACCAACAAGTACTTCAATGGAAAATACAGTGACGACCTCCCGGAAGGCTCAACGAATCTGTACTTCGCTACAGGCTTCGCAGCCGCCACTACTGACGGCTTGACTGAAGGTACAACGAATCTGTACTTCAGTGGCAAAGACACTGATGACCTAGCTGAAGGCACAACGAATCTGTACTTCACAGATCAACGTGCTATCGACGCCGTCGGCGCTGGAGCAGATTACGCAGTATTCACCAACAAAGAAGTTGGCGCGATCACCGTTAAGCAGTTTGTTAAGATGACAGTAGCCGGCCAGGTTACTCTTCTTACTTCCGCTGACAGCGTTGGTGATGAGTCCTTCTTTGGATGCGTCAAGACCGCTTCTATTGACGCTGATGGTACGGGCAATGTGTACCTGCCAGAAATGGGCGCTCGCGTAGGCGGGTTCACAGGATTGGATGTAACGAAGCGTGTATATGCGCATGCAACCACACCTGGTAGTTACACACAAACCTGGCCAACAACAGGCAAAGTAATTGTTCTTGGGAAGCCGATTTCTGCTACAGAGATCATCTTCCTTGGCCGTTTCGAGTTTGCGTATGCGTAAGTGCTAGTAGCCCCCTTCTAGGGGGCTACGTTCCCTAATTCAGAACCTGGCGGGAAAAGTATGGGACTTTTCAGTTTAATATACGATACAGATAGTAAGCAGACACAGCTGCAGGCATCTGCTGTCTTCACACCGTATCCCGGGTTTGTAGACTATATCGAGACCGTGGCGGGAAGCGCGAAGACCACTTTTACTTTGGCAATACCCATCGATAGCGCCCACGCAATCGATGTTGATATAGATGGTCGAAACCAGCCCATAGAGGACACACACTGGAGCAGGACGACCGGAGATCCGGGAGAGATCGTTATGGCGGAAGCCATCCCCGTAGGGAAGGTATTCAAGGCGCGAGTTTATACTAAATAGGGCTATTCTAAGATAGTTGAGAGGTTAACAGGAGTTCGGATATGGGTCAAAACGTCCGCGGTTTCACCGACGAAGTTAAGGGTTTGAATGCGGAACCCATCATAGGGTCTCCAGAAGCCGAACTTCTGAGCGTAACCCTCACACGTATCGCCAAGCATATCGACTCCCCTGTGCGCATCTATGCATCAGAAGTACCGGATGAGTACCTATTCCTGGCCCCGAGTCTCACTGAAATGGGTGACGGTGGTGGAAAGATCACCCCCCCAATTCAGGACTTCATTGGGATCTTCACTGGTGGGGTGATGGCGTTCCAGAGCAGGACTGCTCCGGCCTCCGTGCTCATAGACGGTGAGGCGTTTACTTTTCCGCAGTCCACCGTTGGCAAGTATCGTCGCCTGGCGTTCTCTCTTAACTATGATGGTACACTTCCATGCCGCTGGTCGGACGAGGCGGACTCAGTACCCGAACTGATGAACGCAGGGGTCCTCTTCTCAACTCTTGGCGGGCTTCCTTGCGGATTCATCGATCTGGAATGTACCTTCTCTGACGGAAGCGGCGGTAAGTTTAAAACTGCAGACTCCGCTACCAATATCATAGAACATAAGGTTGGTTTAGAGACCAGGGTATTCCGTTTTGGTGCCGGTATCGCGCCTGGGGGTGGCACAGACCTATCATTTAAGATTGGTGGGGTGACCGCCGCTGGCACAACCGTTATCAAGGGTGGATCTCTGGCGCTAGCTTCAGGGAAGATCCTGGCCTCGTACTCTGGCGCCGGGACCACAGAAGTAGACTTCAACAAGGATCTGACTTTCGACCTAGACAGCTATGTAACCGCTGTGAATGATACTACTTATTACATCTATCTCGATCTGTACGCCCTGCCCACAGAGATTACTCTGACAGATAGCGGTAGGAAGCTGGTGCCGATCACCGGCGCAGACTTCGTCGTCCTGGACACTGACTTCGAAACTGTGGACCAACACCGCTACGCAAGAATTGGCGTCGTAAGACGACGGACTGGGGCCTGGTCGACAGTGATTGCTGTTACCTATCCGACTAAGAGGATTAACGATCTCACAGCAGTGGTCTCACCTACCATTTTTGAGGTGGAACAGATAATTGGTAGCCCCGGTGGTCTTGGAAAAGAACTGGTAGATATCAACTTTCCTTCCGCTAGCTACGCTGCGGATATGGTAGCTTGGTATGCCCTTACTGATCTGCTAGATGGATACGGATTACATGACCTTACCAACAACAATGCAACCCCATTTACAGGGACTGGTATCATGGGCAAGGCCAATACTTGCGCCTCCCTGAACGGGTCTTCACAGTTTTTAAGTTCTACTGATCCCCACTTCGATCCCGGGGATACAGATTTCTTCGTTGGTGGATGGTTCACCCCCACCTCCTGGAATAGCGGCACCCAGGTAGCCCTGTTTAGCCAGTGGAATAGTGCAGGAACAAACGCCAGGTCGTTCCTGGTCTCTCTCCTCTCGGGTGTCTTAACGGTTACCATCTCCTTGGACGGCGGGGATGTGAATGTATTCACAGCCACATGTAACGTAGCGCAACTTAGCGGCGCACACCATGTAGCAATCCGCTATACTGCCTCCTCTAATACAATTGAGCTCCTACTCGATGGGTCTCCTGTGGCTTCCACAGCAGGGGCATCAGGGTGCTGGGCAGCTTCGGGTGGGTCAGGCGGACCTAAGTTCAATATCGGCGCAGCGAATAGCGGCGGGATGCATTTCCCAGGGCTCGTGGATGAGTTCTTCTTTGTTAATGGCGATGCGCTCACCAACTCAGAACTGTCCACTCTGATATTTCAGTTACAGATTAGCGCCGGGCACGTCCTCGGGCAGCAAAGTCTCCCAGCAGTACCGTATGCTGCTGGCAAGCTAGCGTACTACAATTTATCAGGACTTGCAGATGGTTATGCTGTTCATGCACTCAGTAACCCCAACTCGGCCCCATTCGATGGGACGGGTATTGCTGGGGACGCTGACGGTTGCGTAAGAATGACTTCGGGAAGCAGCCACTACCTCTCCTCCATAGCAGATCACTTCGACCCGGGGGATACTGATTTCACAATCGGCGGGTGGTTCAATGCCTCTTTGTGGAAGCCGTCCGCTCTAAAGACGCTCTTCTCTTGTGGAAGCACCGGAGGCACCGACTACGCACGCCTTGACCTGGTGACCACTACTGGAGATCTGAACCTCATCGCTTACACCACAGGTGCTGAATCCAAAAACTACACCTATGGTCTGGGATCCGGATGGGTGCACATAGTTCTCAAATATGTGGCCGCTACCAACACGTTCACGCTCTTTGTAAATGCTGTCTCTAAAGGAGACCTGGTCCTATCCGGTGGTCTTGGAACTATTGGCGGAACCAGGCGCTTTGTTCTGGGTGCGCGGGCCAACCTCTCTCAGTTCTGGGATGGACGTATCGACGAGGTGTTCTTCTGCAACGGTTATGCTTTCAGTGGTGATGATATCCTGAAAGCCTACTCTGCGAAGATCTTACATTATGCCTACACCACCCCGGCCAAGCAGATGTGGTCTGCGACAAACACCGTGGGGGACTTCGTCCAGCAGCTCTCTGACTTCGTGGTGGACATGGATAGTACCGCAGTCTACGTGGATCTGTCACAGCAGCTATCCTCGTCTACTGCTTACCTTGCCCTACAAAGTAAGGGCTTCGGAGGAAGTGTGTCCTCCTCCTCGAGCAGGATATTTGAGGGGACAGCTGGTGATATAGACGCTCTTGGCACCTTCAGCCATGGCCTTCTTGGTCTACCGACAGCGCTGGCACTCTTGGTGGATATCGGGGGCGGCTTCTGGGAACACCATGATGCATCATCCTACTTTAAAACGTCATTGACACAGGTTGCACCCGCTGGGGGATCTACCCTGACGGATATCCTTGGGGGAGCGGTCAACGTCAAACTTCTGGTAAGTGTCGGACCAGGTGCTGTCTACGTGCCACCAACACCATCCTCTGGTTGGAATACCTATGCTAAATCCTCGGCATATGCGCTTCAGAGTCAGGACGAAATCCTGACAGATAGCTCTGGAGGCCCCTTTACCCTGACCCTTCCTGCCACGCCATCATTGGGAGATAGAGTGCGAGTTGTCGATGCTACGGGCTCTTGGGCACCTGGAACAGCGGTAACCGTCGCCCGTGCCGGAAATAAGATAAATGGCGTTGCCAGCGATCTTGTCTGTAATACCCCTTATGGTTGGTACGAACTGGTGTTCGGAGGTGTCGATAACTGGGTGGCAATTACTAAATAAGTCCGGTTAAAAAGGTATTGCATATGACGAACAAACTTAAATATGGAGTTCTCTGTCTCCTGTTGGCTACAACAGCGGCCTTGGGCGGAGATATGCTTATCCGGGCAAAAGGAAACATCCTCTTCCAATCCGGTACCGGTGTTGTGAAAATGGAAAGCCCCCTGAGAGCTGGGGCTATTAAGAACATGGATGGGTCAGGTCCTGCTCCCGGAGGTGTTCCCGTTGGTGGAGTAGTAGCAGTTGTACCCAATCTACATGCAAACCTCTGGCAGCCACCCGTCTCAGGGGCGGTGAAAGACGGGTTCATGCGCGCGGATGGGCAGCCAGTTCCCGGCAGCTGCACTACCTGCAAGATCCCCGTAGGGACCGTACTTCCGAACATGGTGGGAAAATACCTTAAAGGAGGTGCTTCCACAAGCGGCACAATACGCACTCATGCAAATGTGCAACTGGCGGCTTCAAATATAAATCCCATTACCACCAGCCCTACAACCACAGGGCAACTCACTGCCGGAGGTGTAGCAACTACACATACACACACTTCGAACCACTCACACACAGTAAACAACACCACGACCACGCATACACACCCCTTTAGCCACGGGCATACTGTGAGTTTAAATACTGATAGCGGGCACTCACATGAGATAACTCTCGCATCCAACCCAAACCATACACACGATGTACATATTTCAGACAATGGGACGCTGATGACTTTCTTTGAGGGTAGCGGTAGCTTTAACATTTGGATGATGGATTATACTGCCGGCGGGGCTTGCTACAACGGCGCAATAGTATTGTGGTGGGCCGGAGATCATGCACACCCAGTAGCTCTTGGGGATCAAAATAACAGTCATCAGCACGACA
>Ga0315284_10006073_pt1 | contig 17190 bp, 14 predicted proteins | sample YL17G09_16_MG_FD_203696 | JGI IMG/M metagenome (GOLD analysis project Ga0315284, IMG submission 203696) | Sediment microbial communities from Yellowstone Lake, YNP, Wyoming, USA - YL17G09_16 | ecosystem: Environmental > Aquatic > Freshwater > Lake > Sediment | place: USA: Wyoming | collected...
TCGTACACTGGCGACATACTGGCCGGAGGTGCGGGATGGAAGAGCGAGTTGTGCACACAGGAGAGGGCGGGTTCCCCATCGTTCGTCACCTCGTCTTGCGCGGAACGAACCAAGAGATCGGCGCGGCACTGGCGCGGGTTGCCGCGACGCGCCACGGACTGACGGCGCGCTCTCTGCAGGACGCGGACCCCAGTCGGTCGTGTGTACAGACGGACTACATCTCGGAGCACGCGCCCATCCTCTGGCAACGAGCGCAGGGCGTCGCGCGCGGGCTGGGCCTCGAAGTCCCGACCTGCGACTCCACGACGCTCCCGTACAACCAGCTCCCGCCAGGCCTCGCCGGCCCGGGCTGCTCGCTCGTCTTCTACCCTCCGCGAACCACTCGGTCGGGCCATCCCTGCCTGTCGCGCAACTACGACTTTCCAATGGGCTCGGCGGCCGACATGTTCGGCATCGAGCTTCCGCCCGAGGTCCGGCAGTCCGTGCGCGCGTTCATGGCCGATCCCTACGTCCTCGAACTCCACCCCACCGACGGCGGGTACGCGTCGCTGGCCATGGTCTCGTTCGACCTCCTCGCGGGCACTCTGGACGGGATCAACAGCGAGGGCCTGATGATGGCCGTCAACGGAGACGAAGTCTCGCTCCGCGAAGGGATGGGGCCGCAGCCGCAGGGCACGGGATTCCACGAACTCTCGTGCATGCGCGAAGTCCTCGACGGCTGCGCGACGGCGGACGAGGCGCGCGATTTCCTCCTCTCTGCCCGGTTCTACGTGGCGATGATGCCCTGTCACTACCTCATCGCCGACCGACACGGCCAGAGCCTCGTCTTCGAACGCGACCCACGCGGAGGGGCGCACGTCCTTCCGGGCCGAGAAGGTCCCCTCGTCATGACGAACCACCCGCTCCACCGCTTCCCGGATCGGACGGCGTTCCCGCAGCCGCACGACGTCCAGAGCGTCGGGACGACGAGCTTCGATCGGTACGTCCGCTTGGAGGATGCCGTCGCCCAGACGGCCGGGACACACAGAGTCGAGGACATGGAGAAGGCGTGCGCGACCGTTTCGGTGTCGCGCGTCCTCGAGTGGATCCCCGAACTCGAGCGACAGGCCATCGCCGCGTCGCCGGGCCTCGCGCGAACGCTGTGGCACGTCATGTACGACGCCGAGGCGCGATCGATGCGCATCCGGTTCTACGCGGGAGAAACGAAGAAGAGCGACGGCACGTTCGACGAACGATACGGCGAGTTCCACGCGTTCGCCCTCGGTGCTTAGGACCCGGCGCCGGCGACGCAGACGCGATCCCGACCTTCCGCCTTGGCGCGGTAGAGAGCCTCGTCGGCCGCGCGAAGGAGATCGTCGTCCGACTGCGCGTGAGCAGGATAGCTGGCCACTCCGGCCGACAGCGTGGGCGGCGGATCGAAACCCGCCGCCGTGAGGCGAGTCGAGTACGCCGCGCGAACGTCGTCCATCCGGGCGAGCGCAACGACCGAGGACGCTCCAGGGAGGATGAGCAAGAACTCCTCTCCCCCGTAGCGGCAGGCGGCGTCGCCGGGCCGCGTGCGCTCGCGAAGCAGGGTGCCGAGGAGGGTGAGCAGTCGGTCCCCCTCGCGATGCCCGCGATGGTCGTTCGTCGCCTTGAAGTGGTCGATGTCGATCATGATGACCGACAGGACGGCGTCCTCGTGGGCCGCCCGTGCCAGCTCGCGCGGCAGGATCTCGTCAAGGTACCGTCGGTTGAATAGACCCGTAAGACCGTCGCGGATCGCCTGGTCCTTCAGCTCCGTCTGCAACGCCTCGATACGGCGAACGTCGGCCTCGAGGCGCTCGTTTGCCCCCCGCAGCTTGGTCTCTGCCACATGCCGTTCCGTGATATCGCGCAGCACGATGAGACATCCACCCGGACGCTGCCGCGTCTCCCGCAAGGGCGAGAAGCGGACGTCGACGTACCGTGGGGGATCGTCAGCGAGAGCGAACTCGAACCGCCGCTCCTCTCGCGCGTTGCAGTCAAGCCCAAGGCGCGGCCACACGGCGCTCGCGCGTTTGGCCTCCTGGCCGATGTTGGAGCTCGTGATGCCGAGGAAGTCCTCCGCGGCGGCGTTGGCATCGGCAATTCGCTCTTGGGAGTCAAGAACGAGAATGGCATCGGACATGCGCTCGACGAGCGCGTCGCGCGCCACGGAAGCGAGGTCGAACACGTGGAAGAATCCCATTCCAGCGAGGATGACGAACCCCGTGACGAAGAACGAGACGGGAATGAGGTCGAGGCTGGGGATTGGCGAGCGGCCGGCGACGTAGAGGACTCCCGCGGCGAGCGGGAAGACAGAGGCGAGAAGAATGGTGAACGCCTGACGACGGCGGGCGACGACGGTATGAAACGCCGAACGGACGATCAGGGCGCAGGCCGCAAGGACGAACGCGTAGATCTGGGCCGCGATGGCGAAGTAGCCCGGCCCGTGCACGTAGAGGAAGGCGTTCGACCCGGCGGGTCCCGGAAGGTAGTCCGCCCACACCCACCCATGCGCGTCGTTGGTGATGACAAGCGCCAGGGCGGCCGCAGACGGAATCCACCATGCGATCTGGCGCACCCCGCGCAGCCATCGATCGCGGCCAGAGAACCTCGCGGCGAACAGGAGGAAGAGGACGGGCGTCGCCACCAAGCCGATGTACTCGAGCTTCGACCAAAGGATCTTCCAGTCGAGCGAAATGGACCCGGCCTCAAGGCCGGAGCAGAGCGACCATTCGGCAACGGCAAGCATGATGGATGGGAATACGCTCCCACCCGGGAACGTCCTGCGGCTCCACGCGAGACCAAACACGATGAGCGAGAGGGCCGCCGTCGAACACAGGATCACCGCCGCGGGTGTCAGCACCCAGTCCATGCCGCAATTCTACCGAATCTGCAGCGCAAGTGGGAGTTTGGATGTATGTGGAACCAGGCACTCCGATCGCGCGCTTGGAGGAACCGCAGCAACGTGGCAAGATGGCGTTGCACCTTGAGGCGCACCCCGGGAGGGTCGATGACTCCGAGCGAGCTGATCGTCCGCATTCCGCTCGGCGCGACGAGCGCCTACGTGATCCGAGGGCCAGTTCCTATTCTCATCGACAGCGGCATGGTCGGACAGGACGCGCTCCTGCGATGGAAGCTCCGTTGTGCCGGCGTTGAGCTCTCCGACATCGCGCTCATCGTCGTGACGCACGCTCACGGCGACCATGCGGGCTGTCTCGCCCGTCTGTCCGGCCTGACCGACGCCGCCATCGCCTGCAGCTGCGAGACCATGCAGTGCCTGCGGCGCGGGGCGGCTGCGCCGATGAAACCGCGCACGTTCGTCGGCAGAGCGCTCCTGCCGCTCATGTCGCGGTTCGCGTCCTACCCGGCGGTAGACGCTCGCGTCTCCGACGTCGCCGTCGTCGAGACAATGACGCTCGCCCCGTTCGGAATCGATGGGATGCTCTTGACGACGCCGGGACACACGCGGGGCTGTCTGTCGGTTCTCGTAGGAGACCAAGCGATCGTTGGCGACCTCGTGAGTGGCAAGCTTGCCCGGCCGCGTACGCCTTCGGCGCCTCTTCTGCTTGAGGACCCCGACGCGTGGGCACGCAGCGTGCGTCTGCTCCTCGACCGCGGCGTGCGACGCTTTCATCCCGCGCACGGCGGACCGTTCGACGCCGACCACGTCGCCGAGCTGCTGTAGGAGTTGGCTATTGGGCGACCTGTCCGATGCTCCACACGCCGAGAATGACCAGGCCGAACCGTACGGCCGTCGCTGCCCCCGCCGCGAGCGAGAAGAGCACCGGCCGCTGGCCGATGACCGCGAACAGATAGAGCGAGATCGTGTCCGGGAATCCCGGAATGCAGAGAAGCAGGAACACGGCGAACACGCCGTAGCGCCGGACGAAGCGTTCCGACCACTTCATGACCGCGCTCAGGACGTCGTAGCGGGCAACCAAACGGTGGAAGCGCTCCGTGTTCTTCATGCGATCCCCGAGGAAGAAGACAAGGTACGAGCCGACGACCTTGCCCACGACCGCGAAGAGCGTCATCCATCCGACGGGCAGCCACTTGTATGTGACGAGCGGCAGTTCGGCCGGCGTCGGAAGGATAGCGGCAACTCCTATCTCGTACAGGAAGACAAGGAAGAGACCCGCCAGCACGTGCATGGATCCACCGTAGCGGACGCAGCTCGACCCAGCAAGGGCATATTCACCGCAGAGCGCGCAGAGCTGTGAAGGAAAGGAGACAGCACCAAGAACGGAGATCCCCTCTCTGAACCATGGGACGGCCTTCCAGTTCCGCGGCAATCCGAGACACGGCATGCGGCGGGTTGTCGTCACTCTGCGTCCTCAGCGACCTCTGCGGTTGCCGGCCATTGACCGGCCGCAGAGACGGCCAGGCTAGCCTGCGGCGAGGAATTCGCGGATTCCGGAGAGCAGCATCTGCACCGCGACCGTCATCAGGATCATCCCCATCAGCCGTTCCATCGCCACCAGACCTCGCGGCCGCAAGACGCGGCCCAGCCCTTCCGCGCCGATGATGACAAAGGTCGAGATGCACCACGCCCCGGCGAGCGCCGCCGTCCACGCCAAGAGACGCGTCGGCTCGCGCGTTGCGAGCAGCATGACCGTCGCCAACGCCGACGGCCCGGCGATGAGCGGAATCGCGATCGGCACGACGAACGGCTCGCCCTTGAGCGACGGCCCGAACATCCCGCCCGGCTGCGGGAAGATCATCCGCAGCGCGATCAGGAAGAGCACCACCCCGCCGGCGATGCCAAGCGCCTCCTGCGAAATCGCGAGCATGCCCAGTACGTAGCGGCCGAGGTAGAGGAAGACGAGCAGGAACCCGAGCGCGAACACCGACTCGCGCAAGAGAACCCACCGACGCCGTGGCTGCGGCACGTTCTCGAGGAGCGCGAGCAACACCGGGATGTTCCCCAGCGGATCCATGACCAGGAGCATCAACAGCAGCGCCGCCAGAATCGTCACCGTCGCCTCACCTCCGGCCGATTCTAGCGTGCGAGGCCAGACGGGGACCATCGACACAGGGCGCTGCTCTCAAGGGTCCCGGGCTCAAGAGTGGCCGGCGGTATCTGGTACGCCTTGGTGGACTACTGCCGAACCGAGTTCGAAGATCGTCCACTCGGGCGACGGGACGAGACGAGTCTTGAACTGGCACACCTCAGCGGACGAGCCTGGCACGCTGCCCTGACCGAAAGCGGAGCTAGTTGGGCAGTTGATGCGGGAAGACGCTGCCTGGAGACACACGCAGGTCCCAAGCCCTGAGCAGGCAATCCTGTATGAGGCCAGAGCGGCTCTCATAGCTCCCTGCCGGGACCAATACCCCTGGACCGGTCTTGGGAGGGTGAATCACTGCAGCACGGTGACCGTCCCGTACCGAGTTTGGGAATCTCTCGACCCGACGGTAGAATGATATCAGAGCACAGGGAGGCTAGTAAGGGGAAGCAGTTCTTGGGAGAGCCATGCGCAGAGGCCGCCTCAGCGTGATGTTGCTGAGGCTCTCCTTGCTCCGTATCCGTGGGTCCTCGGCGTACGTATTGATGCCTGCAGCTGGCTTCGGGAGAAGTGGAGAGAGGGACGCCTTGTCCGTCACAGATCTGAAGAGGATTCACGCTCAGATAGCAGCTTGGCGGAACGACCTCATCAGCATGAGCCGGCGGAACAAGCTGCTCTACTTCACACACACAAAGGCATCGAGTCTCGAACTCACGCAGCCGAATCCGCCTAGTATCGTCCGGCTTCTTGGCACCCGTCCCTATCGACTGGACTTCTATGATGCCCCCATCGCGAGGGGGGTAGACCTGGGGGACGCTGCGGCTGACCGACGAGTTCGTGAGCCCAGGGCGAATGAGATTGTGACCTCCGTGCGCGGCGAAGGATCGACTCTCGTTGCCGCCACGCCAGAGAGGCTTCGAGCCACGCTGCGGACACTGCGGCGCGCGGCCTCGCAGGAGTACCTCGACAAGGGAATGCGCAGCCTCTACCTGGCATTCGGGATGCTCACGTGGTTCGAAGGGTCCGAGACTGAAGAGCCATGCTATGCACCTCTGCTTCTCATTCCTGTCGAGCTGAGGCACGAGGCAGTGAATGCGGCTGATCCTCTGTACCGGCTACTTGACGACGATGCGGTGGTCAATCCCGCCCTCGCGATCAAACTGGAAGCAGACTTCGGCCTGCGTCTTCCCAGCATCGACGAGTACGACGACCTCGATGTCGAGCGGCTTCAGCGCGACATCCGGACCCTCGTCTCTGCTCAGAGTGGTTGGTCCGTCGAGGACAGGGTTGTAATGGGCAGATTCGCGTTCCATAAAGACGTGATGTACCGTGACTTGCTGGACAATGAGGACAGTATCGCAGAGCAGGACTTTATTTGTGCCCTGGTTGACAACGTTACGCACAAGGCCGACTACACGTTCGACGAGCCAGATGACGACAACGTGGATGAAACGATAGAGCCCGAAGCGATGCACAGCATCCTTGATGCTGATGCGTCACAGCGGAAGTGCATCTGGGCGGCAATGCAGGGCAAGAGCTTCGCGATGGATGGGCCACCTGGCACGGGAAAGAGCCAGACGATTGCGAACATGATCAGTGAGCTCATCGCGGTGGGCAAGACTGTGCTCTTCGTCAGCGAGAAGGCAGCCGCACTGGAGGTCGTCTACAAGAGGCTCCAAGCCCAGGGCCTCCACGAGTACGTCCTACAGCTCCACTCGAGTGAGGCTACTCGGCGAGAAGTGGCGCAAGAGCTGGGTCGATCCCTTGAGCGGCGCCCATCGCTCTCCCAGCGACTGTCCGCGTCGCACATCGAATCGCTCAGGGAGTATCGGAGGTCCCTGTCCGCGTACGCTGACGCGATGAACGCAATCAGGAAGCCCTTGGGAAGGTCATTGCACTCAGTGATCGGCAGGCTCACGCAGCTGGCGGACGTACCAGCCACAGTTGCGGACGTCGACATCACCTACGACCTCGCCGGGGACCGACTCGAGACCATGCTGGCCGCCGCCGGCAGGCTAGGGCGCGCATGGGGCCCCGTTGAGCGCGGCGATGACTTCGTCTGGCGAGGAACGACTCGAACCAATGCGACCGCTGCTGAGAGGCGCAGGACGGAAGACGCGCTGCGCGATCTCGTGGACAAGATCGACGCTATCCGCGCTGAATGCAATTGCACAGGGCCAGCGCTCGGGCTGCCACCAGCCGGTACTCTCCGTGAGGCAGGCCGCGCCGTCGACCTCCTCGTGTTCCTTAGTGGGCGCCGCGCTGTAGCGCCATCATGGCTCACGGAAGATGGTCTAAAGTCGGCGGAGTCATGCATCGAGGAGGTTGAAAGGCTCTGTGACGCGAGGCGGACCGCCATGCTCGAGACGAAGGCCAAGCTGGGGGCTGGTGCTTTCGCCGAGCAGCTGGTCGGTCTGGGTAAGGAGATGGCATCAATCTTCGGTTCCCTTTCCTGTCTCCACATGCCCATTGCAGTCACGTACGAAGCTTCGTCGCAAGACGTCGGAGCGTTGAGCGAGGAGCTGGGCCAACGCCTGGAGAACCTGGGTGGGGACCTCGCGGAGCGCCTGGATGCAGTCTGCAGACGCCTCGATGTCGAGGCTGACTCCATTGACGTACAGCTTGCCGAGGAGCTTCTCGGTCTGCCGTGCCTCACCGACGCTGCCGATAGACCCATGACCAGCTGGCTCGACAGCGCAGAGCTGGAGGTCCTGCGACGAGAGCGAGTGGCCCTCGGAGCCATGGTGACCTCGTATCGCGACAAGTACGAGAGAGTGCGAGCGGTCTTCACTGAGGAGATTCTGACTCTGCCGGTGAGTGATCTGGCGTTGAGGTTTAGCACGGTCCATCGTGGACTCGGCGCTTTGAGGGGTGCGCACCGAAGAGACCGCAAGATGCTGAAGCCTGTGTGTAGGGTGGGGCGCGTAACGCGTGTTGCGATCGGCATGCTGAGCACAGCGTCCGAACTGAAGGACCTAGCGACGCAGATGTCCACGTGGGAAGAGAAGCACGCGGCGACCTTCGGCATCTACTACGCCCACAAGGAGACGGACTTCGCTGCACTGGATCATGCCCTGAAGTCGGCTGAGAGCGCCGTGGAAGCAGCAGTCCGGCGGCCCGAGCTGTCGAAGTCCATCCGGTTCCTCGTACGCGGGGCGGATGTAGACCTGAAGATACGCCAGGAAATTGGCACACTACGCCAGCGCCTCCGTGCGGTCACGACGCTCCCCAGTTTCACACGTGGCGGTCTCGGAAGGGCTGTAGGTATCCCGGACCGCGCCCCCGTGGCCGTGATCATTCAGGATCTACAGCGCGCGCACCAGCTGCTCGAACAGCTTCGTGTCGTGTTCGATAGAGTCTCAGCAGCCGGCGCGACGTTCGAGACTGTGGGCAGTCTGCGCGACGGTCTACGAAGCGTCGACAAACTGGAAAGGGCTCTCCAGACGATGGAGGCCGAGACAGGCCGGCTCCGTGAGTCGCTCGCGGCCAAGTACTCTGCATTCGACACCGACATCGACCTTACGAAGACCGATCTGGAGTGGTGCGCGGACGTGATCGCTACGCTACCGTGTCGCATCGACGCTGAGGGAGCCAAGAGGCTGCTCGAGTCGCGAGTCGCCCCCGAGCCGCTGGCCCGATCCACCTCGGCGTGCAGAGATGCATGGGACCGCGTACTCAAGGTGTTCGAGGCCTCGCGGGCGGACACGCTGCGCGAATCCGCTGAGGGGTCATTCCAGGGTGCGCGAGACCTCGCAGATCGCCTAGTGGAGACGTTAGACGACATTGCAGAGTGGTGCGAGTACCAGGACGCTCTCCGCGGACTGAGCGGCGCGGGTCTCGAAGGTGTGGCGGAATTCTGCGTCAAAGGTGCGGCGCCCGCAGATAAGATCGCTCAGATCTTTGAGCGTCGCATCCTCGAGGCTTGGGCCGATGCTGTGATCTCCCTTGACAAAGTTCGGCTGGCCCCCCAGCGATCCGTCGACAGAGACTCTCTTGTCAAGAGCTTCCGAGAACTAGACCAGAGTCTGGTCCACCTCTCGGCTGGGGTCGTCATGGAGGCGTGCAATGCCAGGCGGCCGAAGACTGCCCTGGGCTCTGCCGCCATCATCCATCGCGAAGCTGAGAAGAAGTCTCGGCACATGCCAATCCGGAACCTACTCAGCGCTACGCGGGACACAACCCAGGCACTCAAGCCGTGCTTCATGATGAGTCCGCTCTCAGTCAGCCAATACCTGGGTCCTGACTTCCGATTCGACGTCGTGATCTTCGACGAGGCGTCGCAGATCCGGCCGCACGACGCGATCAACTGCCTGTACAGAGGCTCTCAGCACATCGTCGCCGGCGACCAGAATCAGCTTCCGCCTACATCGTTCTTCGACGCGCATTCGGACGACGGTGACGAGTGGATCGAGGATCAGGTCGAGGTCTACGAATCGATCCTTGACAAGGTGAAAGCTTGCGGGGCCGTGCCTAGCATGTCACTGAAGTGGCACTACCGTAGCCGGCATGAGGACCTCATCACGTTCTCGAACTACTCGTTCTACGATGGCCGCCTCATCACTTTCCCAAGCCCGAGCGATGCCGCCCCGCCGCTCGGAATTGGCTTTACGTTGGTCCCCGGCGTGTATCGCCGCGGAGCACAACGAGACAACCAGATCGAGGCGCGCAAGGTAGCCGAGATCGTTGCCCAGTACATCCGCGAGCTGCCGGACCTGTCGGTCGGCGTTGTCGCCTTTTCACAGGCGCAGCAGGAGGCCATCGAGAACGCGATCGACGAACTCCGAGCACGGGACTCGTCTCTCCCATCGGTGCCTTTCTCTGGCGATCGTCTCGACGGTCTCTTCATCAAGAACCTCGAGACCGTGCAAGGAGATGAGCGCGATGTGATCATCCTCAGCATTGGCTACGGCCCAGACGAGAACGGCAAGATCAAGATGGCCTTCGGCCCCATCAACTTCGCCGGCGGCTACCGCCGACTCAACGTCGCCGTGACGCGGGCACGAATGCGGGTGGAAGTTGTGTCTTCAATTCGTGCTACGGACATCAGCGACACGGCAACCAACGAAGGGGTACGGCATCTGAGGAAGTACCTTGAGTACGCCGAGAGTGGCCCCAAGTGCCTAGCGTTTGATGGGCCGCGGTCCTTGGGTGAGATGGAGAGTCCGTTCGAAGCGGAAGTGGCCCGGACCATTCGGAGCTGGGGCTATGACGTCGTCCCTCAGGTGGGCACAGCTGGGTACCGAATCGACCTGGGCGTACGGCACAACGCGGGCCCCGGAGGGTTCGCGCTAGGCGTCGAATGTGACGGCGCAGCGTACCACTCATCGAGAGCGGCGAGGGACCGCGACCGGCTTCGCGAGGCCGTCCTCTGCGGCCTCGGCTGGCGGCTGCACCGCATTTGGGGCACGTCGTGGTACCGCCAACGCCATGCTGAGGAGAAGCGTCTCCGCGCCGCGATCGAGGCTGCCATTACCGAGTGCTCCTCTCGCAAGGCTCGCGCGACGAGCCATCCCGCCAAGCTCGCTGCTATGCCAAAAGTGGTCGTCAAAGACATATCCCTCCCCACTTCGCTGAACGGTGGAGACTGGGTTGTCGACTATCGGGTCGCCGGGCCCACGTTGCACGTCAAGGAACAGGGCATCAGCCTTGGAGATCCCGCAGCGCAATTAGCCCTCTACCGACTGATACCGCAGATCGTCGAGGTTGAGCAGCCGATACACATATCGCTGCTTCAGGATCGGCTTCTGGAGGCCTGGGGAAGCGGCCGCGCGGGAAGCCGGATCCAGCAGAACATCGAGATGGTGCTTCGCAGGCTCGCCCGAGAGAAGTCCATCGAGAGAGACAAGGCGGGGTTCGTCCGACTCGTGGGTGCCCCAGGAGTGAAGTCCGTCCGCCGTCCTGTCACGGGAGACCCGCGAACAGAGCGATCCGCTATCCAGGTTCCCAGCGCGGAGTACGAGCTCGCCGTGCGAAAGTGCATGGAACTCGCGCCGGGCATCACGCGAGACGACCTCTCTGTGCAGGTTGCCTCTTCCTTGGGTTGGGAGCGTCGCGGGCGCGAGATCGCCGCCGCGATCGACGATGCAATTGATGCAGCGGAGAAGGCTACGGGCGTTTGATGTCAACTGCAGATCTCATCACGTAGGTCGCGCCTCGCACGGCTTCCAGCCAGACGGATTCGACCTGCTCCTATGCGAGAATCGTTGGGCGACGGGGTCTGGTCTTGCAATGACACATGATCAACACCGGGCCCGGATATCGTTCTCGGAGAACGGAGCGAAGGGGAATACATCGATGGAATCGTTCAACGGCCGGTTCAAGGGAGAGAACAAAGGCCTGTTCCACGACGCAGCGAGTGTCTGGGAGTTGGGACGGCTGATCGCTCAGCAGATCGACTACTACAACAGCAGGCGCAGGCATTCGTCGCTGGGGAACACAGCGCCGATCGACTACATCATTCAGAAGGAGATCCTGCCACAGCCGGCCCTTGGCTTAGCGCTCAAACACACCTAAACTAGTGTAACATTCCAACTGCATGCCCAACTCCACAGCTTCGATTGGCGCTCGCCAGGAGCTGCAAGATGGTTCCCACAGCACCTCACAAGAGACATACTTGCGGCCCTCCAGTCACGGAAGCCCGCACGCTCGAACCCCTAGAGACAACTACTCGACAAGGAATGCGGCACTAACGGCCAGAATTGACAAACAAGAGAGGTTCGTGTAAGTTGGTAGCTAAGTGAATGACTGACACCGAAACGCGTACTCCAAGCGCTGTTTACAGGGCTTTTGCCAGGTTTCTCCGGTTCGTCTACGGAAAATGGTGGAAGGCGAAGCACCAGCTTCTCTCCCCAAGAGCGATTAGGTCTATAGATTCGACTGCAGAGTGGGCTATCGCGTTGACGGTCGTCGCAAAGGCCTCCCTGGAGGCGGCAGCTGCAAACTGGGGAGGAATGCGGTATGTCCTCTATGGAACGTGGGCAGCTGTCGCTCTGCTGGGAGTCTCGAAGGCGGCCCAAGTCACGTTGGGACGCCGGCGTCCGATACTGGAGGACGTCGAACAGATACGCCACACGCAGGACAGACTCGACCACTTCAGAGACGAAGCAGCATCTGTGAAATCAAAAGCTGAACTCAAACGGCTGACTCTCGCGTACGTACAGGGCCTACTCGGCTCTGTCTGCAAGGCATTTGGACGGCCCGGAGAAACGAGGGCCTCAATAATGCTGGAGGAGAAGGATGCACTCGTCCTACGCTACATCTATCCTCTCCCGCCGCGGCTAGATACGGACTGGGCCTTCAGCCTTCCCGTGAGAGATAGGAGAGCTTCGGGGCGAACAGTCTTGCAGGATGAGGCAATCGGAGCAGCGGGCTATGCCTACTGGGGGCTCGACACAGTCTGCGTTCCACGCATTTCTCTGCGCACCGGGTACTGGGTTGTACGCAAGGAGGATGGCCAACTCGAGCAGTCGAAGATTCACTACCCCGTATGGGTGAAGAGCAATGCCGCGAAGAGGTATTCGTGCCTGGTGTCAGTGCCCGTCTACGTGGCACTTAGCGAGGAAAGGTACTCGCGATGGGGTGTGTTCAACATCGAGGACAAGAAAGCAGACGCGATGTCCGACACGGACTGCTACGTCGCCTGCATATTCGCCAGCCTGCTTGCACAGGGGTACAACATATCACAGGAAAACTACTCACGGCTCGAAGTCGAGCACAAGACGGCCGCTCCTGCTTAGCCCTTCTTCGGCGCAGGCGTGGCCTCCTTGCCAGAAGCAGGAGTGTAGGACGAGTTCGCGCTTCTGAACTTCTCAACCTCATCCTTCGTCACAATGTCAGTCCCATTGCTAACGATGGCTTTGAACAGGGCGTCGCCCATTGTCTTCTCGACATCTTTCTCGTCCACGCAACCTCCAGACTGACCATGGATCCGCAAGACCGCTCTTCTCCCCGTTCTTTCAGACCGCCCGGGAGGCAAGTCGCCTCCTTACTCTTGATGGTAGCGTGAAAGATACTAGCACCAATCGTCTTCTTCGTCTATTACCTCCGACCTTCGGTCGCGCGCCAGTTAGTGTACGACTTGGGCAGCAGGCAATCCATCTTCCCGGCGCGACCAGCATGCCGACAAGGAGCACATCCGTCAGACGCAACAGATTCCCCACCGCCTGCAATTGGGGCGCCGGGGTCTCCCATTGTTTTCGCTCTCAGCGATGTGCTTCGCGATCATGCTGAGGGTTGAGTAGTGGGGACCGAGGAAGTCAGCGACTGCCTGAAGCGTGTACTCGTGGACGCGGGTAGCTGCGTGGATCTGCCGGTCACGGTCCTCTCTGGCACCAACTCACTTGTAATCGTGCATTCTAAATGCATAATTGCACGCGGAGGATCAACCATGCCCCGAGCCCACATCGACCGGTCGATCGAGCCGGTACTGAAGAAGGCGGCACGTGAGTTCCCGGTGGTTGTCTTGAGTGGGCCGCGCCAGTCGGGAAAGACGACGGTCCTCCAGCACCTGTTTGGCGAGAGTCACCGCTATGTCTCGCTCGAGGCGCCCGACGTGCGTGCGGCGGCAGCCGCCGACCCACGCGGATTCCTAGCGACCTACCCTGCACCGGTCGTGTTTGACGAGGTGCAGCGGGCGCCGGAGCTTCTGCCGTACATCAAGGAACAGGTAGACGCGCGGCGGTCGAAGGAGGGTCAGTACCTGCTGACGGGCTCACAGAACCTCCTTCTCATGGCGCAGGTCACCGAAACCCTAGCCGGCCGGGCGGCGATGCTGCGCCTCCTGCCGCTGTCCCAGCGAGAGGTTCTGAGGCGGCCCAACTCGTTGCTGCCGTGGGAAGAGGAGGATGTACGTGCGGGGGGAGTCGCGTTCTCCGACCTGTGGCGAGAGTTCCTGCGTGGCAGCTACCCGGAGCTGGTCGCGAATCCGGACCGCGACGCAGCACTCTGGCACGCCAGCTACGTCCAGACGTACCTCGAGCGTGACGTGCGTTCTCTGCGGCAGGTGGGAGACCTCACTCTCTTCCAGAGCTTCGTCCGCGCCCTCGCGGTACGGAGCGGAGGGCTCCTCAATCTCACGGAACTCGCTCGCGACCTCGGTGTGGCCGTCAACACCGCCAAGGCTTGGCTGTCCGTTTTGGAGGCGAGCTACCAGGTCGTGATTCTGCGGCCGTACTTTGCCAACGTCGGCAAGCGTCTCGTGAAGACTCCGAAGGTCTACTTCACCGACGTGGGGACGTTGTGCTATCTGGCGGGGTTGAGGGACGCAGAGCACGCGGCGGGTGGCCCGATGGGCGGCGCCGTCTTCGAGACCGCCGTCATTGGCGAGGTTCTCAAGACCTACGTCCACCGTGGGGAGTCTCCGCAGCTGTCCTTCTGGAGGAGTTCGACAGGGACGGAGGTCGACCTGCTCGTCGACACCGGCCGTCTCCTCATTCCCGTGGAGATCAAGCTGTCGGCGACGCCGCGGCCGGCGATGGCCGACACGATCCTGAGTCTGAAGCGCGACCTCGGCCATCGGGTCGGGCCGGGGTATGTCGTCCACCCGGGCGACATTCGACTTCCCCTCGCGCCAGGCGTCACCGCCCTTCCTTTCTCGTCTCTGTAAGACGGACCCGCGGCCCATCCACTGATGGACCTGCCGAGCACGCGCTTCTTGTGTCGGCCGTCGACTTCAGCTGGCCGGCCGTGTCTTGGCGCAAGACTGCCGGAGGGCAGTTTGAGCTACCATCGGCTTCTCTCGGGCAGGAGGCATACCGATGCCACGCAACGTCGAGATCAAGGCACGGGTTCATGACATCGACACGGTCCGTGCGCGTGCGGCGGCACTGTCGGATGCGCCGGCCGTGGTGCTGGAACAGAGGCGCGAGGGTCAGATGCTGTATCGAATGTCAAGTCACCTCCTCGGCGGGAAGGCGGAACGGGTCACCGCTCTCGTAGATGGCATGCGCAAGGAGTAGAAGCTTCCGCGCTGCGGCAGTGCGGACGACCTTCTCTGGTTTGCCCTGGTCCTTCAGCCGCCGGTAGATCCCTTGGATGTTCGGGTTGTAGCGGGCGGCAGACAGAGTCGCCTCGTACAGGCGCTTCCGCACTTCGCGGTTCCCGCGCTTGCTAATCCGCGACTTGCCATGCACCGAAGTCCCCGACTGGACCTGAATCGGATTGAGCCCACCCAGTGCGACGAGCTGCTGCCGGTTGACGTTGGGGTACTTCCGGAACAGCGCAAGCAGCGTGAGCGCCGTGATCGGTCCGATGCCTGGAATCGACAGGAGCGCATCGAGTCGTCTCGCGGCGTCTTCATCCTTGACCACAATTGCCTGGGCCTGTGCGATCCGTCGTGTCTCCCTGGTCTTGAACACCTCGATCTCGCGTCGGAGTCCGCCGAGGAGGCTCTTCCCTGTCGCGGGATCGTGTTCGAGCGCTTCAAGCAGACCCTGGTAGGCGACTCGAGCCTTCTGCACCACTCGGTAGCAGGCGAGATGTGCGGCCACGGCCTGAGCCAAGGCATCGCTCGTCAGCTGTTCGGCTTCCTCCTGCCCGCGTTCGATGCCGTAGCGGTAGAGGAGCTCGGCATCGGTCTTGTCGGTCTTCGAACGCCCCTTACCCACCTGGCGGTAGTGCGGCACCACCCGGGGATTGAGCTGACAACAAGCGATGCTCTCTGCCCGACAGAACGTCTCCAAGCGGCGGGAGTAGGTGCTCGTCGGCTCAAAGATGATGATCGCCTCGGACGCGCTTCCCACAAACCGGCGGAAGGCAGCGAGCCCAGGAGTGTTCGGGAACACTCGCTCGCTGACGCCGTCGTACGTGACGAGCTCTTGTTTGCTGACATCGACCCCGATACAGTGCATGCAGAACCTCCATTCATGCAGATGTGATGGGGAGTTCGAGTGGGCTGCCCTCTCCAGCCTGACCTCGTAAACACGAGCTGCAGCGCGAGCTGCGCTCCAGATGCTGTCCGGGCTTGTGGGAGGGCGGTCCATCTGACCCACGAACTGGCAAGGATGCCGTTCCGATCTTCACCGACCTGCCCACCCAAAACGCTCTCCATCCGTTGATCAGTCTAGAGAGCGACTGGCTTCGTCAAAGAGTACGCAAGGTACGAGATCTTCATTCTTGGTGTTTCTCGCTCTCAGCGATGCGCTTCGCGATCATGCTGATGGTTGAGTAGTGGAGACCGAGGAAGTCAGCGACTGCCTGAAGCGTGTACTCGTGGGCGTGGGTGGCTGCGTGGATCCGCTGGTTGCGTGCCTTCTTGTCTCGCACCTTGGAGAAGAGCTTTTCAAGACTCGGTCGGGTAGCGAGCCGCTCGCGGCGCGGAACCTCCGTCAGCGCCTCGTAGTCTGAGAGCAGCGGCTTGAGCTTGTCCACGAACTCGTCACTGCCCAACAGGACGCCACCCCGCAGCTTGGCCCACGCGTCGACGCCACGGCCCTGCTTCACGAACTTGCGGTAGAGTTCGATCGCGCGGCGAGGGCTCCGATGGAACTGCGCCAGGATCCAGCTCGTCGTGAGGAAATCGGGCGCGTCCACCATGCCCGCCGTCGCACGATAGCTTGACCACGCCCAGTCGCGGGCGCTCCGAACAGCTCGCACCCGTACGGGGTTCAGCACCACGTACCGTGCCAGTTCGAGCAGACTCGACGAGGATTGCTTTGAATCGGCCTTGCAGCACACGGCCTGTTCGCGTGTGCCGGCGGTGGTGCCGCGGAAGACGGATGTGGGAATGCAGGGCCTGCCGCGGTGCCTCGTACAGCCCCATCACCCTCGCGACACTGATTGACCCGGGACTCTGCTCCGCTTACGCTGTTGCCATGGAGGATTGCCATGCGGAATGAGTTCACGGCCGTCATCGAACAGGATGGCGAGTGGTATGTCGGCTACTCCCCTGAGATTCCAGGCGCCAACGGTCAAGGACGCACTCGCGAGGAGTGTTTGCAGAGCCTTGCGTCCGCCATCGAGTTGATCCTCCAGGACCGCCGCGAGGACGGCTTGCGCGGAGTCCCCGAAGGCGCCGCCCGAGACGTAGTCAAGATCGGATGAAGCGTCAGGCCCTTCTCCAGCACCTGCGACGCCACGGCTGCATCCTCAAGCGCGAGGGAAGAGCGCACTCTCTGGCAGAACCCGCTCACCGGACGCATCGAAGCCGTTCCTCGACACACCGAGATCCCCGACCTTCTTGCGA
>Ga0315284_10006074_pt1 | contig 17189 bp, 8 predicted proteins | sample YL17G09_16_MG_FD_203696 | JGI IMG/M metagenome (GOLD analysis project Ga0315284, IMG submission 203696) | Sediment microbial communities from Yellowstone Lake, YNP, Wyoming, USA - YL17G09_16 | ecosystem: Environmental > Aquatic > Freshwater > Lake > Sediment | place: USA: Wyoming | collected...
TATCTGTATAAGACGGGTCATATAAGTCATCCTTTTCATCTTTTAACCAAGTCATTTTTTGGAAATATTCTGTTTTAGCAAATTCTTGATCTATATCTTTAATCTGTTGGAAAAATTCCGGCACAACTGCTAAATGACAAAAATAATCAATGCATTTTCGTAATTCATTCCCACCATATGTATCATTAACCGCAATCTTTGACATTGCAAAGTCTGCTTGGCTTAATACAACCCCTTTTGAATTAATACGAATAAATATTTCTGTTACCGTCTCAATATCTAATTCATGTTCGAGTTCAATCACCCCAATTTGCTTTTTTGTAATATTACAGAGCAAATCTATTTTCTGGAAAAATTTATTACGATCGATACCGGGATTTTTTAAGCAATAGTCATCAACCAGTTCAAGGATACTCACTTCACCATTAACAATTTTTGAAATATCAGGTAACCAACTACAATCTTTCTGAATAACTGAATTTAAAACTTCAAACCGTTCTTCTAAAGGATTAAATGCAATTATAATCTTAATTCGTTTATATTCTTTATTAATTATATAGCGGTTTAAGATCGCTGCCTGAAGCGCAATCACGCGTTGCTGACCGTCAATAAGTATTTTTTTACCCTCTGACATATGACCATCTTTTAAGCGAATAGAAGGATTACGCCAAATAATTAAATAACCGATTGGATATCCTTGATATAAAGAATCTATTAAATCTCTTACTTTAGTTGCATCCCAAACAAATGGCCTCTGAATCTCTGGAATTGCTATTTCTCCAGAATTTATCCAAGATAAAATAGTTTCGATTAAATGCTGATTGACAGAATATTTTTGCATAACCGTTTCCTTTCTTTATAATTACTTTATTATCTTAAAATCTATTTACTTTTAAAATTTATAATTAAATTATTATTAGCTAGATATCTCATTTTGGACTACATTTTAAGAATCAATCATATTTATCTATTTTGGCTTCATAATAAGTCATTATCTTTAAACTATTCATTATTAGTATTTTTTATAATTTTTTTCCATGCTAAAAGGGTCATAATCCAACCCTTAAAATTACCTCCCCATTTGAAGTACCTTAAACGCTTCTTTCTTAGTAATTGTAACCATTAAAGAGATATGGAGACTTAATTATAAAATCTCTTACGAAAAGTTAGAAAAAGTTACCGAGTTATTGAGCTAGTACAACACCCCTATCGCATATACAATAATGGATATGATATATAAAAATATTTACAAATATACAACTATCAAATCTTTTCGTACTCTCGCCATCCATCATTTTGCATTGTTCGATAAATATTATGATACAAACCACTATATCCTATTAGCTTAAGAATAACTTTATCTATAAAGTTGATTATAAAAGTAAATTCTTCGAATGGTGATTTGTATTGGCAAGTATTTTTCTTATTGATAACATAAAAAAATTGGCCACTATGAACTAATGCATTACGGCTTTTGATAAAGCATTCGATATTATCATTTTCTTTTTCTACATCAAAATTTATATTTTTTAAAAATCTTTTTAATATTTCCTTAAAAGGTTTTTTATTCAATTCTGAAATCTTGCAAAAAAGCATTCCTTTTTTCTCAACTGATAAATTAATATTATTTTTTATATCATATTCTAAGGTTCTCTCAATCTCTTTTTTAATATTTTTTCTAACCTTCTTAAAAACTTTTAATGGGAAAATTATTTCTTCAGTGCTTCCAGTCTCTAAAAAATACCTCCTTAACATTTCCATAACTACTACGGCTCTCAGCCCTCTGGTTGCTAAATAGCGTTCCTCTGATTTTGAATCAATAAATGCATTAATAATCCATTTTAAGTGATATATTTCTTTTCTTTCAATAAAAGTAGAATAAATGGTTTCTATAAATTTTTTAATCGAATTAATATCTGGTGCAATAATAAAAAAAGGAGTATATGAACTGGTAACTCGATTTAAATACTTTTCATGTACGTATGAATCTTTATAGAACTTATAGTTAATCCACTGTACTTTTGTTCCTTGGGCCATTGATAAAAGATGACAAATATCATCGATAACTTCTATAATTTGTTCAATTGATAATAAATTCTCGTTATTTAAGTAAATTATTTCACTAGTAACTTCTACATTTCTATTTATTCTTAACTTTCTATTTATTTCTTCGAAATTATCTAAAGGTCTAACTAAGAAATTTAACTTTTGTTTTTTGCTTTGGTAAGAATTAGTTAATGATAATTTAAAATTATCAAATTTATTTAAACAAAAATTTGTTATTTTAAAACAAAAACCATTTTCATTACTTTTATTGTTTGTAATAATTTCTATTTCATCTAAATAGAACATTATATAATCTTCACTATTAGGAATATCTGTAAAATCACCTAGAATCATTTTTTCTGTGTAACATTCAAAGTTATCTGTAGTTTTTCCTTTAAATTTTTTTACATTAAAATTTCTTGCAAAAAGTAAACCTAAAATTGAATTATTATCATCAACAAATTTACACAATAAGAATATTCTGCTATCTTTTTTTTGATATAATTCAAAACTACATTTATATATCTCATCATTAATTAAAGTAACTTCTCCATCCCCTTGATAATTCATAAATATTCTCCTAAAAATAGGGACATCTGTTCCTATTTATTTTTAATATCCCTAACATTTATTATTATTCTACTAAATCAAAAAACTTACCTTTTCCGAATTTTTTCCAATTCGGCCATCTATAAATCACATCATACCAATGCAAATATAGAAAAATATGAGTATAGTTTGATTTATTTAATGCTAAATTTAAAGTCTCAAATCCTTCTAACTTATACTTTAACCTAGGAGGAACTGACTGGGATATCCTCCAACCAAAAGCTACCAATAGCCATAATTCATCTAAATTCTTCAAACAATATATTTTTTCTTTGCTAATCTTAGGTGTGATTACATTTAGTAGTTCCTTTTCTTTTAATCCAATAGAACCAGCATTTATATCACATTCCCATTTTAAAAAGGAGGTATCATTAATTTTGGAAATATCAATTCGATCAATATATTTATTTAATATTTTATATGCTTCGGGAACTAAAGAAGATTTTTTATCTTCCACAATAAATATCTTGGTACAATGAATTAATTCATCTATGAAGGATTGGATTTCTCCTTGCGATGGCAAAATGATTTTTCTTAAAAACATTAAGACATGAGTACCCATTAATTCATTATCTAATTTTACATTTTCGTATATTTTTTTCTGAATTTTTTCCCAATTACTCTCTACTTCTCTTCTTGAATGTCCTGATATTTCTATTAATGAATGATATTCAGTAAGCTCAATTCCTATTTTCTTTCCAGAGTATTTAATAATAAAATCCGGAGATTCAACATTAAGAGTAATTTTTATTGGACTAACACCATATAATTTTAAGAATGGTTTTAAATAAAATAATTCTTTCCTCTTTTTATCATCCATGACTAAACCTTTTTAAATAACCATCTTAAGTCAGCTTTTTTATTCTATGTTTTGGAATAGCAAAAACTGAGCTTTGTATACTCAGTCCTCCCATTATCATATTTCCATCATCAACAATTTCTGGCCATTCAGGCCCTCTTATATTTTTGAGATCTAAAGGAATATCAATCATATCTCGTGGTTTACTATTTCTATAGAAAGTAAGTTCGCTCAGCCCTTCATACTCTTTAAGATTAGATATTAAATATGCTATGGGAAAATATTTTAAAATGCTGAAAAAACCGACTTTACCGCCAAATTTTCCCCGTACCGCAAGCATTGCAATGTCCCTTATTATAACTGTATTTATATAGGGGTGAACCCAATAAAATATTTTAATTTCTTCTGGAATACTGGCATCTTCATCAAAAATAAAATTACGCACTTGTTCATCAATTGTAACTTCATCAATATCAGCCTTTGTAGCTAAAAGATGCCCGAGTATTGCTCTAATTAATAAATTTGGTTTTGTTTTATAATAAATAATTGATGGTAAGGTTAACTTAGTTTTTAGAAATTTTCCCACGTTATATGCAAAATCGTTTAATACTGGATCATATTTTCTACCAATTATCTCATTACATTCTTTACAAATAGTTCGATATTTTACTCCGTTTTGTGAAATAGAATATTTTCTATTATCCTTAGGCATAGTCATATGTTGGAACACTGTTTCTTGTTCAATGGAAGATAAATGAATTCCACCTTTAGGTGGGACATGATCCCATGAAAGAGATTTTATTTTTTTGCAGATATTACATTGACTTACTTTTTCTCTTTTAAATTTTGTAGAATACAAATATGTATTTTCTTTTTTCATAGTACAACTCTTAACTTAAATAAATTAAGGGAATTTTAATATTTCCTACAGATTAAATATTATTTATTAAGCATTTTCCCAGTTTTATAATAAAAAAACATCTGATTCGTTTCAATCCCTTTTGTTTTTTCTTTCCATTCATTTAGTGACCGGTAAGCCACTGTTCCAACTCCTACGACCATACCTATTGCAGTGGCAGAAATATTTGATACCTCTGCCAATTTAGAAATTATTACACCACCAATTCCACCAGCAGGGATTTCCCATGGTCTTTTCACTATCATATTTAATAGCTTTGTTAAATATTTATTTGATTTACATTCTTCCTCAATTTCTAATACCGCAGGTTCTATTCTTTGATAAAATAACTTCTCAATATCATAATAAAAACCTTCATTCCAGGGCTTATATCTTATGCAATCTGACATGTCGATTATGGCTGATCTAAATCTTATAAGTGGTTTACCTAAGGTTTTCCTTATATCTAAAATCTCATCAATTGTAGCATTCTCAAAATTAGGAAGTCTTTGGAATATATCTAATACAAATCCAATTTGCTTAATTTTTTCTGAATCAATATCTGAAATATTTAATTTTTCATCTTTTCTTTCAGCTTTAACAAGATTCAATATACCTTCATCTAATAAAGGATATGTTTCTTCTGGAATTTTTGACTTTCCAAAAGTATATACATCTAGAATTCCAGATTTTATTGCTAATTCAAGTTTGTTAATTCCAATTTTAGGTTTTACTTCCTCTAGTTTTGATTTTAATTCTGCTTTTCCTTCAATAGTAGATAATAATGATTTACTTAGCTCATCCAATTCTACATTATCAATTATTTTTTGTTTTATTTCTTCATCCTTATAAAATTGTTCAACTAAATTTAAAAATAAGTTAAACAATATAGGAATAATACTTATAAGTAATACTTTATCTCCATAAAGAATTGCAGTTTTAATTAAGTTGATTTCCTTATTTATATTTAATTCTTTTGGAGTAGGTGGATATGGCACTATTGTTATATGAAATTCTTTTAACATTTTTTATCCCTATTTCCTTCTTATGCAATCTAAATTTTTTAAATTAAAAAAAATAGAATATTGACAATTTTTTGGCAGATTTCATTAATATTTTAATAGATTGGTTTTTATATTGTGTGTTTCTATAGGGTTAGGGTGTTCTTCAATATAAAAACATACCGCTTAACCTAAAAATCAAAAAAACACTTCTTTTACCTCTTTATGTTTATATAGGGTCTATAATTAAAAACTATTTTTTAATTATAGACCTCCGTTTTATATAATATAATAGTTTAAGTTAGCCTATCTGAATTAAACATTTACCTCTTTTTAAAACAGAATATTTAAAAAAGTTGTATCATTATCTAATTTCATATTGCAGAACTAAGCTTGCCCTTTTTATTTATTCAAGATTTTCATCTTCAATAATCATATTTGATTGATTAATTGTTTCTTTAATTTTATCTTCATAATCTGAAATCGTTATTTCACCTTCTTGAGCAGATATTTCAACTTTCACTTTCACTTGGTTAAATTTAGTTTTAAGGTAAGGTATCATTCTTACAATATCCGATAATTTGCCTGCAGGAACATTCAATTTGAGGTTAATCTCTCGGTATTTTTCTCTATGCGGTGGTGGAGTAACACCTGCTAATTCATCACTTTTTTTCTTTATTTCACCTTCAATTATTTCCCTTTGGCTTGTAGATAAATTGTACGAAGAGAATTCTTTAGTGACTTTATTAAGTGATTCCATGGTTTGACCTTGCCGTATTTTCTTGATGCACAATTGAAGCTCCTCATCTGAAATCTCTTCTTCAGTTTTAGGCAGGCACAATTCCGCTTTAATTAAAATCTCCCCATCTACTATTTCAGGTGAAAACTCATCCTTGAAGTGACGGCAAATAGGCTTTTCGTTTTCTATATCTCCAACTCCAAATAATCCTTGCTTGATACCTTCTTTTATACAATCCTTCAGCACTTCATCTGAAATAACCCTGATTTCTCCTGGTGTCTTAAACAAAGACTCAAGGATATTCTTTGTTTCCACATAATCCCAGTCTTTAAGATATTTTTCCTTAAGGGATAGGGGCGCAAGTCTTTCAAGAATTTCGCATTCATTTTTCAGTCTTTCGTATATTTCCTTATCTATGGTAGCCTCTGCTCCATAAGTTGGAATTCCTAAATCAATCTCTTTAAAATCATCCTTTAAAAAAAGTAAAACAGTACGATAAAGACCCCTTATGCGATCTTTAGCTTCCATCTCGGTTTTTTTCGTTCTATATCTTATTTCCTTTCTCTGTTCGTCCGTGATACGGAGAGTTTTATCCTTTTCTATAAGTTGCCAGGCAAGTTTTCTCTTAAGAAAACTTTCAAAGTTTATTCTCTCTGACTCCAGAGGGCAAAGAAATATAAGAGTATTACGATAAACCCTGGGGCGTTCTCCACAATTTTCCAAAAATTCCTTACACTTATCACAATTTCGTTGAATGACCAACTTCAATCTCTTCGTATCAGCGATGTCCTTAGAATTATTGGGCCAGAGGAATATATCGAAATATTCTTTTGTGAGAGTCCCGGTCAAAAGATCTTTCTCTTCTGGTTCAAGGTCTACTATACCCTCCATCTTGGTTAAAAGTATGCGATTTAGATTTGGCTGGTTTGTAAAGAATAATCCCTCATCTGAAATATAGAAAAGGTTTTCCTTTAGCTTAGAGACTGCTTCTACAACTATACTGCTTGGTGAAGAAAGGTCAACACTTGAAAGTTTAACTTCGCTAATGGTTGCACCTCGCTCAGGTCCACCGGAAAATGAATAGAGGAAAATCGTAGTTGCTGCAACACTCCCAAAAGAAAAAGGTGCGTAAGCATCTCCAAGACTCCTATCCACCTTTTTAGCGCCTGCATCCCTTGAAGTTAAATCTTGAGCAATAATACCAGCATACTCAGGACCAATATGTTTTATTAGTTCCCTTTTAATCTCATCATTTTTTAAATCAAAATCGCCCAATCTGATAAATGGTTTTTGAGTATCCTTTAATGAATACACAACTAAGGAAAGTAGTCTGAGCACTCCTCTTGTCCTTTGAAAAGTTGGAAAACTACCCCATCGCTTATATAAAATATCTACAATCTCTGGTTGAAATGGATAACTCTTTATAAATCTTTCACGGTAATTTGATTTTTCCACACCTTCTGGAAATATCCTCTCTTTATCAGCATAATCAAGAAATTCTTCTATAACTTTCCTTCCCTCTTTTTCGTCTATACTGCTAAAAAGCCTTCTTTTAATCACATAGTCTATCTCTTCATCATGGACTGGCGTGTAAACCTTTTCCATTCTTCCTGTGATCTTTTGCAATTGTTGAAAGAGTCTTTCAGCATTTTCATCATAATGTTCAAGCACGCTTGAAGGGAGTGTAAGAATTAAAAAGGATTTTTCCAGACTTTTTACAGTACCTGTAAGTTCCTGAATAAAAGCAAGCACTTGAGAAGCTAAATTTGAGTCTCCCACCTTTATCCCAGAGGCCTTAGTGGTATATTCTAATATTTCGTCCATTAAAATCAGAAGGGGTTGGTGGGTATTAATAAGCTCTCTTAACTTTTCACGCCCAGGCGAAGTTCTGCCTCTTAATTTTTCAACCTTTCCAGTAAGTTGCCTTTCTATCTCCTCCCAGACAGTTATCTCTTTGGGGTCAAGAGCAGTTCCATCAATAACTACTGCCTTTGCTCCCCATTCCTTTGCCTTATGATACAAAGCAATTAAAGAATGAGTCTTTCCACCCCCAAATGGGGTTTGAAGTTGGATAATCGGATCTCCACCTTCGCCTTTGAGTTTCTTCTCTGCGATATTTAGGAGATTCTTTAATCCATCTGTTATATATGTTTTTCTAAAGAATATAGTAGGATCCTGGTACTCCTCTTGGGCTCTTTCTTTAAACACTTCCCACAGGTCAGCAGCAAACACATCCATGGTAAGCCTGCCCTCAAGTATATCCTTATGCGGTATCGCTATAGTTGAGAATGGTTTCATTCGAATAACCTCCTTTGTATAGGTTTATCTTTCATCTCACTTAATATCTTTTCTTTTCCAGAGAGAAAACCATCAAGAAATTTCTTCTCCCTGCTTTCAATAGGTAGGGTTTCTGATATTGCCTGAGCAACCCGGAAAAAAGCATCTCTGTTTCCCCAGCCACTATTAGCAAGAACCTTTTTCATTTCTTCTCTCTTCCCTTCCTTCCATAAAATTAGCGTTTGGTGAAGAACATCAATGAGTTCATTATTTTTAACTTCCTTTAAATCCCTTTCCTGTGGTCCTAAAATCCTTATGAACTCTTTTTCTTTCCTGATAAATCCTTTATTCCACTCCTTTGCTAAATCAATTCCTGTTGACTGAGCAAGTTTTCTTGCATCATCAAAATGCACCTTTGCCTCTTGATAAGTCCATCTGTGAAGAAGATAAAACTTTGTAAGAGGTGAGAGCTCTCCTGCTATACCGTTATGTAGGATTTGTCTTACTGTATAATCAGTTACCACATCTCTCATAAAGTCAAGGAGTTTATCAGCCCTTATTATGTTACCCTCGTAGTCCATAATCTTATCGTATTTGCCAAAGATTTCAATGGATGAGCCTATTGCTGCAATGAAGAAGTCCGCACCTGAGATGCCCTCTTGCCATAATCTTTCAAGTTTTTTATAGATATGTTTTTTTATTTCTTCTTTAACCTCATTGTACCAGCCAGTTTCTTTCCTTTTCATCTTGCGAGCAACGAAGTAAATCGAGGAGGCCAAAGCTGCAGATTCTCTTGCTCTTAATCTCGCTTTCATTTCAGTATCAATAGGCCATGAAGCCGTTACAACTAATCCAGAATCTAAAAGAGAGTTTATCAGAACTTCCCATCCAGAAGTTGATTTGTGAGTATAAACAATGGTAGTAATACCGTTTGGTTTTAAAACTCTGTAAATTTCCTGGAATGATTTTTTAAGATTTTCTTCAAAGAACACTTTTGCCTCTTCCCAAGTTCTATTGTTCGTGTATGCAACTATCTCCTTACTCTTTGGAGTAAGTGGAGTTGAAAATAACTCAGGATACAAATCTCCAACCGTTCTTTTTAACCAAACATAAAAGAAATCCGAAAGGTAAGAATAAGGTACATTGTCATAATAAGGCGGGTCGGTGAAAACGGCATCAAAGTAATTGTTAGGATAAGGTAGAGATGTGGCAGAGGATTGAATGGTAGTGGCGTGAATGTTTTGGAAAGAGTTGAAATGCTTGATATTTGCTAATATTTCCTCTAGAATGACCTTTAAGCCACTAGGATGTTCAATAGGATTCATCTCAATGTAATCCCAAAGCATAGGTAAAGCCTGTCTACCGTAGGTGAAACCAATTGCTTCCGTTTGCGAAATTAAGCGACATAAAACAGAATCTTTATCAGCCAACCTATCTACCCCCAACCCCAAATAACTCACCACTACCTTGGCATAATCCTCATCATATCCTTCTTTGATCATCTTCTTATATGCAAGTCTAACTTTCTCCACGAATGTTATCAAAGCCAATTTCTGGCGGGAGTTAAAAAGGTCACCCCATGTATTTAATCCGTAATTACGAACAGAAAAAGCCCTTTCTGCCCCTCTTCCTTTTCCTTCTGGCGTTGGCTCATCCGGCACAGGGTCAAATCCCCATTCTTCCATCAACTTCTTTCTTTTATCTTCAAGGTATTTTTCTGCTTCTTTGAAAACTTCTAAATCTTCTTCATTTGCAATCCTGTAAACCTTCCCCCTTCTTTTTGGATTATGCATAACAACAGCAATCATTCTTTGTCCTGCTTTTCCTTCTCGAAATAGTTTTCTTGTGGTGTTTGCATCAACAGTTGAACCACAGACCAAACAAGTGGCGATTGCCCTACTTACAGTTCCTTTTGTAGGGTCAAAATCTGGATTCTCAACGATTTCAAATTCAACCTTTCCATCATTCACAAAAGGCTTTAGTGTCGCTTTTTTATTTTCCTTTTTAGCAAGCCAGAACTGACGCATTAAGGGAATTTCAGCACCGCAAGCAGGATTCTGACAGGGGATGGTCCTTGCCCAGATATAAGCTACTGGAATAGAGCCGTCTTTTTCTTGTGGATAGAATTTTTCTATCGCTTCCTTTGCCTCTTCTAAAACCCAGTTACCCCATCTTTTAACATCCTCAAGCAGGAGGTTCTTAAAACTGCTTCCTTTTAATAATCCCAAATCTTCCTTTACTTCTTTTAGCTTTCCATACTTTTGTGGATATTCCAGCGTGCATTTCAGAATTAAAACCGCTACAGGATTATACTCACCTGCATAAGTTTCGCATCCAAGTCTTAATGCTTCCAGTGGAATCGCGCCACCACCTGCAAATGGGTCTAAGACTCTTAATGGTTTCCCACCATTTGCTTCCAAAATGTCTTTTCTTGCCTTTTCAATAAGCACAGAATTTAGCGAGTTTTCCCATTTTGAAAGATTGATGATAAATTGCCTCTTCTTGTCCCACTCCACATCACTTTCAGGAGCAGGAATTAAAGATGCGTAAGCAGTTGCCCTTGAAGATGCTAAAGGCCTTCGAGCCCACCATATATGCAAGGTGGATATATGCCCGTGCCTTATGTTCTTCTCCCTTACAGACTCGATACTTACCTCTTTTACGGGAAAACTTACTTCTATAAATCTTTTCATATCATCACCTTCTTACAACCAATTACCCTGTTAATGAGTTTATATAAATATGACCATCTTCAGGGCTGTAGGGACCACCACTGAGGAATGTAGTAAATCTCCTTTGCATTCTACCAGCCGTTCGTCCAGAATGGCATTGCTGACCAGTTCTCTTTTGACAAAAGGTAACGTAAAGATACTTCCTGACACGGGTAAGTGAGACATACAATAGACGCCTCTCATCATCAATCGCCTCGCCAGTTGCTCTTCCGGGAATGTACTCATCCTCTGCCGCAGCTACAATTACTGCATCTGCAGACAATCCCTTGGCTTGATGCATTGTCATAACAACGACTTTATCCTTTTCTTTTTCCTGTTCCGCATCACCAATAGATACATTTAATACACGTAAAAGGTCTTCCAGTGATTCAACCTCACCAAGTTCTCTTACCCTTAAAAACAGATCAAGTACTTTTCCCCTTTCAATTTCATCCTGAATTACTCTATTGATAAGATCGTCAATCCAACCTTCTAAACTATCTTTATTTAGAACACTAATTTCATTGAGAAAATCCTCTATCTTTTCTACTTCCTGAGCGATTTTGCCTCCTTTTCCCGGTATAATATTTGGTGTTCCCTTAACTTTCTGAAGCACCTCCGAAAATTTCATTCCATCTCTTCTGGCTATCTCATATAATTTAGAAAATCTTTTCTTACCAATTCCTCTATTCCCTAAATCAAGAATTGTTCTCCAGGCAAGGTGATCTTCACGATTGTAAATTAATCGCATTATGCACAGCAATTCTCGACCGTGCTCATGATTCAGCGGTTCCAGCGGATTTGACACCGCTCCAACAGGAATACCTTTTTCGGTAAGAGCATCCCGTATTGGATTTGAAAAACGGTTGTCTTTATCAGAACGCAAAAGAATCAGGATTTCATCAGGAGATACTTTTTGACAATTGATTAACCAGTAACACAGTTTCGCAATACCATCAGCTTCTTTATTTTGTTTTAGAAATCTTAATATATGAACTTCCCCTAGTTCAGATTCGTCTTTAGGTTTAATTGGCTTATCAATACGACGTATATCTTGTTTTGCCACATAAAGACCGTAATCGAGTATTTTTTTACAACATCGTTGGCAAATATCCAATCCCAATGATGTAGAGGGAATGTAATCATTAGCAAATCTTCTTATCCCTTCAGGATTTGCGAATCTAAAACCATAGATACTTTGGTCATCATCTCCAGCACAATATATCTCGCTCCCCAGTGCTGCCAATGATTTGATAACTGATAGGTCACAAGCATTTAGGTCTTGGTATTCATCAATAAGCACATATTTTGGGGGTCCCTCCAAATCTAATGTTTCTCCCTGCTCTTCTAATATTCGCTTTAGCTGGTAGACGAGTTCTGATCTTAAAGTATATTCATAAATCTCTCTATGTTCTCTCCATGCCCCTAAAAATTTTGGGTTGGGGAAACGCCTTTCCCAATCTGGGGTTAATCGTTGCCAATCAGCGGAAAGCTCATTTAGTAACTCTCTAGTCTTCCTCGCATCTTTACCGATTAAATCACTTAGTTCTTCTATTATAATTTGCCGTTCCTCATAATCATCTGCAATTCGTAGAGGTTGTGGAAGCTGATTTAATAATTCATTTCTAAATAGCTGTCTCAGGGCAAAAGAATGTAGGGTAGAAATTCTCGGAAGTTCGGATGCTATTGTTTCGAGGCTATTGTTAATATAATGCCTTAATTCCGATGCTGCTGCACGGGTAAATGTAAGGGCAAGAATTTCATTTGGCGAGATATGCTGTTGGGTTATTAACCAAAGAATTCTTCTTGTCATGGTTAATGTCTTACCTGTTCCGGGACCTGCAAGGAGCCTTGCAGGTGAGCCTCTATGGCTTGCTGCTTTCTTTTGTGCTTCGGTTAAATTTTCATCCCATTGAAACATATTTACCTACCTAAAATTTGATTGAATATATATTTATTTTCATACCTTCACTCCCCTTCCTTTCCATTCCTCTACAGGAACTATAAATCTCACAACTTCGACTTTTTCTTGAATATTCAGATTCTCAGCAGGATTATTGGTTATGTAAAGTGTCGGATTTATAGTTGCGTTAGCGACCACATAAAGCCAGTACTGCTCCTTAAACCTCTTTGCTTTAAACCATTCGTTGCAAGTCAAAGCAACCTGACCTTCATCCTTTCTCGCTTTAACCTCTATATATCTTATTTCTCCATTCCCTTTTGATCTTATGTCAAATCCAAGATTCTCCTTTGAAACATCCTCTGGCTCTCTTCCTTGATTTTTTTCATATCCCATTGCAATCTCCATACCTATTCTTTCTATCTCCTCATCACTTATCATATCCCTGGAAATCGGGGGATTTACGAGAACTGCGCCCAAAAACTTTGGCATAGAGATTGTCAAACTCACTTCCTGCTCTATTTCCTTTTGCAATGTTTTCAAAGCTTCTTCATATTGTCTTTTTCTATCTTCTTTATTTCTGATAACAATATCTACTTTTTCACCTTCTGCTTGTCTTTCATACAATTCAGCAAGATCAGCATCAAGTTCACCTATTAAATATTCCAAAGACTTTATCCCGTATTTCTTCTTTATCTCTGCCTGTCTCTTCCTTTCTTTAACTATCTCTTGCTTATATTTCTCAACAGTATCTATGACATATTCTTGGGATCTTTCCATGCTCATATCTACCGTTGTTGGTTCGTTATTATCTTTCGGAATAAAATCCCATAAAATTGCAGGGTTAACCTCATTCATTTCTTTTCCGCTAGCGTCATAAATTACCATAAGACGCTTACCTGCCACTTGTCCTTTTCCGTCTTTTACCTCTCCCTCAAAGAACCACAAAACACCGTCATATCTCCCAGAAGGGTCTTCAAATACTGCTCCTTTCTGCAATTTGCTAAAGTAATTTTTACTCACCCATTCAAGTAGAGCCTCAAAGAGTGGATGTCCAAAGGATATAAACTCTGTATCAGGATTTTTAAAAGCAATATCTTTATCAAAGGTTGCTTTGGGATAAGACTTCGGGATAGAACCATATCTATTTTTAAAATCAACTCCCTCTGCTATTTTTCTTATTTCATAAGTAACCGAATCTATTGCAATAAATTCATCCTTTCTAATTCTAAAGTTTCCGCCAGTTTTTTTAAATGCTCTTTTGAAAAACTCCTCAACATACTCTGGAATAAGCCTATATTCCTTTGCTTTTTCAGCCATTTCTTTTATTCTGGTGTAATCGATGTGTCTCGTTGCGAGACTCTCTCCCAATGCCTCCTTGATCTTTGTAATATACTCTTCGTCCACTTTAATATCGAGTTCTTTTATTATTTCGTCCATACTTCTTGCATTAGCCACCGCCTCTAAGATGAGTTGATAGAGGTTTTTCCCATAGAATATATCACCAATAACATCAAATACCTTATCGCTTCCCATGGCTTTTCTAATCTCTTCGAGTTTATCAAAAAGTTTAGTAAGAACCTGACCTTCTCTTGTATCCTCTGCTACGAGGTTAAAAACATAAACATCCTTCTGTTGTCCATACCGGTGAATTCTTCCCATTCTTTGCTCCAACCGATTAGGATTCCAGGGTATGTCATAATTAATCATAAGGTGACAGAATTGAAGATTTATACCCTCGCCAGCAGCTTCGGTTGCCACCATAATCTGTTTTTCATGCTGAAAAACCTTCTCAGCCCCTACCCTTTCTGGCAAATTCATACCCCCATGAATGAAATTTACAGAATATCCCCACGAATTAATTCTTTTTAGTAAATATTCCAAAGTGTCTTTAGATTCTGTAAAGATTAGAATTTTTTCATTTCCATGCATTTCCTTTATCTTTCTAAACCCTTCCTCTATTGCATCCTTTAGTTCTGAAAGTTTTACCTCACACTCCACTATAAGAATCTCTTCTGCTTTTTCTATCAAGTATTTAAGAGTATTAATTTCTTTTTCTAATTCTTCCCTATTTTCAGCAATGCTTAGCGTCTCCCATTTCTTTTCTTGGTCCCAGCGTTTCTCTTCTTCATAATCATCAACCTCTTCAATATCAATGTAAGTTGGTATCTCTTTTATGAGTTCTGGTTCCTTAAGTAAATCTTCAAGCCTATCTTTCCTTCTTTCAAGCGATCTAAGAAGTGCGTAAGTACTCGACGCCATCCTTCTTTGCAGAATTAGCAAAGCAAACGCAACATTTCTCCTTTTATCACTCTGCAATGCTCTATTGTATTGAGAAATCACATATTCTGAAAGTTCATTATATAATTTCTTTTCTTTTTCTGATAATCTAAATCTAATCGTCTTTGGATAGCGATTGGTAAAAATAGGTTCCCCTTCAAAATTTTTTAGATCTTCTTTTAGTCTTCTGATAAAGAGGGGGTTATCTTTGTTTTCTATGGATTCAGCAATCAATTTTCGTGTGGCAAAGAATCCTGGAATTAAAAGATCAAGAAACAATCTGTAATTTTCAGGATCGCCTTTATGTGGTGTTGCAGTGAGAAATAACAGATGCTCAGTAGCTTTTGACAACACTTCCCCTAATTTGTATCTTCCAGTCTTTGATAACTTATCCCCATACCTATAAGCTGCCATCTTGTGAGCCTCATCAACTATTATCAAATCCCAGTCAACACTTCCAATCGATGGTAAAATCTCCTCCCTTTTTGCAAAGTCAATGGATGTAATAACTTGGTTTTCTCTTTGCCATGGATTTTCTCCATAATGATCATCTAATGAACTCCTATCAATCACTGTAACGGATTCTTGGAACTTCTCTTTTAATTCTCTTATCCATTGATATTTAAGATGACCTGGAACAACTATTAGAATCTTATTTATGATACCTCGTAATTTCATTTCTTTGATAATGAGCCCTGCCATGATGGTTTTGCCAGCACCCGGGTCGTCTGCAATAAGAAATCTTATACGGGGAAGTTTTAGAATATAGCCATAAACTGCTTCTATTTGGAAAGGCAAAGGATCTATCTTTGAAATGTTCATTGCTAAAAGGGGGTCAAAAAGTGATGCAAACTTATAACGCTCTGCCTCAATAGACAAAAATACCTCATTTGCAGGAGCAGAGAAATCTAAAACAAACTCCCTTGTTTTTAGTTTTCCGATTTCTTCCTTTGATATTAATTGGTCTATATGTGTGTTGGAATAAATAGTCGCTCCTATGATATGAATACGATCTCCAAATTCCTTGACTTTCTTTAACTCTACAGGTTCTGGCCAGAAAGGGCCTTCAATTATCATTCCTTCCTTAATCATTTATTAATCCTCCATAACTAGGAAGTGATATGTTTAAATAATCAATTTTGAGTATGCCAGGGGACAGTTTGTTTGTCACACTTCAAAATCTATGTTTACCTTATTAAATCGCCACCAGGGAGCATAAAAATATAATATTTTAAAATTTTTCTATATCCTAATATTAATTCGACAAAGAGTTAGGAAAGTCCTTCTTTTTTGTGAATTAAGTTATAAAATACAAAAATATTTAATCCGACAATCAATTTAGTTAGCCAGTTACCCGGTTTGCCAGTTGAGCTTGCGCACCCTGATAAACTAGGGTGCGCAAGGATAAAAAATGTCTCACCCCCACCTATATCCCTCCCCCCTCAAGGGGGAGGGATATAGGAAAAATATCTCCTCAATGTGGAGGGATATAGGATGAATCTCCCCTTAAAGGAGGAGGGAATATCGGAAGAATCTCCCCTCGAAGGGGGAGGGAATGCGAGAGTAGTACTTATTTTTATATGCTCAGAAAGTTCTTTCGCGGTGATATATTTATTATCTTTCATTAATTCTATAATTTTTATTTCGTTTTCCCCCAACTTTTCTCCCAACTTTTCTCCCAACTTTTTAGTCCATTTTTCTATTGGCCTTTGGAAAGTAGCCGAATAATCCCGATGAGCAACTGCATTTATATTTGCTTCTCGCAGGGCCTCATTGTGAGTTTCATATTTAATACTCTTTTATATATTCGATAAAGGTTGGGGTAAATCCTGCTTTTTTAGAAGAAAAGTTTTCAGATATAATTTTTAGATAGGGTATTTAGTTAATCCGGGCCAGGTGTCAAGGGAACCTGTCACTATTTACTCCACT
>Ga0315284_10006075_pt1 | contig 17189 bp, 37 predicted proteins | sample YL17G09_16_MG_FD_203696 | JGI IMG/M metagenome (GOLD analysis project Ga0315284, IMG submission 203696) | Sediment microbial communities from Yellowstone Lake, YNP, Wyoming, USA - YL17G09_16 | ecosystem: Environmental > Aquatic > Freshwater > Lake > Sediment | place: USA: Wyoming | collected...
ACCACACGACTCGGAACTACAACACACGAAGTTATCAACGTTGACGATCTCGCTGGGCAAACACCAATTGAAGTGTTGACGTCCTTTGTCGCTGTAACGCCCAACCGGGCCGTACGCCAAAAGAATCTTCATTTCATTCTCCTGTCAGCGGTACATACATCACTTCACCATTATTTGCTTCCAACAGCCCATCATTATTGCGGCTATACCCATCGGAGCATTCAAGGGCTTTTGCCTTGCTAACGATAGGTCCAAGACGCCAGCCGTTGCAGCCGTCGCAATAGAGTTCTCTGTAGCTCATGGTTGCTTTCTTCTTCGCAACCTTTGTTTTCTTCACTGTCTTCTTCATGGTTGCCTCTGTGCGAGCAATTGAATGAAATCCACCTTCGGTAGGTTATGGCGTCGATCCAGTATGAACTGAATACTACTGGTGTTCATCCAGAACCGCGTCCGTGACCATTTATCGTTGGCCACGTAGTCCACAACCATAACAGCAACTTTGCCATCCAAAATCGGCGTTCCCTGGACAGCGAACACTAATGCCCGACCCTTAGGACACTTGAACAAACAATACCCACCATCCTCAGCACAAGCTGTGGCAGCAGATATATCCATCAGGACTTCCTCACGAACAAAATCACCACGAGGACCACTAGCGTCCTTAGGAATGTCAAACCAAGCTGCCAAATCGTACATCATGTATTTCACTCAGGAGTGACTGAAGATTGTGAGCTCCAATTTGGTTGACGCCAATTACGACATATCACACGACAATGATTCGGCCTCGGGACCACCAAAACCTCAACCCTATGTGATTCCCGTTGGGCCTGAAAAGCCGCTCGCTGGGCTTCCTGTGGCGTAGTGAATGTCTGTTCACGCATCTTCGAACCACCAATCCGCCCCGTCTTGAACATATTCTCAATCGGTGTGCGACGATACTGCGGTGGCGACGGCAGGCGACCAGTCCAGGACTGCACGATATAGTACGGGTATTTCATAGAACCCGCTTCCGCACTATACCGCCAGCCAAGACCTCTCGGATACAACCGTTCTTATCGGTCCGGACGTGATGGCACACCGGGCACTCTCCGATGATGTACTTCTGACCGGGGCTCTTCGCCGGGTCGATGATCTCGTGGCCGCATCTCTTGCATGCCACGGTGTACTGGTCCTCGATCTCTTGTCGCTGGCTCATCATGCGCCCCTTATGGCTTTCTGGACGGCTCCCTGGATGGCTTCTGTGAGTTCTGTTTCCTTGATAGTGACCGTCGTCACCACGTACTCATCAAGGCCGGCTTCCATGGCTATGTCGAAAGCAGTCTCCCACGCAGCGTCGATGGCTTCCACTTCCTCGGTGGTGCCAGATTGCACCAGTGTGATCATGTGGAAGTTGTGGCAGCCACCGCGATCGAAAGCCATAGCGCGGACGTTCGATCCAAAGCTCTCGGCCAGGGCGTTCAGATACCGGATGTAGACGTCGCGACGCTCAGCGACGTCAGGTGGCGCGGCGTCCCCGTCGCCAAACCCGAACTTGTTGACAAACTCATCCCAATACTGCATTGTTCGTTCCTCCACACCGTTATAGTGTCAGCGGGTATTGAGCTTAACCGGATTTTGGCTAGGTCGGCAGGTTGGGTAGACTCATATCGGGCCTAAGCCCATGGGCAAGGATTTGCACAGTATGGCGAGTCTACACTATGTTAGCCGACGCTACATCAAGTACATTGAAACCGATCGCGGAGCCCACGTGCCTTCCGGCAAAGAGGAATACCCCGGATCGCTGCCGGACATGCGTACCTTCAATTCACCATCCACGGCCTCGGCCTTGAACAGCGTGGCCTCATTGAGGTTCTTGGTCGTTCCGAGCGTCTTGTGGTAGAACAACCCAGACCCAAACGCAGTCTCGAGCACAAAAAACATATTCACACCTCTTGACGACTGGAGACCACGACCTCGATATGCATGCGAACCTTCTGAACCTCCGCACCCTCGATCTTCTCATCCTGTTCGCAGGGCGTAACCGTCGCCACAACGTCCAGAAGACTCTCATTCAATGACAACGGATCGACCTCGACACAAAACTTGCCATCGGGGGTGTTGGCCGTCACTTGGCCAATGACGTCGAAAACCACGTTGGCGACAGCATTTCGGACAGCAGCGGGGGTGATGTTTTTCATGATACGTTGTAGTCCCGAAATACCCAGGATTAAACCGGCACTGACTCCCGTCGAACCAATTCCCGCGTTATCGATGTATCATCATACTCCCCAAGCTCTCGGAGTTGGTTGCCACAGCAGTTCCAGCGGACGAATGTCCAATGTGGATTCTTACCTTCACCCCAGCATGTAACTACGACCTTGCAGGAAACGTACTCGCCAGGCGTCGCCATGAACCGCTCGATGATGTTCGCATCTTCCTCGCTGTAGGGACAAGCCCGGTCATAGCGGAAGTTGTCCATGAGACCGATAGGACTCCGCAGGTCAACCACCGCGAGATGTTGCCACTTCATGGTCGATGTTAGCTTGCGCATATTGCACTTTCTTGGTAAATTCCGGGGGTTCCCAGGAAAAGAAACCCTCATATCTGGTTATGCAAATCTTCGAACCGGACTCGTTGATATCCACGACCCGCCAAATAGTCCCCGGTCTAATGACCACTTTGTTAGCTCTGGTTTTAACTGGTCCGATCCAGCGTACACGGCTACCAATAGCTAATCCCACGGCCAAAGTTCGATTCACATCGTTATGCATAATTGTACGGGACTATTTAGATGGCCATGTTCTTGTAGCCAGATGATCGCCAAGCCGAGAGCGTCGGCGTCGGTATCACCATGTACGACTTCTGAAACATTGTGGACATTGATTTTGGCGACGTGCGTACTATCGCCGTTGCGGCCCACTGTGATTGCTACCTTCATCCGTGCGACTCCAAGCGAGGTCAATGGCTTCCAATGCCTCATTTAACAGTAACGAGCACTCTTTGTGAAGTCCATCCACAATCTGACCGCTCAACAGCTCCCCGCAGTACGAGCACTCCGGGATAATAATCTCCAGGTGCTTGGTTTCATCTAGTGTGGGCATCACAACCTCCAGTCAGCGGTCGCAGACTTGATAACCCGTTGCCCGTCATTGCAGCAAACCTCCAATTCGAACTTGACGCGACCGCGAACGACCTTGGCACTCAAGAACGCTCGGGCATTCAAACCCTCATCGTTCTCAACGCTTACTCGGACGAACGTCTGGTCTTTTTCCAAATCGGCTCGGACGGCATTGACCTCGATCGTCGATTCTTTGGGGTCGTACTTAATTTTCATAGACTTTCAACTCCTCCCATCGTGGTAAGCAAGCATCGGTTGGATGATGCAAACGCCGGTAATTCAGCTCGTGCTTGAAGCACGCCAAGCACAGAATCATGTTGGCTCCCACACTCGGGTCGCCATGCGGCAACTTCCGGATTTCTCCGGTGCTGCTCGTGCAGCGGTCGCCCTCACAACCAGGAACGTGTAATTTGCTCATGCTCCGTTATATCCCCGTGAGGTATTGAGCTTAACTCTAGCGGAAGCACCGATGAAAACGCTTGATGTTCGCAAGTACCACACCCATCATCGACGTGAGCATGTTCGCGTAGCCCTCGTCGTGCGGACCGTAGCCAGTATGATGCACGAACTCATGCACCGCAGTCGCCAAGATAGCGAAACGCCCCGCTGGCGTCAGCTTCCACCGCTTCGACATTGAGCGACTGTTGCTGCTGTTCTGCTTCACGATAGTAATCGGATTGACGTAATACACCGTCCCGTAATCACCAACCTCGTACTCCGCTTCCCGCTCATCATCAAAAATGAAACCAATCGCAAACTCGGCCGGCTTGTTGAACAGCTCATGGACAGCCAACAAACACTTCGCCCAGCACGACGCGATCTTCGTCGAATAGTCGCTGAACGCATACGGCATGTAGAACGTCGGCACCTCCATACCAGTCGTGTTCTTCACTACGAACTCATGCGAAATCCGACTGGCTTTGTTCATTCTCCGGACTTCATCCTGTGAGGCTTCCTCATGCACCGCCACCGCCGACGTCAACGCAGCAGTCGCTGGTGCCCGCTGATCGACCGTCTCCACGCCCGTAGGAGCGGCAGTGACTTCCTCTTCGGCCGCCACCGCCACCGGCACCGTAGCGTACGCTTCATCAATGATTGCGGCGATGCTATGCTTGGCCTTCTGCATGGCCTGCATGCGGAGCTTCTCACCAGAAAAATGGTGGTAACGCGGCGACGTGTCCCGGAAAGCCGACTGCTTATCCACGGTAATGTCGTCGATGAAACCATCGAGTTCGCTTTGGTACCGCCAGCTCAAGCCATCGCGGTTGGACTGCAACACGCTAGCATCACCGCTCGTCAGTTCCACAACCACGCACCTGTTGTTGCACTCCAGGTGCCGCCAGAACATCGGAATCCCATGGATGCGGACGACCAGCCGATTGGAGATGGATTTGTTCGTGTAGATCGTGCCCCACGAGAATTCTCGGCGACGCGATCCCTTGCGGAACTCGCCAGCCATCGCCTTGCCATTGATCTCGTAGCGTCCCTTCCACTGGCTCATATACACGAAGGTCTTGAACATCTGCTCGATGTTGTAAACCTCATCGCCAGCGATCCACACCTTGGTCATGGTGCCATCGTAGTAATCGGACTCTTCCAGGGTGTAGTCGCCACCGCTACCGACAACGTGTTGGTTGCCAGTGAAAATTTCGTAGCGTTTGTGGCAGAACGCCAAGATTTCCTTGGCTTTGCCGAAGCCGCCAACCGTTCCCTGGAATTCCTTGCCGGACTCTCCCAGAGCCATGAACTTGTTGCACAGTTCATCGCGGCTCATCGGAGCACCGTTATTGCTCCAAATCACCAGCGTGTCCTCTCCGTCCCGCTTGATGTCCACGAACAGTTCCGTGGAGTGTGGGGCGTCGATGGAGTTCTGTGCGGCTTCGCGAGCGAAGGCCCACCGCCAATCGCGGTAATCGTTGAAAGCCTTCTTGAAGAAACTCGGTCCGATCTTTACTTGTAGCTGCATGGTTGGCTCCTGTTGCTCCGTTATAGCACCAGGATATGCCACATTAAACCATCAGGGCTGGGATTTAGCGTGCTCGAAGGCAGCTTCCAGCGTCTCGAAATATACATGGTCAGTATAATGACCATCCACGATATGGGCTGCTGCCCATGCCCGTTTGGTGATGCCACAAGACCAAATCCACCAGTTGTTCAAGACGTATTTGCACCAGCCTTTTCCTCTTTGTTGATCAGGGAGGCACTTGGCTTGGTGTGCGGCTGCTAGTGTGAGTTCTTCGGCTTGCGTCATCTGAGGCTCCGGCTGAGGCTGCTTTCCACCGCGCGCACGCCCGCGTGCACGCGACTCTAATCTTCCAACATATGCTCCAAATACGGCTTCGATACCTTGTCGTCCTGACGCCATTCTACTGGACCGACGTACGATACCTTGTCCAGAGATGCGTTGGGGTCGTTCTGATCGAACTCCGCGACATCCAGTATTCCCAATCGTACCGGACTCTGTATCTTGTCGCGAAGAGCGAGGAACGTCGTGTTCGTCGGATGTGAAACAAAGAATAACGGCACGAAGACCGTCTGGTACGCGTTCTCCGTGAGCATCTCGTCGTGAAACATGAGACGAGCGAGACGGAACCTGCTCCACGACTTCCGCACATTCGGCATCAACGCTATGGCGTAGTGCCCATCGTGAGCCACAATGTCCAACGTGAACCAGTCTTCTGGCTTCTGGTCACACCACACCATCAGATCGTCATAAACTTCTTTCCCACGCTCCATCAGGAATACTGGTACCGGTCGTCCGTCGTCGTCCATGAGCCATAAGCATCCTTTCGCGTTTGCAAGTGCTTGTCCATCCTCCATCAGAGTGGAGATGTGTTGCACCGCGTTCTTGTCAGCGGCATCCATTGTCGTACCGGGGTCCATGGTCCGATTTTTAGTAGCAAGCGGGATGTATGAGACGCAGAGATGCATCGTGTCAGCCATCGTGTTCTCCTGTGAAGGTTGAAGGATTGTGCTTGGTTATAGTGTTAGCAGCCATGGGATTAAACTTTTCCTGTAGGAGTGACCAGACTCCAGGTGAATATTCACCGGAAGATCGGCCCGATCAATTAAGCTCAGCCGCTGCTGGTGCTACTATCGGCCGAACAGCAACAAACACCCCTGGTGCCCAATGAACACAAATCCTTGCACAGAAGTCCCCCTGGCTCCGGCACAGCAACCTGAGAAGGCTGAGAAAATCGAGAAGCTCGACACCAAGCCCATCGAACTCTACGTCCTGGCGAGACTCGGAACACCCATAGATCTCTACAAGATCCGTGTCAGCCGCCACACGCCAACCGCTGCTCGCGTCGATGTGTTCCGACGCATGACTCGGGAGTCGGCGACGGAGTTCTACGCTCGGCGGACCTGGGACGCGGAGATGCGAGCAGAGATCACCAAGTCGCTGCGAGCGATGGACGCCACGATCTTCAAGACCACCACCCAGATCACCGACAGCTTCTACCTCCGCACGACTCCTGACGGACAGGTCCTGACGTCCTCACCTGAGATCATCAGGAGGTATGAGTGATTTCCAATCCGGAAACCAACAGATACTACGAAGTAGTCAAGACACCAGCACATCGTTGGGATGTTCTGCTGCGTGAGCCAACCAGCACTATTCGCCCTTGGCGCACCATGACTCGCAAAGAAGCGGAACGATTAGTTCAGTCATTACGCCACCACGGCTACAAGGTGGTGGCAACAGAACTAGAGAACCAATGAAAGACCCCCGCTGGAAACAACCGACCCCTATCATGCAACTCAGAGCAATTCTAGGTAGCTTGGGAGGGTGGGCAGAAAATCAAAAAGACGGAATCGTTACCGATGCCCGTTACATTGTTTATGCCCAAGAGCACACCGAACAACTCTTGAACCTACTCCCCTTCGTTGAACAAGGACACTGGTAAATGATCCTGCAGATCGTCGTGGAAAACTTATTCCGCAAACAACTGTCGTCGGAACAAATGGTGACGGTACTGCACTTCCTAGACGGAGACGTCTGGGCAACAGACCCAAACACCATGGTGCAGATGATCCGCCCGATCTACGACTATGCACGAGGGGCGATTCTCGCTCATACCCTCATGCCGGGTGATCGCGTCTGGGTGAACGTCGAGAAGCAGGTCGCCGAAGGCACCTACTACCGGAATAGCGAGTCCAGCGAAGCCAATTAAGCACCTATACCCCTGGTGCTAAAACCCGATACAGGCACAATGCCTGATAGCCACACCGGCTTAAGGTGTCTCACTCCTATGGAGGCCATCACAATGGCAAAGAAGTCTGCTGCTACCGCTACCGTCGCCGCCCCCAAGCCGAATCTCTTCGCCAAGGCGAAGGAACAGAAGGCCGAAGCACCGAAGAAGTCTAAGGGGACGGTCTTCCAACTGCCCAAAGAGCTGGACGCCGAAGGCAAGCTCGTGGGCGACTCCGCCGTGCTCAACTACGCTGTGACGGAGGCCCTCGAAGCTTCGCAAGAGGAGAAGACCGCGAAGAACAAGGGCAATCTCGCGAAGGGCAAGATCGCCAAGTTCGCACAGGGCGAACTGGTGAAGACCATCGCCAAGCTCGGCGTCATGCCCCCGACTCCCGTCGAAGTCGTCAATCACAACGGCGAGTCCGTCACGTACGTCGTGCAGAACAAGGCCGGACAGAATCCGGTCAGCGAAGAGCAGATCGAGTTGCTCAAAGCAGAGTTCGGAGCGGAACTCTGTGCGCTCATGACGGAACAGCGTGAGACGTACGCCTTCAACCCCGAAACGATGGCCGAAGCGACTCCGGACGGCAAGAACACCGTACAGGACGTCGTGTTCGAAATCGTGTCGGCGGCTCTTGTCGAGTGCAAGCGGCTCTCCGACGAGCAGAAGGCGAACATCATCGCCGCAACCACCAAGAACTACCTGCGGGAAACGGCGCTGCCCCGCGTGGCCGAACTCTGCGGTGCGGACGCGAACCGCATCGACAAGTTCTTCGAGTTCGCTGGCTCGGCTGTCGTCCGCTACGTGAAAGTCTGACGCGGCTTTTGTTCCGTTGGCGGGGAATAGCCCCGCCGACGGATTTTTCTTTTTCTCACCCTAGGAGAATCTCGTGAACACGTACGAAGTGCGGCTCATCGTCGAAGGTCGATCCACCAGCACCATCATCACCGCCAACAGCGCCGGGCAAGCTGCCTCGCTGGCCAAGGCACAATACGCAGGAAGTAACGTCCGCGTATTGGAAACCAACAGGCGTGACTAGAGTGACTGAAGATTTGCGAGGCATGCACGTGCACCTACAAGGGCTGGGGATGGTCCCAGCCCTTCCGGCTCGGGAATTGCGAGTCGGAGACCGCCGATTGTTCAACTACGGCTACGTCTACGACATAGTAGACGTAGAGACTGGTCCGAAATGGATAGTATTTGAACTACGTGACCCAGCTACTGGGAAAAGCCATACCTGCAAGCACAAGCCAGACACCCTCATACCATGCCGCCGCGATGGTTAAGCTTGCACTATTCCGGTGCTAAAACGCCTAGCACCGGAACCATCACACAGCGAGACCAAAATGGACGAAACACAAGTCAGGAAGCGTCTGGCAGCCACCAAAGCCGAAGTCCGCGATTACCAAGTCCGACTCGTCACCAAGTCGCTCGAACATTTCGACAACGGCATCAAGAGCGTCATGATCAACGCGCCCACTGGCTCGGGCAAAACGCTGCTAGCACTCGCCACCAGCCGACTCCTCCAACAACAACACAACGTCGGCGTGGCATGGGTCGCAATGCGCCGCAACCTGCTCAAGCAAGCTGCCGCAGAGAACGAGCGACTGGGAATCGGACTCGAACATTGCCAATACATCAGCATGTTCGACAAGAACCCACCATCGCACGATCACGCCGGGCGACCGATCAAGATTCTCATAGCTGACGAGGCGCACCATGATCCAGTCGGTAGCATGGCGAACATCTACAACATCGTCCGCCCCCAGTACATTCTCGGACTCACCGCCACTGTCTTCCGCTCCGACCGCGTGAAGCTCAGCTTCGACAAAGTGATACGCGATATCGGAATCCACCAACTCATCCAATCCGGATTCCTCTCCACGTACCACCAATACACCATCGAAGACTGGACAGTAGACACCGTAGTAGAGACATTCCTACGAGAGCCAGAACGATGGGGTAAAACCGCCATCTACTGGCACAAACGCGAGAGTGCCATCGAATGCTGCGAACGACTCACAGCAGCCGGAATCAAAGCCGACACGATCTTCGGCAACCAGCCAGCCTCAGAACGAGAAGCGAAACTCGAAGCATTCGACAAAGGTGAAATCCAAGTCCTCGTAAACATGATGCTGCTCACCGAAGGCTGGGACTGCCCATCGCTCAAGACCGTGTTCTGCCGCGACAGCATCAAAGGCCCGACGATGCAGATTTGCGGTCGTGTCTTCCGAAAATACCCTGGCATCGACCAAAAACAAGTGGTTCAGAGCAAGCTGACACACTGGCCGATCCACCGCACTGCCACACCGGCTCTGGCGTCCGTCTGGATGCAAGATGAGAAGGAATGGCGGAGCTACGCTCAGTCCGAAGAAATCGAACTGGTCAGCCGCCGCGCGTGCATCACGCTAGCACACACGCAGACCAAGATGCCAGAATACATTCTCAAGAAGCAAAAAGAAGCACGACCGCAACAACGACGCCGCCATGCCCCGAACATGGGTGGTATCGACAACAGCACCGAATCCGGACTGGCTCGGCGAAACGACGGCGATTTCTCTGCACGCGAGGGCTGGGTTGGCGGATTCGGCGGCGGCGCAATCATCCATTAGACGCCAACTCGCAATCTTCAGTCACTCTTTAGTGAAATACAATAGCTCCCGGTGCCTGATTATGCCATTCGATGTATTTCAGTAGCAAATCTACCCTATTTCCCGGAAATCCAGGGGATATTAAAGAATCGCGGCTCTGGTGCTACAACCGGGCTGAAATAGGAACCACTTCCACCATTCTCACAGCGAGGAACCAATGACGACAGCGACCAAGACCCCGAAGATCGAGTACGCGGTCACCCCGATCCGCGAGATCAAAATCGTCGACCGAACCCCCAAGGGCAAGGTCACGATGATCGAAATCGAAGGCCGCAAGATGCAGCCCACAGGCCGCTTCTGGACGTCGCTCTGCAGCACGTTCAGCACCCACGGCTTGTCGACGAAAATCTTCAAGCTCTTCCAACACGACGAAGTGTTGAAGCGGCTCACCGATCGGCTCGGCGGCGACGACAAAGCCCGCGTCCGCTACGCCTTCGAGAACTACGACCCGACGCCCGGCCGGCTACTGGCAGTCACGCTGCCGACGAAAGCCATCGTCCCCATCGACCGCATCGGCGAGACGCTCGGCCGCTACAACGCGCTGTCTGTCGAGTACGGCGACGGCATCATGCGGTCAACACACACGCCGAACCATATGGCCGATTTCAAGATCGGACCCGACGCGATGGCCCACCAATACTGCATGGAGACGCCCATCGACGGCTTCGGCAGCCCGCTGATCTACCTGTCGCTCCTGCGCCAGGTCTGCAGCAACGGCATGGTCGGCTACGCTCGGGCCTTCCGCTCCGAAATCAGTATCGGCCGTGGCAACAACGCCGATGCCGACGTGATGTTCAGCGTTGAGCGAGCACTCGACTCGTTCAGCAACGAGGAAGGCTACCAAGCCCTTCGTCAGCGCTACGAGTCCGCCACACAATCGTGGGCAAGCATCATGGAATGCAACCGCATCTTCAAGGTGCTCACCGCGATGGCTCAGAAGAGCATGTTCCTCGACAAGGATGCTCCCGCCGCGAAGATCATCAACGGTCTGGCCAAGAAGCGGACAGCCGTGCTCGGTGGCGACGGAGCCTCCGAACTCGAAGGGAATCCTACGGCTATCAAGATTCTGCGAGCCTACTCGCAACTGACCGGCGACCTCTGCTCCATCTACGGACTGACGCACCTGGACGCGCTCAGCCGCAAGAAGATGCAGCAACTCCCGGCCAAGTGCTCCATGTACGAGTTGATGAACCTCACGACCGAAGTCGCAACACACTTCTGCGACGCCCGGAACGGTCGGCTTCTCCACGCGGAGTTGGGCAACATGATCTCCTGTGAGTACGACCTGGAAGGGACGAAAGCTCCGGGCGGCAAGGAAGTCTTCCAGGACTGGTTCACCAAAGAGTAAAACGGGTTCCGGTTGCCCCGGCTTTGCCGACAGCTGCGGCTCTCGCCCCGCAACCGGAATCCAGCCTACGAAGAGAGGGAGTAGGATTTCCTGCTCCCTCTCTGCGTATTTCAAAAATACTAAAGCCGGTTAAGCTCAATACCCATCGGTGCTAAAACGTCCCGGAGAGCCACGATGCCCACTAAAGACGACTGCGACCGCTGCGACAGTACGCACTGTCGCTGCCGCTGGTGCCGTGGCAGCGACGACGAATGCGTCGACTGCATATTCACCGAATCTCCCGGATGCCCCATGAAACCAGATAAGGCTAAAATCGCAATGGTCAACAAACTCCTCGACGACAACAGCATGAACGACAACGACCTGGAAGACACACTCCGCGACCTCGAACCGGGCGGCAACAACGACCCGCTCTACAACCCGCTCAACTACGCCTACCCCATGGCCATCGAAACCGGCCTACCACAGCCCATCGAAATCATGGTCAAATTCCTACCCATCCAAGGCAAAAACAACATCCCAGTGGACCTGATCGAAGAATCCGATATCTTCCGCGTACCCGTCAGCATCGAAGACGTCCTAATCGACGCCGAAGACAGCTCCCAAGACGAATTCGACGAACAAGTCCTACAAGACGAAATGCAGACCGACCAGAGCTGGTACCTCATCCCAACCATCGTCTACGCCCGCTGGCTCTACGGCTCCCTCGACGACTACATCCCCGGCTCACGCCAAATCGACCCCGACTGTGAACCAGGCGAAGGCACACTCACCAGAGAAGAAGTCGCAGAACTCATACCGGCCGCAACTCTCCTCGAACGCATCAAGCAATATCGCGAAGAAGTCGCGATAGATCCCAACGCCCCATCTGGTCTCCTCGACCTGCTCAACCACTTCTCCGGCCACGCGGTCGAAGACAAAAATATGGATGATTGGCAAGACGATTTCGACGCCGATTACGACGATTGATACTGAGGCTGGCTGAGAACGGGTTAAGAAGGAGCCCATTTTCGCCGCCTCAACGGAGAGATCGGAAGAGCTTTGAAGGAGACTCTTCTGGTCTTTCCTCACGGAGGGGAGACGGATGGGGCTTTGAAGGAGACCCATTCCCTCCCCTCCACTTTTATCTAGCTAATATAGAGGACTACCATGCGAGCTAAGCAAGTCAGTGCTAAACGGCTGCTCCAACTCATCAAATTCACACCCCACATACCAGACGGCACCGCTGGCGACGTCAAAATCACACACTACACACACCCCGCCAACAAACCAATCCAAGTAGTGTCCCTACGAAACACGATCCTGATGGGCTACCATCAAATGCACCTCTCACTAGACAAGCCACTAGAAATAGCTCAACTGAGCTACGATGGCGGAGTCTGGATGACTTCCGAACCACAAGAACTCTGGCAAATGGACCTCGCCATCAAAGAAGCTTACGGCAACGTCCTCATCGGCGGGCTCGGACTCGGTATCGTGTCACACTCCATGTCCCGCAAACGAAAAGTCAAATGGACAACCACCGTAGAAAAAGACGCAGACATAGTAACACTAGTCTGGCCCCATATCAATCAACAACGTCGAACATTAGCTATCGACGATCTCTACAAATTCTTGCGAACCATCCAACCCAGTGACTTCGACTACGCCTTCTTCGATATCTGGCAAGGCACCGGCGAATGGGTCTGGAAAGAGCAAGTAGTGCCGCTCCGACGACTCTGCCGAGGAAAAATCAAAACCGTCCGCTGCTGGCAAGAAGAAGAAATGCACGGACAACTAGCCAGCGTCCTACGACGCCTACCCGACTTCTCTGAGGACGTGCATTTACCAGACTACTACGAGGTCTTCCGGCAAGCCTGTTGGGCACAGGGTATCGGCACCCGTGATCAATCGGGAACGACCCCTGATGTAGACTTCATCAAACTCATGACCGCCACCTACAATGACGCTCGGTGCCCCATGGCACATATCTACGCCACCTGTGCTGGAACCAATACCTGGGAGAGATATTTCGGCGACCTCTGGGACAAGCATGTCAAGGAGAAGAAATGAAAACCCAAGAAGAAAAAGACAAGCGAGCCCTCGAAATACTACGCAAAATGTCCCCAGAGCAACTCCAAGAGATACGGAACTACCTAGACACGCTCGAATCACCCACGGAAATACTTACCCAAGATATCCAAGACCGAGGTTTAAACCAAACCTGCACGACGCTATAACTAGTTGACCTGAGATTTACCCTTTCCTTTACACCACGAGGTATGCTATGGCTGCCAAGACCGCGCTCGAGACCGATGAACTGGCCCTCTCCAAGAAGTACCCCCACATCATCAAGGGCACCATCAAGGACGTGTCCAACATCAAGGGCAAGTTCCACCACAAGCGAACCGTCGAGATCAAATGCACCTACAAAGGCTGCAAAGAAACCCGCCGCGTCGCCACCTCCGACCTCGCCCAAGTCAAGTTCTGCGAACAACACACCCGGATGGAACGCCTCCGGCGACGCCGGGCCGCCCGCCTCGTGAAAGTCGAGGTCTAGATGGGCACCTACCCCGCAATGGACGACAAACACCTCAACATCCTCATCGCTGAAGGGCTCATGGGTGAACGCCGCAAAGAATGCGACCTCGTGGATATCCTGGATGACGTCGTAAACAACGTCCGCGAACACCCAGCAGCCCGAACCGTGGTCCTCGATGTGCTCATGCAGACAGAACACTACACGGGTATCATCACCTTCTGGGTCGCGTACGTCTGGATGGGTCCAAAGCAAACCACGAAGAAATCCATCGAGAAAGCCATCGCCGCGATCTTGAAACAGAACTACGAGGAAGAGAATGGATAAGAAGCTAGAAGGTCTACTAGCGAAACTCCGCACAGAAGCACAACTCCGCAATGAAGGCAAATTACCCCCATTACCACCTGAATATGCGGAAGGTGCTCAGAGAGCTGAAGCCAAAGACCGTAAATGGCAAGCACGAAAGGAGAAATTACGCAAGGAAGGCAAACTACAACAGCTCGCAGCGGAAGAAAAAGACGAGTACCGACTCGTAATATCACCACCCAAATTCCCAAACGAGAGCCCCTCCGACCAATTCGAACTCACACCAATTCCAAAACGAAAACGCAAACGGAAGAAGCCAGAAGAAAAAATTGATACCCTCGCTGGCTTCGGGATGACGTCTGAAGAGAAAGTCGGCAAAGCCCTCGGGCTCGTGCTAGCTCTCATCATCGCTCTCATCTGTGGTTTCGCTGTCTGCAACAAAATGAACAGCGACATCGCACGTGATCAACAAACACAAGAACAAATGCGACCCCAGCTACCGGAGAAAAAGTGAAAAGAGAAATCGAATGGGACTTCTGGGCGGGTGTCGCAATTTACACTGTCTTGTGGACTTTCAAATATCTCTGGAAGTTCTTATGGATTGGACTAGCAGGTATCGTAATTCTCACAGCTATCCTAGGGTTATCCGTCCACAAAGCTAAAATGGATAACCCAGGTGCACAATGAGACTACAAGCCCTACTAGAACAGTACCCCACCGACCGCAGCATGCGGGAAGCAGCCAGACGCTACAGACAAGCCAAAATCATTGCGGAATCCCGAGCACCGCAAACTGGCTGCTACTGGTGGGTACCACGACCACAAGGCTGGGTGCTCTACGAGTTCTTCGACACACAATTCACAGAAACCACACACGAAGAAGTCTGGAGAAAATACCTCGCACCCACGCTATTCGAGCACCCCTCCAAAAACGTCACACTCGCCTACGCCGGCCTCCCACGAGGACGCGTAGCCAAACCCATCCCACGGCCCAACAAAACACTAACCAAACCATACGCCATTTACCATGGCAAAGACACACCTGGCAAACTGATGTTCGTCGCCAGCAAATTCAACCTAGCACCCAAAACCTACTCGCTCGTATTCGACACCCACGAGCAAATGATCCCAGAACACTACTACGTCATCAAAAGACTGCTACCACATGACCTACCGCCACCCAAATCCATAGGATATGCGGACTTCGAGGATTAAATGCTACCACACAACGCCAAATTCGTCATCCGCAATCACAAAGCGATCGTTTTTAATGATGACGAAAAATGCATCGACCTCTGGCTAAATGAGCTAGCCGAAAGCTATCCAGACTTCCACCCCTTCTGGACTTGCGTTGGAAAAGCCCACAACCAACAAGAGCTAGAAAAATTCGTCACCAAAGAGGACCTACACGATGTCCTCGACGAAGCCGTGACGTGGTTCTGGCACGACATGGCTATCTAAAGAATGCCGGGTTGTGTGCTCTCGCTAAGCGTCGTGGAAGTAGCCCTACCACAACGCATCACAACCCGGCTAATCTTCGAATAAGGCCGAGCGGCAGGTTATTGGGATTGAAAAGCCTGTCAGTAAAGCCCCTATTCGGGGTATTTTCTGCTTGGCTGTCTAATTCCCTCACTGCCGCTCCGGCCATCTAATTCTAGCACGACCATACATAGGAATAAATCCCTATGCAAGCCACGTGCCGATGACAATTTCGTGACAATTTTGTGTTAATTTGTCCTCCGCAAAAATATCTATGGAGGACCAAAAAATGGCTAACATAACCAGCGTTGTCGGAAACATCAGCGGCACCATCACCTACACCGACAACAATAATCGGTACTTCCACGGACAGATCGAACACATCAACCCCAACCGCGACCTAGTGTGGGGTACCGACGCCGACCAGTCCGAAGAAGCCTACCGAACACTCCTCTGCACCCTACCGAACGCCGCCAGACTCGTCGTCACCTTCCAAACCGCCCCCTTCATCGACACATTCACACCAGTCACACCACCCTACCCACAAGTCTGTGTGGTCCCAGTCCGCGATATCGTATTACACATCAACATGACAATCACCTACGATGACGGACACATCCAACCAGTTTCCATCACCCGCACAGCCAAAGCCGTCGCCCACGACAACCCACTAGGAATTGTCGACCACACCGACAGTGCTCCCAACCTCGTAGCAGGCGTCGCCAACATCACAGAGCTGCTGACACTAATCTACGACGCCTTCCACAACCTCGGAATCGACGTCCAACTCATATACGATGGCGTCACGATTCCCTGACCGGTCGGTCAGATGTCCGGCTCTTTCGTTTCCGAAGGAAGCCGCGATCACGATTCCAGAATTTCCTACCTGGAAACTCACGGCTCCGTGATATAGAACCTAATAGAAGTCCACGGGATGTCCAATAGCACGACAGATTCCCGCAACAAAGGAGCCCAGACGTCGTCTGACAAGATAGATAATCTATTATACTTCCAGATCCAGCAGTAATCAACACCAAACTTTAAACGATGCTCCTCTCGAAGATGCTCCTTCAGCTCATCTAATAGCATTTAAATTTCCTACCTGGAAAGTAAAATTACTATGAATCAGATGTCGGTCTCGCAGCTCGGCTTAACATCGCCTCCTCAGCATGTACCTTACATAAAGGCTTCTTATCTATAATCAACATCGCCGGCCTATCACAGTACACCGCCTGGCCGACCTGGTTCCTCCGGAGCTCCCTAGCACACCGAGATCCCGGAACAGCTCTACCAACACTAGCTTCAGGTTGCATAAATTTTAATTTCCCATCTGGAAAGTAACCATTATTAAATACGTATTCCACCACTAGTATATGAAAAGAAATAGAGCCCCAAACAAACGAAATTAAAAACCGACCCACAAATATACCCCATATAACCTACCAATTTCCAACCTGGAAACAACAGTGCACCGAAAACACGCCCGAAAAGCCGGCAAAAAAAGAAACCTAAGCCGAAAAGCCCTAAAGAAAAAACGCCTAAAGAAAACCAAACGACATAAACACATCAAAAACCACATACCCCAGAACAGTTCT
>Ga0315284_10006076_pt1 | contig 17188 bp, 15 predicted proteins | sample YL17G09_16_MG_FD_203696 | JGI IMG/M metagenome (GOLD analysis project Ga0315284, IMG submission 203696) | Sediment microbial communities from Yellowstone Lake, YNP, Wyoming, USA - YL17G09_16 | ecosystem: Environmental > Aquatic > Freshwater > Lake > Sediment | place: USA: Wyoming | collected...
GATTAATTGATATGAATTGGCTAAAATCAAGTTTCTTTAAAACTTCTTTTTTAAAGGCTCTAAATCCGCTGGTACAATCTTTAATTTTGGTACCTAATATAATTCTAATGAATAAATTTGCTAAAAATGAAATCAACCGTCTAAGTGTATTTCTTCCTTCTTCCTGTCCTTGATGAATAAATCGAGATCCAATGATAACATCGAATTTTGGAAAATATTTAAGGAAAGTAGGAATAAATTTTGGATCGTGTGAAAGATCAGCATCCATTTCGACGAAAATATCGTTTTCAGATTGAATAAAATACTTTAAACCTACGATTCCAGCTAAACCACGTCCTTTATTGCTAGTTCTTATAATTAATTTTAAGTTTTTAATTTTTATCATTTTGCTTTTAACGATCTCTAAAGTTCCATCGTTGCTATTATCATCTACAATTAATATTTCCTTTTCAAAGTTTAAACTGTTTATTTTATCGATTAATTTACCAACATTCTCTTTTTCGTTATATGTAGGTAAAAACACTAATACTCTCATCAAAAATCAATTTATTTTAATTTCTAAAATTACAGCAAAGATATTTTTTAATTAAAAAAACTATAAAATAATTAAATTTAAAGAATAATTAATTAAATAACATAATCTTTTATTTTTTTAAATCTAATCAAATTTATTTATAATTTAATTTATAAAATAAATGGAATCATTTTCCAGTTTCAAATATTTTAAGACTCTTATATATATTTTTGGTTATTTTTTTTTATATAAAATATATGAGGATATGACTATTGTCAGAGATTGAAAAATTCAGGAAAGAAATTGATAAACTTGACGAAGCGATTATAGAATTATTAAACAAGCGAGGAGATCTAGCTAAAAAAATTGGAGACCTTAAAAATAAAGAAAATATTGAAGTTTTTCAACCAAAGAGAGAGAGAAAAATAATTGAAAGAATGAAATCATTATCTAAAATATTAAATCCGAATAGTATTGAATCTATATGGAAAGAAATTATAGGTGCTTGTCGAGCGATACAAGGCTCTATTTTTAGAGTTGGATATCTAGGACCACAAGGTACATTTACTCATCAGGCAGCGTTAGAATTCTTTCCAAATGCAAGTACTGATTTTTATCCTTGTAAAAATTTATTGGAAATTTTTAATAACATTGAAAAGGATATATTGGATTTTGGTGTAATAGCAATTGAAAATAGCCTTGAAGGAACAGTAATGGAAACATTGGATTTGTTAATTGAAAAAAATCTAAAAATTTATGGCGAATTAGAGCTAAGAATTATTCAAAACTTAATTTCTATAAAAGATACTAGTCTTTCTCTTGTTAAAGATGTATATTCACATCCTCAAGCGTTAGCCCAATCAAGAACTTGGTTAAAAATAAATTTACCAAATGCAAATTTAATAAATACAGAATCAACAGCAGAAGCAGTGCATAAAATAAAGGAATTAAACAATCCAATAAATGCTGCGATAGGTACTGAATTTGCAAGTAAAATGTACGATTTAAAGATATTAACTTCCAAGATAGAAGATAATCCGTCGAATTATACGAGATTTTTGATAATTTCAAAAAAAGAAAACGAAGTCAAAACGGATAAAATGAAAACATCTTTAGTTTTTGTGACTAAACATATTCCTGGAGCATTATATCGCGTATTGAAAATTTTCGCAGAAGCAAACATCAATTTGACAAAAATCGAATCTCGTCCCAGAAGAAGTGGTCGTTGGGAATACATTTTTTTAATGGATTTTGAGGGAATTAAATCTGATCCTAAAATTAGTAATGCTCTCGAAGTCATGAAAGATCAAGTTATTTGGTTTAAAATTTTGGGTTCCTATCCTTTTGCTTAAAAATTTAGAGAATATTTCTTAATTTAGAAATCTTTTTACTTTATTAACAATATATTATTTTTAAATTCTTAAAATAAAAATTGATTAAATTAATGGTATAGATGCTTAATAAAACAAGAGCAGATGGAAGAAAGTTTAACGAAATAAGAAAAACAACGATACAGAGAAATTATCTTAAGTATCCGGAAGGTTCGGTTTTAATAACACAAGGAAATACAAAAGTTATCGTAACTGCCTCAGTTTTAGATAATGTACCAAATTTTTTAGAGGGTAAAGGAACGGGTTGGATAACTGCCGAATATGGCATGCTTCCTCGAGCTACACAAACTAGAAATTCTCGAGATAAAGAAGGTTCAAGAGGACGAACGTTTGAAATCCAACGCTTAATTGGTCGAAGTATGCGAGCTGCTTTTAACTACGAAAAACTGGGGGAACGAACAATAAGAGTGGATTGCGATGTTATTCAAGCTGATGGTGGTACGCGGTGCGCTTCTATAACAGGTGCATTTATAGCTGTTTTTGACGCTATTAATTATCTATTCGAAGAACAACTAATACATAATTTTCCCGATTATAACATAACTTCTGCGATATCATTAGGAATAAAAGACGGTGAAATTTTACTAGATTTAGATTATAGTGAAGACTCGCAAGTTGATGTTGATATTAATTTGATAATGAGCTATATAAATGGGGCGTTAGAATATATAGAAATACAAGGAACTGCTGAAGGCGCTACATTTAAAAAAAGAATGTTAGATAATGTACTTGAATTGGGAGAAAGAGGGATTTCTGAATTGATACAAATTCAAAAATCTGTTTTAAATTTAAAATAATATAGATTTATATTATATTTTTAAAAATTTTTAGAATTGACATAAAATGAAAGTTGTTATATTAGCTGGTGGTTATGGAACTCGTTTAGGTCGGAGAACAGAATTAATTCCAAAACCATTAGTAGAGATTGGTAATAAACCAATATTGTGGCATATAATGAAGATATATTCCCATTATGGATATAACGATTTTATTATTTGCTTAGGTTATAGAGGCGAAGTAATTAAAGACTATTTTTATCATTACGAAATGTTAACAAACGATTTTACTGTAGATTTATCTAATGGAAATATAGAAATTTATAAAGAAAACGAATCAGACAATTGGAAAGTAACTTTAGTTGACACTGGATTAAATACGCTTAAAGGTGGAAGATTAAAACGGATTGAAAAATATCTTGACCCTGAAATGAACATGCTAACATATGGAGATGGAGTTTGCGATATAAATATAAATCAATTGGTAGAATTTCATAAGTCTCACGGCAAATTAATAACAATTACAGGCGTACATGCTCCATCCCGATTTGGAGAACTTTTAGTAGAAAATGGAAAAGTATTGTCTTTTCAAGAAAAACCTCAAACATCATCAGGTTTAATAAACGGTGGTTTCATGGTTTTTAATAACGAATTTTTGGATTATTTAACTCCTGACGAAAAATGTGACCTTGAATTAGGCGCAATTGAAGAATTGACTAATAAAGGAGAAGTCATGGTTTATAATCACAAGGAAAATTGGGAATGTATGGATACAGAAAGAGATGTGGAGCATTTAAATTATTTATGGATGAAGAATAAAGCGTTCTGGAAGGTATGGTAATGGATTCATTGTTTAATCATTTTTATAAAGATAAAAATGTATTAATAACAGGGCATACTGGATTCATGGGCTCTTGGATGTCAATTTGGTTACTAGAATTAGGGGCTAATGTAATAGGTTATTCTTTACCACCATATACAGAGAAAGATAACTTTATAGTGACAAAACTAAAAGAAAAGTTAGTAAATTTAATTAATGATGTAAGAGATTTTGAAAAACTTAATCATATTGTAAAAGAATATAAGCCTGAGATCATATTTCATTTAGCAGCTCAACCTATTGTAAGGAAATCTTATTTAATTCCTAAAGAAACATATGATATAAATGTTGGAGGCACTGTAAATATTCTTGAGGCATTTAGAAATAATAATTCGAGTAAAGTTCTAATTAATATTACAACAGATAAAGTTTACGAAAATCGAGAATGGATATGGGGATACAGAGAAAACGATTCCTTAGGGGGTTATGATCCCTATAGCTCCAGCAAAACCTGTTCAGATTTAATAACATCTGCCTATCGCCAATCTTTTTTCAATCCAAATACATCTAAGACAAATAAAATGGTTTCTTCTGCGAGAAGTGGTAATGTAATAGGTGGTGGAGATTGGCAAGAAGATCGTTTAGTTCCTGATTGTATGAAAGCTATTTTGAAAAATGACGAAATTTGTATTAGAAATCCAGAATCTATTCGGCCATGGCAGCATGTTTTAGAACCAATTAGAGGATACTTAATGTTAGCAATGAAGATGTGGGAAGGGAATCAAAAGTATTCCGGAGCATGGAATTTTGGTCCAGATAATAGCTCAATATATTGCGTTAATGATATTGTTGAAAAAATAATTAATTATACTGCTAAAGGGAAGTATAAGTGTTTAAATCATATGGAATGTGATAATTTGCACGAGACTGTTTTATTGATGTTAGATAATAGTAAATCGTACAGATATTTAGGATGGAAACCAGGAATTAACATTAACGATACTATAAAGCTTGTATGCGATTGGTATATGGAAGAGGATATTAATTATGATTTTGATGTAAAGCAAATAGAAAAATATATTAAATTAATTAAATAACTTTTTCTAATCAAAATGAATTTAGAAAAGAAAAAGATTCTTGTTACTGGCGGAACAGGCTTTATCGGTTCTGCTATAGTAAATAAATTGATTAATTTGGGTTGTTCTGTAAATATAATTTCGATGCCAAACGATCCTTTATGGAAAATTGAAGATATTTCTCAATGTAAATTTTATAGCGAGGATTTGCGTGATTTAGAAAAAGCAGAAAAATTAATGGAAAAGATTCAACCCGAAATAATTTTTCATTTAGCTGGAATAATTAATACAAATCTGAATAAAAATGCCATAAATCAAAATTATTCGCTGAATTTAGATGTAACAAAGAATACATTAATTGCCTTAAACGAATATAATTACGATTTGTTTATTAATATAGGTTCTGGAAACGAATACGGTGATATTAATCCTCCATTCAAAGAAAGCGATCGCGAACGCCCAATCTCACCGTATTCTGCGTCAAAAATAGCAGCTACATTTTTTTGTGAAATGGTTTCAAATGTATATAAAAAATCAATAATAACTGTAAGACCATTCTTGATCTATGGTCCTAAACAAATATCAGATTCCTTGATTCCTTCGCTTATTTATTATGGAATAGAAAAGAAGCCACTCTCATTAACTAAATGCGAGCAAGTTAGAGACTTTGTTTATATTGACGATGTAGCTGACGCTTTCGTTTATTTGGCTCAAAATGTTGATAAAATCAAAAAGATGGGAATTTTTAATGTTGGTTCTGGAATAGGATTAAAAATCATAGAGGTTGTAAATTTAATCAAACAAAAAATTAAAGATACTAAGTATTTAATTGGAGCTAAACCGTATAGACCAGGTGAAACAATGAATCACTATGCATCAATTGAAAAAATAAAAAACGCTATTAATTGGACTCCAAAATGGAATCTTGAAGCTGGAATAGATTCCACAATTAAATGGTGGAAAAATAATAGAGATATTTGGATAAAAAACAAAAATATATGGGAGAATTAATATGGTTAAAGAAAATAAGTTGACGAAAGATAAACAAAAAATTTTCAAGAATGTAAAAAAGTTTTATGTGGATGCTTTTCAAAAAAAAGAAGATTTTATCCCAGGAAAGACTAAAGTAAAGTACGGAGGCAGAGTTTTCGATCACAAAGAATTAATTAATTTAATCGAAGCATCGTTAGATTTTTGGTTAACGGAAGGAAAATATTCATTATTATTTCAAGAAGCTTTAGCTTCATTTATTGATACTAAATATTGTTTATTAACAACTTCAGGCTCTTCAGCGAATTTGCTGGCTGTATCTGCTTTAACTTCTAAGAAATTGGGAGAATCAAAAAGAATAAAACCAGGAGACGAAATTATTACAGTAGCAGCTGGTTTTCCTACAACAATTTTTCCAATTATTCAAAATAATGCGATTCCTGTATTTATTGATATTGAATTAGAAACTTATAATGCAGATGTAACTTTTTTAGAAAAAGCACTATCAGAAAAAACAAAAGCTATCATTTTAGCACACACATTAGGAAATCCGTTCGATATAAATAAAATTAAATCTTTTTGTGTAGAGAATAATTTATGGCTTATTGAAGATAATTGTGACTCTTTAGGATCAAAATACTTAAATAAATATACTGGAAGTTATGGCGATATTGCTACTTATTCTTTTTATCCTGCTCATCATATTACAATGGGAGAGGGCGGTGCAATATCAACAAATAATCCTCTTCTTTATAGAATAATCGGTTCCTTTAGAGAATGGGGAAGAGATTGTTGGTGCCCAACTGGAAAAGATAACACGTGCAAAAAAAGATTTGAGTGGAATCTAGGAGCATTACCATATGGATACGATCATAAATATACTTATTCAGAATTTGGATATAATTTAAAAGTAACAGATATGCAAGCTGCAATAGGATTAGCTCAACTTGAAAAATTACCTTTTTTTATTGAAGCAAGAAGGAAAAATCATAATCTACTATACGAGGGATTAAAAAAATTCGAAAATGATGTTATATTACCAAAAGCTCAAAAAGATTCAGAACCAAGTTGGTTCGGTTTTTTAATAACTTTAAAAGATAAGCGTTTATTAAATAGAACAGAAATTATGAAAAAATTAGAAGAGAAAAACATTCAATCGAGATTGTTATTTGCGGGAAATATAATTAAGCAACCTGTATTTGACGAAATGCGCGAAAAAAATAAAGGTTTCAGAATTGTTGGGGATGGTTTAACTAATACAGATAAAGTTATGAACGATTCTTTTTGGATCGGTGTATATCCTGGAATGACAACTGAAATGATTGATTACATGATCTCAGAAATTTCAACATTGCTTACATAGTAGATATCCAATTAACCATTTTCTCGATACCTTGTAAGTAGGAAACTTTAGGTTTCCATCCAATTAATTTTTGAGCTTTTCCTAAATTTGCAACAAAAAATTTTTGATCGCTTTCTCTTGGATTCAATTTAGAATACTTTATTTTTAATTTTAATTTTTCTTCTAATAAATCGAAAAGTTCAAGTATCGATAAACTATTATCTATTCCACCGCCAATGTTAAAAACATTACCCTTAATGTTTTCAAATTTTTCTGATGCTGTAAAATAAAGATTAACGATATCTTCGAAAAATAATATGTCTCTAACTTGTTTACCGTTTCCAGAAATAGTTATTTGTTCTTTTAAAGAATTATTTTTAGTTTCAATTGCTTTTTGGCAAAACCATCCAATCCAACCTTGATCGTACGTTGCAAATTGTCTGGAACCATAAATACTTGAATGTCTAAAAACTATTGTATTTAAGTCGAAGATTCTAGCGTAATCTAACATATATTGATCTGCTGCTCCTTTTGAGCACCCGTAAGGAGAGCGAAATTCTAAGGGTAAATTCTCGTCAAATCCATTTGGATATTTTGTTGGAACATATCTCGTGTCATTTTCATCGTATTCTAAGAATTCGAGATCTCCATAAACTTTGTTAGTTGAGGAATAAATTATACAAGCATTGGGACAATAATTTCGAACCGATTCAAGAACATTTAACGTGCCGAGAGCGTTAATTTCAAAATCTAATCTTGGATTTTTTATCGATGTTGTCATTGCAACTTGGCCCGCTACGTGAAAAATAACATCTGGTTTTATTTCTTTAATGATGTGTTCTACATCGTTACTATTTCTTATATCTCCGTGAATGAATTCGAAAGAACCCTTTTCTTGGAGCCATTTTAGGTTTTCGTGACTACCAATTCTAAAAAAGTTATCAATAATGTAAAGTTGTTCGCCTCTATCAATTACTTCCGACGATAAATTACTGCCTAAAAATCCCAATCCACCTGTAATTAAATATTTCATATTAAACAGCCTATCAAATTCACAATTTCATAAAATTAGAGTAATGAATTAAAATATTTAATTTTTAAGTAAAAATTATTAAAAATAAAATCAATGAGCTTCGACACCTAATTGTTCAGGATGTTCCTTAAAATATTGTATCCCATCCTTAATAATATCTAAGATTGATCTTGTAGGATGCCATCCAGTTTTGTTGACAAATTTTTGATTTTTTCCAATTAATAGTGGGACTTCACTTGGTCGCATTCTATCTGGATCAATAAAAATAGGTACATCAAGATTAAAAGTTTTTAATGCTAATTTAATGTAATTAGCAATACTTATTCCTTTTCCTGAACAAATATTATAAGGTTCGCCATAATCGCCTTTCTCACTTGCTAAAATATAAGCATTGACGGTGTCTTTCACATGGGTAAAGTCTCTAACTGCGTTTGGATTTCCAATTACTATATTCTCTCTATTATTGTTTAATATTTCTACAATTTGACGATGAACAACGCTAGTAACAAATTGTATACCTCTCCTAGGTCCTTCGTGGTTAAATCCTCTTGTTATGATACTAGGCACTTTATAAGAATTATAATATAAACAAGCAATTTGTTCCGTGGCGACTTTTGTAATAGCATAAACACTTTGTGGTCTAAAAGGATTTTTCATTATATCTTCAGTAACGGGAACTTCCTCTGGATTTACTAAACCATATTGTTCGCTGCTACAAGCTACTTGTACGCTTTCTAAATTATCGTCAAATCTTCTAGCGGCTTCAAAAATTTTCACTGTTCCTTTAATGTTATTCGTAATAACTCTTGCTGGTTCTCTAAAGGAGGTTGGAACGAAAGATTCTGCAGCTAAATGAAATACTGCATGAGGTTGTATGTTATCAAAGATTTCGTTGATCCTTTCGGAACTTGTTATGTCCGCTTCGTGTAAATGAATTTTACCTCGTATTTTTTCTATATTTTCGTGCATCGGTACTGCGTGTCGTCTAATTGTCCCATGAACGATACATCCTAGATCTATTAATTGTTCTGCTAAATGACTTCCAGCAAATCCGCTTATTCCAGTTATTAATACCGTTCTGCCGTCCCAAAATCCCTTTTCTGGTTGAGCAGACACTTTATTTTTAAACTTCAACAAATAATCGTCGATTTTTTCAGGAGTTATAATATATCCTTGTTTTTCTAGATCGTTAATCCTTGGATTTGATTCCAATACATCTTCAATTGGTATAAGATTCATAATTACTCTTTTAATTAATTAAAAATTAGATTTTAGTTTTATTATTAAATAAATTCGTAATTTTTATTAAAAACATAATTTTACTTTACGGGATATTTGAAACGCTAATTTTGTAAAATTTTAATTATTTTTTCTTTTAATTCGTCGATATATATCTTAATTTTTTTTATTTTATCATATTTTTTTGAATTGTACTCGTTTTTAACAAATGTAAAACATATTATCGATTGTATAATTTCTTGATTTAGATTATTATCATTAACTTTTCTTTCAGAATTAAAATCATTCTCTATAAAATCTGGATAAAAAAATTTAAGATCTTTTATTTCGTTAGAAGATAATTTTTTAATTAGTACTTCAAAATTTTCTTTTTTTTTTATTAATTCTAAAACCTGTTGATTTTCTTTTAGAACTTTCAAATTATTTTCATTTAGCATATCTATTATTTAAAACACTATTAAAAATAAAATCTTTTGCTAAGTCTATTTTTGATAAGCCTTAAATAATAATAAAAGATTATTTGAAAAGCAAATTCCTTAATTTAATATTAATTAATTTTTTGATATGGAAATAAGAACTTTTATAGGAAGAAAATTAGATTCGTTAAATGGCATTCTACGGGTTCATTTAGAATTAGGAAATGTTTTAAAAAAATACAACGAAGTTAAACTTTCGTACATATATTATACTCAACCTAAAAATCCAATTGATTTTTTTTCAAAAAGATTTATTACTTATCCATTTAATTGCTATAAGATAGATAAAAATTCTGATAAAAATGCTGTGAATGTCATTAGTTTTCAATATCTTGGAGATTTAGCGCATTTTTTAAATACAACAAGAACAGTTCTCATTTGTGCAGATATATGTAATTTTTTTGAAAAGAATAATTTTAAAAATCCATGGCTTTTTAAAAAGTACACACTTTTGGGATTAAAAAAATGTAATTATTTGTTCGCAATTTCAAATTTTGTTAAAAATGAACTAATCAAGGAATTGAAAATCTCAAAAGAAAAGATATTTATTGTTAAATGTGGTGTTAATAGAGATGTTTTTTTCCCTTTATCTCAACAACAAAAAATTAATTTAGAACCATTTTATCCAGATTATAAGAAGATTTTATATGTTGGTACAGAAATCGGCAGAAAAAATTTTTTAACGCTATTAAAAGCGTTTTATTATGTAAAAAAACAGGACCCTAAATTTAAATTAATAAGAGTAGGTGCTCCCTTATATTCTCAAACAATTAAATCGTTGAATTTAGAAAACAATGTTATTTATTTACAAAATATCGGAAATAAAAAATTGAGAGAACTCTATAATTTATGCGATCTTTTTGTTTTTCCTTCTCTATACGAAGGATTTGGTTTACCCGGACTTGAAGCCGCATCATGTGGAATCCCTGTAATTTGCTCGGATATTCCTGTTTTTAAAGAAATTTACAAGGATTTTCCACTTTTTTTTCCCTCGAAAAATTATAAAGTATTAGCTAAGCTTATTATTGAAAATTTAAAAAATGAAACTTTAAAGAAAGAAATGATAAATAAAGGATTTAAAGTTGCGAAAAATTATTCGTGGGAAAATTCTGCAGAAAAATATTATAATTTATTAAAGTTTATACTCGAAAATCAATAAAAATTTATAATTGATATAGAATGAGATTAAATTTAAATCGAAAAGCTAATTTTCTGTTAATTTGGATAAATTTAAGCAATGTATATCTAATAAAAGATTTTGGAATAATCCCTTATTTACATAAAAATTATGTTATTAATTCAAAAATTTTAAGTTTTAAAAATGAAAAGAAAAATCTTTATTTTGGGAATTATATTGTATCTTCTAATTTACTTACCACAGGAGATATTACATTAAATAATGTACTGGAAAACATATTTAAAATTAATAATTCTGATGAATTAGCTAAAAAAAAAGAAGAACTCATAAATAGTGAGTAATTAATAAAAAGCAATTCTTCAAAAATCCATAATTATATTGAAGAAAACTTTTATAGAGAATTATTGTTTCAAATTTATTTTATGAGATAAAAAAAAAAAGAAATTGATATTATTTTTTGATAGAAATGATATTAAAATTAGTTTTAGATTTTTTTAAACAAATACATCTTATTGTATCAAAATGTCACTCTATTATTTTTATCAAGTTCAATAAAAAAGTGATTATTAAGTTAAAATTCATAGAATTCTTTCAAATAAGCTTTACTAAAGTTTACAATAAGATTTATAAGAAAGTTTTAAGTAAATCTCTAAATTCAGATAAAAATTATCTTGTAAGTAGAGATATAATAATATTCCATTTGGTAAAGAATATTACTGAATATTATGTAAATAATAATATTTCAATTCAAAAATTTAATGCAGATTTAAATCTAGAAAGCAAAAAAGTTGTCATAGATTTAATTAAAAAACTACAGTATTACTATACCCATAGTTTAATTGATAAAAGAGAACTTTTTAGTATTGAAGATCTTCAAGATGAGATCGAATTCAATAAAACCATAAATTTAACAAAACAAAAAATGATTTTAGCCAAAAATGATTATGAGCCATCAATTTTTCAATATCATTGTGGCTTAAAATTAATTAAAGAAGATATTATTATAAACAACTTAAAGAATAAGGATTTTATTGATGGTGGAGCTTATATAGGAGATTCCGCAGTAATATTCGAAAAGTATTATAATCCTAATAAGATTTATGCTTTTGAACCAGATGATAAGAATTATAATCTTTTATCAAAAACTATTATTAGAAATAATTTGAAAAAAATAATACCAATAAAAAAAGGATTAGGTGAGCAAGAAAAAATTATTTCTTTTAAGTCTCAAGGTGCTTTATCATCAATCTCAAGACAAGGAGAGAATAAAATTGATATTATTACAATTGATGATTTTGTGTTAAAAAATAATCTAAAAATAGGCTTAATAAAGCTTGATGTTGAGGGCTATGAATTGAATGTATTAAAAGGAGCAATAAAAACCATAAAAAAATATAATCCCATCTTATTAATTGCCATATATCATAATGGAAAACAATTTTTTGAAACTAAAGATTTTATTAAAAAAATTAATGATAGCTATAAATTCTTGATTAGAAAATTAACGCCAAGATGTTTTTTAAACGAAACTTTTTTAATAGCATATTATAATGAATAAAATTTATACAAATATATTAATCTTCTATTAATTATAATAAAGTTCAAAAACTTATAGAAGATAATTTTCTATGACGAGTAATTATTTCGAATATTATATAAATAGAGATATTATTGAAAATAGAGCTTACATTTGAAATTCTGCTATTTTATTTGTAAAATTTAATTATTCAAATATGATTTATATATTTGAATCCAATGAAGTAGACTTTTTTCTTTTATTGAAAACAATATAATATTTTTTTAGTAAAAATGAAATTTATTAATATCTAAATATCATTTTAAAAAAATTCTTAATTATTTTAATCTTAATTTTTATTGATACAAATGGTAAACAATTCACATCATAAAATTAATTTTGTATTTATTTATGTTAAATTTATTAATCTATATTTGATAAAAGAAGTAGGGACCATCTCATTTCATTTTTATAAAAATTATAATTTTAATTCAAAAATTGTATGTTATCAAAATGACCGGGAATATCCTTTTTTAAACAAATATACTCCGGGTCTTAAAGTAGAATTCTTAAAGAGAAAGTATCGTACTTTTAACCAATTCTTAAATTTTGAAATTCCTGTAATAATTTATTTATTTAAAAACGCAAAAAAATTTGGAATTCTCAGTTTAATTCATTTAACTACTAGTTCTGCTATATATTGTGTAATTTATAAACTGTTAAATCCTAATGGTTTTGTATATTTAAAGACAGATTCTTTGGAAGAGATTATTACAGACAATAAAATCAGAACAAATAATTATATTAATTATTTCTTCTATTCAAAAAGAAATGTTTATACAATTCTGTTTAACACTATAAGGGTGAAAATTGGAAAATTTTTAAGTAAAATATTCGTGAAAAAATTGAATTTGATGAGCGTTGAAAGTAAAAAATTTTATAATATTATAAAAAATTATCCAAAAATAAAAAATAAAGTTATATACAGCCCTAATGGAATAGACGATATTCAAGTTAAATCTTTTGGAATAAAAAGAATACCATATAATCAAAAAGAAAATATAATTTTAAGTGTAGGTAGATTAGGAACTTATCAGAAAGGTACAGAAATCTTGTTAGATGCAATAGTAAAAATAAAAGATATGAAAGATTGGAGATTTTTTTTAATAGGTACCATTGAATCCGAATTTAAAAATAAAATAAAAAGTTTTTATGATTGTTATCCAAATTTTAGAGATAAAGTAATTTTTACTGGCGAAATATCTGATAGAAAAAAATTATTTCAATTCTTTCAAAAGAGCAAAATTTTTTGTTTCCCATCTCGATTTGAAAGTTTTGGAATTGCTTTAGTAGAAGCAGGATATTTTGGAAATTATTTAGTAAGTTCTAATTTTCCTCCAGCGCAAGATATTACTTTAAATGGAACCTTAGGAAAATTATTTAATATTGATGATTCTGACGAATTAGCTAAAATTCTTGAAGAACTTATCCATAATGAAAATATTTTAGAAGAGAATTATCTTAAAATTCAAAAACATATTGAAGATAATTTTCTATGGAGAAAAATTGTTTCAAATCTGTTCGATGAAATTAAAAAGAGAAGAGAAAATATTTAAATAAAGATATTATCAACTTCCGGTACAAAATTTTTCCTATTATTCTTTATTTAAATAATTAGTCTTATTATCAATTTAGAATTAAAAAGTGCTTAATTGATTTTTGAAAGTTTATAAACTTTTTATTATTTCTAATTATAAGTCTTTTTTAAATGAATTATTTTTTAAATATGAAAAATGTAGAATTTATATTAAAAGTTGTAAAAAATTTTATTGAAATTCGCCCTGAATTAGAATATATTATTTATAATTGTTACTTTAAGTCTATATTTTATCGAAAAAGGCATATTAAAAGAGGAATGTTTGATTGGATAAAAGATGTCAAAATTTTTAACCTAAATAAAAAAGAAGGTGAATTGATTTATAACAATTTTAAATTTATCCTCCTCAAAAATAAATTGAAAGATATTCCTTTACATCAGAAATATTTATATACTGCTTTAATAAGTTATTTTAAAATACCAAAATATTATCTTTTATTCTGGGATGACCTTATTGTTTTTAAGGAAATTTTTATCGAAAAGATTTATGATAAAATGAATTTCATTAAAAAAGGAGATGTTATATTAGATATCGGTGCTAGCATTGGATGGTATACTTGCAAAATCGCAAAATTGGTGGGAGATACTGGCAAAATAATAGCTATTGAACCAAATCCTGAAAATTTCTTCTATCTTAAGAAAAATATTAAATTAAATGACCTCAAGAATATTATAACGCTAAACTTAGGTGTATGGTCTTCGAAAAATAATATAGATTTTATGAAAAATAAATATGCATCTTCGTTAAATTATCTTCATGAATCAAAAAATGACGAAATAAATAGAAACAATATCAAGATTAAAGTAGATATTATCGATAATATTATTATGGATTTAAATTTAAAAAGTATAAACCTAATCAGAATGGATATTGAAGGTGCAGAAGTTGAGGCAATTAAAGGAAGTAAAAAAACACTTTTGAGTTCAAATGAGTTAAGATTAATAATTTCAGCATATCATAAAACCCAATTTGGAAGAACTACTTATGAAACTTTAGTTCCATATTTAGAAAAACTAAAATTTAAAATCTTTAAAGATAATCAACCTTATATCTATGCCCAGAAGATTAGTTAAATATTTTATTAGATTTTAAAGATTAGAATTTAGTTTTTAGTTTTTAAGATAATTTAGTTTTATTAAGTGAAATCTTTGAAAAATTACGATATTTTGGTCGCTTTTTCTTTTCTGCATTTTATAATAAATAGGAATAGTTCGAACATAATTCTAATATTAAATAAAATTTCAATGTAGATGTAAATAAACATTTTTAAAAAAAAGCTAAAATGAAATGTTTCGTAGAATTGCTTATCAATAACACTTTTAAAGCCATAATATTTTCTAATTTTTTTAAAATAGAGATTTAAAAATATTAAAATCCCAATCAAAAAAAAACCAAATTGAATAAAAAATAGAATAGGGAGTAATGTAATATATATTGAAATTAGAAATAACATAAGGATGGATATTATATAATTTTTCTTTTTAGTTTGCAAAGAATATAAGAACTTATATTTTATATATCTACTGCGAGCATGATATAATTCCTTTAAGGTCGAAGGAAATTCTGTAAATATATAACTTCTATAATCTATTAGATTATATCCTCTAAAACCGTGATCAGCGATATCTTTTCCTCTGGATAATTCTTCAATAACTAATTTATTCTCGCTGAATTTTCCAATTGCTTTTAATACATCATATGAAAGACAAGCATTAGATCCAGATATACCTTCAGTTGTATATCTTACGATTTTATAATCAATGAAATCAAATCTACTTAATTGTATGTATTTTACCAAATCGCTTTTTTCTTGATAAAGTATTGGTCTAGAATTTCCATTAATGATTTTTTCATTATTATTAATAATAGGATAGATCATTCTTAGTAAAATATCGTCAGTTAAATAACAATCCGCGTCAATTAAATATAAAATCCCTTCCGATACGTATTCAAAACAATTATTTAATGCTCGAATCTTATTTTGCCCTTGAATTAAATATGGTCCCTTTTCTTGTTTTAAAATAATAAAATTTTTGTTATTTTTATATTCATTAGCAATATCAATTGTTTTATCATCTCCACCAGCATTGACAATTGTTCTAATATTTGGATATTTTAGTTTTGTAATTGATAATAGATTGTTTTTGAATGATTCTCCTTCTTTCCAAGCCGGAATAATTATATTTACTAAAGGTAAATTCTTTAAATTTTCAAGTTTAATTTCTTCGGGATCTTTAAAATTTTTTGCGATTCTGAGATTCTTTTTATTTTTAAAAAGATATATAAAAATATTATATAATATTAAAAATCCAAATAATATTATAAAGAACTCAATTGTATTAATACATTTAATAATCTCTTTAATAATATTAATAAAATAATTTATTATTTCCATCAGAGTTTAGAATATAAATTAATATGATTTTGATATGACAAATTTTTTAACTTTTTTAATTTTTTCATTTTTATCTTTAATCTTTTAAAGTTCAAAAAATAAAAATATGATAATTATTAATAAAAAATATTATTTTTATTATATTTTAATTTAGTAATGAAAAGTAGGATTATAATTCTGGGAATTGATGGTGTTCCTTTTGAATTAATGGATAAGTTATCTAATAAAGGAATTATGACCAATTTTAAAGAATTAAAAGAAGAATATACTTTTCGACCAATTAAATCTTCAATTCCTGCGATCTCGTCTGTTTCGTGGAGCTCTATGATTACTGGGAAGAACCCTGGAGAACATGGAATTTACGGATTCTCGCAGATTATTAAAAACACGTACACTTTAAGTTTTCCAAATTTTAATGCGCTAAAATCATTACCTTTTTGGCTTCAAGATTCACATAAAAAACATATTATTATTAATGTGCCTTCAACATATCCTGCGAAAAAATTAAATGGTTTTCATATTGCAGGATTTATATCGTTAGATTTAGAAAAAGCAGTTTATCCAAAAGAATTTGCTAAAGTTCTTAAAGATATGAATTATGAAATAGATATAGATGCAAAACTAGCTAAACAACAATCTAAAGAATCTTTTTTTAACGAATTATTTAGAATATTAAATATAAGAAAAAAAGTATTTGATTTATTATGGAAAGAACCTAATTGGGATAATTATTTGGCAGTAATAACAGGAAGCGATCGTCTTGGTCATTTTTTGTGGAACGCCTATGAAGACGATAAAAATCAATATCATCAAAAATTTATTGA
>Ga0315284_10006077_pt1 | contig 17187 bp, 16 predicted proteins | sample YL17G09_16_MG_FD_203696 | JGI IMG/M metagenome (GOLD analysis project Ga0315284, IMG submission 203696) | Sediment microbial communities from Yellowstone Lake, YNP, Wyoming, USA - YL17G09_16 | ecosystem: Environmental > Aquatic > Freshwater > Lake > Sediment | place: USA: Wyoming | collected...
GACCGCCTTCCCTTCTCGCGCCTTTGCACACGGCCTCCATCACGCCGGTTAGGCCGCCGCATACTACAGCCGCCCCTCTCTTCGCTATCTCTGCGCCGACCTCCTCCGCGAGGCTTAGGAGTTCTCCCTCCGCCTTGCTGGAGCCTATGACTCCTACGATTTTGAATCCCACAATCGACGTAATCGCTGTTTGGGTTCATAAGCCAGTCTCATTTCCGAGATAGAGGTTTTCCAACGACATGTTTATTAACCCAGCTACGCGATATTAGCCGACTATAATCGGAGGGACCCCCCGATGCCAGACATAAGAGAAAGAGTAGAGGAAGATCAGGGCATATTGAAGAAGATACAGAGCGTCATTCCTGGATTCCGTGGTTACCGGAAGAAGGAGGACCTCAGGGATGCGGACAGGATGCTCCGCATGCAGCTCGCAGACAAGCTCGGCTTGCAGAGGCGAGGGCTCGAGGAGTGTAGGGGCGTGCTCGTGCAGAGCTACGGCTCCAAGGAGATCGAGACGCTTGGTGGACTCATTTTCACGTTCAAGAAGGTCGAGGGCCTCGTGACCCATGCGGAGATGGGCTATTCCGGCATCGCCGCAGACATCCAGATCAAGGAGGATGAGCTCGACAGGCTCTATGAGTTCGATGCGGCGATGCTCGACCACATAACGTCCATTTCGGCGAGCATAGACTCGCTCAAGAACTCGCTGATGGCTGCCGACGAGCAGAACAGCTACAAGGACCTCATGAACATCAAGGCGAGGATAACCGGATTCGAGGACCAGTTCAACAGACGGATGAACGTCATTCAGGGAACGGAGGTGTGATAGATGAGTCTGATAGGCGCGGATACATTCAAGTGGGAGGACATCGACAAGCGTCAGAACATCATGTATCGGATGCCTAGGAACATCAAGTTCAACGACAACATAGTCGTGAGAGAAGACGAGATGGCAGTCTTCTTCAGGGATGGTAAGGCGCTCGCGTACATCGACAGGCCAGACAGGTACGCGCTTACATCGCTGAACGCCCCCATAGTGGGCAAGATTGTCAAGTTCCTCTCGGGCGTACAGCAGCAGGCCGAGGTCGTCTTCCTTCAGAAGAGGGTGTTTGACGGCAAGTTCGGCAGCAAGCAGGCCTACCAGTTCAGGGACAAGGAGTTCGGAATGGTCAACCTGCGCGTGTTCGGCGAGTTCAGGTACAAGATCGCAGCCCCAGAGAACTTCGTTAACCAGTTCGTAGGTACTTTCAACTTCGCCACCAGCGCTGAAGTGGAGGACAGGATCAAGGAACAGATGGTCATCCTGATATACGACTCGCTCGGGGACATGAAGAACCAGGGCATGGGCGTTGCTGACATAGCGTCCAACCTGACGAACATTGAACAGGTCGTGCTCACGAGGACAAAGGAGCATTTCGATCTTTATGGAATATCGATAGACAAGCTCTCCGGGCTGTACATATCCCTGCCAGAGGAGGTCCAGAAGGCAGTCGACACGAAGTCCTCTATGACCATCCTCGGCGCGAACTACATGCAGTACCAGACAGGACAGGCCATGAGGGATGCGGCAGTGAACCCGGCCGGAGGCGCCGCTGCTGCAGGTGTCGGCGTCGGTGCAGGCATCGGCATGGGCTGGAGCATGGTTGGCGCCATGACTCAGCCACCTGCTGGTGCTCCAGGCGCCCCGGCCGCGCAGCCGGCTCAGGTAGCCGCCGTGCCACAGGTAGCATGTCCCAAGTGCGGCACTCAGAACACTGCAAACAACAAGTTCTGCGCATCCTGCGGCGCCAAGCTCGGTGTCGCAACAGTACCATGTCCCAAGTGCAAGGCAGAGGTGCCTGAAGGCACGAAGTTCTGCCCTGAATGCGGAACGGCGATGGTCGCTATGAAGAAGTGCGCAGCATGCGGTGTCGAATCGCCGGCAATATCGAAGTTCTGCGCGGGATGCGGAAAGGCGATCTAGAGACCAAACCGTTTAGGAGTAAGGAACCAGCCCCCGAGGAGTTGAGATAGCTTGGCATCTACTAAATGTCCGAAGTGCGCAGCCCCAGTGCCGTTCGACACAGGGGTTAAGTTCGTCAAATGCCCGTACTGTAGCTCGCAGATCTACATCGACAGGACGGGGGCGGGTTTCTACTATGCCATCCCGTTCATGGTCACTGAGAGCGACTCGGTCGGCATGTTCAAACGCTGGGCGGCCGGGTCCACCAAGGCAAAGGACCTGGACAAGCTCGCTCAGCTAGCGGGAGTCAAGAGACAATACTTCCCAGTTTACATGTTCAAGAGGGACGTGAACGGGGTCGAGCAGGTCCTCATAGAGACCGCAGGATCGACGACTCTCCCAGGCTTGCACAACCTCAAGATCCCCGCAGGCGACTTGAAGGTCTTCGATGCCGCCTTCGATACCCAGGGCGCGGAACTGGTCAAGCCTGACATCGAGATGACGTCGTACCTCAGCACGCTCCCGGGGAAGCCCAAGGAGCAGGCCCTGGTCTACTTCCCGATATGGAAGATAGACTATGTTTTCAACCAGAAGAAATACGGAGTGGTCATCGACGCATCGTCTGGCGAAGTATTTTCCGCAGAGTTCCCCACAAGGAGCTCGATGGCGTACATGGCAGTCGCATTCGTCGGTTTCTTGGCCTTCATAGGTGAGGGTATGCTCGCCACGAGCTCGCTCGTTGCGGGTGCAGGTCTGATGATCGTGACGGTGATAGGCGTGTTTGCGGCAGCGCTGTATGTTGCGAGGAGGATGTGAGAATGGACATATCAGTAGGTTTGAACTGCCCGACCTGCGGCGGCGCCATATCGCTACCCGAAGGCGAGACGACAATCTCGTGCCAATACTGTGGCTCTGCACTCTTCGTCGAAGGGGACCAGGGAGTCACCACAATCGCATTCAAGAACAAGGCCTTGAAGGACGCTGCGGTCGCGTCCACTCAGCATTGGTGGACGCATGGGCTGAAGGCGAGAGATCTCAAGAAGGTCGGAAAGATCAACGAGGCCTACCCGATCTACCTGCCGTTCTGGAAGACGACCACCAGGGTTGCCGGCTGGATATGCGGTTATGAGGAGAGGAGGCACACGGACCAGAAGGGCAACGTGACAGTCGAGAAGATACCGAAGGAGGTCATGGTGCTCCAGGACTACGTTTTCTCGGAGATTGCTTGCGACCCAGGAGACCTGGGCATAAGAACTCTCAAGAACATGGTCGGCGAAACGAGTTTCGCAGACTTCGAGATGATTCCGACGTTCGAGGCGACCACGAGCAAGGATGCCGCGGTCACTAAAGCCAAGGGCGACGCACTTGCGAAGGCGAAGGCGAGCGCACATGTGCCTCATGTGACGTTCGAGAAGCTGCACGTGTTCGCGAAGGCCCTAACGATGATATACTACCCCATTTGGGTTGTAAGGTACAGCTACAGGGACAGAATGTACATGGACACTGTGGACGGCGTCACAGGACAGGTCGTGTCCGGCAGGGCGCCCGGAGATCCATTGTTCCAGGCGCTTGCAGTTACATTCGGTGCCGCAGGCGGCGGCCTGGTAGCTGCTGGGAGCATCATCTACGCTGGTGCATCATACGCAAACGACGCTAGGATAGCCGGTGTTGGCCTGGTCGTGGGCGCGGTGATCCTGTTCCTTGCGTACCGGTTCTTCAGGCACGGTTCCGAGCGTGTCCAGGGCGAGTTCAAGGAGAAGCACGCGGGTGTTGGTGACTTGCTCAAACAGGCTCAACAGGTGTCCAAGACTCTGGAGGGATTGCGATGAGGGTCATACAGGTCAAATGCCCGCAGTGCAACAGTCCATTGACCATGAAGCAGAAGGACAAGCTGTTCTACTGCGCTCAGTGCGGCACTATGCACGTGAGGAACGGCGGAGTGGAGAAGCTGGATTACGAGATCGCGGAGTTCAGCCCCAACGCTCAGGGCGAGAAGGTGTTCATGCCGTTCTGGAGGGTCTACGCTTCCCTGATTGTAAGGTCCAAGAATGTGGAGGGCGGCACCCTGTTCAAGATCGCCAATTTCCTGAAGGGTGGCGACAGCGGGAACATGTTCATCTACATCCCAGCTGCCGATCTGAACACGGGTGACTTCAGGCGGATGGCGGTCCAGTTCACGTCAAACCCGCCGAGGTATTCGACCAGGCTCAAGTTCGGCAACGAAGCGAGGATCCCGGCCGCGATATCCAAGCAGGAGGCCGCGGAGCTGGCCGACTTTGTCGTAGTCACAATGGAGGCCGAGCAGCCCGGCGTGCTCCAGAGACTGGACTACACGCTCACAGTCAACGACACCAAGCTGGTCTATTTGCCCTACGTCAGAAACGCGCAGGGCCAGCTGATGCCCGGACTGTAGGCGAGAACCCCAATCAAACTCATTTAGCGCTTCTTTCTTTTCTCTTGGATAGGAAATCCTGGATTATCTTGCCGTGGTCGAACGCGAACTTCGGGAGCCTGTCAAGAGGGGTCCATTCAGCGTCCTTCGCATCGTCCCCTGCTCTCAGGCTCCCGCCGATCGGCTTGAGGTGGTACACCGCGGTGATGAAATGGCCTCTCGGGTCCCTGTCGGGCGCCGAGTAGACTCCCACCAGCTCGATGATATCGGTCTTCAAGCCTGTCTCCTCTAGAACCTCTCTGACGACACACTCCTCTAGACTCTCACCATAATTCAGGAAACCGCCAGGAAGTGCATACGACCCCATGTAAGGTTCGCGTCCTCTCCTGATGAGAACGATCTCGTTGTTCTTGATGACTATTCCGTCTGCAGTTACAGAGGGTTTCCTCCAACCATTCTCGAACTGGCTTTGAAGAGAGTCAGCCTTGTTCTCATATTCTCTGAGTATCTCCTCACCGAATGGGGTGAGCGTCGAGACTCCTCCCTCCCTGCCTCCCCTGGTCGATGCGACTATGTCTCCGCCCGCGCTCTGGGCGATCCTATGGAGTATCCCCCACGCGTGCCTGTAGGACATGCCCATCTCCTTGGCTGCCTTGGATAGGGAGCCTGCGTCCTTCACCTTGCGAAGGAGTTTCGCCCTTCCGTCACTGACGATGAATCTCCCGTCGCGCTCGAGCCACATCTTGAGCTTGAGGTCGTACATGCCGAGTTCCGTCCGGAGGAACTCTCTCATCCGTACTTACACGTTTCGAGGGATTTCACGGAAAGGGTCATGCCGGGTTCGCAATCCTCGATTTCGGAATCCTGACGATCGTCGTAAGATACGGCGTGGCGAGGCGACCCAGGAACCGAATGCTGTTCACTTCATCATCGGGATTCGAACCTTTTTGGCCTTTGCGACCCTTATTGCCTCTGGATAGCCAGCATCAACGTGTCGTATGATTCCCATACCGGGATCCGCTGTGAGCACGCGTTTGATCTTCTCGTCGGCATCCTTGGTGCCGTCAGCAACCACCAACAGTCCAGCATGGGTGGAATACCCAATGCCGACGCCCCCACCGTTGTGAATGGCGACGAGGTCGGCGCCGGCTGCCGTGTTTATCATCGCATTGAGCATCGGCCAATCCGCGATCGCATCGCTTCCATCTCTCATCCCCTCAGTCTCTCTGTTGGGTGATGCGACCGAGCCACAGTCCAAATGATCTCTGGTGATCACAATCGGTCCGCTGAGTTCTCCGTTCCGGACCATCTTGTTGATTATCCTGCCGAACCTCGCTCTCTCGCCGTAACCGAGCCAACAAACCCTTGCGGGCAGTCCCTCGAAAGGAACCTTCTCTTCAGCGAGCTTGATCCAGTCGACGAGCCGTTTGTTGTTCTTGAACTCTCTCATGACCACCTTGTCGGTCTTCAGAATGTCATCAGGGTTCCCTGAGATGGCTACCCATCTGAACGGTCCCCTGCCCTCGCAGAACATGGGTCTGATGTACAGAGGGACGAATCCTTTGAACCCAAACGCATCCTTGACACCGGCCTTGAGCGCCTGACCGCGGATATTATTTCCATAGTCGAATACAATCGAGCCTCTGTGCATGAACGCGAGCATCGCCTTGACATGGATAGCGATGCTCTCCATTGCCCGTCTTCGATACTCGTCCGGGTCCGAGGCTCGTAGCTTGGCGGCGGCGCCCATGTTCAACCCTTTCGGAATGTATCCTCCCAGCTCGTCGTGAGCGGAAGTCTGGTCAGTGACGACATCTGGTAAGACGCCTTTCTCAACCAACAGGGGGTGGGTCTCAGCGCAGTTCCCAAGCAGGCCGATGGACAACGCCTTCCTCCTTTTCCTGGCATCCATGACCACCCTCACTGCATCGTCCAGATCGTCCATCTTCATGTCGCAGTAGCCCACTTTGACGCGCCTGTCGATTCTCTTCTCATCGCAGTCCACTGCGAGACAGACGCCGCCATTCATAGTGACCGCAAGCGGTTGAGCGCCTCCCATGCCTCCAAGACCGCCTGTCAGGACAAGTCGTCCCTTGAGCGATCCCCCGAAGTTCTGCCTCGCACATTCAGCGAACGTTTCGTAGGTCCCCTGTAGGATACCTTGAGTGCCTATGTATGCCCATCCCCCTGCGGTCATTTGGCCGTACATGATCAGGCCCTTCGCTTCCAGTTCGTGAAACACTTCCCATGTCGACCATCTGGGTACCAGATGGGCATTCGCGATCAGGACTCTAGGGGCGAGCTTGGTTGTCTTGAAGACTCCTACAGGCTTCCCGGACTGAATGAGTAGAGTATCATCCTCATCTAGCTCTGTCAACGACTTCACGATGGCGTCGTAGCAATCCCAGTTCCTCGCTGCCTTGCCTGTGCCGCCGTAGATGATGAGCTCTTCGGGCTTCTCGGCGTTCTCAAGGTTGTTCTGGAGCATTCGTAGTATGGCTTCCTGTCTCCATCCTTTGCACGCGAGCTTGTTGCCTCTCCTCGCCTTGATGTTCCTCATTCTGTTCGGAGTCCACAGAGGATTTGCTCGATAAGAGGTTTTTGGACAGAGAGGAAGCCTTTATCAGAGGGTCGGGGCATGACCACGACGAACATGTTCGACATCCCCACTGTCCTGACGGCAGATGAGATACTGGACAAGGCATTCAAGAGAGCGTCCAAGGTCGATTACGTAGGAGTAACCAAACTTGAGAGCGTCAGGGAGATCAACATTGGGAAGTTGAAGTCATCTAGGGACATCATTGTGGGCACCATGGGGAAGTACGTCAAAGCCTTTCCCAGCATCGACCGGGAAAGCCCCTTCTATGCCGAACTCATCAACATCACCGTCGGGAGGGATAAGCTCAAGAAGTCCCTGGGCGCCATCGATTGGTCCCGTGGAAACGTGGCGAGGGTCTCCAGAGCTGCAACGAGGGAGATGGCATCCGCGCGCACCATAGGGAAGATTGACGAGATCAGGCGTTCAGCATATGGGAGGATGGCGTCTTTCGTGAAGCAGGTGGCCAAGGAGCTGAAGTTCCTCGGAAAGGCAAGGAACATCATGCGTAAGTTCCCTGTGATAAACCCCGAGGACCCAACTGTCGTAATCGCAGGGTCCCCGAACGTAGGTAAGAGTCAGCTGGTCGGGAGGATATCGACAGCCAAACCCAGGGTCGCCGTGTACCCGTTCACCACGCAGGAGATCTCGGTCGGCGTCTTCGAGAAGAAGTACTTCCGATACCAGGTCATTGACACGCCTGGACTTCTGGACAGGGACCTCAGCGAGAGGAACGCGTTCGAGCTCAGGGGCATACTCGCGCTCAAGCATCTTGCGGACCTGGTAGTATTCATGTTCGACCCGAGCGAGTCCTGCGGGTACAGCATGGCGGACCAGGAACATCTGTTTAGGGCCATCAAGAAAGAGTTCTCGTCCGTGCCGATCATCGAGGTAGAGAACAAGATCGATATGCTGAAGACGAAGAGCGACAGGATGAAGCTATCGGCCATAACGGGCGATGGCGTTGCGAGACTCGTGGACGCCATCGTCGCCCAGCTCAAGCCATCAGCAACACTTATAGTTGCAACCCGCGATTAGCTCTCGGGATTGCACGTCTAAGTAGTTCCGCGGAGAGGTCGTGCCACCGTCCGTGGATCCATATCGGGGGGACAAATGAAGACAGTTGTGTGCAGTGAATCGATGGAGGAGTACTTCTCCACACTCCAGCGTGAGGTGGATAGGTGCTACGAAGTCGCCAAGCGCGCAAGGATGAGGGGTTTTGACCCCGAATTGGATGTCGAAATCCCCCAAGCATCTGATCTAGCTGCGCGCGTCGAGAAACTCCTGTTCGAATGGGACGTGGAAGGAGTTGCTTCGCGCATCAGGGAGCTCAGCAGGGACCATGACAGGGAAGAGGTCTCAATCATCATCGCGAAAGAGTATGCGAAGCTGCCTGCCAAGTCCCGGGAGTTCGCGATTGAGAGGGCGGTAAGGGTAGGACTGGCAGTCCTCACGGAAGGCATACTTGTCGCTCCGCTCGAGGGCATAACCGGCGTATCAATAGGACGCAACTCAGACGGGACAGACTACCTCACAGTCTATTACTCAGGACCGATAAGATCTGCCGGTGGGACTGGTCAGGCCATGAGCGTTCTGATAGCAGACATCGTTAGACGCGAGCTTGGCCTGGGAAGGTATCAACCAACGAACGGGGAGGTCCACAGGTTCAAGGAAGAGATACTTCTCTACAAATCATGCCAGCATCTGCAATATACTCCAACGAATGAGGAGATAGAGCTGATTGCGAGGAACGCTCCGGTATGCGTAGACGGAGAAGGTACGGAAGACACCGAGATCTCAGGATTCAGGGATCTGCCAAGAGTGGGGACGAACAGGGTTAGAGGCGGAGCCTGCCTGGTCATAGCTGAAGGTCTTTGTTTGAAGGCCCCGAAGGTGCAGAAGCACGTGAAGCGCCTTGGGATAGACGGCTGGGAGTTCATCGATCAGTTCCTCCGCCTCAAGAAGAAAGGGGTCGAGGACGGAAGCGCAGAGATTGCCCCTAGCGCGAAGTTCTTGAAGGACATGCTCGCTGGCAGGCCCGTGCTGGCATATCCGTCCAGGGTCGGCGGCTTCAGACTGCGGTATGGTCGGACAAGGGCGACCGGCCTCGCCGCTCTGGGAATGAACCCCGCGACAATGACACTCCTCGGGGAGTTCGTGGCTGTCGGGACGCAGATCAAGATCGAGAGGCCTGGCAAGGCGGGGGCCATCACGCCATGCAATACGATCGAGGGTCCCATAGCGCTCCTTGATAATGGCGACCTTGTCCAGATCGACACCCCCGAGGCTGCCCGGGACATCAAGGAACATCTGAGCGAGATAGTGGATGTGGGCGAGATCTTGGTCCCATACGGGGAGTTCGTGGAGAACAACCATCTATTGATGCCGGGCGCCTACAGTGTCGAATGGCACAGAGAGGAGCTCATTGAGAAATGTGGTGAGCTCCCGAAGAACTGGGAGAAGCCAACTCTGGATGAAGCCCTCGAGATGTGCCGTAATCACGGTGTGCCCCTCCATCCGAACTACAACCTGTTCTGGTCAGACATGCTGGTCGAGGACATCATGCTTCTGCGAGATCACGTCATGAGGACGGGCAAACTCGACGGTGAGACTCTCACCGTGGCTAACACGGCGAGTGTCAAGAGCCTGCTGGAGCGCCTGGGCGCGCTTCACTGTGTTGTTGACCAGAACCTTGTGTTCGAAAAGTGCGCTAGGCCACTGATGTTGGGTCTGGGCTTGGGTGCGACCAAGGACGAGCTCAAGCCCAGGTCGGAAGCGATTCCAGATGCCAAGAAACCGCTGGAGATGGTGTCCGCGTTATCGGGTGTTGAGATCAGGGCAAGAGCGGTCACGCGGATAGGGGCGAGAGTGGCTAGACCGGAGAAGGCCAGGGAGAGACGGATGAAGCCTCCACCTCACTGCCTGTTTCCTGTGGGCACAAGCGGAGGGCCTCAGAGGCTCGTGAACCTGGCAGCCGACGCTGGTGAGCTCAAAATCGAGCTTGGCGAAAGAATCTGCCCCATGTGCAATCGGAAATCATTCATGGCAAAATGCGAGTGCGGCGCGCACACAGTACCTACAGGGAGCGTTGAAGTCCAGGAGATTCCCGTAGGTAGGATATTCAACTCTGCGATGGACCGCCTCCGGGAGAAGCGCACTCTGGAGGTCAAAGGCGTCCAGGGCATGATATCGAGGAACAAGACGCCAGAGGCGGTAGAGAAAGGAATACTCAGAGCGAGGAACGAGGTGTTCGTTTTCAAGGACGGGACGATCCGTGTGGACGCCACCGATGTTCCGCTGACACATTTCAGGCCCGACGAGGTCGAAATCGACGTTGTCACTGCTAGGAAGCTGGGATACACGAAGGACTTCGTCGGCAGGGAGCTGGAACGGCCAGACCAGCTGGCGGAACTCCGCGTTCAGGATATCATAGTTTCGAACGCATGTATCAACTACATCATCCGGACGTCCAAATTCGTCGATGACCTCCTCGTCAAGCTCTACGGTCTTGAGCCGTTCTACAGAGTCGAGAGGAAGGAGGACCTGGTAGGTCATCTCGTAGTTGGTCTAGCGCCCCATACCTCTGGCGGCGTTCTCTCTCGGATCGTAGGGTTCACGGATGCTCATGCCGGGTACGCCCATCCGTTCTTCCATGCCGCGAAGAGGAGGAATTGTGATGGGGACGAGGACTCGATCATCTTGCTGATGGATTGTCTGCTGAACTTCTCACGCGCCTTCTTGCCGGAGAAGAGGGGAGGGCTTATGGATGCACCGCTAGTGCTCACGACCAAGCTGGACCCCAATGAGATCGACAAGGAGGCGCATAACATGGATGTCGGAGGCAGGTATCCCCTGGAGTTCTATAGGGCCACGCAGAGGTACGCACATCCGAAGGAGGTGGAGGTAATCATGGACCTAGTCGGCGGCAGGATAGGGACGGTCCTCCAGTACGAGGGCATGAGCTTCACTCACTCGCTCGGGAACATATCGGACGGCCCGACCATGTCCGCCTACACGTCCTTGGAGACGATGGATGACAAGCTGAGAGCCCAGATAGCGCTCGGCATCAAGATCAGGGCCGTGGACGCAGCCGATGTGGTCCATAGGATCATTACAAGGCACCTGTTGCCTGACATCCAAGGCTGCCTAAAGAGCTTCACCGGACAGCAGCTGAGATGCTCCAAGTGTGGGCAGAAGTACAGGCGCATTCCGCTCAAAGGCAAATGCTACTGTGGCAACAAGCTCACCCTAACCGTGCACGAGGCCGGAGTGAGCAAGTACTTGGAGAGGACCAAGGAGATAGGCAACGCCTTCAAGGTGCCAGCATACACTCTGCAGCGGCTATCGCTCCTTGAAAACTCGATCAACTCGCTGTTCCAGTCGGACAAGGTGAAGAGCCCAAAGCTCGACGAATTCCTCTAGAATCATTCCTCGAGAGAGGAGATCTGTTCTCGGATGCTCTCAAACCGCTCCTCGAGCGTCTTGAGCCCCCTTATCAGGACCTCCTTCGCCTGGAGCGCCCCGTCCGTCTCGAACCTGAAGAGTATCTTCGCGGGGTCCGGTGTGACCTTTATCACGCCAGCGTCACAGACCTCGACACAGCTGTTGCAGAGGTTGCACTTCTCTGGGTGCTTCGCGACGATCTTCCGGTCCTCTTTCCCGAGCACACCTTTGGGGCACACTTTGACGCAGCTCCCGCCGACGTCGCACTTCGAGGCGTCGATGGTTATCTTCGCAAAGTACCGGTAACCAGCGCCTATTGCTACCTGCCACTTTGCGTGCTGCTTGCCGGTTCCGAGCTCAGCGGTCGCGTATATGAGCAGCGCCTGGTCATCTGCAAGCTTCACTATCGGGATGAGGTCGTCCTTGATTTTCAACTTCTGGTCACCTATCGGCTCAAGGTCTCCTGAGTACACAGTGCAGGGTCCCTTCTTGTTGAGAGAGTACATGATCGTGCAGCTCGGGCACCCCTCGCCTTTGCAGGTGCATTTCGCCCTGAAGTTGAATGCGTCGAGATCGGTAGGGATCGGTACGAGCCCCAACCTGTGGGAGACGATCTCATCGAACATGGGGGATACGCTCTCATACGCGACGCCCTTCTCGTCCATTATTGGGCCCAGGTGGAATTCGACAGAGTCCAGTGCCATCTTGGGAACGTCCCCGATGATAGTTCTCCTGAGCGCGTTCACGAACGCTGGGTTGGTGTCTGTGATTACGAACTGCGCCTTCGTCTGGGTCATCTCGACAATATCGATCTTCATTTAGAACCACTCTATACCCTGCGTCCCCTTCTGCCGCCCTTCTTCTTGGTCCCGTCGTGAGGCACAGGGGTGACGTCTTCGATTCTTCCGATCCTCAGCCCTGCCCTGGCAAGACCTCTGATGGCTGCCTGAGCCCCCGGCCCTGGGGATGCGGACTTGTTGCCACCAGGCGCGCGGACCTGGACGTGGATGCTGTCTATCCCCTTCTCCTTCGCGATCTCAGCGACCTTCTCAGCCGCTTTCATGGCCGCGTACGGAGAAGCCTCGTCCTTGGCCGCCTTCACCACCATGCCTCCGCTGGCCTTGGTAATGGTCTCAGCTCCGGTGACGTCCGTGATGGTTATGATAATGTTGTTGTAGCTTGCGAAGATGTGCGCGATGCCCCACTTGCCCATTCAGCTCACTCCTTCCTCTCTTCTGCCTCGGGCTCAGGAGGATTGGCAGTCTCGATGTCTGCTTCCTCGTCCTCCTTCTCTTCCTTCAGCTCGGCAGTGACCAACTTCTTGAGCTTCGGCTTCGCGACATGGATCTCGTCCTTCTTGGGCAGCTCCTTCTTCGCGGCCTCCTCCAGGGCTTTCGCCTGTAGCTCTTCGGGCTTCGGTCTCACAGGGTGGAGGTCATTTGCTATCGGAGATGTCGAATGGTACTGGATCTGCTCCTCCTCGCCTCTCCTGACAAGATAGCCTGGAATAGTGATCTTCCTGTCTCCAATGGCTGCGTGACCATGGACTATGAATTGCCTCGCCTGCTTCGGAGTATATGAGAGCCCCTTCCTGTAGACGATCGTCTGCAGGCGTCGAGCGAGGACGGCCTCGGTTGTCAAGACCAAGACATCGTTGAGGGTCGCCCCCTCAGCTGTCAACAGCGACATCCTAGCGCATCTTGCGAGCAGCTGGTCGGTCTCAATCTTGGCCTGGGGGTCTCCGGTCCTGACTCGCGCCTGGAGCTCCCGGCTCTGTGCTCTCAGAGACCTGATCAATGATTGCGCGCGCCAAAGCTCCCTCTTGTTCTTGAGGCCGTACTTCATGACAATTTCGTTCTCGGTCTTTATGCGCTCGCCCTCCCACGGGTGCGCTGGAGTCTCATACTTCCTTCGTGAAAACTTCGGATCTCCCATGGGTCACATTACTCCTTCTTCTTCTTATCGTCCTCGACAGCCGCTCCGGGCTCGAGCTTCTTCCTGATGACACCCATGGTCATGCCAGTCCTGCCGTTGGACCTCGTCCTCTGGCCACGAACCTTCTGGCCCTGTTCGTGTCTTATGCCCTTGTAGCACCTGATCATCTTCATCAGGTTGATGTCATCCCTCCTGTTGAGTTCGACATCGACGCCCACAAGGTGCGCGTCTGCACCTGTCGACCAGTCGCTTTGTCTGTTGACCATCCAGTGCGGGACCTTATCGGAATAATCGTTAACTAGCTTCTCGAGTTCATCCGTCTTGCTCTCTGGCAGATCTCCGATTTTAGCGCTCCTCGGGATGCCAGCCATGCGTGCGATGTTCTCGGCGCTTCTGATGCCTACGCCCTTGATACCTGTGAGGGCAATCACGATGTTCTTGGTGCCGTCCAGGTCGGAATTCACAATCCTAACGATATACCTGAAGTTTTCGTCCCTTTTCTCCAAAGGCTTCTTCGCGACGGGCGGACCCTTCTCTCCCTTCTTCCCAGCCTTGGCTGAGTCCTTGTCCTTGGGCGCACCCTTCGTCTTGGCCTCTTTCTCCTCGGGCAATCGGCAACCTCCGCGGTATATCTCTTAGTCCATTCCAACCAGACAATCAAGACTGTCTGGGGAGCATTCTCCCCGACACACTAAGGTATATAAAACACTTATGCTGGTGACGAACAGCTGATAGGCGCCGATTCTGAGACATCCAGCACCTAGTCCTCCTTGGACAAATCCTCAAGGGGCGCTCGTTTGTGCGGGTGTGCGTGAGATGCATCCCCTCGGGCGTGGTTATGCTCATGGACGTGTGCATGAACGTGCCTTCCCTCTCTCTCGATGACCTTGGTCAGCTCTGCCACAGCCTGGTCCATCGACACTGGCAGAGCGCCAATCTGGTAGCCCATTGAATCAAGAGCGTCGAACAGCTTCGAGACTGGCGGGATCTCCAGCCCGGCCTCTTCTAGGACATCTCTGGCCAAGACAAGGTCACGCATCGATCCTTCCATGATGGAGGACACGTTCAGTACGATTGCTCGGTCAACTATCTCGGCAGCAGCTTCCAGATCATGGGTCGCTATCAGCATGGTCTTGTCCATGTTCCTGAGTAGCCTGATCAGCTCGCTTCTCGACCTCGGATCGAGGCCTGAAGTCGGTTCGTCCATCAATAGCATCTTCGGGTCCATGGCAAGCGTGCCCGCGATTGCGACCCGTTTCTTCATTCCGTAGCTGAGCCTGTGCGGCCTCCGCTTCGCAAGATGCTCGATACCTGCGCTCTTGAGCGCCTTGGTCACGCGCTCCTCCACATTGTCCAGGCCGAGATTCCTCGGTCCGAACGCGACATCCTCCTCTACCGTGGGCATGAATATCTGGTCATCTGGGTCCTGGAACACGAACCCGAGGTTCCTCCTCACAGTGTCCGCATTGGACCTGTCCAGGTCCATCCCGGACACCGTTACCTTGCCCGTGAACGGCATCCTGAATCCTGCTATCAAATGTAGCAGGGTCGACTTGCCGGCGCCGTTCGGCCCGACGAGCGCGACCTTCTCTCCCTCCTCGATTGCCAGCGTGATCCCTTCTAGGGCAACCGTACCATCATCATAGACGAACCCCAGGTCTTGCGTCTCGAGCAACCTCAGATGACCACCTCGATCTGTAGCGCGAGCAATACTACGGATGCAGCGAAGAAAACCGCCATGAATGACGCGTCAGCAAGAGCGATGGTCGAGCGCTTCCACATCGACATGTCCTCCCTGAAACCTCGGGCCTTCAGCCCCTCATAGACGTGCTCCGCCCTCGCGGATGACCTGATAAGCACCATTCCAGCTGTATACGACAGGACTCTCATACCGTTCCTGTCAAGGAGATTCCTCCCTCCAGCAAACCCCCTGGCCTTTCTAGCTGTCTTCATCCTCTCGTACTCATCGGATATGAGCAACAGATATCGGTAGGTAAGCATGAGAAGTGTGGTGAGCAAGGCGGGGACTTTCAATCTTCTCAGGCCCGAGAACAAGTTGAAGGTCTCTGTCCCGGTGGCCAGGGTCAGCAAGGCAAGGGTGCAAGCTGAGACCCTCATCCACATGTTCAAGCCCTTCTCTGCTCCCCCGAAGACGAAGACTGATGCGGACGCCACGAGAACGAATGGGAGTGCGGCGAGATAGGCTCGGGACAGATGACCCACAGGGACCCTGCTGGAAGCAGCGAACACGATTGCGATTGCTAGCGATGCCAGGAGAAGCGTCGTCCTAGTTAGTAGCGCAGTAGCCACCACAAAAGCAAGCACACCTAGTAGTTTGGCTCTCGGGTCCAGCCTGCCGAACCATATCTGGCTAGCGTGCTCGTCCAGACGCTGGATGCTCCGACCCACGCTAATGTGTGCAACTATCATGATATCAGGATCATCCACTCATCTTTCTTGAATCTATGAGCTTGAGAATGCCCAGCGTGGCCAGCGCAACCGCAAGGAAACCCATGATGCCAGCAAAGAGCGCTGCGAAGTAGCTCTCTCCATAGCTGAATGGAGATTTCGCAATCGGTTCACCCTCGCTGACGCCGGTCCCTGCCACGGTCTGCTCCAGCCCGTCCTTGCCGTCGCTCGCATACAAGAAGTAGAACGGGAGTGCCAACGCAAAGACGACGAGGACAGCGATGGTCGCATGGATGGTCTTCGACGACAGAATGCGCGCGGTGCCAGATCGCGAAGTGTTCGTGCCAGCCCTGTGTAGAAAAGTCTCTGGAGAAACCTGATGAACGTAGGCAATAACCCCGACCGTGATTATGGCCTCCCCAATCCCGATTATCGCGTGGTATCCGAGCATCGCGGGCACCGATACGGTGGCTGCAATGCCGTACGCACCTGAGGAGATGGCATAGCTGACCGCCAGTTCCGCAGCGCAGGCCGCGGCAGCAACGAACACGCTTGCCCAAGACGCCACAGCTACCGCCATTCCTTCGCCGAGTCTCTTGGAGCGTACGGCAATGGGTTTGACCAGATTGAACACTCCCCAGCCAGTGAGAGGGGCGATGACCGCCATGTTCAGTCCGTTCAACCCGAATGCGGTGATTCCGCCATCCCCGAACATGAGGGCCTGAATGAGCAACACGACGGTCATTCCAACAATGGCCATGGCAGGTCCCACCATGATTGCGAAAAGCGCTCCGCCGATCAGATGCCCTGTGGTTCCTCCTCCGACGGGGAAGTTGACCATCTGGGCAACGAATATGCCGGCCGAGAGCAGCGCTGTTCTCGGGAGCTCCTTGTCGCGGAGAGCTCTACGGGAGACGACGAGCGCCGCCCCGACCACGAATAGAAACTCGACCAGGCCGATCGCAGCGACGATGGGATCCATTAGCCCATCTGGAATATGCATCTCGGTTCGCCCCTGTAATACCTTTGTGAACTTTCGTAATACCATAATTCACGTTGGATACTTAGACTCTCTCATGGCTGCCCAGAATCATTATCTCGAAGCACCGCATTGAGCCATCGATGACCGAGAAGACGAGAATCTCTCTCAGCATTTCAGGAGGACTTCTCGAGGATTTCGATCATCTGGCGAAGACTCTAGGTCACCCCACGAGGTCCAAGGCGGTCAGCGAGGCCATGCGGGAGTTCTTGGCTAACAGGAAGTGGGACCTCGCGAAGAAGGGTGTGGTCCCCGGCGTGATCATCGTGACCTACGACCATCACTCGCGCGGCATAAACAGGGCCCTGACAGAACTTCAGCACGATTACCCCGACATAGTGTCGGCGACCATGCACATCCATCTCTCGAAGCACACCTGTCTTGAGGTCATCGCCTTCAAAGGCGAGGCTGATAGGGTGAGGTCACTGTCA
>Ga0315284_10006078_pt1 | contig 17185 bp, 17 predicted proteins | sample YL17G09_16_MG_FD_203696 | JGI IMG/M metagenome (GOLD analysis project Ga0315284, IMG submission 203696) | Sediment microbial communities from Yellowstone Lake, YNP, Wyoming, USA - YL17G09_16 | ecosystem: Environmental > Aquatic > Freshwater > Lake > Sediment | place: USA: Wyoming | collected...
CGATGCCGGCAGCGCCGACGCCGTCCGCAGCTTATCCATGATCCGTTTCAACCGCTCAAGCTCCGCCGGAGTCTTGAATTCCTTCGTGATCTTCGCGGCCGTACGCCCTTCCATCGCCTGCACGTACCGCACCACCGTATCGTCGTCCAACGCCATGAACATAGCCTTCGCCTGCTTGCTCGGCATGCTCTCGTATAAGGTCAGGCTGTCCTGAAAACCCTTGTCCGTCGCTAGCTTCTGAGACTCCTGCTCCTTCGCCTCCTGTTTCTTCTTCTGCTCCTCCAACGCAAGGCGGTCCCGCTCCAGCTTCTCCTGCGCCAGCCCCACCTGCCGCTGCAGGTCCAGCAGCCCACGATGCGATCGGTCAAGCTGCGCCATCTGCGCGTCAAAAGTACGCCGGATGTACTGCAACTGCTCCGCCGGCGGCCTGCCGGCGTACTTCGCCAGCAGCTCCTCCAGCTCCAGCAGCGGCCGCGCCGTCGCCCCGCTCCCCCCCGGCTGCGTCGTCGGCTGCGTCGCAGGCGCGGGAAACAACACCGCCTTCATCGCCTCAATCTTCTTCCGGTCCACGCCCGCGCTCTGCACCAGCCACCCGCACAGGCCCGCCACCACCAGAAAATTCACCGCCAGCGTCAACACCAGAACCTTCAGCAGCTTCCTCATCGACCAGCCCCGCCTTCCTCCACCGCCATGCCTTCATCCCGTGCTTGCCGATAACTCAACTGCATCCCGATCTCGTCCAGATCCTGCATCTCCCGCCTTTTCACGTCCTCCAGCCACCGCTCGTAGTGTCGCTCCCGTAGCTTCTCCATCACCTTCCGCTCCTTCGCCGCCTCCGCCAACGCCTTGCGACGGTCGTCCATTTGCCGCTGCGACAACGCCATCCGCTGCGCCAGCACCATCGCCCGCTGCTGCATCGCCGTCGCAAAACGCCGATGCGCCGCCAGGTAGCTCATGTCCAGCCTCCCGATCAGACCCCGCTCACGCAGCTCGACCATCGCTTCACGCATGTTCCCGTCCAGATGCTGCAGCTCGCTCCGCAACTGCTGCATCTGCGCCGCCGCGCCCGCCAGCTCCCGCTGCCGCTCCCGCTCGATGGTCTTGCGGTGCCGCAGCACTCCCTCGAGTTGAAACCCAAACGCCGCCATCTCTGCCTTCACACGCTCCGCAAAAACTCCCCCCTCCTATCCAGACCCGCGGATGCTTCCCTAAGCCGCTCCACCTTCCCTCACACGCTCCGCGACCCCGTTCCACGCACGCCTCGAGCCGCCTGAACCTTGATCGTCTTCTCGAGCTGCTCGATCCATCCCGTTAGCTCCATCAGGCTCCTCTTCGATTGCTCCAGCGTGCTCGGGTCCTTCGGCTCCTGCTGGAGAAACTGCAGAATCTTCGGCCGCGCCTGCACCGCCAGGTCAAACTCGCTGTTCGTCCCCGCCACGTACGCCCCGATGTTCACAAGGTCCTCAATGTCCTGGTACACCGCCAACAACCCCAGAACCCGCTTCGCCGCCCGCACCTGATCCGCGCCCACAACGTCCCCACGCACTCGGCTGATGCTCTGCAATACGTCGATCGCCGGAAAATGCCCCCGATTCGCCAGGCTCCGGCTCAGCCACACATGCCCGTCCACGATCCCCTTCACCGCGTCCGCGATCGGCTCGTTGAAGTCGTCCGCCTCCACCAACACCGCGTAAAAACCCGTGATCGACCCCACCTTCGTCCGCCCCGCACGCTCCAGAATCTCCGGCAACAGCCCGAATACGCTCGGAGGATACCCCTTCGTCGCCGGCGGCTCACGCGCCGCCAGACCGATCTGCCGCTGCGCCTGACACATCCGCGTCAGAGAGTCCACAAGAAACAGAACATTCTTCCCCTGGTCCCGGAAATACTCGCAGATCGTCGCCGCCGCACGAACCGCTCGCACCCGCAACAGCGGCGGATCGTCGCTCGTGCTCACCACCACCACGCACCGCCTCAAACCCTCCTCCCCCAATGCGTTGACCAGAAACTCCTGCACCTCCCGACCACGCTCCCCCACCAACGCGATCACCGACACCTCGGCGCTGCTGTGACGGGCTATCATCGCGATCAGCGTGCTCTTCCCCACGCCCGGCCCCGAGAAAACCCCCATCCGCTGCCCCAGCCCGCACGTGTGCAACGCGTCAACCGACCGGATGCTCGTCGCCATCGGCTCAGTAATGTTGATCCGCTCCAGCGGCCTGGCGCCACGACCGTCCGTACGCTTCGGCTCGCATATCACCAGCTCCCCCTTCCCGTCAATCGGCCTCCCGTACCCGTTCAACACCCGCCCCATTAACTCCTGCGAACACCAGATCCGCGGACTGGCCGTCACGTTCTCAATCCGGTCCCCACGCGCCACACCGCGCGGCGGCGACAACGCCATCAGCAAAGTGTGCTTTGCGTGAAACCCGATCACCTCCGCCAGCGTCCTCTGACCCCCGTAGCTCTCGATCCGGCACAACGCCCCCAATGGCAACGCCAGGTCCGCCGCCTCGATCGTCAACCCGCCTACGCCTTCCACCTGCCCCGATACCCCCATCGGCATCGCGATCCCAACCGCCTCGAGCTGCCCTTCCAATACGCTCATACGCCCTCCTCAACCCCCGGAAACAGATCCGAAACGATCCGCCCCAACTGCTCCTCCAGATCCCCGTCAACCTCCCCCTTGCCCGTCAGAACCCGGCATCCCCCAGGCAGTATCCCCTCGTCCTCAACCAGCTCCACGTGCTCCAGCTTCGACCACTGACGCTTCAACTGCGGCAACACCTCCTCCAACGCGCCCTTCTGCGACGGATGAACCGCGATCCGAACGTCCGACGCGTGCGACACCAGCTTCATGGCCTCCACGACATTCGCCACCACCACTTCGCCGTCCAGCACACCCAGCCGCTTCGTCACCCGCTCCGCTATCGCGATCGCCAGGCGTATCACGTCCCGCGTCGCCGCCGCCTGCAATTCCAGCCGCGACCGGTTGACCTCCTCCATCGCCCGCGCCAACGCATCGACCAGACTCCCCAGCCGCGACCGCTGCTCGCCCAACCCCTCCTCCCGCCCCGAACGCTGCCCCTCTTCTCGACCCTGCGCCAGCCCACGCTCACGGCCCTCCGCGAATCCCGCGATCCGCGCCTGCGCCTTCAGGCCCTCCGCCTCCACCTGCACCGCCGCCAACACCCTCTCCGCCTTCTGCCGCGTGCGCAGCAGAATCGCCTTCGCCTGTTTCTCGATGTCCCGCATCGAAAACGGCGACATCCTCGCCGGTGCATCCGCTGACTTGATCAGACCCATAGCAATATTTGCCACTTGTTAGTTGCCACTTGTCGACCTTCACCGCCAATCGATCGCAACCGTTGATACGTCAGCCCGCATACTTCCTGCTCCACAAAGCACCCTCTCAACTCGCCATCCGCTGTTCCTCCACTGGCAACTGATAACTGGCAACTGCCAACTCCTCACACCACCATTTCCTTCTCTCCGCCGCGCCCTGCGATGATGATGTCCCCCGCATCCTCCAGCCGCCGCACCACGTCCACGATCTTCTGCTGCGCCGCCTCCACGTCGCTGATCCGCACAGGGCCCATGTACTGCATGTCCTCCTGGATCAGTTGCGCCGCCCGTTCCGACATGTTCTTGAAGACCTTCTGCTTCATCTCGTCGCTCGCCGTCTTCAACGCCAGCGACAGCTCCTCGTTGTCCACTTCCTTCAGCACCGACTGGATCCCCTTGTCGTTCACCAGCAGAATGTCCTCGAACACGAACATCAGCCGCCGGATCCGTTCCACAAGGTCCGGGTCCTCCGCCTCCAGACCCTCCATGATCCCCTTCTCCGTCGAACGGTCCGCAAGGTTCAGGATCTCCGCCACCGTGTCCACCCCACCGGCCTTCTCGAACGTCTGGCTCACAATGTCGGATAGCCGATGCTCCAGCCCAAGCTCAACCTCCTTGATCACCTCGGGGTTCGTCTGTTCCATGTTCGCCACGCGCTTCACCACCTCCACCTGCTTCTGGCTCGGCAGACCCACCAGAATCTCGCTCGCCTTCTGCGGCGGCAGGTGCGCCAGGATCAACGCGATCGTCTGCGGATGCTCATCCTGAATGAACGTCAACAGGTTCTCGCTCTCCGCCTTCTGCAAAAACGAAAACGGCGTCGTCTGCACCTGCTGCGTCACCTGGTGAATCACACGCTTCGCGTCCGCCTCGCTCAGCGACTTCCGCAGCAACGTCTTCGCATATTCCAACCCGCCCTCGCTGATGTACGAGTTCGCCAACGCTAACTGGTAAAACTCCTGAAAAACCTCCCGCCTCGCCGTGTGCGCAATCTCCCCCAGCGACGCGATCTCCCGGCTCACCTCCTCCACCGCTTCCGCCGGAAGACGCTTCAAGACCTCCGCCGCCTTGTCTTGATCCAGAGAAATCAACAAGATCGCGGCCTTGCGAACGCCATGCAGATCACTGGCCATCTTCCGCCTCTCTCATCTCCTCACTCTCACGACCGGTTCAGCCAACGCTTCACCATCATGGCCGCCGCTTCCGGGTTCTCGCCTACCAGGTTCGACACCTGCGACACCATCTGCCGCGCCTTCACCGACTCCTCGTCCAGCTCCATCCCGTCCAGGATCGAACTCGTCTCGCTCGCCTCACCCACCGATTCCTCGCCCTTGGTCAGCACCGCCGACTTCGTCGGCAACGCCTCCGCCACCGTCGCCTGCGGCGCGCCTCGCTTCACCATCGTCGTCACCATCAACAGGCTCACCAACGCCAGGACGCCCAACGCGATCTCCTTCATGTGGCTCGTCGCCAGCGTCACCATCGACGTCGACGCCGCCTGCGGCATCCCCGCCATACCCACGCCCATCGGCACCAGGTCCGTGTATGAATCCACGTGTACCAGCTCGTCGCTCCCCAAACCCAGACACGTCTTCACCCCAGTCTTCAGGCCCGCCAGCTCCAAAACCACAAAAGGCTTCAGTGTCCCCTCATCGGGGTCCCGATCGCTCAATCCCATCCGCTTCTTGTACACCTGCACAAAGTAGCTCCGCGGCACCAGCATCGATACACCCACCACCTCCACGTCCCCCGCCGGCTTCCAGCTCTTCACATCCACCTGGCCATAATCCACCTTCGACTCCACCCGGCTCTTCTCCCGCGTCTCCGAGCTGCTCTCGCCCGCGCTCGCTTCCTCCGCCGACAGCAGTGCGTTCGGTACGATCCCCGGCTCCCCCGACCCCCGTGGCGTTGCGCTGTTCTCCTCCGTAACCGTGTCCTCCACCACCGGCTTCTGTACCGTGTTCTTCGGGTCCACCGTGTGCGACACCGTCTCCTTCCGCTCAAGGTTCGGCTTCACGCTCACGTCGATCTGCACTCCGTCAATGAACGAAAAGTGCCGGTGCAGCCGCTCCCGCAGATACTGCTCGTTCCGCTGCATCAACGCCAGCCGCTCGTCCCCCGCCGCGCCCACCGAGTCCGACTCCTCCGTCCCACGCACAGGGTACGAAACGTCGTTCACGATCACCTTCACACGGTTCCGCTTCAGGTTCGCCACCGCCCCGGACACCAGGTCCGCCGCCGCGTTCACCATCTGCGCGCTGGGCGACTCCCCCGAGGAGGTGTTCATGTACACCGTCGCCGATGACTCCGACGCCGCGAATCCACGCTGCTGCGCAAGGTCGATGAACACCGCCGCGTCTCGAACACGCGGGAAATTCCGCAGAATCTGCGACAACGCGCTCTGCTTCGCCTGGTTCAAGAGCGCATCCTGCTTCCGGCTGCTGTCGAACAGGCTGCTCTTCGCGATCATCTCGTCAAATGCGCTTCGCGTGTCCCGCGGTAACGCCCGCGCATACCCCAGGCTCGCCAACGCCTCGTATTTCCGCTCCGCGGCCACATGGATACGGTCCCCCACCACCCGATACTTGATCCCGTTCGACGCCAGATGCTTCTGGATCCCCACGATGTCTTCGTTGCTCATCGCCTGATCCAGCAGAACCTCCATCTCCGCCTGACCCGCGAAGTTGCTCCACCCATACAGCGTCATCAACATGATCACCAGCAACGCACCCACCAGCATCTTCTGCGTCGCCGAAAGACCGCTCACCTGCTGCTGTATCCGAGCAATCTGGTTTCTTAGAAAGTCCATGGCTCCGCCTTCCCTGGCTCATTGAGCGGCTCCGCCGCCCTGACTCTCACGCTACCCCACCCGTAGCGCCCGGACCAAATTTCCGCCTTCGTTACATCATCCTCACGCTCACCTCATATCTGCATCGCCTTGATCTCCTCATACGCATCCATCAGCTTCGACCGGATCGCCAGCAGCGTCTTGAACGCCAGGTCCGCCTTCTCCACCGCATTCATCACAACGCTCAGTTCGTCCGACCGGCCCGTCGCTAGATCCTCCACCGCCTTGTTCGCGTCCTGCTGCATCCGCGACACCTCCTCGATGCTCTTCTTCAGCGCGTCCGCGAACCCCGATCCGCCCGCCTCTCCCGCGCCCGACGTCATCCCCGACGTCATCCCCGCCCCAACGCCCTTCCCCACCCCAGCCAGATTGTTCGTCGTGTCGATCATCTTCACCAACCCTGCCCATCACTGACCACTGACCACTCGCAACGGTCTACGCCAACAGCCTCAGCGACCCGTTGATCATCGATTTCGTCACTTCCATCACCGTCACATTCGCCTCGTACGCCCGCGACGCCTCCAGCGCGTTCACATACTCGATCGCCATCTCCACGTTCGGATAGCTCACATACCCCTCCTTGTCCGCGTCCGGGTGACTCGAATCGAACACCTTCCTGAACGGCGACCGGTCCGTCGCAATCTTCGCCACGTGTACCCCGGGCCGACCAACATCCCCCGCTTGCCCCGGCCCAAACACCGCGAACCGCCGCCGATACGGCTCCGCCTCACCTCTCGCGTTCCGCGTCGTGTTCATGTTCGCCACATTCCCCGCGATCGTATCCAGCCGCGTACGCTGCGCCACAAGCGCGCTTGCACTAATGTCCAATGAGTCAAACATATCGATCCTTCATCTCATCCGCCGCTTCACTGACGACTGACAACTGGCAACTACACAACTCGCTCCTTCAACGCCATCTCCATCCCCGTGTACTGCTTCCTCAGCAACTCGATCGCCACATTGTGCAGCATCGCGTTCTTCGCTAGGTCCGTCGCTAACTGCTCCATCGATCGGTTGTTCCGATCATGAAACAGAATGCCCCGCACCGGATGCTCCACCTCCGCCCGGATGTCGCCAAACCGCACCCCTCGGCCACCACTCGCCCGACGGTCCACTCGCTCACGCAGCATCGCCTCAAACCGCGCCACCGACAGGTCCCGCTGCCGATACCCCGGCGTGTCCACGTTCGCAATGTTCTCCGCGATCAGCTTGTGCCGCGCCGCCGAGAACTGCACCACCTGCTCCAGCAGGGGCGCATTCCCTTCGCTCAATAGCCGCTCGATGAACATCGCTGCTCGTTCCTAATCAAATCCCATGCCGGACATCTCCATACCCGCCGGTCCGATATTCACACCCACCCCACGCCCATTCCCTTCCTCGCTCCCCCGCTTCCAGCCCCCCCGCCTCATCGCATCCGCCCGCAACTCCTGCGCCATGACGCAGATTATGCGCTCGAATCAACCACCTCCCTCTCCTCTCGCCATTTCTTCAACTTCATCCCCAGCGTACGCACCCCGATCCCCAACGCCCTCGCTGTCTTGATCCGATGTCCCTTGAATTTCTCCAGCGTGCTCATGATCACCTGCTTCTCGATCACCGCAAGGTTCTGACCCGCCAGCTCCCCCGCCGCCGCCGCGGGAGCCAACGGCCCGTCCCGCAACCATGGCTCGATCGTCGCCGCCCGGATCACCCCGGCCTGCTTCTCCAGCACGCACGCTCGCTCAAGGATGTTCTGCAGCTCCCTCACGTTCCCCGGCCACTCATACCGCTGCATGATCCGCAACGCCTCCGACTCAATGTGCCGGAACGCCGTCTTGTCTCGTTTCGAAATCTGGTGTAGAAAATGCCGGCAGAGCTCCGGAACGTCCTCCGCTCGCCGGCTCAACGCCGGCAACTCGATCGGAACCACGTTCAGCCGGTAAAACAGGTCCTGCCGGAATTTCCCCTCGTTCACCGCCGCCACAAGGTTCCGGTTTGTCGTCGCCACAACCCTCACGTCCACCTGCTGCGTCAGGCTGCTCCCCACACGCTCAAACTGGCTCTCCTGCAACACCCGCAACAGCTTCGCCTGCAAACCCAGCGGTATCTCGCTCACCTCATCCAGCATCAGCGTGCCCCCGTCCGCCAGCTCAAAACGCCCCCGACGCATCCGGTCCGCTCCCGTGAACGCGCCCTTCTCGTGACCGAACAGCTCCGACTCCAACAGGTTCTCCGACAACGCCGCGCAGTTCACCGCCAGCATCGGCCGCTCACGACGCTCCGACTGTGCGTGGATCAGCCGCGCTACCACTTCCTTCCCCGTCCCGCTCGCTCCCGTCACCAGCACCGTCGCGCTGCTCCTGGCCACCACCTCGATCTTCTGCCGAACCTCCTGCATCACCCCGCTGTTGCCCACCAGTTGCCTCGGCCCGTTCATCTCCGTCATCGTACGCAACGCCTGGTTCTCCCGGATCAGCCGGCTGTGCTCCAGCGTCCGATCCACCAACAGCTTGATCTCCTCCCCATCGAAGGGCTTCTGGATGTAGTCGTACGCCCCCATCTTCATCGCTTCCACCGCCGTGTTCACCGTCGCAAACGCCGTCATCACCACCACCGGCATCTCCACCCGCAGCCGCCTCGCCTCGCCCAGCAGCTCAATCCCCGTCATCTTCGGCATCTTCAGATCCGTGATCATCAGATCAAAACGCGAGCTTCCCAGCCGAGTCACCGCCACCGGCCCGTCGTTCGCCGCCACCACCTCGTGCCCCTCCCGCGCCAACGTCGCCGCCAGAGAATCCCGCATCATCTCCTGGTCATCCACGATCAATATCCGCGCCATACATCTCTCCATAGTTGCCAGTTGTCAGTTGCCAGTTGCCAGCGACGGCCTGCTTCCAGCAACCGAACGCCGCAGACCCGTCAGCAACCGTCCGACCTCCTGACACAGCGATCGTGCAGGATCACATTCCGCCGATTCCACATAGCCCAACCGATGCCCTATCAAGATCTGGGTTTCGATCTCCTGCCGCGAACCGTTCGCGATCCTCAGGTGATGGGCAAACTCGCCTCCCACGCCCCGCCCTTGCCCTTCCGCAATGTTCGACGGCACCGATACCGCCGCCCGGCGAACCTGATTCGTCAACCCGTACATCTCGTCTTTCGGAAAAGACTGCGTCAGTCGATCCACCGCCTCCACCAGGTCCATGCCCTTTTGCCAGGCCACCAGCTCTCGATAATGAAGCACCGCCATTTGATCTTCTCCTCACGAACAACTAACAACTGACAACTGGCAACTGGCAACTCACACTCTGATCTCAAACCTCGCACCACCTCCGCTACGGTTGCTCGCCGTGATCGCCCCGTCGTGCGATTCCACGATCCGGTGTACGATCGCTAGCCCCAAGCCCGTTCCCGTCTCCTTCGTCGTGAAAAATGGGTTGAAAATCCGATCCATCACCGCCGCGGGTATCCCCGGCCCGTCGTCCTCCACCACCAGCCGAAACTCCCTCGCCCCCGACCCTTCTTCCGCCGGCCCATACTCAATCTCCAATGTCCCCCCCTCCTCCATCGCCTCCACCGCGTTCAACACCAGGTTCAACACCGCCTGCCCCATCAGCAGCGGATCGATCCTCGCCGCCATCGCCTTCGGCCCGCTCACCACAACGTCAACCCGCTTCGCCTCAATCGCCTGCGACGCCAGCCCCAACGCCTCCTCCACCACCACCGCTAGGTCCGCCTCCACCACCGCCGCTCGCATCTCACGCGTAAACTGCATCACCTGGCTCACCAGCGACTCCAGCCGCCTTACACCTCCCACGATTCTCTCCACCAGCTTCAACGACTCCGGCCGACCTGCCACGTCCTTCGCCAACAACGACGCATAGAGCTGAATGCCCCCCAGCGGGTTCCGTATCTCATGCGCCATCCCCGCCGCCATTTCCCCCAACGCCGCCAGACGGTTCCTCCGCTCCAACAGACGGTTCTTCTCACCCAGCTCCTCCCGCAAACTGCCCACCGTCTCCTCCAGACGCTCATGCGACTGCTGCAGCTTCTCCGTCACCTCGCTGTACGCGAGAATGATCCGCCCAAGCTCCTCGATCCGCTGGTGCGCATCCACCGAACCTGTCGCCGCCGTTACGCTCATACGCCATCCCTGACTGCTGACCGCCGGCCCCTGCCTGTTACCTCGCCACATCCATCCTCGGCGTCCTGACCCCATACGCCGCCGCCGCGTAACTCCGATTCACCTGCCTCGCCTCCGCCGCCTGCTTGATCTGCCTCCCCAGGCTCAGCTTCTGCTGCTGAAGCACCAACGCATCGTTCCGATCCGCCATCGTGATCTGCTCCAACAACGCACGCGTCTCGACCAGCATCGCCTCCGCCCGCGACCGGTTCAGACCGTCCAGACCCGCCACATACTTCTTCCACTGCTTCTTCACGCCCGACAACCCCTGCTCCAGGGTGCCGATCCGATCCAGGACCGCCTGACGCTTCTCCAGCACCTCCAGCAGCGCCTCCGTCCGCCTCTGCTGCACATGCTCGTGCTGCAGGGCCGCCAGCTTCGACAGCCGCCGGTAGCACTCCACCTCCTCCTCCAACGCTAGCATGATCAGGTCTGCCGCCATCGCTCCTCTTCTCTCATCCACTACTGACAACTGGCAACTACTTCCACATCCCCGACTCACCCGCCCATCTCAGCCACTGCTCCCAGTACGGCCTGCTCATCCCCGCGCCCCGGTCCGCAAACGCCTCCTCCGGCATCCGCCTCAGCATCCATTTCGCCCGCTCGTTCGCCGCCTTCGCCTCTTCCTTTCTCCCCAACGCCACGTTCGCATTGATGATCTGCACATACGCGCCCAACGCCAGCGCATCGTCCTGGTACCGGAACGCCGCATCCCCATACAACTTGATCGCCTCCTCGAACTGGCCCAGGTCATACACGCAATCCGCCTGGTAGAAATGGCTCAGCTTCAGATACAGCCGGTCCATCTCCCCCTTCGACTCATTGCCCCGGTAATGCTCAATCACACGCCCGTATAACTCCCGCGCCCGCTTCAGCCGATCCTCGCGCTCTCGCTTGGCCTCCGCCAGGTCAAGCGCCGGCTTCGTCGCCGCCCCCTTCGCCGCCGCCGCTCGATCATCCAGCACCGCCACGCTCTTCCGATAGCTGTCCCCCATCAGAAACAGCATCTGCCCCTTCCGCACATCCTCAGGATACCGCTGCCTCATCTCCTCCAGCCTCCCGATCGCCGGCTCGAACCGCCCCGTCCGGCAGTACAGGTTCGCCAGCTCCCACAGCGACTCCCGAAACTCCTCCGCCTCGGGCGTGATCTGCGCATTGCTCTCCACCACCCCGCGCAGCACCTCCTCCGCCCTCCCGTACGACTCCGGCCCCTTCGCGATGTACGCCCGCGCCAGCGGCACCAGCGACTTCGACGCCGCCAGGCTCTTCCCATAACGGAATTCGTTCCGCCGGAACGCCTCGATCGCCGCGTCATACGCCCCCGCCGCCTGATACGCCTGCCCCAGCTTCAACAACGCCTGCGGCGTCCGCGCATCCTCCGGACGCTCCTTTGCAAACCGCTCCAACGCCACGATCGTCTGGGGCACATTCCCGGCCCGCTCGTATAGATCAATCGCCTTCCACAACGCCGCCCCGTGCCCCTTGTCATCCAGAACCGTCATCTCCTGCGCCGCCGCCACATAGGCGTCCCCCGCCTTCGTCCGGCTATCCCTCCCCTCCCCCTCGCGATGCGACCTCTCCTCCACGCCCAATCCCTCCGCCTGCTTCCTCAACTGCTCCGCTCGTCGCTCATAGACCCCGCCCAGCCGCTCGAAAAAATCCGCCCCAACCTTTCCCGACACCTCCCGCTCCAGCGTCAACACCTCCAGCGCCCCCACTTGGTTCCCATGCCCCGTCAACAGCCACGCACCCTCCCGCAAACCTGCCGCCACCTCCCCACGCAGCCCCGCCGGCAACGACGCCTTCGCCTGCACCAGCCTCGTCACCTCCGCAAGATCGCTCAAACCCGCGTCATCGTCTTCCAACGCAATCCGGCATATCCCACGCCTCAGCTTCGCCCGCGGCGCCGCCGGCGAGTCCAGATGGCTCTGCAACACCGACGCGTAAAACGAATTCGCCCCGGCAAAATCCCGCTGATCCTCCCTGATCCGCCCCAACGCATAGGCCGCCTCCGCATCCAGCGGATGCTGAACACGCAATAGATCCCGCGACACCCGCAGCAGCCGCTCCGCCTCATGAACCTCGCCAAGCTTCCACCGGCAATACCCCATCCAATACGTCATCGCGCCACGCTCCCCCGGCTCCCCGCTCTCCAGCTTCAACGCCTCCCCCAGAAGCTTCTCCGCCTCCTGGTATTCCCCACGATCCACCAGCATCCCCGCCTTCTGCCCCATCGCCCACATCCGCTCCCACGCGATCAGATCCTTCCGCGACAGATGCCGCTCGATCAGGCCCGCCGCCTCCTCCTGTCTCCCCTCACGCAACTGCAGCTCGATCACCCTCCGCTCCCATTTCAGACCACGCGATGGATCCAGCGCCGCCGCCTTCTCATAATGTGCAATCGCCTGCCCCCTCCGACCCAACGCCTCGTAGCTCTCCGCCAGCCGACGGTGCATCTGCGCATCCGCCTCGATCCCAAGTCCCATCCCCTTCTTCGTCTGTTCGATGATCCGCTGATGATTCGCCGGTAGGTCCAGACGCCTCTGCCGCTGCGCCATCTCCAGCGCCTCCCCAAGCAGCACCCGCACCGCCCCCTCCAACGGCCCCTTTACTTTCGATAATTCTAGAATCTTGTTAAGCGACTCGACCGCCGCCTCCCCTCGCTCCTGCTTCAGGCACGCCCGCACCGCCTCGATACGCTGCCCCACCGTCGGCGCGGAACCCCCGCCGATCAGCAAGTACCCCGCTATCCCAAAAGCACAAACAGAGACCGCAAGCAGCGGAAACTGCCAGAACTGCCCTAGCCCACGTGTCGCTCGTCCGGACCCCATAGGCATCCCTGCCTGCTCTTTTTCCGGCCGCTCATCCTGATTGGCCGCCCGTCCGGGCCATCCGTGCCCGCACGAGTTCGCTTGATACAGGCCCTTCGGACGACCGCCGCCCAACAGCCTGCCCAAGCATCACGCACTACCGCATACCAGTCTAACCCCCCGCCAGCCAAACGCAAGGTGCAACCCACACGAACTTACGACCCCCCACATGCTACAATCAACGCCTCATGCCCCGCCCGCGTACCATTCTCATGGACACTCCTCAAGGACTCTGATGCCATCTCATCACGGCAAGCAGCCAACGCTCCTCCTCTGCATCCTCGTCCTGGCCTCACCCTCCCTCGCCTGGGAAGTCGGGTACCCCTTCCGCCGCGCCGTCGATGTCGAATTCCCCGCCGAACGCTCCCCAGGCGACGAACTCGCCCTCGTCGACATCTATACCGCGGGCCATCACCAGCCCGCACGCGAAATCGTCCGCGCCACCACCGACGACGGCAAACTCACACCCTCCCGCCTCCTCATGACTGGCCCCGGCGACAAAATCCGCCTCGCCTTCGCCCCCAAACCCCCCGTCAAACGCTACTACGTCTACTTCGGCAACCCCAAACCCCCCGCTCCCCGACCCACCGACGAACTCCTCTGCCGCTCTGGCCTCCTCCTCGAAATGCGCCGCCTCGACACCCCAGGCCAGTCCGGAAACCTCAGCCGCATCGACCAGGTCTTCAATAACAACCCCTCCGTCGTCGGACGAACCATCATCGACCGCCTCTACCTCGGCCTCAATCCCTTCGGCCAACAGGTCGAAATCATCTCCCGATACGCCGGAACCCTCCACGCTCCCGTCGATGGAACCTACACCTTCGCAGCCTCCGTCTCCGACAGAGGCGCCCTCTTCCTCGATGGCAAATCCATCCTCCTCGTCCCCAATAACCCCGGCGACACCCGCCACAACATCAGGATCGACCTCAAACGCGGCAAGCACGACATCGCCTTCTACCACGTCAATATCGCCGGCGAACAACGCCTCTCCGTCGCCTGGAAACGACCCGACTCCAACTCCTTCGAAGTCATCCCCGCCGAAGCCTTCGGCCTCCTCGCCAAAACCACCCCAGGCCCCCTCGAACAAAAAGACAAAAACCTCACCTCCGATTTCAAAATCGAATACACCGGCGAATGCTACTACGCCGACCACTACTCCCACCGCTACCGCTTCACCGCCCTCCTCCCCAAAGCCTCCTCCTCCCCCAGATTCGACTGGGACTTCGGCAACGGCCAGACCGCCTCAGGCCCCGTCGCCGAACAGGTCTACCTCACCGACGCCGAATACCCCGTCAAACTCACCACCAGAAACGGCCTCCAGACCGACGCCCAGACCAACCGCCTCGCCGTCAGCCGCGACTACGAACACCTCGACAAGCCCGCCGACGACCTCTGGTCCCGGCAAGCCGCCATCGTCGCCAAATACGACCTCGCCAAGCTCCCCACCGACTCCCTCACCTACGCCGTCCTCCTCCACGTCCGCACCAGGGGAGCCGAACCCCTCGCCACCGCCGCCACATTCCTCGCCGCCAACGCTCCCGGCAAAGACACCCGCCTCGCCCTCCGCACTCTCCAGGATGCCTCCAACGAACTCCTCCGACAATCCAGGCTCGACCTCGCCGCACGCGTCTGGGACCCCGTCACCCCCGACTCCCCCCTCCAGCCCCAGGCCGCCTCTTCCTACGCCAACATCCTCCTCTGGCGCACCGCCGACTTCGCCAAGGCCGCCAATATCCTCGAAACTCAAACCGCCAAACACCCCAACGACCACACCCTCCTCCGCAACTACGCCCACGCTCTCCTCCTCAACCAGAACCCCGACGAGGCCAAACGCATCCTCCTCCGGCTCCCCGCCGAAGGCCCCCCGGACCGCCAAGCCGCCGTCACAGGCGCCCTCGCTCGAACCATCGAGTTCTATATCGCCGAAAAAGATGCCGAGACCGGCGAGAATTCCTGGCTCAAATGGCAGGAGCAATACCCCGCCGATTTCCTCGAAGGCTACTCCCTCCTCCTCCAGACACGCCTCATGGAGCTTAACGGCTCCCCCGCCGCCGCCGCCAAGGTCGCCGCCGCCTTCGCCGCCGCCATGCCCCGCTCATCCTACGCCCCCACCCTTCTCGATCGCGCCAGCAAACTTATCGAAAAACTTGACCCGAAAAAAAGCAAAAACCTCCGCGACCTCCTCAAGCAGAAATACCCCGAAGACCCCCTCAGCCAATGACCCCCACCCCACGACACGCCTCCCCTCCTCCTCCCCGTCCGTCCATCCCTCGCCCTTGCCTTGACACCCCGCTTTCCCACCGCCCATAATCCGCCCGATGCCCGCTGCCACCGTGAAGCTCTTTGAAACCGGCGACTACGACGCGCACATCCGCCAGGCCGCCGATCTCCTCGCCCGCGGCCAACTCGTCATCATCCCCACCGAAACCGTCTACGGCGCCGCCGCCGCTCTCACTCACCCCGCCTCGCTCGCCCGCCTCCGTTCCCTGCCCCCGCCCCTCACCTCCCAGCCCCTCGTCATCCACCTCGCCCACCGCGATCATGCCGCACGCTACCTCGGCCCCCTCTCCGACCTCGCTCGCCGCATGATCCGAAAACTCTGGCCCGGCCCCGTCGCCCTCATCTTCGATGTGCCCCCCGACCGCCAGCGACTCCTCGCCGCGGAACTCAAACTCCCCCTCGAAGAAATCTACAACGGCCCCACCATCACCCTCCGCTGCCCCGACCACGTCGTCGCTGCCGATGCCCTCGCCCTCGTCCCCTGCCCCGTCGTCATCCGCAGGGCCGCCGACTCCGCCCACACCCCCGCCCTCAACGCCGACCTCGCCGCCTCCGTCTGGGGCCAGCTCGTCGACCTCATCCTCGACGCCGGACCCACCAAGTACGCCAAACCCTCCACCGTCATCAGAATCGCTGACCATCACTACAACGTCGTCCGCGACGGCGTCTACGACCGCCGCATCATCGAACGACTCCTCCGAACCACCCTCCTCTTCGTCTGCTCCGGCAACACCTGCCGCTCCCCCATGGCCGAGGGCCTCGCCCGCAAAATCCTCGCCGACAAACTCCACCTCCCCCAAGCCGACCTCGAACACAAAGGCTACTCCGTCCTCTCCGCCGGCAGCTTCGCTCTCCCAGACGCTAAAGCTACCCCAGCCGCCGTACAAGCCCTCCAATCCCTCGGCGTCGATCTCTCCCGCCACCGCTCTCGACCCCTCACCGTCGAACTCATCCACCAGGCCGATGTCATCTTCACCATGACCCGCTCCCACACCCAGGCCGTCGTCGCCCTCGTCCCCTCCGCCTCCGACAAAACCCTCCCCCTTAATCCCGAAAACGACATCGAGGACCCCATCGGCGGCGACGTCGCCCTCTACCAGGCCCTCGCCCGCCAGCTCCACTCGCTCGTCGAAACTCGCCTCGCCGAACATTCCCTCCCCTGACCCCTTACCCCACCGCCACCTCCGCCTCCCGAGTCGTCCGCGCCATCCACCACAACACCCCCAGCGGCGCCAGCCGACCCAGCAGCATCGCCAGCGTCAGAACCTCCAGCCCCGCCCCAACCATCATCACCACCTCGTGCGACAGCCCCACGTTGCTCAACGCGCTGATCGTCTCGAACACCAGCCGGTCCGCCGCCACCTGCGGCGCCAACGCCAGCAGCAAAATCAGCACCAGCACCGCCATCAGCATGTATAGACCCGCCCACGTCGCCGCCACCGCAAACGCCCGCCCCGCCGGCCTCCCACGCAACGCCCCCACAACACCGCTGTACAACTCCGCCACCGTCGTCGTCTTCACCCCCCCCGCCGTACCTCCCGGACTGCCCCCAACCACCATCGCAAGAATCACAATCCACTGCATCACCCTCGGCATGTCCTGGGCGTACTCCAGCGGAAAACCCAACGTTCGGCTGTTCACCGCCGCCACCGAACTCGAGCCCGCCGCCCGGATCAGCTC
>Ga0315284_10006079_pt1 | contig 17185 bp, 12 predicted proteins | sample YL17G09_16_MG_FD_203696 | JGI IMG/M metagenome (GOLD analysis project Ga0315284, IMG submission 203696) | Sediment microbial communities from Yellowstone Lake, YNP, Wyoming, USA - YL17G09_16 | ecosystem: Environmental > Aquatic > Freshwater > Lake > Sediment | place: USA: Wyoming | collected...
TACAGGAACCGAAACAACTAAGACTGGTTATGCAGCCTCAGCTTGGGGTGGAGATTGTACTGAAAATGGTACGATCACTCTTCAACCAGGCGATAACAAAACTTGCACCATCACCAATGATGACATTGCTCCAACATTAAAATTAGTAAAAACAGTCATCACCGATAATGGAGGCACAGCAGTAGTTTCTGACTTCCCATTATTCATTAATGGTAATCCTGTCACCAGCGGTGTGGCCAATACTCTTTCTGCCAATGTCTTATATACAGGAACCGAAACAACTAAGACTGGTTATGCAGCCTCAGCTTGGGGTGGAGATTGTACTGAAAATGGTACGATCACTCTTCAACCAGGCGATAACAAAACTTGCACCATCACCAATGATGACATTCAACCGAAATTAACTCTTGTTAAAACAGTTATCAATAACAATGGTGGAACGAAGCAAGTTGCAGACTTCCCATTATTCATTAGTGGAACACCTGCAGTATCAGGCACACCCTATAATCAATTAGCGAACACATTGCTTACTGCATCTGAAACACCTCAAACAGGTTATGCAGCTTCTGTCTGGGGAGGAGATTGTGCCGCAAACGGAACAATCACCTTACTGCCCGGAGACAACAAAACCTGCACCATCACCAATGATGACAATGTTCCAAAACTTACGCTTAACAAGATTGTAGTTAATGATAATGGCGGAACCGCCCTTGAATCAGCTTGGGATATTACCGCAACTGGCCCAACAACTATTTCTGGTCCTGGTGCAGCTGGTTCTACCGATGTAGTTTCTGATGCAACATTTGATGCTGGAACTTATATCTTATCTGAATCTACCGGTCCCGCCGGATACACAGCTTCGTCTTGGTCATGTTCTAATCAAGACAATGACGGAACAATTTCTATTGGTCTTGGCGAGGAAATTACCTGCACCATCACCAATGATGACAATGCACCTTCTCTTACTTTGATAAAAGAAGTTATCAACGACAATGGTGGAACAGCTTTAGCAACTGCTTGGACATTAACTGCAACAGGACCGACACCTATATCAGGAACTACTCCTGTTACAAGCGGTCCATCATTCGATCAAGGAACTTATATTTTATCTGAATCTTCAGTCGCAGGTTATGCTGACAGCGACTGGGTTTGTGTAGGAGGTTCTCAAGATGGAGATGAAATTACTTTAGGATTAGGTGAGTCTGCAATCTGCACCATCACCAATGACGACATCCAGCCTCAATTAATTGTCATCAAACATGTAATCAACAATAACGGTGGAGCAGCGGTAGCCGGCGACTTCACAATGAATGTCAGCGCTACTAATCCATCTGATGATTCGTTCCCCGGCGCTGAATCTCCTGAAACAACCATTACCTTAGATGCCGGATCCTACAGTGTTGATGAATCAGCCTTCGCCGGCTACTCTAAGAGTTTATCAGCAGATTGTGTCGGAACTATCACTATCGGCCAAACCAAGACCTGTACTATTACCAATGACGACATTGCACCAACTTTAACGGTTAATAAGATTTTGGTTCCGAGTAATGATACTGGTAAATTTAACTTACAAATTGACGGGACAACCAAAGTAACAGATGTTGGCGATGGCGGCACTACGGGAGCAATTGTTTTAATGGCAGGAAATCATACCGTTGGCGAAATCGCTGGAACTGGTACAAACCTTTCTGGTTATCAAACAGTGATAAGTAGTGATTGTGCGGCTGACGGAAAGATCGTGCTTTCAGTAGGTGATAATAAAACCTGTACAATTACTAATACAACCTATGTTAAAGTCAGCGGAATGAAATTCCAGGATACTAATGCAAATGGAATTAACGATACCGAACCTGGTTTGGAAGATTGGAGAATTGTGGCGATGCAAAAAGTAGATGAATTAAATGTGGATGCTAAGGGTGCAATTTCTACTTCAATCTCACTGGATAATGGCCAAAAGTATATGGTCAGAGCGGCAGGAACTTACGATGCCAACGATTCAATTACCGCTGATGCAAAATATTCAAGCAGATTACCCAATACTTTCTGGACCGATTACGTACAAAATTACGCAAACTATGGTTTAACTTTGCTTGATTTGCAGAAAGATAACGTATCGCCTAACTGGGGCGCATTCAATTCCAATCATATTTATTGGCTGCCGATAACAGGAACCGGAACAATAGTTGATTTCCAAATATATGATATTGCTCCACTAAACAACACTGGATCTTTGAATGTTAAAATTTACAAAGTGATAGGAGAAGATTTAACAGATTCTAGCGGAAATTACACAATAGAATTATCGGGATACACCGGCGACATTATAATCGGTGAAGAAACTCAAACGGGTTGGACGCAAACTGCTCCAGCGAGCGGTTATTATACCGTTCCCGCCGCGGGCGGCGTGATTACTGGTAAAGATTTCGGCAACACTCAACTTGGAAAGATTTCTGGTTATAAATTTGAAGATGTAAATAGAAATGGAGTTTGGGATAACGACGAGCCAGCATTGGCCAATTGGAAGATTAATTTAACCGGCCCCTTAAGCGGTTCTCTTACGACTGACACAAACGGTTATTACGAATTCCCGAATTTGATTTTCGGAAATTATAATTTAACCGAAACCGTAAAATCCGGCTGGACGCAGAGCACACCAAATCCATTAACAATTAACGTTATTTTTGAAACTAATTCCGGAAATAATAACTTTGGCAATTTCAAACTCGGAATAATCTCTGGTTATAAGTTTGAAGATAAGAATGGCAACGGCGTTTGGGATACAGGCGAGCCAGCACTTTCTGCATGGACAATTAATTTTGCAGGACCAGTTCCAGGTTCAACTCAAACCAATGCAAATGGTTATTATGAATTTACTGGTCTAACAGTCGGTACTTATAATCTTACTGAAACCTTAAAGGCTGGTTGGACTCAAACCACTCAAAATCCTTCAGCAGTAAATGTTCAATCTGGTACCGATTCCCAGAACAATAACTTTGGCAACTTCAAACTGGGTAAGATTACTGGCTTTAAGTGGCACGACCGCGATTTTAACGGTTCGGTTGACGATGGTGAAGAAAAACTTACCGGCTGGACTATCTTTATTGATCAGAATGCGAACAAACTTCTTGATAATGGTGAGGTTTATGTTGTCACAAATGGGAATGGAAACTACGAACTTACTGGCCTTATCGCAGGAACCTATTTTGTCTGTGAGGTACAGCAGTCAGGTTGGAGCCAAACGTTTCCAACAAGCCTTGCTTGTCATAGTGTCAACATTACTACGAGCGGACAGGTTGTTTCTAGTAAAAACTTTGGAAACGTGAATGACAGAGAAGGAACAATCGGTCTCTGGAGAAATTGGGACAGACACAACAAGTATACAAGTGGAAATATTAATATTTGGTTGGGAGAAATAAGACTTGCATTGCCATGGTTCCCATGGTTCTTGAGTCGATATCCAACGGTTGGTTCACTCAATACAGCGAGTATGGTACAGTTAATTGATGATGCCACAAAGTATTGCAGTAAGAATTTTAGCCAATTAGAATGTGCTAAAAATAAGTTCCTTGCTCAGTATTTGGTGATCCAACTCAACGTTAAGTCGGGTAGAAAGTTTATTACCACGGCTTACGCCGTACCATCTGCTGCGCAGACTCTACTTGCTTCACCTGGCAGTCCACAAACATTAAGCACGTTGTTTATTAAGACAGATGCTAAATATGGTAGTTTATTCGATAGGGCGAATTTTTTAACGCTTATGTCTTTGTATGACGGTATCAATAACACCGGGTGGTAAAAAAACATTAATAGCAAGATCATCTGGAATCTTCCGTAACGAAAGATTGGCTTGAAATCACACAGGAACCCGCATCTCGCGGGTTCCTGTGCCAAAATGAGGTAGGGCAGGAGTAGGGAATACCTATTGCCAAAAATAATAGATGTTCTATTGTATAATTGAGATAATTAATAATTAAATTAAAAACTATGCTTAAAACAAAGTTTTTAGTCGTATTTTTTTTAGCAATAGCAATTGTTTTTTCTTTAACGGCATGGGTTATCGCCAAAGCTGACCAAAATCAGGGAAGAAACCAAGAGAATAATGCAACGACAAATGAAAAGAATGCAACCAGCAGTGGGCAAATCAACGCCGAAGAGCATAGAAGCACTGTGGCGAATTTCGTTCAGAGCTTATTAAGTGTAGCGAATAGGGAACAGGGCGGGATTGGCGAACAAGTCAGGGTTATCACTCAACAGCAAAATGATTCCGAAGCCACGACAAGTCAGGCAATGGAAAAAGTTCAGACAAGAAGCAAAATAAAAACATTCTTACTTGGATCGGACTATAAAAATCTTGGCGCACTGAGGAGCGAATTAGTCAAAACTAGAAACAGGATAGACCAGCTAAATCGATTATTGCCGAGTGTTCAAAACGCCAGCAATACGGTAGAAATTCAAAATCAAATTCAGACATTGGAGCAAGAACAAACAAAAATAGAGAATTTTATTAAAGCCCAGGAAAACAAAATCAGTTTATTCGGCTGGTTGTTAAAAATGTTCAATAAGTAATAATGGCGATGAGGCTTTGCCTCATCTTAATCTTCGTCCCGCAAAGCGGGACTCGATGTATGAAGAAATATTTTATCGTATCGATTTTATTAGCTACACTGTTGTTTTCGGCCAGCGTTTTAGTTCAAGCAAAGCCGGACCAGCAAAATCCTGCCAGCGATATTGAACGGGGCATATTTGTGCATTATCCGCATGCCAATGGTCAGGCCAAGGCTGGGGGTTCAGTTACCGGCGATCAAGTTAATGATTTTAAGTATAACGGCATTCATTGGGCCGGTTTAATGCCAGTAATTGATTACAAAATTAATCTAACCAACGACGAAGGTCTAGGTCTATCTGATAAGCAGGTTGTCAACGCTGTTGAGGCGGCTTTTCAAGAATGGATGAATCACAATCCTAATGACGACAAATACATCAGTTTTGTTGACGATGGCACGACCAACGTAGAAACAACCGCTAATCCCAGTCGCGATGGCTTAAATACAGTTTCCTTTGAACCGTTAAGTTCTACTTATTCTAATGCTATCGCAATAACTTTTTATTGGTACTACCGCAGCAGTAAAGAGCTGGTGGAAACAGATACGGTTTTTAATTCTGATTTGCCTTGGTCAGTAACCGCTGAATCTACAAAATACGATTTGCAAAACATTGCCACTCATGAATTCGGCCACTGGTTGTTGCTTGGTGATTTGTATTCTGTAAGAGACTGGGCTTTGACAATGTATGGCTATGGCTATCCGGGAGAAATAGATAAAAGTACGCTTGGCAAAGGCGACATTACAGGAATCAATAAAATTTATTAATAAAAATTTTCCCTTGACAAGTTTTTTAAGTGTGATATAATTTAGACAGTAAATTTGTTTTTAAGTTTTTAATAAAAATAATTAAATAATTAATTATATATGAAAAATTTGCTTAAATCCGTCGTTTCTATATCCACTATATTTATGGTGGCGTTTTTGCCATTTGCTACATTAACGCCGACAGCTTTAGCGGGTGGAGAATATTCTATAACAGGTAGTGCAACAGTTACGGGTTTTAATATTAGCTTAAATGGCATAGCATCTGCAAACCCTTATGTGGGGAAACTTGATCAACAGCATGTTGCTGTTGATTGGGGGAAAAATGGTGATTCTATTGCTAATAATTGGAATAGATTAGATTATCCTTATTTTAACATAATAAGTTCTAGTACGGATCCTAAGATGTTTGATTCAACTTGGGCTAGTTCTACTACCTATTTGGCTCCCGGTAATTATAATTTATTTGTTCTCGTTTACCACGGCAACGAACCAGGCGCTGAATCTGGTTCCGCAACGATTAGAATCGATGTAACAGTTCCAAATTATTGTGGCGATGGCAAGTTAGATTCTGGTGAGCAATGCGATGATAGCAATCAAATTAGTGGCGATGGTTGTTCGTCAACTTGTAGAATAGAACAACCATTTTTAACTGTCATAAAGCACGTTATTAACAATAATGGAGGCACCAAAACGGCAAGCGATTTCAGTATTGCCGTAACTGGTAATAATCCTTCGCCAGCTTCGTTTAATGGACAGGAATCACCCGGTACGAATGTTCTTCTAAATGCCGGTCCTTATAATATTACAGAAGCAGAAATATCTGGTTATGCCGTTAGCTATTCAGCTGATTGTTCTGGAACGATTTCCACAGACCAAACTAAAACTTGTACCATTACTAACGATGACCAATCGGGAACTTTAATAGTAAAGAAAGTTATTACTAATGATAACGGAGGTACCAAAACGTACACTGATTTTTCGTTTCAGGTTGATAATGGTGCTCCAGTTGCTTTTGAGGAAGATAGCCAAAATGATTTAACAATTAATGCCGGTACTTATTCAATTACTGAACCTGTAGTTACCGGCTATTCTACTACTTACGATAATTGTTTAAATGTAGTTATTCCAAATGGCGGTTCAGCAACTTGTACGATTACTAATAACGATATTCAACCTCAACTTACCGTGGTAAAACATGTAGTTGGTGGTCCGCTCTTAGCATCCGATTTTACAATTAATATTGAGGGTACAAATGTTTCAAATTCTTCATTTGCCGGAAGCGAAGCACCAGGCACTACCGTAACTCTTGATGCAGGAAGTTATAGTGTCACAGAATCTTCTACGGCCGGAGATTCCGACAAATATACTTCTTCGGCTTCTGACAATTGTTCCGGTACAATTGCTATTGGAGAAAATAAAACATGTGTTATTACTAATGCTTATCCGACAACAGCAACTTTAACTGTAATTAAAACAGTAATTAACAATAATGGCGGAGTATTGAATCCTTCGGATTTTGTGATTCATGTAACACAAGGCGGTCAAGATGTTGCAAACAGCCCCCAAAATGGTTCTGAAAGCGGAACAGTATATACTCTCGACCCTAATACATATGCTATAAGCGAAAACGTTGTTTCTGGTTACGGAAGTAGCTTTAGCGGAGATTGTCCAAATGGTAACGTAAATATTGTTGCTGGCGAATCATATACTTGCACAATTACTAATGATGATATAGTTCCAACGTTAACATTAGTAAAAGCTGTTACTAATGATAATGGGGGAACAGCTGTCGCTGCAGATTGGACATTAACCGCTACAGGTCCCGTAACTATTTCAGGAGCAGGTGGCGTAACAAGCGATTCAACATTTAAAGCTGGTACTTATACTCTTTCTGAGGAAAAAACTAATACAGAATTTACTATTACTAATGGCTACACACCTAGCGATTGGGTTTGTGTAGAAGGCGAGCAAAATGGAAATACAATTACTATAGGATTAGACGAGGGAGTGACTTGCACTATTACAAATAGCGATATTCAACCAAAACTCACAGTTACAAAAGAAGTCATTAATAATGATCAGGGAACAAAAGTTATCGCAGACTTTCCATTATTTGTTGATCAAACTTCAGTTACCAGCGGAGTAGAGAACGGATTTAACGCCGGGACCTATACTGTAAGTGAAACACAGCAAGAGGGCTATGTAGCCACATTCTCTGGCGATTGCAATAAAAATGGATCAATTACTTTGAATGTTGGTGATGTAAAATCATGCACCATAACCAATAACGATATTTCACCTACCCAAGGGTCTTTGACTGTTACAAAAATTGTAACAAATGATAATGGCGGAACGGCGACAACGACTGATTTCCATTTGTTTGTGGGCGGAATTGAAGTAGCAAATGGTCAGGCGATGGATTTTGCCACTGGGACTTACACGATTAGTGAAACCGGTTTGACTACTGGTTATGCCGCGACTTTCAGCGGCGCTTGCGATAGTAATGGTCAAATTACTGTTGTCGCGGGCTCAAGCACCGAATGTACCATTACCAACGATGATATTGTTCCTCAACTTACGGTAATCAAACACGTCGCAACCGGTACGGCTCAAGCTTCTGAATTTACAATAAATGTTGCCGGTGATAATGTTTCAAGTTCTTCTTTCCCAGGAAATGAACAAGGAACAATAATAACTCTTAATGCCGGTCAATATAGCGTAACCGAGGCAACCGCGACTAATTATTCAGTTTTATATGATAATTGTTCCGGTACTATCGGAATAGGTGACACAAAAACCTGCACAATTACTAATACTTACGTTCCTCCAGTAGTTTTGGGATGTACCGATCAAATAGCAACCAATTTTAATCCTAATGCAAATCAAAATAATGGTAGTTGTACCTATCCTCAACCTCTCGTTCCTCCTAGTGGCGGAAGCGGAGGCGGTGGCGGCGGAGGCCCTATTTTCTTGAATATCTTTAATGAAACCAACGGAGACATTACAACAGTTACTGCTGTTGTTGGCTGGTTCACTAATATTTTAGCTACCAGCAGGGTTGTTTATGACATAGTTCCTCATTATTATGATTTTGGCACCGCGCCGAATTACGGCTATGCCTTTTCAACGCCGGAAGATTCTAACAAAGTTACTTTTCACACGGTAGTAATTACCGGTTTGACTCCGGGAATAACTTATTACTGGAGAGCGATTTCTCATGGTTCAGGCGAGATTTGGGGTCAGGAATTAGTTTTTACTACAATAGTTTTATCGCAACCTTTACCGCCTGAAGAAGAGACAGGTGGTGGCGTTGCTGCTGAAACAGGTGGAACAGGAGTAGAGGGTGGAACGGGAGCAGGGACCGAAACCGGTGGAACTGCAGGTGAAACTGGCGTAACGGGCGGAACCGAAGAAGAAACACAACCTTCCTTAGAGACTGGAACGGGCGGAGCTGCCGGAGAAGAAAAAGGCGAGGAAGCTGCAGTAGGAACAAATGCGTTTTTGGCGGCAATCGGCAGTTTCTTTAATCTGGAAAATATCGGATTTCTCTTGATTATTTTAGCGGTAATACTGATATTTTTATTCTTTATTTTCAAAAAGAGAAAGAAGAAAAAAGAACAAATCTAAACCTCAGTCCGGTAAAGTAAAACCCCCGTCGAAGGGGGTTTTACTTTACTTTTATTTAATAGGCAATTAGTTAGTTATTTTATAGACTTTCAGGCCGTTTAAAAGCCAGATTGTTTTTCCGTTTTCCGAGACCGTAAAGTCCAAAAGGTTGTCGAATTTCTCACTTTGGAATTGTTTAACGATTTCGCCGGATTTGTTGATTATAATGATTCTATTTTGGACGGGCTCTAAAATATAAATGTAAGGAAGTTGTGAAGTCGTAAAAATCTTAAAGAAACTTTTAGGAAAAGGAAAGATTTCCAATTTCAAAGTTTCCTGAAGAACCCCTGAATAATATCTTTCAATTACCGTAGTCGAAGAAGAGGGTTTACCCTCTTCGCCTGCGTTTTCTTTAGTCAGTGCCCAAAGCGAACCGTCCACCGCTATCGATTTGAAATCGGCGATATTTTTATTTTCCATCCATAACCGGGGCTCTCCCCACCGGAAATTTTCCAGATAAGGGTACTTTGTTATTTTGCCGTTTTCTTTATCTAAAAAATATAAATTCAATTGAAAAGAAGAAAGGTTGCCGGGCTTAAATTCCTGATAAGGGAGCTTGAGCGTAACGGGCGCTTGAAATTGCCCGTCCTTAAAATTGATCAACTGGTCGGGCTTCGCAAAAAATAAAACGGAATCGTTTGAAGCAATCGCCGAATTGATTTTTTTGTTGACGGACAAAACCCTTCCTTCGTTTTTTTGATCTATTTCAAATGCATTTTCGGAATAAGAGCTGAAAGCAAAAATGCTGTCTTTAAAAGAAATTATATTCTGGGGAATGAACTCTTTGGGCTTGAATTCAAAAACCAATTCGGGGTCCTGGATTTTTACCAGTTCGTTTATTTTATAGAGATTTTCCGAAATGGTATTTTTTAAATTTAAAACCTGGTTGCTTAAGGCCGGCGGAAAATTCGCCGCCATATTAACCAGGGGAGTAAGATCTTTCCAGCCCTCTTCTAGCAAAGCTCCCGCTTTTTTCTCGGCCTGTTTTGATCCTTTTATAATAAGAAAACCGTCCGCCTGGTTTACTTTTTCCTGAATCTGATCCACTTTTTCCTGGTAAATTTTCAATTGTTTTTTCTCCGTTATTTGGAATATAAAAAATCCCAGAACTAAAAATAAAATAAAAGAAAAAACCGAAAATATTTTTTTATTCGGAGAAAAAGCCTTGATTTTTATTCTGAAATTGATTTTCGGCAATCCGAATTTAATCCGGGGGAGTTTTAAGTTCAAAGCGATTTTAGGTTTCAGGGAAATTTTCGGCAGTTTGAAAATCTTTGTTAAGGGGCTGAAAACCTGCCCGAAAGAAAAAATTTTCAAAGTTTTTTTCCGCAAAAACGTATTCGTTTCTTTTGCGGCCGTTTCCTTGGTTAGAAACAGCGATAAACAAATTCCCGAAATTTCGGATAATTTTTCCCTCTTTCCGTTCAGAATTTCCTTAAGGCGTTTGGGCGTATCCGTTTCAGCCAGTTCATTTAATACGCCTTCTTTCAAAAAAGCGTCAGCGACATCCTTGGTTAAAATCAAAATTACGTCGTCTTCGATTAATTTGCCCGAAACGATATTCCCGAATACTTTCAAGGGATAAGGCTCGACGTCCTCAAATCTCAATTTTTGGTCAATATCGATTATCTGCCCTTTTCTCAGCAAAATAATTTTTAAATCTGCGACTTTGGTAAAATTCAGTTCGTAATCTTTCAGAGAAACCACGGCGAAGCTGAGATTCCCCAGCCAGCTTACGTCTCCCGCTTTCGTAATTTTTTCCAGGAATTCGTTCGCTTTTTTAAGAGCGTCTTTCAGCGATTTTTCCGCAGAGGCGGAGATGGTTTTGTAATATCTTTCCTTGATTGTTTTGGCCAAATTATCCAGGAATCGGACGTTCTGAGGCAGAACGCTCTTCAAAAGGCCCATCATATACAATCCTCCCAGCCTCTTTTCATAAATGTTTGCGGGCGTATAGCAAAAACTGTCAAAGACCAGGTCCGATTTAGCTTTCGGATTAAAATGAAATTCAAAAATCTGCATACCCCGTAGTAGAATTTCGACAAATTACTATTTCTTTTGCTGCCCCGCCCCGCAGCAGTCGAAATTTCACTACGGGGCATATTCTTAATGTATTTTAAAGTTTTTTTAGGAAAAAAACAAACCCTCAAAGAATCCTAATGTGATATTGAGGATTCTTTTCGATCTTCGCTGACCGAGCTTCCACAGGAGCGAAGGTAAAGATGAGAACGAAGTTTTCATCGCTGACGCTCGATGATTGATTTTTTTATAAGGAATGATAGAATATTATTAATAAATATCGGACGATTAGCTCAGTCGGTTAGAGCGCTACACTCACATTGTAGAGGTCGCAGGTCCGAGTCCTGCATCGTCCACCGAACCGTAGTGAGGTGAAAGAAGAAGACAAAGTCTTCTTCGCCCACCAAAAATATATGTTAAAATTCGAAGTTATAGCGGTCATTGTGCTTCTTGTTTTTACTATCTTTTACGTTATGCAACAGGTTCTGCCGAATCTTCTAAGATAAGATTTTGAAGCTCAATGAATTTTTGATTCATTTCGATCTTCGATAAATTTTTAATTTATCTTGATGTTCAGTTTCTTGAAGAAAAAGAATGTCGTAAAAGAAGGGACGACGGAAAAAACAAGGGCTCATATTTTTGTTTCCGGAAAGGTTCAGGGCGTCTTTTTTCGGGAAAACACCAAGCGAAAAGCGAAGAAGCTTGGCGTTTTTGGTTGGGTTAAAAACCTTCGGGATAAGCGCGTAGAGGCGGTTTTTGAGGGGAACAAGGGAAATGTTGAGGAAATGGTAAATTGGGCGAGAAAAGGCCCGATTTGGGCTAAAATAGAGGCTCTGGATGTCCTTTGGGAGGATTACCGGGGTGAATTTAAGGGGTTTGAGATTCGATACGATTTGTTATAAAAAGTAAAATAATATAGCTTTTTAAAAATAGAATATCTTGAGGAAGGAGGTGATAAAAGATGGAGACAAAGAAGGCTATGGTGATTGTCAATCCTCACTCCGGCAAGAAAGGAGGAATGAAACGCTACAAGGAATTGGTAAAGTGGCGGGACGGCGCCGCAAAGGAAGCGGGAATAAAACTGGATATTTTTCTCACCAATAAGTCGGAAGAAAGAAACGCCACTAATTTGGCGAAGAGGGCCGTCAAAGAAGGATACGATTTGATTTTAGTTGTCGGAGGAGACGGAACGGTCAACGAGGTTGCCAATGGCGTGGTTGGCTCCAATATCCCGCTTTTAGTTGTTCGTGCCGGGAATGGCAATGATTTCGCCAGGGCAAATGGGAGTCCTGAAGACGTAGGGGAAGCTCTCGATTTAATCTTCCACGGCGAAGTCAGGTCGGTTGATCTGATGGAAGTAAACGGCAGAGTTTGCGTAAACGTCTTCGGCTTTGGCGGCATTGATGCGCGCGCCGTGGAATACGTTGAAGGAACTCTAAGAAAGAAATGCGGCTTTATGCCAATCAAATTTCTTTACTTGGTTAGCCTGATTCGGGAACTGTTCAGATTCAAAATCAAATATCCATATTTGAAGCTGGAAGTTCAAGAACGGGGATTGCCTGCGAGATCGATGGAAGGAAGGGTGAGTCTGTTCGCGGTGGCAAACGGTCCAACCTGCGGCGGAATATTCAGGATAAATCCCGGAGCCGACGTGAGCGACGGGCTATTGGAGGTTTGCTGGGTAAAAAAGACAAGCAGGTTCAGGATACTGGTAAACATTATCCGGGCTTTAAACGGAACCCATCTTTGCCTTCCGGAAGTGGAAACTTTGCCTGACGGAACCCTGCCGCGCCTGAATTCGCTTACCGTTTCTTCTTTAGAACTCCTTATCGCCCAGATGGATGGCGAGATTATTCCTGCAAATAAGGAATTCAAAATCGCCGTTATCCCTCAAGCGCTGAAGGTTCTGGTACCGCCGTCGCTTATAGCGGCCCAGAGGCCTTTAATGATCAGGGAATTAAAAACCCCGGAATTTCAACCATCTTTGATAGGTAAAGAAATTTCGGGGTTTTCTTTTTGACCCCGTAGAGAAATTTTGGCTCACTTCGTGACATAGTGTTTTTTTTAGAAAACACTGCCAAAATTCTTCTACGGGGTTTTGACAAAATGCTTAAAAATGGCAAAATTAGAATAGTTTTAAGCAAAATGAAACGGATTAAATTCTTAGACTGTAAAATTGATTTTAGAAATCAGGTTTTCCGGCCGAGAGTAGAAACCGAATTCTGGGTTAAAAAATCCCTAAAAGAGCTGACAGAGGTCAGGCCTCTGTCAGTTTTGGATATTTTTTCCGGAACCGGCTGTATTGGTATTTCCGTTTTAAAGAATATTAAAAATAGTTTTGTAGATTTTGTAGATATTGAAGATGCGGCAATAAAACAAATTAAAATAAATTTAAAATTGAACAATATCAGCAAAGAGAGATACAAAATTTACAAATCAAACTTATTCGAGAAACTGAGGGCGAAGAGCGGACGCTCTTCTTCATCTCGTTGCGACTCGATATACGATGTGATTTTCGCCAATCCTCCTTACGTTGCCCTGGACAGGATCTCGGAAGTCCAAAAGGAAGTTTTGGAAAAAGATCCGCATGTTTCTTTATTCGCGGGCAAAGACGGCATGGATTACATCAGAAGATTCTTTATCCAAGTTAAAGAATTTTTGGAGCCGAATGGTAAAATATTTTTGGAGTTTGATCCATTCCAGAAAAAGAAAATAAAGGAAATTCTGGAGAAAGAAAAATTTAAGTTTATCTTCAAAAAAGACCAGTTCGGAAAATTCCGCTGGCTGAAAGCGGAAATAAAAAAATGAACCGGGAAGCATTCGAAAAATTAGTAAAGGAATCTTTGTTGGATCTGCCGGAAAACATCAGGGAAAAAATGGAAAATGTCGCCATTGTCATTGAAGACAGGCCTTCCGAGGATGATTTAAAACAAACCGGAATCAGATACGGCAATTTTCTTTTAGGGCTTTATCAGGGAACTCCGAAAACCGCCTGGGGCAGGGGATATGGGATGCGGTTGCCCGACAAAATCACCATTTTCCGGGAACCCATTGAAAACCTCGCCCATTCCCGCCAGGGGCGAGGCTCGCCAGAAGCGGCGGAAGAAGAGATAGTGGAGATTGTAAAAAATACCGTCTGGCACGAAGTCGCCCATCATTTCGGTTTTGACGAAAAACAAATTCGGAGGCTCGAAGCCAAAAGAAAAAAGTAGGCGAAGAGGATAAATCCTCTTCTTCATCTTTCATAGGCGAAGAGGATAAATCCTCTTCTTCACCCAAGCGAGCGTCAGCGAAGCTTAAAGAAGAGAACGAAGTTCTCTTTGCTTCCACTGCGGCTCGAGTAGTTGATTTTCAGGGAAGTTGTGGTAAAATATGAAATCCTACACCATCGTAGGAATTTTTATTAGGAGGTAGCACTTTGAAAAATACAAAAGTAAAGCCAGCTTTCGAAATTGGCATGACGGCAATAGAAGCAGTAGTCAAGGTTCTCTTGATTCATCCCAAAATTGAGGCTCTGAGTTTTTATGTTTACGCTCCGCGTCTGAATATAAAAGAAGTCCGCGGAGAGCCGCCCTTCCTCAAACCGCTCTTTCATGATCCTTCCCGAGAAACATTCGGGCTGAAATGGCACGATGCCGCGGCCGGAATAAAGATGCAGGAAATCATAATAAACCTTAACGACGAAGATTTAGTCATCGCAGTTCTGTCGAAGGTCAGGATAAGGGAGAGTATCTTTCATATTCCCATGATGGATTTTTCCTGCAGCCAATCGGCCGACAATCTGGAGACAATACAATGTTTTCTTCAAGAAATCGGCCAACGGGGAGCAATTTTGTCATCGGGCAGATCTTACCATTTCTATGGTGCAGATCTGTTCAGTGAAACAGAATGGCCCGATTTTTTCGGCAAGTGTCTTTTGTCCGGTTTGGTCAATGAGAGGTACGTAGGTCATCGTCTTATCGACGGTTGCGGGATACTGCGCCTAACGGCCTGTCCCTTGCGGCCCAAAACACCAATAGTGGTTTCAATTTTGGAATAAAAAAGAGAGAAAGAATTAAATGAAAAAAAGCAAGAATCGAGATTGGCGGCTTCACGACAAAAAGGAAAAAGAGAAAGAGAAAAACCATAACAATACAACCGTAATACTTCAAAAGGCAATCGTAAGAAAAAAAGCTGGCAAGTAAGTCGATAAAAGAGAGCTGAATCGCAAAGTAAGCTCTCTTTTTTAATGGACAAAATCGCCAGAAAGTGGCAAGATTAAAAGAAGGAAATCCGCAAAATTTTTATGGCTTCAATTCAAAAAGACACCACCATTAATAAATACCAGGATTTTATCAGGGAAATTTACGGTCTGAATAACGACAGGTATTTCAGCGTCGGCGACATGCTGACGCAGATACAGCGTTTTGCCATGAGGGGATTAAAGGGCATCAGAAAAGCCGACCGGAACAAAATCAAAACCAACCTTTTAATTTCCCTCAGTTGGTTTATGTCTTTGGTGAATCAGCTTCATATAAAAACAGAAGAGGAAATCTGGAAAAGGTTTCCTTATCTTTGTTCTTATTGCGCTTCCTGCCCTTGCTGCTGCAAGGAAAAACACCTGAAAGAGCGGCAAAAAGTTTTTATAGACGAAAATAAACGGCCCAAAACCCTTGAGGAATTCCAGAATATGTTCAAGAAAATATATCCGCCGGAAAGCCGGAGCCAGGAAGACGCCGGCATTCATCTGGCCGAGGAATTGGGAGAGTTTTCCGAAGCCATCTTAACTTATCTCGGCCAGCACAGGGACGCAGATTTTGAAAACATCGCCTTGGAGGCGGCCGATTTATTCTCCTGTTTTATGGGCGTTTTTAATTCGGCAGGAATAAACCTGGCAGAGGAACTTTCCTTGATGTTTTCTGAAAACTGCCACGACTGCAAAAAATCCCCCTGCCAATGCAGTTTTTTAGACATAATGGGATTTAAATCTTAATGGACGATGAAGTTCGCCTCCTTCGGAGTTTCCCTTCATCTTAAAACTTCGTTTGGCTTCGCCAAACTCGTTTATAAAAAGTGATTCCGTTGAATTGGAAAATAACTTCGCCCCGCGCCCGCTGGCGCGGGGTTTTGATTTGGAATTGATTTTCTCTCTTAATAATGATATAAAAAAATTGATTTTCATTTGCAACTTAACAATATTATTGGAGGAGAAAGAATATGAAGATTTTAGAGATAATATCCGCATTATTGATTTGGGTCAGCTACCAAATACTTATAAAACTTCCCCTCGGGGTTCGCAGAGAGATTATTATTATATTTATTTCCGTTGGTTGGACCAATCGGCCGCGCAAGATTGAAAAAAATATCCGGTTGCTTCGTTCCGATTTAGACGACAGCCAAATAAATCAGGGAATTGAGCAAATAAAAATAACAATGGCAGAGAATTACACCTTCCTATTTGGCAGCAAGTCTCTAAACATTAAAAAAGAGATTGAAAAATTGGAAGTAACCGGAGAAATAGATCGGGCATTAGATCTTTATCGCAGCGGTAAAAAAATAATTATCGTTTCTCCCCACACGGGACCGTACGATATAGCTCTGTTTCTTTTTGCCTGCTATTTGGAGCAAGTATTGGCGCCTCTTCCATTAAGGGTTTTTATTCCCGCCGAAAATATCCCCATAATTGATACTGTAACGACCGATCTGCGGAAAGTGGCAGGCGACAATATTCATTTCGAACGAGTAAAAAAGGGCGAAACTCTTGTCAAGGCGGCTGAATACCTAAAAAAAGGTTATATCGTCGTGTTCGGATTTGATATTATACGGGAAAATAATCGCGGGGTGCTTTGCCAAATTGGAAATGCCGAGGGGGTTTTTCAGGCGGGATGGGCGGTACTTGCTCGCAGAGAAGATGCCACTGTAATTCCCGTTTTTCCTTCCGGTGGAGAAGGAGGAAAAATAAGAGTAGAGGTTGGTTCGCCGTTTGGACTGGAAAAAACAGACGACATAAATGAGGATATTAAAAATAACATCCGTCGCTTGGTCGGGCTGTACAACCCATTTTTCCGAGAACACTTTTATGAGTGGTTACAATTGATACGAAGTGATTTAAAACCCGTAAAGACATAGACTTTTAAAAGAGGCTAGATTTT
>Ga0315284_10006080_pt1 | contig 17184 bp, 13 predicted proteins | sample YL17G09_16_MG_FD_203696 | JGI IMG/M metagenome (GOLD analysis project Ga0315284, IMG submission 203696) | Sediment microbial communities from Yellowstone Lake, YNP, Wyoming, USA - YL17G09_16 | ecosystem: Environmental > Aquatic > Freshwater > Lake > Sediment | place: USA: Wyoming | collected...
GTTTGCGTTGCGCGTCGCCGCTGGCGTCTCCGGAGAAAAGGGCGCAAAATACGATGCTTTGTTCCAGAAAATTCTGCGTGACATTGACGCGTTTATCGGCTCTGTGACATCGCTGTCGCTGACGCCGAAGGCGGCCGAGAAAACACGAGCCAAGATTAGCAGCGTGAGCAAGACGTTTCAAGCGTCGGCTTTGCGCTTCGCACCGATTGCTGGCCCAGAGGGAAAACCGCCGTCGCGTTCCTACGCTACCGAACTCTCTCTTCTGTTTGCAAAATTTGTTCGCCATCATCCGATTTCGCGCACCATTGCGAAGGGGTCGGTGACAACCGCAGATTTCGGCCATCTCTTTTCCCAGACGTTTCTTTTGATGCCAAAGACGATTACGTTACCGATGGCCACGCACGACGTTTTGTCGGGCTTCTTGACAGGTATCGCCAACACAATCACTGCTACGAACAACGCCGGCGTACAGAAACAGATATCCGATTGGGCAAAGCAACTGAAAGAGATCGTTGCAAGTTTTGAGACTGAATTTGGCCTCCAGATGCACACAGAGGCGAAATTAGAATCGACGACGACGACGCCAATTTCGACACCATTCAAATCTGCTGCTGCTGCTGCGGTTTCATCGTCAGAGAAGAAACCACCGCAAAGCGCGACGGAGGTGAAAACCGTTAAGTTTTTGCGGCGTTTCGAAGCAGAACTTGTCGATGATTAAAGAGAGAGAGAGATAGAATAAAATCAATCATGATGTGCGCTCGCGCACAAAGAAAAAAAACCCAAAATGAGCACGATTTTGCAAGAAAATATTATCACCGCCGAAGAAAAAACGTGCGATCGAAAGTTTTCCGCTTCGAAAAGAAGTCACACTGAATTAGAGGCCGAAGTTTCGTCGCGCAGCGACTCTGGTGCATCCGCGCTTGCACCGTCGACACAACGCAAACGCGCAAAACCGTCCGAAATAAAAACTCTCTACCCGGTTGGCACAGTTCTGGTGGGCGTGGCGCGGTTCTTTGTTGAATTCTACGTTGTGGTGTCCTACCGAAAAAGCGGAACGCCGATCGTGCGGCATCTCGACAAGCATGTGGCGATATCGTCGTCGACGCACGTTGTCAACGATCAAGCGCAAATCACCACAACAGCGTCGGAGATGTGCGGACCCGTTATTATGACAACTCGTTCTACGCTCGGCTCTGACCTTGTCATACCACGGAAGGATGTACACGGCAAGAATGTGCATCTGCGCATATGGGACACTGTACCGATTCGCACTGAGAACTTTCTTGACGTTTAAAAAAAACCCCTCTCCTTTGATTTTTTTTTCTTCTTCATTATTATCGTCACCCACGTTTACACACAGATCACCGTTTGCGGGAACTGTTTGTTTGACTGACCCATCCATACCGCCCCCGTGCTCGGGCCACTCTTGTTGCCCTTGAGATGGCCAGTGCCTTCGGTCTTGAGAACGTAGCACTTCTTCGATTTGTCCCACGCAATGTACTTGCCGGCGTAGACGACGACGTTGAGTTGCATGCGTTGTTTCTTGAACGTTGCAACCTCTTGCGTGTACGACGTCTGGTTGAGAGGAATCTTCCAGACGTGGCGCGAGTAGAAGTCGGTCGTCGACAGCGTCGCTGCGAGCGACTGGTCGGGCAAATTCGTCACGGACGGCTGCGCCCGTTGCGCGTCGGCTGCAATCAGACTCATCGCCGACTTCTCGACGCTCTCGCCGAGCGTGTAGATCCACGCCATGAGCGAGCCCGACGTATTCTTCTTCAAGCCAAAGTTCTCTGGACCCTTGATCCACGTCATGTCGACGCCGCTGCGGTACTTCTGCGGGTAGATGTCGAGCAGATGATCGATGTTCTGCGGTCGCCAGATGATGCACTTGAAGTAGAACGTCAAGTGGCCCATCGCCACCTTGTCGAGCACCTGATCCTGCATGGCAAAGTTGCGGTCGCCGATGATGTTGACGCCGGTGTCGCGACCGGCGCGCATCACGATCAACGAGTACATGCTGAACTTCATCTGCGGCCGAATGATGTCGATGTTGAATGGGAAGTTGATGTTGTTGTCGACCATCTCGACGAACGCGTCGGGGTTCGTCGCGTCGGTGTTGGCGATCCACGCCTGTGCGAGGCGCAACAGATCGCTGTCGTTGAGCGCCGCCTTCCAGCGGTACTCCATTGTCATGCCGAGTGTCATGCGCGCGAACTCGTTCGAGAACATCGCCTCGGTCTGCTTCTCGTACGATTTGAGCGCATTCACCTCCATGGTGATTGCGTCCTCCTCTGCCTTCTGCGCCTTCTCGGTCTCGGAGAGACCGGCAGACATGAAGGAGGCCTTGGCGCCCGAAAAGAGCCGCGCCGCCGCCGCCATCGGCGTCTTGTCGTCAACGTCGTCGTCGCGGTCCGTGCGAACACCCTTCGCCATCGCGCGCAGCATCTCCTTCTGCGCCGCTTGCATGGCGGGCACCGCCGCACCGGTGGCACGACGTTTCTGCGTGTAGTCGGAGTCGCCGCGCGGCGACGTCATCGCCGCAGACACACCAAACGCTTCGTCCGACGAGCGTTTCGCCGACGCGAAGCGCGACGAGCCGATTTTGCGCGCCTTCTCGCGCACGTGCGCAGGCGCGACGAAGCCGGTTTCGTCCTTCGCCGCCGCGTAGATGATGTGTTGTTGCACAAGTGACGAGTTGTGGAACGAGCGCAACGCCGATGCGCTGATGTCGAGCATGTGCGGTCGACGACCCATCACGAGGTATGGATCCTCGACGTACACCGACGCCGACGGATTGCGCTGCGCAGAGAAGACGGTTCGAAATCCAGTGCTCTCGTCCGCTGCTTGAATCAGCGGTGCCACATCGTTTTCAACCGCTGAGTATAGCAGCGTGCGTGTCATCGTCAACGGCGCACGGAAGAAGTACATTTTCGCGGCGTTGTCGGAGCGCTTCACGAACACCTTCTTCGGTGCAGCGCGACGACGTTCTCTTGCATTTCTGGCTTCGTCATCATCATCGCCGCCGCTGCCTTCTTCTGACCCCTCTTCTTTGGTGTTTTTCGGTAGGTTGCCGCCGTTCCGCACAATTGCATCACGTAGGTCTGCTCGCTTGGTGGCGTCGCGCTCGACTCTCCATCGTTCGATAAGTACTTGGAGCAAGAAGTCTTTCTTGTCTTTATCGCTACCGACAATAGTCACTTCGTTGATAACAATTTGCGTTTCTGATGCCCGAATGTCCTTTTTTTCATCATCGGTATACGCGGTGCCAACATTAAACACCGTTTTCACGGCGCTGTCGAAGGCGGCGCCTGCGGCGTTATACGAGTTGATGACGTCGGCGAGTTCGGCCGTCTGCGCGTCGGAGAGGCGCGCAGCGACGTCGGTGCCCCACTGCTGCAGTTTCTCCCATGAAAAATTTCCATAGCGGCGACCGAGCACCTCGACGCGCTCGATGGCGTCGGCGAGCACAGTCATCGGCGTGCTCTTGTTCTTCTCCGACGAGAGGAGAATCGAACGCAGTTGCTGTTTCTGTGCAACGGGCAGCGTGTTTTCAACTGGATCGAGAATTTCGACGTCGGCGACGCCCAAATCATGCAGTTCTTCACCCTGGGTTTTGATCGTGGCTTGATTCGCCGGTGACTCCTTCTCGAACGCGGCATCGTACTCCTTCTCTTTTGCCTCGATTTGTTTGCGAGCCATCTTCGTCGGCCAATCCTTTGACAACGCGAAAAATTTCTTTCGATAATCGTCGGTCACGTTCGAGAATGTCGTTCCTACTCCCAGCGCTGTAGCAACATCGCGAATGAAATACACGGCGTGATGAGGCTTTTCTTCGTTCTTCGTGTAGTACATGAAGCGCGCAATCATGCTGTTGGCGATTGCGGTTCGTGCATTCTCTTCTTCAGCGTTTTTCTCTTTCTCCTGGTCGGTTGCAGCAGCCCCAAGAGGAGACACAACATTGCGGAAGATAGCCACAACTTCGGAGCCTCGTGTGCCTCCCAGCACCGTCGAAACAGCAAAAGAAATAATTGCGGCGACTGGCAACGTCGCCACGAACGCGTAATTGCCGGGATATTTGGTGTACTTGATTGTCTGGGCCGCGACGTCCTTCTTGATTGCATCTCCCTTATTCGCACGCCCTCCAGCGCCAGCGCGGCCGCCCGAGGGCGCTGCAGCGATGAACATCGGTGCGCGGCGTCCGATGAGGACCTCCCAGACGACGATCTCGGGCTTCTTGACATGGAACCACTCTGCCACGGCCGCCGTCTTGCCGAGTCTCGAGTATTTGTTGACGCGCACCATTTGACGAGTGACCTCGTCAACCGTTTTCAGCGTGCGCTCAGCGCCAGTACGCGACTCAAGCGGCCAGTCAGACGTCTTGAACGTCTCGAAGCCGGGATAGTTGGCGAAGCCGGCCGCGTACTTGCCAAACGATTCTTCGTGTGCGGGCAATTCGAGAGAACCCTTCTCGTTTGGCACCCAGTCGCGCGGCGCCTGTGCCGAGTTTCGTTCGCCAACCCAAGTGCCGTCGGCAGCGACCGATTTCGCGATGTTCTTGTCGATCAGTTCCTGCCAGTAGTTGTCTTCGTACTTGGCCTCGTCCTCCCAACGCGCGACGAAAGAGCGCGCGTTCGAGACCTCGAGTTCGATGGCGTCGCGGTTCGCGCCAAACGCCGACATCAGCATCTGTTCGGCCATCTGGCGCAGATCGGTCGTCTTGATCACGTCGGTCGAGAACTGGCCGATGAAGTGCGGCAAGAAGCCAATGCGTGCCGTTGTGTCGAACGCGAAGAAGGGGTTGTCGATGCGCACGGTACTCGGATCGGCGTCGAGAGCAGCCGGGTCGCCATACTTGGCCTTCTCGGCGAAGCCTTGTTCGGTGTTGGCGCGGTAGTTGAACTCGGCGACGGCGCGCTGCAGTTCCTCGCTGTACTTCTTCGTCACCGGGTTCCAGATGCGCGCTTGCAGCAGCGCCTCCTTGATGGAGATGGCGCGCATCGAGTCGGTGGGCAGATCCCAGATGCGAATCTCGCGCTGGTCGGAGCAGAACGACGAGCAGCCGGTGCCGAACTTCTCGCCGCGGCGGTCGTTCCACGACATCGGATAGCGCTCGCCGATCGTGGTGTCGCGTGCGAGGAACTGCTTCGGACCGTCGTCCTCGTTGACGGTGAATGGACGCGCGAGGAAGACCGGCAGTTTGCGAATCGCCGTCACGCCATCGGGGCCGGCGACGAACGCGTCGCGACCGTTCGGGCCCATCTGCCAGAAGCCGGTCTTCGTGGCGTTGATCATCGATTCGACAAGCGGCATCGTGTCCCACGCGATGATGGCGTCCGGCACAATGTTGCGTAGCCCGAACGCCGTGATCGACTGCTGCACGACTTGGTCGAGGAAGTTCGAGTCGGCGGCCATGCCGGCGAAACGCGCGATCTCCATCTCCATGACGTCCTCGACCCAGTTGCGGCGGCCGCGCGTCTCGATCCAGTCTTGCACGTAGTTCTTGCAGTCGATGAGGTTGCCCATCGTCTCCTGGTTGACCGTCAATTGACAGCCCTGCGCCATGCCCATGAGATTGCGGATGTACTGACGATCGCCCTCGGGCGTGCCCATCATGTCGCCCTCGATGTAGAACGAGGCGCCGTAGCGCTCGGTCGTCGCTTCTTTCGTCGACACCTGGTGCGTCTGTTGACGCGAGACGCCCTTGTTCGGTGTGATGGTCGCTGGCCGCACGTTGTGGCGGTAGACGTTCATCTTCACTGACTTCTCATTGGTGACGAGCCATGGCACGAGGTAGGTGTAGAACTCGAAGCCGTTGACGATGAAGCCCTCGAGCGAGTCCTGCACTTGCAAGCGGCGATTGCGGAACATGTCCGGCAGATTGCGTGCGCCGTAGTTGAGACGCTCGAGTTGATTCGGCTGCGTCGAGGTCAGTTGTGGCCCGAGATAGCGCGACAGAGTGCGCTCGTCGTAGCCCTTGGTCGTCGGACCGAGGTCCTGACGAAAGGTCTCGCTGCTCTGGTAGGGCGAGAAAACCGCTTGTTGCATAGCCATTTGCACGGTGAAGACCTAGTTCGTTGTTGATGACGCTGTTCTCAGATAAGCAGGGACGGGTTTTTGTTTTTTTTCCAAAACCGTCGCTGGTGCTCGTGCTGCGTAGTAGTTGAAAGCCAACGAGCGCCACTAACTGACGAGTCACGTTTTTATTTATTTTACACCGCCCGCTTCGATGGCGAGCATCGGCGCCGCCTCGAGTGCCAGAGTGCGCGCACCGGCTTGCATGAGTGCGAGTTGTTTCGCGCCGAACAACTCGGGCGCGATCTCGTTGCCCGCCTTCAGTTGCGCGGCACGGCGCTGGGCGTCGCGGCGTGCGCCGTTGGTCGAAGACACCGTGATTCGCGGGTCAAAATTTGCGTGCATCATTGACGTCGAGAGATAGGTGTTCTGCAGTTCGCTGACCTCGGCGCGCGACACGTCGGCGACCTCCAAGCGAAACGTGCTTCGACTCTGTGGCGCACCGTAGCGCACCAGCGCCGTCGGCCTCTCACCACCGACGAGTGCAAGTTGGCCTTCGGCGGGCGCCGAAGCGGTCAGCGCTGCTCTCTCACCGTCCGTGCTCTGCTGTTGGAGCACCGCGATGCCTTGCGGCACGAGCGCGCTCGTCGTGGCGCGCATGAACGCTTCGACGCGAATCAACATCTGCGCGAACTGATTCGGCAGCCGCGAGCAACTGTTGCGTGCGAGAGTGGTCGAGCGCAGCAGTCTCTGGAACACTTCGCAGACGCGCTGAACGACAACGCTCTCGCTCTTGTGCTTCTCGAGCAACGAGAGTAACTGCGCGTACTTGTTGAGTTGCTCGGTCGCCTCGTCGCCGATCTCGAGAACCTGATTCAGTCGTTCGAGGAGCGCGGTCGAACTCTCGGCGGCGTCGCGAATCTCGCGCGTGATTGTCGTTGCGTCGAGAGAGGCAATTTCGTCGGTGGTTGCATTCTCAGCGCGCAGTTTCTCCATCTCCTTCTCGAGTGCTTTGGCCATTGGCATGCGCCGAGCGCGTCGCACTTTTCCCGAGCCCGGTTTCTTCGCCGGCTTGTCCTTCTTCTTCGGCGTGCGCGTCGGTTCCGACGAGGCGAGACCCTTCACAGCGCGCTTTTTTTTCGGCGCTTCCTCTGTTGTCGCCGACGAGGTCTGGAGGGTTGGTGTCGCCTCTGAGACGTGCGAAAACGCGGCGTTCGCGTCCGCCGCCCAGACGTCATCGAAAGTAAATAATTCACTCATCGTATGTGGATTTTTTTCTTTCTTTCATCACTGGATTTATTTTTTGATCCCAACAACCATTCTTGCACCGCCGTTGCACATCTGCGAAGAGGGAGAGAAAGAATGTTCACGCTGCTCGTCACTAACGGGCCCACAATGATCGCACTGCTGCTACTTGTTCTGGGTGCGCTCTTTTTACTCCTCGACCGCGCGACGCCGTTGCGGGTGCTCGTGACTCTCTATCAATCCGGCGACGCGCGGCCAGCGCCGCAACCAGCGCCGGCTGTGCCTCGATGAACGCCGGCGTGAGGCCGTACAGCACAATGTCCTCGGTGCGCACGAGCAGCACGTACGCGCGCGAGACTCTCACGTACGGATAGTTGCGCGTCAGCATCTCACGCTCAAACAGCAATTGCAGCAGTGCTTGATTGCGCGGCGAGTTGCTGAAGCCGTGCAGCGCGACGGGCGCGACGAGCGGACCGTTGGACTTCTCGAAATAGTTGTCGCCGCCAATCTTCAATTCGATGGGCACGATGCCGTGATCGGTCTCGTCGATGCAGATCAAGTCGATGGCGGTGCCAATATGCAGATCGAGAATGAAATCCTCGAATTCCGCCACAACCGGTCGCAATTTTTTGCTCTTGAGAAACGCGATGATGCGTGGCACATACGCGTTGCAGTTGTGCGCGTACAACGCGCGCCAAATCTCCTCGCTGCGATTCACGTAGGTCGCGAGTTGCTCGTGCACGTCGCGCCCGCGCGCAGCGCCGTGGTGAGCCGCGCGTAATCCGGTCGGCCGCCGCTGCGAGGCGAACTGTGGCACACCGGTCGACGTGTCGCCACGCGCCTCCTCGTAACGATAGTTAGGAAAACACGTGCGGCGCAGAATCTCGCGTAGGCCCGTAAGTGCCACTTCGCCTTCAGAGAGCACCGGGTCGCGGTGGCGAGGCACGGTGCGGTGTTTGTACTTGTAACAGCCCTCGGCGGGCGCGAATCGAATGCACCAGCGCCGCTCCGAGTCGAGCAATTGCATCACGTTCTGCGCGTTTTGTACAACCTCAGCACGCTGTTGAGATCTTGACCCGCTGTCATTGGCGGACCGCTGGGCGTGCGTCTTGCGACGACTGTCGATCTCGACACGCCCAGCGGTGGCGTTGGCACTAGTGGTTGCGTGGGAGGCCGTACGGAGGGTTGCACTGGCGTTGGCGATGTTTTGCTCTGTGGTGGCGTTGGCGGCACCCGCCGTTCTTGTGGTGCTTGTGCTACGAGCGCCGCCAACATCGACGTCGATGCTGGCGGCGCTCGGGCGATGGCGGAAATTGGGCTCGACGGTGCGGGAACGACGGACGACGTCGCCGTCATCATCGTTGTCGTTGTCGTCGTCATCGAAGAAGTTATCGCGGAAGCGGTGTGACATTCCTTGGCACGCTTCGTATGCACAGAGCGCACCGGTTCGCCTTCCAAATGCACCAGACGCACTCGATTATCTGCAATGTGCGTGGACAAAATTTTTCTCTCGCGCGCCAGCAGCGCCAGCATCAGCAGCACTTGCAGCACACCGAGCGCAGCCACCTCAGACGAGACGAGCAGAATCCAGACGCTGCGCAGCGCCGACGTGAGCCGTGCCGCCGAGCGATACACCGAGTAGTCGCGGCCGCATTCGATTTCCGAGAAGACGTCAATTGACGTCGACGCCGTGTCGACAAGCGGCCTCGTGCCCCGATCGCCCTTGCTTGCGCAGTAGAACGCCAACAGTATGGTATTGCGCTCGCTTGGTGTCGTCGTGCAACGCAACCACGCACAGTGCCGCGCGCTCATTTCGAATGTCTCGGCGACGATGAACAACGTGCAATAGAGAGCGATGCGCGCTGTCAGTTCGCTTAGCGAAAGCGCTTGCGGTGTTGCACTCGCGGGCGGCAGCAACGCACAGAGGAAGACAACGCCCGCGTGCACGAGTGCGAATTTCTGCGAGAGGAACAGCGAGAGTATGGTGACACCAAATAGGAGCAATACGCGCGCGCTGCTGATGAGACGTGGCAGCGTGTCGCTGAAACCAAACAGCACTTCGATCGCCTTCATCTCGGCGGCTTCGTGCGCACCTTCATGAAAGAGTGCACCGTAGGCGATCCACGCGGCAAGTCCCAGCAGAAGCACACTGACGCTGAACACTGGCACGAACAATTTCTCGTAGGCCGTCGACTCTTCGCGCGTGGCGGCGACACGCGAACCAAAAGCGAGCGCGATCTGACTCGTGCGACGACAATTCAGGCAGTAGACGATGTTCTGCTGCTTGATGCCGTACTCCACACGTTCTCGACGTTCGCGCTCGCGCCAGAGAAGAGCGCCGCCGACGAGCAGAATGACGGCCAGCGCTTGCACTTGGCACCACTCGGTGCGGTAGGCTACCGCGACGCCCGTCAACAACGCCACGCCGCTTGCAAGCAGCGCTGGCAAGAAGAACGCGCGTGGCCTGAAGCGCAGCGAACAATCGAGATGGTGTATAACTTTACTAATTAGAAGCGGCAGCGGAGATCGCAATAATTTACCGTTCTGTGCGACAATAATACAGAATTGTAATCAAAAAAAATATACACCGACACGCCGAGCGAGCGCGCGCGCGCAGAAAGAATGTCTCGGAAAAAAATCTTGCCCTCTGACGTTATACCAAAGTTTATTGGCAAAGAACGCGCCGTTAACTTCAGCACTGCGTATTTCATACGCGACACGTGGGCAGAGATTCCATTCACCGCGGGGTTGGTAGTTTCGCGTCATTATACCGATTTGTACGAAGATCCACTCGCTGCGTTCGAGGATGTGATTGTTCTCTTCTACGACATCACGCTTGACATTCGCGCGGACTCTCCGTGTCTCTCGAGTGTCATCGTCGGATGGAAGTGGAATGCGCAGCACAATTGGTCGCATGTTAGCATCACATGCCACGGATTGCACCCAGTGAAGGTCGTCGTGCATTTCTACAAAACTGCCAATAATAGATGTACTTTACACTGCGTGGCGTCGAAAAAAAAACCCGTTTATCTTCTACGACAATCAGAGCGCGAGGAAACCGCAAAACTGCAAACGCGACCGGAAGAGCATCGTTGTTCAATTAACTCTGAAGAGGCCGAAAAAACGAGGCAACGACGGCAATTCTGCTACGATGATATTCTAAAATTTTACACTGCCGCGTTGATGCCACGTGTCTCTGTCTGCTACGGCCTTTCTGATCGCGCGGTTAAACTACTACTCTCACTGACGTCGCCCAACCACGGCAAGTTATTGTCATCGCTGCAATGTACACAACATTCAACCGCATCTTCCAACTGCTGGTTTAAAGGCGACGTGTCGTTCGACGAGCACACTGCACTGTCCACGGTTCTTCACAACTCTGGACTCGAAGAAAACGAAGATTGGCTACTCAAAACAGAGCCGGTTGATCGATTCATCGCACAAAAAAATGACTTCCTCTGGGACTACAGCAACATGACGAACGACGGTGTACATGCGTGGTGGCCAGACGCGCTGGTGCGAACGCCATATCTGCAGAGTCAGATTTGCGACATGTTGGTTGGATTCGGCGCGGCGAATCTCCTCCCACCTTACGTTCTTCTCGAAATATTTGATTGGCGCTGCGATGGCGTTCCGGAGCGGTGGTCGCACTGGGTCAAGATCAAGACCATCGAGCGCCTCCATCGACGCGTTCGCGCGGTATTGGACAAGCGCCACCAATCAGTAAAGTTAATGTGACCGCGCCCAAAAATCCACCCGATAGAAAGAATGTCCATGAAAAAAATCTCTCCCGACGACTTTGTTTCCCCCTCGAATAAGGAAGGCGTACGCAGCAAGACTTGGAGAGAACTTTCAACCTCTCATGCACTGGTGCACGAAGTTAGCGAAGACGTCACATCTCTCTACGAGGACCCGTTTCACGCGTTCGAAGACATCTTTCCGTTGTTTGACAATCTCATTCTCAACGTCACGCCGAGTTGTCGAGCACTATCCAGCATTCTTCTTGGGTGGCAGTGGAAACCAGCCCAGAACTGGTCGTTGGTGCGAGTGTTTTGTCAATATTTCAACATCGACAGAGTGGAGGTGTATTTTTCCTCCGACTATGCGCATCACTGTTATTTGCATACAAATCAAGAATCACGAAGAGATTTGTTGACCGGCTCTCACCGAGTTGTTACATCTCTGTTGAAAGAGACATTGTCATGCGAAGACGCACTGAATGATGCGAGGAGTTCAATTTCGTACGAAAAAATTCTGAAAATCTACAACGATGAGATGATGCCGAGAATCTCGGTGCGCTTGGGTCTCGAAAATAGAGCACACGGGTTTACTTCTCTCGCATTGGGTTCCAACAGAGAACTGCAAAACGTTTTCGACAAATTTATATGGGACCAAAAATTGTTTCCTGGCACGAACTTTCCCATGTTTAATGGGGTTGTGAAAGTCTCAGAGTTCAAGTTTCTGTTGGAAACTTTCCGAACGCAAGGTCTTCGCGAACGGCATGAGTGGCTTGTCGAAACAAGCCCAATCGATCGATTCATGCCAATCAGAGTCGGCCTATTCTCGGGCCGATACAGAGATGCATTCGACACGCCGACCGACCTCGCGTTGGAATGGTTCCAGGGCGCAACGCATAGAATTCCGTACTTGGAAACGCTCGTTTGCGCGATATATTTAGGCTTTGGTCTCGATAATCTACTTCCACCATATGTCGTACTGGAAATATTCGATTGGTATCCCCATAGACTTCCGTCACATTGGTCGCGCTGGACGAAAATAACAACCATCGAACGCATTCACAAACGCATGAGGCTGGTCGCGGAACAGCGCGCAAGCGCAATAAAAAAAAATTGAAATATGAACGACGCGAGCGCACAGTTGTCCGATTTGGTGGAAGTTTTATCCGAGGAGAGTCAGAAAAAGGTTCTCGTTGTCGCCACTGGTGTGCGCGCGCGCTGTACGAGCGAGATTACGACGTTTGCGTTGCGACACGTGCTTGACATCCAACCGACCTCGCGTTGTTCCGACGCCGTTGCACGGCACTTCTTTGTCGATTCGCAATGCACGACAGTGGAACTCAACCGCTACAAGAAGTTTCGCGCCGAGCAGGATGCGGTGTGCCAGAATCGCTTCGAGCGCGCCGCGTATCCGGCGTTTGAATTCTCCTATCGCGCAGTTAAAGGCTCGCTTTTCGCGTTGCAAGAACGCATGCGCGCCAGAGGCGTCTCGAGCATCGCCAACGACGCCGGGGTCGATGTGATTTATTTTCCTCTCTATGACGAGCCGGCGTTTGCGGGCGATCCGACGACGCACTGCAGCATGCTCGTGTACTTGGTGCGTCGCGACCAGTTGGTGCTCTTCGACTCGATCCGCACCTCGCAGCACCACGGTCTCGCGCAGCAAGTTTTGTCGATGCTGAACGCCGCGCGTCTCGTTGTGCCCGGCAAGACCGAGTTGCGGTTGCCGTTGACGCGGCAGCAGCACGGTGCAACCGAATGCGGTTGGTGTGCACTTATTTTCGCCCGCTGGTGGCGCTCGCACGCGCAAGCCGAAACCAACATCGAGGATGTGTTGAACGTGCGCATTGACGAAGCCGATGTTTCGGCATTCGCTTGTGACATCCTTCGCTGCCAATTGCAATCCAAGGAGGTCTCTCTCTACGCGGATCGTTTGCAGCGTGCGTTCTTTCCACTGCGTGACCGCGCGAGCAACTTGCAAGCAATTCCGGTAACTGTCGAGCGGAGCGTTTAGCACACGACGCGTGAATGAATCTGTTTTTCGACCCAACAAGAATACCTCGAGACACGTTCGTCAGTGTCACAACGTGCGCGCATGTCTGAATTCATTGAAAAAGCACGCGGCGAAGGATTTTTCCGATTGACAGAAGACGCGCCAGTGCTTCGTTTGACGCCCACGATGGAAGAATTTGAAGGAGAACACATGACACCCGCAGAGCGAAGCGAATTGGTCGCGGCGCTGGAAATATCGCCACAAAGAGGGATAACGGAATCAGAAGATTTACACCTTTATTACGACTCGAAAATCGTGCGAGAAGCAGCGAAGAAAATCGGTCTAAATACGCACAGTTTTTTGCGTATGTTCGTTCTGGCGCCGTCGTTGACGCACAATTTCTCGCGCGCTGTGCGTTTAGCAACGCTCGCAACCAAATATAATCGCCGTGACCTCACAAAAGCCGAAATAGATGAAATCGAAAAATTCTTTGACGGATTACCAGACGATCAAGTAACGGCATTTCGGCACATTGAAAATGCACCGGAAAAGAAGAGCAAACGAACGAACTTCACGCCGAATCAGATATCTCGGTATGCGCGTCTCGCCGTGAGAGCGACGGCGAACGTCAAGAGAACCGAAAGCAGTGAGCCTCTGTCGAAATTCGTCGCGTTCGTGGACGCGAACGCGTTCTCGCCGAAGAACACGAAGCACTCGATTGTCTACCACGCGACCGGCGAACGTTTTCCGTATTTGCAAATGCTGGCAGCGTCGGCCGACTTTGGTTTCCTCACGCCGCCGCAAATCGCCGCGCTCTATGTTGTGGCGAGAACGCGGCCCGACGACTGGCATATTATTTGCGCACAGCGCTCCGCAATGAACTTCTCGCCGCGCGGTGACCTCGTCGAGGACGTCAACGCGTACTTCAAAGCGGCCGGCGCTCCGCTGCACGACGAACTGTACGAAATGCACCAGATGTTCGACGAGTTTCTGCCGCACTCTGACGCGTTGCTCGCCGGCGCCGCCGGCAGCAGCAGCAGCAGCATGAAAATCGCCAATCGCACGAAGCCGGCGACCGTTGCGTTCTTGGCGTTTGCTGGTGCGTTCAGCCCAACGTTAATCGGCGGCATGTTCAGAGAGCACGGAAAACTCCTCGACGGCCAGCAAGCCGCACCCAACGAAACGATGTGCGCGCTTATTATGCGCAGTTTCACGCAGAGCACGCAGTGGTTCGCTCGGCAGTGAAATGAAAATAAATAAAACTCCTGCCTTCCACGTCAAAGTTCAACCAACTGTTTGATGACGCAATTTTGGAGTTCCTTTATCGGATTTGCCACTATATCAGTTATGGTTCGCTCCAGCATCTGGGGAGATTATCGAATTTCGTTACGAGAGACAGAGAACATTCGCTATCGTTTCATCGAACACCGAAGTTTACTGGTTTTGGACTACTACAGTTACGCACAAACTTCTATGGAAGACGGCGCCGCGGACCAAAAGCACGAAACAACGAATCAGAAAGTTGTTGGCTTCTCATGGCGGCCGACAATAATTGATTACACGCCTTTCAAGAGCAAATAAGATTTTTACTACAGACACAAAATAAATAATGAGTTTGCCATGTCCTCCCGATGAAAAACCGACACCCTTCTTCACACTGCAAAATTCACTGGAAATCCTACCAAGAGCCAAAGTGATTGAAATGCTGGAATGCAGAACCTTTATGAGAGAAGAATCACCGTCGAACGAATTGTGCAAAGTAAAACCGCCCAGACGCGCGACAGCAGAGGACTTTGGCATGCAAGAGAAACAGAAACACGCAAACAACAAGAAATGACCGGCACCGCATTTGTATTCTCTCCCTACGATCTTGCATTGCTGCTCAGCAAAGACATTCGTTACATCTCCATCAATATTGAGCCGACGACAATGACCAGAGAAGAGTTTGCGCGCGATTTCATGTCTGTAATCAAGGTGGTCGCACGACAGAGCGATGTCTGTTTTCTTCTACCTGGTGCGGGAACTTTCGAGAGGTTGGCATTCTTCTGCATTGAGACAATGTTTCCCGCTGCACACGCTGTCATGCTTCTCAGCGCCGCTGACGCGGAACCGAAAAACATTGACAAGGAAAAGAAATGGCGCATTGAGGTGGTGGACAGAAACGAATTGATGGAATTTCTTCCGTGCATCTCCGATGGAAGAATTGCGCGTTCCGCCGACTCGGCGCTCGTTGGATTCGTCGAGGTTCAGCGCGCCGCTGTACCTCGGCAATTCTATCCTCTTGGAATGTTCGCTTCTCATGGTGCGGTAGACGCTGCGAGCGCTACTTTACCAGTCTATCAAACGCCGACAGACAACCCTTTCGCGCTGTGAGAGGAGACCAATGTATGCGCACCGCCACCAGCGCCGCCGAAAATATATTAAATGAGCGACGATGACGAACAAATTGTTTGCGTAGACGGCTCGTGTCTCGCGCAACACGATAAGAAAGCGCGTCGCGCTGGCTACTCAGCCTATTTTGGATTGCACGACCCACGCAATGTCAGCGAGCCGATCGAGGGCGAGAAACACACAAATCAAGTGGGCGAAATGATGGGTGTGATTGCGGCGTTGGAGCGCGCCGATCCCGAGCGACCACTGCTCATCATCAGTGACAGCAAATACGTGATCGACGGCCTCGTCGGCTCGAATGGCAAACCGGCGTGGTACATCAATTGGCAACGCAACGGCTGGCGCACTGCGAGTCGAAAGCCGGTCGAGAACCGCACGCTTTGGGAGCGAATGATCGCGATTGCAAAAAAGCGGAAATTCCGCATGCGCCACCAGAAAGCGCACGCTGGCCACGGTGGCAACGAGACGGCCGATCGAATGGCGAAAATGGGCGCACGTCGCGTGATGAATGGACAGAGAAAATAAACATGTCGGCATGAAGAATATCTCAGTATTTTACGCAAATTTCAAGAAGTTTTGTGTACAGTTCGTTGCAATGCACAATGCACTGATAGATGGGCACACCATAGATAACGCATGCGTGATCGCGGCTGCAAACCTGTCCACTTTTGCTGACCTTTCTTGTGTGCGTGTGTGAAGTGGTGGTGCTGTTGGATTTCTCTGGTGCAACGCCATTGTGCTCCATAAGGTACACAAACTCGTCGATGACCTCCTCGAACTCGCATGCCGACGAAAGGTTGACTTTCTCCTCCGATGCTTGTCCGAGTGTGTAGAAGTAGTGTGTGATGTCGTGCGGAGGAGGTAGGTAGACAGCGTTGTACGGTAATCCGTACTCAATGTAACAGAGGCAATCGTCGGCGGTCTTGTGTGTGCTCTGTTGTCGCATCAACGCCTCGACATAGAATAGCGTGAAATTGGCATTGAGAGATATGAGAAATGGTTTCCATGGCAAATAGCCGAGGAAGAAACCAAACTCGATTTCGGCTTGATCGGACGGCGTTTTCTTCGCCACATCGCGCATGCCGGCCAACAACGGACCAACGTGAACGACATCCGTGATTCGTTCGCGTGGCTCTATTACATTGAACACCGTCACGCCACTTATGTTCTGCGAGTGACTCTCCTTCTCGATGAGCATGCGCGCGAGAAAGTCCTTCTTCGTCCACGGTGTCATCAAGAGCCTGCCGCTGATGCCGTTGGCGGCTTGCGCGCCCATGTTCATGCCCAAACTCAGCACAAACATGCACCCCGTGGCAATGGAGAGCAACGTCAGACAGAGAAGAACACGTACAATTGCTTTGCGATTGTTGGATACGCACCGCCCGCACCGCCCGCGTTTCTCAAGCACCTCGTTGTGCGGAAGCGTGAAGTCTACGGCGCTCTCCAGATTGAGTGTAATCTCCTGAAAGTGTCCACCCGCGTTCATTGTTTATTTAATTTACTGGGAGAGAGAAAACGAGCGCGCGCGTGCGCTCTCATGTGTTCCGCACGCCCTCGAGAAGTCCAACAATGAAGAGTGCGCTGAAAAGCGCGAAGAGTGCATTCCACGTGAAGTGAAAAGCAATCGGATTCTTGAACCACGCGTAGAAGTATACCACCGATACGGCAGCCAACAACGAGATCGTCAACTGGTAGTCAGTTGGATTGATAAAATACGTGCCAAATATCGCCGCCAGTGTTAGCCCGCATGAGAGAAAATAGATGTCTGGAAACGTGGAGAGTAGTGAGACCAACACAACAATGATG
>Ga0315284_10006083_pt1 | contig 17183 bp, 7 predicted proteins | sample YL17G09_16_MG_FD_203696 | JGI IMG/M metagenome (GOLD analysis project Ga0315284, IMG submission 203696) | Sediment microbial communities from Yellowstone Lake, YNP, Wyoming, USA - YL17G09_16 | ecosystem: Environmental > Aquatic > Freshwater > Lake > Sediment | place: USA: Wyoming | collected...
TCCACTCCTCATTGGGAAAAGTTCATCATTTATGATTTATTGAACAAATATGAAAGAATCATTTATTTTGACACAGATTTAATCATTAGGGATGATTGTCCCAATCTTTTTGAAGAAGTGAATCACATGGATTTCGGAGCTTTCAATGAAGCTCCTTTCACTCCTGGCCGACAATCAGCATTGGCCCAAGCTTGTCAAGAATATGGTATTCGCATTGATAAATGGAAGGGAACTTACTGGAACACAGGAGTCATGGTCATTAGCCGTCCTCACAAGGAAGCTTTTAAGAAGCCAGAAAAAGAATCTTTTAATTTTTTTGAGCAGAGTTATTTGAATGCCAAATTGAACTCATCTGATTTCACGACTCATGATTTACATTATTATTTTAACCGTTTATCTTGCATGGACCCTTTGACTGGTGAGCAAAGGCATGCGGCATATATCATTCATTATGCCGGGGCTCCAAATATGCAAAATGTCATGGAGACTATGCGGGGGGACTTAAGAATATGGAGAGATGCTGCACCAGATTATAATTTCCAAAGGCATGTCATCATAGACGTGCAGGGTGGTCTGGGAGATCAAATCGATGCCGAGCCAACAGTACAATATTTGTTGAAACATATTTATCCTTATGAGGATGTCCGTTTGATGACCCATTTCCCTCGTGTTTTTGAACATCTGGACATTCCCGTTGCTTATCATGGCCAACTTGATTATTCTCTTGATACTCAACCTTATCATATCATAACTTTGCCAGGGCCTGATACTTTGATGTGGAAATATGCCTCTAATTTGTTATGCCATACAGTAGATTTTTGTTCTCTGGCGATTTTAAGACGCACGTTGCCTGATGCAGATAAAACTATTACTTTATCATGCAAAGAGTCTGAAATCGAAGAAGTTAAAAGTGTCATTGGTGATAATCTTCAAAATATGGTCTTGGTTCATGCTGGTAAACATTGGCCCAGTAAAACATTCCCCAAAGAATGGTGGCAAGAAATCATTGATGGCATTCAAGAGGCTGGGATTACGATTTGTTTGATTGGTAAAGATGATCCTGATTGTACTCGTGGGGTCATTGATTTAGAATGCCGAGAGGGGATGTTAGACACCCGTAATTTATTATCCTTAGGTGGTTTGATTGCTTTAATTTCACAAAGCAAGGTTTTGCTGTCCAATGATTCGTCTCCCATTCATATTGCTGGGGCTTTTGAAAATTGGGTTGTTTTAATCCCCACTTGTAAGCATCCAGACCATTTATTGCCTTATCGGCATGGTACTAAAGCATTTAGAACCAGTTCCTTATATAAGAGATTAACCTTAGATTCTGTTTCGAGTGCTCCATCTGAAATTTATACTACGACTGCCGATGAGGTAGTGGGCGATATTTTAGATTATTTGCCAGAGCCTCAAGATGTGATTAATGCAGTTATTGAGGCATATCAACAGATGAAAGAGGCTGAAAATGTTTCGATTTAGACCAAATTCAACTGACGAAGACTGTTATCGACAAATCATTTGTGATAATGAATACAAAATCAAAAATGGTGCATTAAAAGACAAAATAGTTATTGATGCCGGGGCTAATATAGGTTGTTTCATCAAGTTGGCGATGCTTCATGGTGCTAAATTTGTTGATGCATATGAAATTGAAGATGAAAATTATCAAGCTTGTCTTGGTAATTGTGGATCTTACAAAGAAAAAGTTAGAGTTAATTTATTAGGTATTTGGAGATCAGATGAGGAGCCCAAGGAGATGTCCTTTTCTTTCATTCCAGGTCTGAGTAATGATAAATCCGTTGGTGTGTTACACCGCTTGAGCTTTTCTCACCCTCGATTCACTCAAAAATCAGTCATGACAATAGGTTTGGATGCCATTATTGATGATATTCTGAAAACATATGGCGAAAACATATATCTACTCAAAATGGATGTCGAAGGCTCTGAGCATGACATCTTACATAGTAGCAAAAAATTAGAATTCGTTGATAATCTCGTTTGTGAATGGCATAACCCCGAAATATCCATAAATGACCTAGATGTATATAATCTCAATGACAATTCCAAGGAAATCCCCTTGGAATTAGTGGCCTTGTTGAAATCTCAAGGGTTCCACGTTTATAGAAGAGATTATGCTCCCATTCTTTTTGCTATGAAAGACCCTCAAAAGAGTCCCTTCTTCGATTCGGTTCTTCAGATCTCCATATAATGCAGGTAAATATATACTTAGTGAAGAAACTAATATTAGTATTTGTTAAAGAGGGACTAACATTATGTTTCTATTTCGCTTAAGAGTTTCTCCGGCAGCAACATCTAGGGTTCTTGTTGGTCAGAATTCATATGCGCCGGGAGAATATTTCTTTTTAACATCAGATGATATTGACAAATATATTAGTCGAAAATTAAAGGATTCTGGCTTGGTGGCCGTAGATCGTGAGGCCACAGGGCCAGAATATACTCTTTATACTACTACTGCAGTCAATGAAGTGGATGATTCTAAAGAGAAATATTATCTAGAGCGATGGAATCTGTTTTTCCCCCCATTAAATCCTTCGCAGGGGGATATCATATTTTATGATGGTTCTGATTGGGTTTCTTTGGCCGCTGGTACGGATGGAGATGTTTTAACCACTCATGGAGCGGGGGCTGATCCAACCTGGGAGGTTGGGGGCGGTAGTGCTAATGGATATGATACTATTTGGTTTCCTGCTGCCTCGATGACATCTCGCATTACAGATGGGTCCCTATTTACTACTCATGAATTTGCTACGAATAAAATGAATTTAGATATGTTGGCTTTTGATCCGACTAATAAAGAATATGCTGATTTTTCTTTCATAATGCCTGAACAATGGGATTTAGGAACTATTAAAGCTAAATTTGCTTGGACCTATGCTAGTGTTCCAGGTGCCGGGACTAAGGTTGAATGGGCATTAAGTGGTGTGGCGATTGCTGATGTGGCTGATATTGATGTTGCTACTGGTACACCTAAGCCTGCTGCGGATGTTATTTCCACCCCATATTTTCAGCATTTGACCCCGGCTACTGCAGCCATTACTATTGGCGGGGCACCTATCCTTGGCAAATTTGTTAATTTTACAATATATAGAAATGCTGCAACTGATGATGATTTGAATGTTGACGCTTTATTGATTGGCGTGTGGATACAATATAACAAAACAGTAACTCCCGCTATTTGGTAAGGTGATATTATGGCAATTGCTCACATCAAAAGACTACAATATAAATTAGTAATAGATAAATGGCATAATTCCGGCAATGGTGCATTACAGATTATTGGATTAGATAGAGGTGGCTCTGCCTGGGGTACGGCAGGGAATAATTATGGAGAATTAGCTATTCCTACTGATAATAATTACCGATACTCATTTTCTCAGGTTGCCCAAGGCCACAAATTTTCTCAGATTTTATCAATTTCTGATGTTACTTTAGGATTGAAAAGTAACGGCACCTTATGGTGGTGGGGATATGATGAATATGGTACCGGCGGAGATAATACAGTTGGAAACGCATATTCATCTCCTGTTGTAGCTGCTACAGGTCATAGTTTTACTCAAATTGCTGGTGCCGGGACATATGTTTTTGGAATTAAATCCAATAAATCCCTTTGGTCTTGGGGTTATAATGGCGATGGAACACTAGGGCATGGAACACAAGACGATACTTCATCGCCAGTGCAAGTTATAGGTGGATTTTCAGTTAATAATGTAGTATGCACAGAAAATGGAACTGCAGGATTTTTAGATACTAATGGCAATGCTTGGTGCATGGGATATAATGATTTTGGTGAATGCGGAGATTTAACTAATGACCCACAGTCTTCTCCTGTATCGGTTGTTGGTGGTCATGTTTTTACTAAATTAACCGCTGGTTCTCTACATATTGCTGGTCTAAAAGCTAATGGTAGTATTTGGGTATGGGGGAGAAATAATTATGGGACATTGGGGGATGAGACTAATGATCCTAGTTCTAGTCCAGTTTCAGTCATCGGAGGATTTACATGCACTGATATTTTCGGAGGAGAATCGATGTTTCTTGCCATTGTAGATGATGGGTCTGGTATAGCATGGGGGTTGAATACTTATGGTAATTTAGGAGATGAGACTACAGATGATGCATCTTCTCCAGTAGTAATTTCAACTGATGGTACTGCTTGGAAATCTATCGGCCTAGAATATAATAATGGAAATGTTTTAGCCATTGATGAAAATGATGAGCTTTGGGGATGGGCATATGGCCCTGAATTTACAAGTAGCATTGCCGGGGCTGCTTCTTATCCCATATATTTAACTGCTAATAACATGCCAATTCGTAATAGGATATATTATTCACCTAAATTAAATCATTTGGCTCATAAACCATGTCCATTCATCCCAGTGGTTGCGGGGCTTGATACTAATCACGCTTTAAAAATGGGCATTGTTGGTAATTTTGATTGGATGCATTTAAGAGATGGAGAAGAATTTAGTTATTTTAATAAATATATTTGTTCTGCAAATGATGCTACTTCATGGACGATGATAACAAATAGTAATTATGCAATGGCTGGTTTGAAGCCGGATGGCTCAGTGTGGACCTGGGGATATGATCTTTCAAATAGTGGTGTATTTGGTAATCTAACAACAGATGATACACCATCGGCTTCTCAAGTAGTTGGTGGTCATAGTTTCATAGATATTTGTGGAGGCAGTGAAAGATTTTTTGGATTAAAAAGCAATGGGCAGGTATGGGGATGGGGTAATAATACAGATGGATATTTAGGAAATAATGCTATTGTGAATAGGTCTAGTCCCGTTTCAGTAGTTGGTGGTCATAGTTTTATTGATATTATTTCTGGGACTACATTTACGATTGCTCTAAAGGCAGATGGTTCAGCTTGGACTTGGGGAGGGAATGATCTGGGAGAACTAGGAGATCTAACCACTGATGCTAAATCATCACCAGTTCCAGTTGTTGGCGGATTTTCGTTCACTAAAATTGCGGCGGGAGGACGGACTGGGTATGGCATTACGAGCACGGGACAGATTTGGTCATGGGGCTCTAATGGTTATTGGCAATTAGGAAATGGAGTAAGTAGTAGCATTCTACATCAGAGTTCCCCCGTTTCAGTTATTGGTGGATTTTCATTTGTTAATGTTTTTGCTGGTAGCACATTCACTATGGCACAAAACAATAATGGTAAATTGTGGGCATGGGGATATAATGCTCTTGGGCAAGTAGGAGACAATACTTTAACTAATAGAAGTTCACCTGTTTCAGTTGTAGGAAACATATCATTTAAAGAGGTGAATGCCAGGTATTGGAGTGCTGTTGCCATAGACAGCAATGACGATGTTTGGATGTGGGGAGACTCTCAAGGAGCCCCAGTGACTCACGAAAATCCTCCAGACTATATTTCATCACCCATTAAAATAACTGGATTTTTCTGGACCAATAGTCTGATTAGTCGAAAAGGATTATCCCCATAATTACTCTTTTTATATACATGGGACTATGTTCTGCGAATGTATATTCCAATAGTGACTGACCACGGGGCAAGCCCCGTGGCTTCCAGGAAAATGCAGTTAAACTGCATCCGCCAGAGACGCTGCTATTACAATTCTTTTATAATACATTGGACTCATTTTAGCAAAAATAAGTTTCATTTCTTCAGTATCAATTTCTTTGATAAATTTTCTAGAACTAAAATAATCGCTTTCCTGGAGGCAACGAGCGAGATCAGTTAGTTTAGGATCGAATGGTCTAAGTTTTTCTGTACTCCAGATAGAGTAGTGGTGCCTAATAGCAAAAGCCGCTTTATAAACCATATCTGTTAAATATTCAGGGTTTTTTACTTCAGGAAATATTTTTAAGAATTTCGGAAGCATTTCTTCTTCAATTATTTTAGTTGTATCTTCTCCATGAGTTTTAGTTGTGTGTTTTCCCCATCCTGTTTTTGGATGTCCATTTTTCCCCCAGTCATGTTCAATAACTGCAAAAATTAACATGTCTCTCATTTCAGCATTCTCGTTAGGATCCGCTCCTATAAAATCATTGCCATAACCAAATCTCCTGAGAGATTCCAGTCCAAATGCTGCTACAGCCTTCACATGGCGAATAAGTCCTCCTTTTCCATTTTCCCATTCAGGATGATATTTCCCTGATGATGATGATGGAATTACCCAGAAATCTTTATGAGATTGTGACAGTAAGAAATAAGTAAATCCTCTCAAATCATCATCTTCGATCAAAGAAATTAAATCATCAATTACCTCAGCTTCTTCAAGCATTTTCTGGCTACTCTCACTCATATGGAGCCATCCTGCCCAGTGGACAATATCAGTGTCTTCTCTTAGAATTTTAGGCAGTTCTTCTATAGTCAATGCAATCATCTCCTCTACGGATATATTATACTGCCTTTGCAACTATTTTGTCAACCCAAAGAGGTGAAAAACTAGTTTCGGCGTAATAATAAAGAGGAGAATGTCAGCTACCAACGAATAAATTCGTTGGCTTGTTCTAAAGGGTGTCAAGCCTTGAACATTAGGTTGGCTGACAATCAACCCTTCCGGTCCAATTCAGCCCTTCGGGCTCAATTGACCTATCAGATTTTACCTGGGAAAGGATTCATTCCCAGAACCATCTATCTAATTGTCAATGTGCGACAGATAGATTATACAGCAAACGAAAAGAAAAGACAACTAAAATTTCAATTCCTCCCACGAATAAATTCGTGGGCTTCCTTGAAATAGTTTCTGTGATATTTGCCCATAAAGCGTTAATAACGAGGTATTCAATATGTTTCTGTTTAGACTGAGAGTGGACCCTGCTGCCACAAATAGAGTCGCTGTTGGGCAAAACTCATATGCCCCTGGCGAATATTTCTTTTTAACCTCAGATGACATTGATAAATATGTGAGCCGAAAACTCAAAGATTCGGGGTTAGTATATGTGGATCGTGAGGCCACAGCCCCTGAATATGCTGCTTATACTACCACTTCGGTCAATGATGTTGATGATGCTAAAAGGAAATATTATTTGGAAAAATGGAATTTGAAAGAATTTCCAATTGGTGGTGCTGAGGGAGATATTTTGTATTATGACGGAACTAGTTGGGTTGGTTTGGCTGCTGGAACCACTGGGCAGGTCTTAACCACTCAAGGTGTAGGAAGCCCTCCTACTTGGGGTGTCCCTACGGTAGTCCCAGTAACAGTTGATACTACTACTGGTAATGTTTCTGCTGCCGGTGGAACTGCCACCATTACTCTAATCCCCGGTTTACTTACTAGCCCCACTTATACCATGTCTGCCCTATATATTTCTAATATCATAGGGAATGCTATTACCGTAGACATTCATGTCGAACAATCGCCAGGAGATGGTCTTTTGGCCTCTAACAAAAGAGATAGCAAAGTTTATACCGGGGCTGAAACCTTTGGTGGTGTCATTAGTGAAATTGAGAGTGCAACGAAGACTTTCATTGTCATCACTAATAATACTGGAGGAGTCATAGCTTTCGGAATTAACATGATTTTATACAAAGATGTCTCATATACCATAGTAGCTACATAAAGGATTAAAAGATGAGAAAACAATATTTATGGGTAGACAAACCTGGATTTTTTTATGATGCTGCAGGCAATATTGATGTTTCGGCGGGTAGTAAAGGTACAATGTTTTTCTGGTATCATGCCTCTCTTTATGCTCCTAGTGACCAAACTGTCATTATGATTAGATGTGCTAATACTGATTACATTAGGGTTATCCATGTAAATGGGGTTATGAAAGCCACTTGTGTATCGAATGCCCATGCATTAGATACAGCAGATTTTGATTTATGGACTCATTATATCTATTGGATACCTTGTGCTTTAATTTGGGATTTTACGGGCGGCGGTGCTGGAGATGGAACTCTTAAATTATATGTCGCTGGAGATACAACTACTTGTGTTGCGACTACTGCCTGGGCTCCAAGAGAAAATGCCAATAAGATTTATATTGGACCAAGAACTGCCGACACGGCATCTGCCAATGTGTGTTTTGATAATGTTGCCATATATGATGGGGTTATGACTGCAGCCGAATATTTATCATTGAGAGGGAGTGTTTCATCAGTTGAAGCCAGGAAATATGCTCGCCGACGCTTACCAGCAAGTGCTGATGTTGCCGATGGTAACATTACCTTATTAGCTACATTTGATGGAACCTATAATGCTGATATAGGGGGTGACATAGATTTCAATATTGAGGTTTCTGGAGCAGGTCTGAATCAATTCTGTCGTCTGGACGATGGCTCTCGTGCCAAAGGTATGAGATATCGTTTCTTTTTAGGGATGCCTAGACATGACGATTCAGATGATGACAGAGTGCCACTGAAAGCCGTTTTACAATCTGATATTGGGTTTGCTCCTTATAATACTACTATTACCGATACGGATACTCATAGTCAAATAACAGTTGCCTCTTATAATAGTCGTGATGATGGAGGGCAAGGGGTCGGCTGGTTCAATCGTTGGATACAATATGGAAATGGGAGTATGGAAAGACCCATGACCATTAGAATGCGAGTCAATTGTCCTTCGGCCACTAATGTAAAAAATACCCCCATTAGTCTTGGTCCAGTTTGTTATATTGCTGGGCCTGAATATGGTAGCTGGGCTGGTTCTTGGGGGACTGGAACAATTGGAACAGCGGTTACGGATGGAGGGAATACTACTTCTGTATTTTTAACTGATGCTATGGGTTATGGCGATGATAATTGGAATGGCTGTGAATTGTTTTTCAAAAACGGTGCTAATTTTGGTTATAGAGTAATAGTTACTGATTACGACAGTGTTAGTGGAACATTTACCATTGGTGGGGCATTACCTAATATTCCAGTTTCTACCGAGGCGTTCTGTGTTGATTTTAAAGGTAGATTAATTGCTAATAAGACTAGTCGAGCCGTTCCTTTTGATGAAACAAGTTCCATACAAGTCTGGATGTGGGAAAGTTATACTTCTGGCCCATTAACTGATAGACCTTGGCAAGAAATTGAATGCATTTATGGTGAAGGAGGGTCTAATAATTACGTTCGTTATAATAGAGGACAGCAAGTTTTCATGAATTTGTCTACGTCCCGTGATGACGGAACAGGCAGAGACATGATGTTTGGTCGTAGTGTGATGTATGATAGTGTTACAGTTGGCACCGGCTATACTTGTGATATTTTACTGGAAAGCATAGAGGTTGAAGGGTTCCCGACTTATCAGGAAGTTAGTCCTCAAGGATCTTTTTTAAGAGATCCTCAGGATCTATCTGATACATTTTTTGCATTAAGTGCTGAATATACTCAAAGCACTAGGGCCTGGATTATTTCAAATCTAACTCTAAATTATTCTCCGCCATTAACTAAGTATACTCCATATGCAGATGTTCAAGACAGTTTTGATCTTCCTGGGTCAGTGACATGGCGGAACACAGGTTATGTTGCTAATCAACTTAAACCTCAAACCGATGTTGATAAGGCCATTTTGATTTATTTAGGATCAACGGCTGGTGGAATATATCAATATGGTTATTTAGAAGGTACCTGGAATGATAGTACGGGACTAGTTGATTGGATTGATGAAACCCCTCTTGTTGACAAGAATAATCCATTCTTGCTTGCAACTGAAATTACTGGGTGGAAAACTCAAGATAGTACATTTGGGTTAAACTCTCTACCAGGGTTATTGAGTATTTTTACTTGTGAAGATGGGACCTTAGTAATGACAGTGGGTGGAAATGAAGATAATCCTGATCACTACTTTACACGTTTATATACTGGAACTACAGACCGCTGGACATGGAGTAGAATTGACAACTGGTCTCCTCATAATCCATTGCCCATGGGAATAGCTGGCATCGAGAAGCCGATGCATGATGGTAGTGTGGGGTTGTGGGGAAATCGAGAATGTGATTGGGTGCTTACTTATAATCCTTATACATTAGATAAATCCCGTCGTTTCATTGGTCTGACTCGACTTAAAACAGATGTTCCAACCGCGACTCTCTTCTCTAATAACAGACGCCCTCTTGGAGCTATAACGACTGAGAATTTCCGAGGATATAATCTTTTACCACACGGCAATGTACTTCAAGCTCTGGCTTGTTATGATGTTGGGTCTCCTATACCACATGTCATGACTGGGGATGTTACTGCTTTTTATACTACATATATGGGTTCTCCTCCTCCTGTTAGACTGTTTGCTACTGAAGATGATGTGCATTTTCGTACAGTTATTTATGAACATATTACTGATGCAAGTATCGGAACATCTATTCTTCTTGGAGATAGATTAATTCATTATATTTATGATGGCGCTCATAGTAGTGCCTTAAACCAAGCTATTATTATTCGAAATCGTGAAACATGGTATGCTTTAACTGCGGGACAAACATCTGGTACTTTCGATACCTGTATCATCGTAAAACCAACCAATGGGTGGGATAAACTTTACGTTAATACAGTTGCTAATGAAGGTACCTTAACTGTATCTGTTTTAGCCCCATCCACTGAGACTGTAATAACTGGTTATGATACCACCGATTGTGATGCAATCGCCGATGGAGTTCAATCAGAAGTCACATGGAACGGGTTTGGCTTTAATACTTTGTCGGCCACTGACATTAGATTGAGATTTACTCTTACCAGACCGGCAGCAGGAGATGATTCCCCAGTCTTGTATGCTTATCATGCCAATGGGATACAGGATCTTTCTCCAATTCCTGTGGATACTACCGGACATGGATTAACATTAATTGATATGGGGGTCATCATCTAATTCTCGTTTTTTATCTTCAAGGGCTTTGATTAAATTCTCTAAAATCTCAGCATCATCTATCTGTTTTAATAGACATGGCCTATTACTCATTGTTTCGGTTAACTGCTGTAGTAATGATGTCAATGTCCCAGAAATGGAGTTGCTAAATTTGTTTTGTTGTTCTTCTATAAATATGATCTTTTGCTGATTTAGTTTTATTTTATTCAACATAACATCTAACTGCCCAGTCATTTCTCTCAAATATTGAAATATTTGTTTGGTTTCATTTTCTGTTCGTTTAGCTACTCGATATTCTTGATCAGCCAATGCCTTAACTCTTTTTTCTTGTATGTTTTGGCTAACAAGAATGAACATGGGGATTAAAAGTTGAATTGAGTTAGAAATCATGAGTAATATTGGAAATTCAAACGGTTTATCAAATGGTGCATTGCCAGATAATGATAAGGCCATATTGATTGTTATCCATAAGGTGATTAAAGCCACTAAAATATACACAAAATACATTGCTCCAATGCGCTGGCTTATCCACATGGCTATTTTTTCATGAATGGTTGTCTGTTTTTCAAGAGTTTCGTTAATATTTTGGATTTCAAGATCATATTCAGGCATTTATATCACCATCCTTTATATTTTATGGTTTTTAGGGCTCTCACCTGCCTTTTCCAAAGGATTTTTATGTTGTGAATCATAATTGTATAATATAACAACAACTTTATTTAGACAGGAGGTCAAATATATGGCAAATAGATTCTGGACAGGAGGCGGCCCATCTTCTAATTGGAATGCGATAGGGATTTCGGGGGGTCCGGCAGGAAATTCAGTGGGCACTACTAACTGGGGCACTGCCTCAAATGTTCAAAATAATGCCTCCATTCCTACTGCTGTAGATGATGTCTTTTTTGATGGTATAGGAACTGGGAATAGCCCTTGTGTTATTGGTGCAGCGGCTACATGTCGCTCCATTAATTTTACGGGATATGCCAATACCTTTACCCACGGGCCTTATTCATTAAAAATAGGAGATGGTACTGCCGGGGCATCTAATATCGCATGTAAATTTAGCTCTGGAATGACATATGTTATAGCTGCTTATAATACATCACCTATTTCATTTGTTTCAACCTCTCCTACCGAACAAGACATTGATTTTGCAGGAAAAGATACTGGGGATGTGTCATTTGATGCTGCTGGAAAATGGCGATTAACTGGAGCCTGGGGAACTGCTGCCATCTTTCAAAGGCAGCGGGTCTCATTGAATCAAGGCATATTGGATTTGAATGATAAGCCTTGTAACTGGGGAGGATTTAATGTATATGGGTCATTACTTAAGACCATATCACTAGGGAATAGTACAATTACCTTGAGAAATACTCAAGCCAGTGATACGGCCTGGAACATTGCCTCATCTACTGGTTTAACATTCAATTGCGAAACATCTACAATTACAATAGCTGCTCCTGGGCAATATTCTCCCATTATTACATTTAAAGGTGGAGATAAAACATATTATACTGTTCAGTTCATGGGGACCGGAACATATGATGGGGCCTCCATTTCTGGTAATAATACTTTCACTAATTTAATTAGAGATCCAGGAACTGCTGTTCCTTGTAGTTTATATTTGGGCGGGAACCAAACTGTAACCGGGACTTTGACTTTGAATGGCCAAGGGATTGCGACTCGTTTGTTTCTTAAGTCAACAGCGACAGGAACTCCTCGCATTTTAACTCTTGCTGGTGCAACATTAATTGCTCAGTATGTAGATTTTATGGACATTACATTTGTTACTGGAGGGAATGATGTTAATCTTTCAACAATGTTAGGCGGCTCTGGTGACGCTGGAGGCAACTCAATATCTGGAGGAGGAATATTATCTTTCACTCCGCCACAAAATTGGTATTGGAAGTCAGCAATTGCCGGGACATACAATTTTTCTGACATTACACATTGGTATACCCAAACTAATGGCGGTGGTGTAGTGGCTTCGATAAGAGGGTTCTCACCATTGGCTCAAGATAATTGTTATTTTGATGCTAATAGTATTATTGGATCTACCACAATTAAACAGAATCAGAGAATCATCTGTAAAAACCTTGATTTTACTGGCGTAAGTCCAATGTTCTTTTCATTGAATATTGCTTCATCAGGCCAACAAATATATGGGAGTTTAACTCTTTCTGCTAATGTCAGTTTAGCAACATTATCAACTCCGCTTTCGACAAGTTATACTTTGTTTTTTAATGGCAGAGGGGCTAATGTTTTAGCGACGAAGGGAGTGGCGATAAACACCCCCATCGCAGTTAATACGGTTAATGGCGCTCTGACATTACAAGGTGCATTAGTATCAGCGGCTCAATTCTTCCTATTCTCTGGAACTTTAAACCCCAATAATAATAACATAACTGTGGCCGGATTTACTACTGGGGCCTTGAGTATGTCGTGGGATGGGGGTATTATGGCTCGTGCATATAATGGAGGTACAGAAACTTTGACTTGTACTTCAACAAGTCCTTGGATGATTAATTCATCTTCTGGATTGACATTTACTGCACCAGCCGTATTATTTTTCACCGATATTAGTGTTACTAATAAAACCATTACTGCTAGCACTTTAACTTATAATGAACTTAAATTTGTCCCTGGTGGCACTGGAACAGTTACTTTTAATGGGGCTTGTACATTCTCAAAGATATCACTATCGGTAGCAGGATCCAAAACATTTATTTTTACTGCCAATACGATATTTACTACAACGGGGACAAATTTCATTACTGGAAATGGAACAAATTTAGTTACTATTTCTTCACAAACAGCAGGTTCTGCATTTACTCTTAATAAAGCGTCTGGTGTCATATCTACTGATTATCTTTCGCTTAAGGATTGTCATACTCAAGGTGGAGCTTCATTTTTTGCAGGAGCAAATTCTGTTAATATATCTGGTAATACCGGATGGTTTTTTGGGGTACCACCTACTGAAGTTGCTGGCCCCCCAATTATTGGAACGGCTACTCCAGGATATTTAGTAGCAACAGTTAATTTCATGCCACCGGCAGACGCTGGTACAAAATTTATTACTAGTTATACAGTCACCTCTACTCCTGGTGGTATTAAAGCTACTGGTTCAGGAAGTCCAATTCTTGTTACTGGATTGGGTGATCGTAAACAATATACATTTACTGTTCATGCCACTAATATAATTGGGGATTCTCTTGAATCATGGGTATCTAATCCCATTACAACCATTAATGTTCCAGATCATCCAATAATTGTAAATGTACTTGCTGTAGATGCTATGGCCACTATTAATTTTACGCCTCCAGTAGAAAACGGTGGTAGCCCAATTATTAGTTATACAGCTACGTCAACCCCCGGTGGTATCAAGGTTACTAGTGCAGGAAGCCCAATTATTATTAATGGTTTGTCCAATGGTATAGATTATACATTTACTGTTCATGCCACTAACATTGCTGGAAATTCAGTCGAATCAGCACCTTCACTTCCGATAATAATGGGGTCTGCGTTTACCGCCTTAAGCGGTCGCATAGTAATGGATGCCGAACATTATTCAGTATTACATGCTAATGATGGTACAAACTGGGCATTTGGGAATACTTTTACTGGTTATACTGGCACCGGATATATGAAGACTGTCTCTGGGAAGTGGAGTTCTGAATATCTAGGACATTCCCCTGAGATGGATTTCTGGCTGGCAATTCCGGCCCCTGGAGATTATCGAGTATGGTTAAGAGCAGCGGGACCTGATCCTGGAAACGGAGGTCCCTCATGTCATATTGGAGTTAACGATACGGCACCTGCAGCTGGGGCTGGCATGGTATGGGGTTTTTCGGGGCCAGATGGGACTTTGGGCTGGGGCGGTCCAAGAACGATGAATTTCCCATCCAAAGGTCTGAATAAACTGAATGTTTGGCAACGAACCGAAAATTTTCGTGTGGATAAAATTGTTATAACTAGCACTTCTGAAACAATAACAGGGGATGGTCCTCCTGAAACTCCAATGGTACCGATTTCTACAGTTAATCGCCCTCCTATCGCTAGCTTTACTGCCGATATTACTCTGGGAGACAGCCCGGTAACAGTGCATTTTACCAATACGAGTCTTGATGCCGATGGAACAATTGTTTCCTACTTGTGGAATTTTGGGGACGGGACTACATCAACAGAAGTCAGCCCGACTCATGTGTTCACCCATTCTGGGGCAGTCAATTATCAAGAGTTATTCAAAGTGAACTTGTTAGCTACGGATGACGATGGAGGGATTTCCACTAAGACTGGTTATATTACAGTTTCTAAAGTATTAGCCTTTGGTGAATATATTACTGACACCTGTGGCATGATACAAAGTGCTGGAGTTTATTTTTACCCCATTCCTGCCGAAGTGAGTTATGGAACATTACAATATCGAGCCCAAGGCACTTCGCAGTGGAATGATGCCATTCCACCGATCATTGCTGTGGCGAATGGGATGATGGAAAACGGATACCTTAATGAGCCTCTTGATCTAGTAAATATTGATTTACAACCAATGATTAGACGGTTTGTTGGAGGAGCAACTTCATTACAAGAGAATACTCATTATGAATTCCAAGCCACCTTAAAGAGAGCCGATGATACTATTTATGATACGAAGATTTTTAATGTCACTACTCTTCCAGAAGCAACCACCTATGGTACTGGGCGGGTAATTAAAGTCAAAAAAGATGGCAGTGGAGACTATACTACAATTCAAGCAGCCATAAATGTAGTTGTGGCAGGCGAAATCATTGAGGTTTCCGCTGGTAATTATAATGAATCACTGACGATATCTAGATCAGGAACTCCAGGAAATCCAGTTACTATTAGAGGCCTTGATGGAGCAAATATTCTTGACATCGCCGATAATAATCCTCCGATAATTTCTTTTGCTGACAGTTGCCATGACATAGTATTTGAACACTTTAACATTAGTTCTAACTGCACGACTCAGACTCTGTATGGATATATTTATATTTACAACAACATTAGTAATTTGATCATTCAAAATAATACGATGCATAATATTAGGGTTTATGATACTAGAGGACAGAGGAATCTTATTTATCGTTATAATTCTCAAACCAGTGATCGTTACATGGTATATCATTTATATTTTGCTCATGCCCGCCCTTATGTTTGGCGTGGGTTAATGGTATATGGGAATACGGTACAGGCTTATGATTGTTATGATATAGTTGATTTACGAGGCGAGAAATATTTTGTTGATTTTTATAATAATGATATTCAGGGAAAACATGGCGATGATGGGATGGAAATAGAAGACGATGTGAATTTATTTGTATTGGTCCACAATAATTACTTCAATTTCCGCAAGCAAACACCTGTGGCCGAGGGAGGGAAGGGGGAAACATCTAGTTTCTCTCATACTCCAGTTTTAGTTGGCCCAGTATATATGTTTAGGAATAGAATCGATGCGGCCAGTGAATTTGTGAAGACGGCAAATGCTCAAACTCATAGTTATTTTGATAAGTATAGTCCAAATATGGGTAATTTTGGTCCTGTTATTTATTACAATAACACTTTTTATGAAGCCAATGAATTTGTTGCTGGGGGTTGGATGTGGAATCGTTATTTCATCCGATATGCTAATTTTCATCGTGCCAATTTTGTATTCATCAATAATATTTTTTATGGTAAGATAATTGATGCTGCAACTATTAACTATGCTTTTAATACTCCATCTACCAGCTATTTATGGGGACAAATTTATGCCGATTATAATGTTTATTATAATGGTGGCGTGACTACCTCTAACCCATATTCAGCTTATGGGATTGACACACATAGTATATTTTCCGATCCGAAATTTGTTGGGACCGATGGGTCAGACATGAGATTAAATGTTGATAGTCCGGCATTGAATGCTGGCATCATCATTCCCAATATTACTGATGGTTATAATGGTACTCGGCCAGATATTGGGGCCTTTGAAATGGGAGAAGGTCCAACTCCTTATATTACTGCTCCTACCTCGGTTATCATTACGCCAACCAACCCAGTTTTGGGGGATAATTTAAAAGCGAAAGCGGATGGTAGCATTGATTCTCAAGGCAAGCCGTTCTCATATATTTATCAATGGTCTAAGAGTCTTGATGGAGGAATTAATTGGAATGGGTGGGGACTTGATGGCGTGGTTTTGAATGCATCAAGCATTTCAGGAGGCGATATGTGGAAAACACATGCTCAGGCTTTTAATGGGTCTATATCTAGTAATTGGACAGAAAGTAATGTAGTAGGCATTCCAACTGGGCCAACGGGAGGAACTGGCGGAACTGGTGGAACTGGTCCAACAGGTCCGACTGGTGATTCTGGTTCGACAGG
>Ga0315284_10006085_pt1 | contig 17182 bp, 15 predicted proteins | sample YL17G09_16_MG_FD_203696 | JGI IMG/M metagenome (GOLD analysis project Ga0315284, IMG submission 203696) | Sediment microbial communities from Yellowstone Lake, YNP, Wyoming, USA - YL17G09_16 | ecosystem: Environmental > Aquatic > Freshwater > Lake > Sediment | place: USA: Wyoming | collected...
AAAAACGTTTTTAGAGCAAGAGCAAGAGTAAGAGCAAGAGCATGAAAATGCTTAACTTAACGCCTATGGGGACAGTCCCACCGGGTATCCGGGCAGGTGGAAGGAAGGCGGTCAGCAACTGGTTCCGCGGGGCCGGGACAGTCCCTGAGTAAGCTAGCGATTCCAGATGATTTCCGTCAGCCGCACGCCGCCGGGGATGATCAGGCGGGTGGATTCCGGCGTGATAGAGATGACGTCGCCGCCGGTATGCCAGCGGACCAATTTGGGCTTTTCGGGCAGCGTGACGCCGATGTTGCCGGTATCGATGTAGAGGAGGGCGCGATCCGGGGCCGTCAGGTATTCCCAGGTGCCGTTCTGCATGCCCACCTCGATGAGCAGCTTTCCGCCCACTTCGACCCGCGACGATGCCGTGGTGGCCCGGCCATCCGTGCGGATGGGCGCCACGCCGAGGGAGGTCAGCCGCTGCGGCTTGGGGCCGGAGGACGCCGGCGCGATCCTCATCCCATCGTTCCGCCCGACGGAGGTCATTTTCACCAGCAGCGATGTGCTTTCCGTGAGGGATTTCTGCTCCAGACTCTCCACCGTCAGCGTTCCCAGCCGCGTAATGGTGGACAGGCGCACCATGCTGGTGTTGATCGCCGTGGACGCGGTGAGCTGCCCCACGATCGCCTGCATGATCGGGGTATCGAGCGTGAGCAGCTTCGCCTTCACGTTGCGATTGATCTGTTGCGTATCCGAGAGCCAGCGTCCCCGGTCCAGCAGGCTGTGGGACATCGGGGCGTTGCTCCAGGTATGCAGCGCGTCGAGCGCGAACCGCATCGCGACGTCGTTGCGCAGATTATGAAAACCCAGCAGCTTCCGCTTCGTATCGTAGAATCCGAGCGCGGCGGTATCGGAGGACGCGACCGGCAGCAGGCCATTGGCCATGATATCTTCGGTGGACAGCACCGGCCACATCTGAAATCGCCGGATCACGCCGGCATCGTAGCCCATGCCGTGGAAGGTGAAAGGCAGCTCTCCGTTGCGTCCGGTCATGATCTGGTAGCCGTTGCGTTGAAGCAATCCGACGGCCTGATCCTTGAAGTGCAGATCGGTATGGTGATTGTTGGCAAAGAGGATCAGGCGCTCGCCCGACCAGTCGCTGCCGCACGACCGACCGGAGGCAACCAGCAAGTCGAACGGATTGGGCACGGTGGCCGTCGGGACGTAATTCACCACCTTCGAGGAAAAGGCCAGGGTGTAGAGCGGATTCAGATATTCGTACCAGGTGAAAGCATCGACTTCGGAATAGCCAATGCCGACCGTCTTCTCCGCCGGGCGGACGGCGCCGGACAGGAACAGGCGCGACGCCTGCCCGACCAATCCCCAGCGCAGCGGATCGAGATGGACGTCGAAGTAGCCGATGGTGCGCGAACTGCTGTCCGAGTCGTAGGTGAAGAGGAACAGCGCGTCCACATCGAGGAAGGCGCCGTACGCCGCGGCTTCGACCATGCCGACCCCGCGGTAGGGATTGGGATAACAGTAGCCGAGCTCGCGGACGACGAGCGGCTTGCCGTGCATGCGCGCCAGGCTGACCGCGGCCGGGAAGGAATAATGCTGGTTGTCGGTCAGCGGGTTGTTCATGGCGAAATAGGACGGCATCGACCAGTCCTTCCCCGGGTCCCACAGCGGGTGGTCCCAGTAGAAGTTGATGCCAATGTAGTCGGCGGCGGCGGCGGTGGCGATCAGGTCCGGGAGCATGTCCTGCGCGCCGACGGCGGTGATGGGAACCTTCACCCCCATGTTCCGCAGGCCGGACATCATGGTGTTCAGGTAGGCCGTCTGCACGTCGCGGGCGAACAGCGCGCCGTCGCTCTGCCGCACCGGGGCGAGGAGCGGGTGGGAGTAGGAATAATTCAGCGTGACGTCCACATCCATGCGCGGCAGGAGCACGGCGCCGTCTTCCAGCGATTCCTTGGAGCCCAGGGCACATTTGGCGGAGGCGTTCGTCCACATGGTGCGCAGGGTTGCCGTCGATCCGTATTTTTTGCGCAACCAGGCATTCCACGCCACGGTCAGCTCGGATTTATACGGCTCGCGCAGGTTGGGCCAGTCGCCGCGGCGGATGAACAGGCCGTTTTCGTCATACATTTCCACCAGGGCGATCGCCGGATCGCCGGCATAGCTCAGGCCGGTGTAGGGATTGACGTGTTCGACGAGGAATTTGCGGGCATATTCGAGCTGCAGCTCGATCAGGCGCCGGTTGAACACCGCATACGGCTTCGCTCCGCGGCCCAGCGTCTCGCCATTCATCGCGCCGTCCGCCGCGCGGAAGGTGCGATAATCATTCAGGTCGAGGGCCAGGTAAATGCCGTGTTCCTTGAGTTTGGCGATCCAGTAATCGACCTTATCCAGCCGCTCGGGGAGGAAATATTGCCCATCCTGCGGCGAAAAGATGCCGGTGGCGTCGTCGATATGATGAATGCGGACCAGATTGATGCCGGCGCGGGCGAACAGGTCGGTCAGCCGGTCGATCTGCTCGCGCGCGATGAACACGCTGTCCTTGGCCAGGTTGATGCCGAAAAATTTGGCCCGTTGCCCGTTGGCGAAGGCGAAATGACCGTCCTTCACGGCGACGAAGCCGTACTTCCCCGCCGGAGCCTCCAGGCTCCCCGAGGCGTCGAACAGCGAGCAATCCGGGAAGGAGGTCAAATTCGGATCGAGGGTTGGAAGGGTCTTCACGATATCGGATATCGAAGGAACGGCACATGCGGGGAGTATGCCGAACAGCAATACGCTTATGAAAAGAAATACTCGCAACGGTCCTATCCTGCCTGAATGCTGAAGTGCCATGCTGAAATGCTTAACCGGGATGTGTATAATCAATACCCGATGCCGCCGCAAAACTCCTGCTAAGGCAACAGGGGCTTTTGCCGAGGTTGCGGAAATAAGTCTCCGATCCGCCCAACCGCGGCAGCGGCGACACATTGATAGCCCACGGTGTGAACCGTGGGGGATCTGGAGGGTGAGAGGACGCCGATGGATTTCGCACGACATAACGAAGAGCAGGCCGCCGTGTGGGCGGCGTTTCACGCCGGCGCGCCCACGCGCGTGCCGATGATGATCTCCGCCAACCCGCGCGCCTTCCTGCTCGACCCGGAGCTGAACGCGCGGGGTTATACCTTTCGGGATTGCTTCACCGACCCGGCGATCATGTTCGAGACGGACCTGCAATTTCAATACTGGTATCGCCACAGCGTGCCGGCGGATATGGAGCGCGGGCTGCCCGAGCGCTGGACGCTCACGCCGTGTTTCCAGAACAGCTACGACGCCGCCTGGTTCGGGGCGCCCCTCACGTATTATGAAGGCGAGGTGCCCGACACGCGGCCCATCCTGGATGACGATTGCAAGCGGATGCTGTTCGACCGCGGCATCCCCGATTCCTTCGCCAATTTCATGGGCACGGTGCGGGATTACCTGGAGTATTACCGCGAGCGGGCTGAAAAGACGACCTTTTACGACCGCCCGGTGACGGTGACGAACAACTCGCCGGGTCTCAGCTTCGACGGTCCCATGACGGTGGCGTGCAACCTGCGCGGGGCGACGGAGTTCTGCCTGGACCTGTACGAAGATCCCGATTACGCACAGGAATTGATGACCTTCATCCAGGACGCGGTGCTGGCCCGCCAGCGCGCCTGGCGGAAATACCTTGGCCTGCCGGCGAAGAAGGAGGCGCTGTGGTTCGCCGACGACGGCATCGCGCTGATCTCCTGTGACACCTATCGCGAGCTGGTCCTGCCGCATCACAAGCGGTTCGTCGCCGCCGACATGGCGCCCGGCGCGCCGATGCACATGCACCTCTGCGGCGACGCCGGCCGGCACTTCGTCACCGTGCGCGACGAGCTGGGCGCCGTCACCTTCGACACCGGCTTCCCCGTCGATCACGGGAAGATCCGGCGGGAGCTGGGCCCGGACATCCTCATTCAAGGCGGTCCGCACGTGGACCTGCTGCTGCGCGGCACGCCGGGCGAAGTGGCGGCGGAAACCCGCCGCATCCTGCGCTCCGGGGTGATGGCGGGCGGCAAATTCATCCTGAAGGAAGCCAACAACCTCGCCCCGCGCACGCCGATGGCCAATCTGCGGGCGATGTATGAGACGTGTAAGGCGGAAGGGGTATACTGAAACCGTCCGGTAACGATTCCCCTGCCCCAGTCATTTCATACTCATACTCATACTCATTCTCTTACTCTTACTCATACTCGAAATAACATGCAAGCCTCTTGGGGGACCGTCTTCACCGCTGGTGCTGGTGTGAAAAAGCACAGCGCCGCCGCGGGAACTGTGGGACTGTTGAAAAAGCCTTTCGAAATACCGGAAGACCCGTTTGTAGTAAGGCACGCAGCCGCAGCGGAGTGCCGTCGGGTGACGCGACCGGTTGCGTGCAACGCCGGCACTCCGCTGCGGCTGCGTGCCTTACTACGAACGGGCTTGCCTGTTTTTCGGGAGGACTTTTTCAATAATCCCACTGTCCCCTCCGGCATCCGAACGGGCGAAAGGATATTTCCCCGAACCCGGCGAATGGTACGTACAGCATAGTCATGAACAGGCAACGGAGTGTCCCGGCCATGCCCCAGGTGATGATCGAAAATCCGATCGTAAATTCGCCCTTCGCGGAGCCGCAAGCGAAATTCGCGCAGGCGCTGGAGGAGATGCCGGCGGTGGTCAGCTACGTGAAGAACCACCACCTCGGCTTCGCCATCCCCTATACCATCGACGGCGAGGAGCACCAGTATCTCCCCGACTTCATCGTCCGCCTGGATGACGGTCACGGCTCCGGCGATCTGCTCAACCTGATCGTCGAGGTGACCGGCGAGAAGCGGAAGGACAAAGCCGCCAAGGTCGCCACCGCACAGGCGCTGTGGGTGCCGGCGGTGAATAACCATGGGGGATATGGGCGGTGGGGGTTTGTGGAGGTGGATGATCCTTGAGATGCTATATCTGTTTTATCAGGAGGAATATCAACTTTATAATACGTGAGATAAGTAATAATAAAAGGAGATTATCGTATGGACGAAAAAAATGAACTCTGGAATCAATACCAAACACTTCGTGATGAGATTAAGGGATCGGACACACTCAACTTTCAAATCATCGGCGTAATTATAGCTGCAGTTGTAGCTATAATTATCGAGGGATTTAAACAAACTAATTTGGTTACTAAAACTCTAACATTTATATGTGTATATCTTGTAACTATTCCTGGTTTTCAAATTCTATTAGGCAATCGAAGGGGTATCTGGAGAATCAGCACTTACCTTAGGGTATTCATCGAGCCAAAATTAGATCATGTAAAATGGGAGACAAGATTATCAAAATTCAGTAGAGGAGATATTCTTGACATAAGTAAAGGCTTAAAATCGTCGAAGATGGCCTTCAATGAATGGTTAATTATTTCTTTAATGAATTTCTTTGCTACTGTCGCAGCGATATCCTCATTAATAATGATACAAAACTTAAATACATTCCTACGGATTGCTTGTATCATAGGGTTTGCTGCGTTTTTTATCTCATCGATTATTATTACTTTTAAGCAGAATGAAAGTGTAAAAAGAAACGGTACTGTTGAAAGACTCTATTTTTTGAATTGGTGCCAAGTTAGAGACTCAGAGTCAGAATCGCAATTAACAGATTCAATACCGAAGTAGTAATAATTGTGTGTATGGATCGTGTATGTATAAGGAGTTAATATGCCCGAGATCCATTCCATGAAACATAAAAGACACTCGTGTCAACTTCCCTACGCGGGAGCTTGACGATTTCGTCGCTGATGATAAGGCCAACTCTAAAGTGGTTGAGTATCTCAGCTTGCTTTATGCGCGCGATCCGTCGCTGGACCCGCAGCTGGTATGGAAGGGGAAGGACGCGCAGGATCGGGAGAAATCTTATGGGTACAAATCGATGTGTTTTTTTGCCGGTCGTGCGTAAAACCAAATCTTATGTCTAGTTTGACGGGGTGAAAGAGCCGGCCGCGGGAGACCGTGGTTGTGCCTTTGCGTCGTTGTGGTGCGCGGATGCGGCGTCCGGGGCGTTACATGGAGAAGCGGTCGCCCAGGTAGTAGCGTTGCGCCATCGGGTCGTTGGCGATCTCCTCGGAGCTGCCGGAGGTGAGGATTTTGCCTTCGAAGATGATGTAGCTGCGCTGGGTGATGGCGAGGGTTTCGCGCACGTTGTGGTCGGTGATCAGCACGCCGATGCCGCTCTCGCGCAGCGACACCACGATCTGCTGGATGTCGTCCACCGCGATGGGGTCCACGCCGGTGAAGGGTTCGTCGAGCAGGATGTAGGCGGGGTCGCAGGCCAGCGTGCGCGCGATCTCCACCCGCCGCCGCTCGCCGCCGGAGAGCACGCCGGCCTCCGTTGTACGCCGGCGCTCCAGGCCGAACCGCTCGATGAGCTGGTCCACGCGCTCCGCCCGCGCGCGCCGCGCCGTGCCGCGCATCTCCAGCACCGCGTGCAGGTTCTCCTCCACCGTCAGCTTGCGGAAGGCGGAGGGTTCCTGCGGCAGATAGCCGAGTCCGAGCCGCGCGCGTCGGTACATGGGCAGCCCTGTGATGTCCCGCTCGCCGAGCAGCACGCGGCCCGTGTTGGGCCGCACCAGCCCGACCAGCATGTAGAAGGTGGTCGTCTTACCCGCGCCGTTGGGCCCCAGCAGGCCCACGATCTCGCCCGGATGCACTTCCACCGACACCTGATTCACCACGGTGCGCTGGCCGTAGCGCTTGACCAGCTCCTCGCAGCGCAGCGCGCCCGCCGCGCGCGGGCGCACGGCGTGATTGACGTGATTGGCGGCAGGCTGACCGTTCACTGGCCGTCCCCTTCGTTGCCCATATCGACTTCGCTGGCGGTGAGCTTCCGCATGACCAGATTATACTCGATCTCTTTACCATCGATGTCGGTTTTCTCCTTGGTATCGAGGTTGGTGATCGTTAAATGCGGCCTTACCCCCTTATCGGTGAGCAGACGAATCATTGGATCGGTGGTTGCCAGGGAGTAACGGACCACTTCCGAATTCCCGTCCAACCGATAACTGGGTTTGCCCTTCTCTTTACTTTCGGAGGTGAGGGAAAAGACTACGTTGCCGCTTGCTTCGACATGCTTCACTTTATCAAATGACACCGCGTCAACTTCCAGATGCCGGCAAGTGATCGAGGTGTTGTGCAGCGTGGAGGTGAATCGCACGTTGCCATCGTAGACCAGCGGTGGGATTGCATCCACATCCAGTGTCGCCTTTTCCGCCTTGATGCGGAAGGGGGGATTCTTCTTCGCCTGCGCCTGGGCGAAGAGCAGCGCCGGCGCCGACGCGACGATGAGCAGCGCGCACAGCGCCCACGGGATGCGTTTCATGATCATGTGTCCGTCCTCCTCACGGTGATGTTCTCGTCTCGACGCGGCCGGTGAAAGTGGCGCGCGTCAGATCGGTGGAAAAGACGCCGCGGTCCGCCCGATGGGTGAAACCCATGCCCAGCCACTGCACGTTGACGGCGCTGACCCGGTCATACTGCGACGCCCACTCGAAGGTATCGGCCGTCAGGCGCAGGCCGCGTTTGGGCTCCAGCGCGCGCACGTTGCCGGTGAGCGTCATGCGGATGGCCTTGCCCTGCCGCACGGCATCGCCGGCATCCGCCTGCACGCGCAGGGCTTCCTGTCCCTGCCGGTAGAGCCGGCAGGAGACCGTGGTCAACTTCACCGTCCCCGGGTCGGCGCTCGCGACGATCGACTCGGCTTCGGCGACCCAGACCCGCGGACCGGTGTCCGGAAACACGATGCGGGAATCCGTCACCGTGATCGTGCCGCTTTTCATCGCCGATTCCGTCGGCGCGGGCGGCGGCGGCGGCACCGTCCGTGGTTTCCTGCCGCACCCCGCCGACAACAGGATCACTGCCGCCCCGATCAGCGCCGGCACGGCCCGGCACAGTGCCGGCGGGACAGACAGGGTTCTCCTCCGTTGACCGGTCATGATCGGTATTATACTACCCGGCAGGCAATGGGACAAACGAGGACCGGTCAATTTTGGATTTTGGATTTTGGATTATCAAGGCGCCTGGCAGTCGCTTCGCTATCCTGTCGATGCTGCCGTGCCGTGGTCTCACAACCTTTGCGTGCACCCTGACGCGCCGTTTGAAGGAGAGCGGCATATGGTATTGAATAGTTAGCGTATCTTCACCAGGAGAGGGATGCCCATGACGGAAGAGGTGAACACACCGGAGGCATCGCGGGAAACGCCCACCCCGCCGAAACCCGTACCCTGGTATTCGCTGCATCCGAAGAACCTCCGCTTCAGCAAATTCACCTGGTGGTTCCTGGCGGTGACCGGCATGGTCATCCTGTTCTTCACCGTCACCATCAAGCCGATGTGGAACTGGGGCTGGCGGCACCACCTGTATTGCATGGCGCAGATGAAGCCGGTGAAATCGGCGTCCGGGAAGACCTTCAAGTCCGGCGCGTGGGCGCACGCGAAGCACATCGTCGTCTACGGCGCGCCGGGCACGGATGCGGACAGCGTGGAGAGCGCGTATTTCGGCATGAGCGAGATGGTCGAGGAGCTGGGCCTGGACTTCAAGGTCGAGATCGTCCCGCTGCCGAAGAACGCGGCGGATAGCATCAAGCAGTCGATCGTGAAGAATCCCAACGGGACGGAGTCCTTCGACTTCGACCGCTTCGCGGCGCGCCGCCTCGACGACCGCGGCGACAGGTTCGCGGAGATGGTGGTGGTGGATTGCGAGTTCGCCGATCCGAGCTGGGCCTTTGGGCTGACCTCCTTCGCCGACGGGATATGCGTGCTGCAGCAATCGATGATCGGCAACGACTCGCTGGGCCGTCACGAGGGCACGCACCTGCTCGGCTACGACAAGCACGACGACATGCCATTGTATATCCTCGGCTACCGTGAAAACATCAACCCGCAGGACCGCAATACGCTGATGATGCTGCTGCCGAAGGAATCCTCGGCGCTCTCCCCCCGCGCCCGCGACGCCGTCATCAACTTCTGGCGAGGGATGGAGAACAGAGACGGCATACGGTATTTCAAGTGAATTTTCGATTTTCGATTTTGGATTTTGATTATTTAGGCTCAATAGGCTTTCGTGTGGAGTGGGCGAACACCGCGTTCTGCACCGCGCGCAACATCGGTCCCTAAATCCATACGCCTTACCACGGTGTCAATTCCGCGTGACACCCGGCCGGATATAGCCTGCCGTCGGATCAAGCAAACATACCCCGAGTCATCTGGCATAAGGCCGGATGTTTACAGCGGAATCACGATGAGCAGCTTGGATTTCGTTGAGCATTATTAAGAGGATAGACAAGCAATGAAAAATATGATATAATTGTTGATGTGATCATTAGGTTTTGATATGGAACTCACCAGCAACCGCATCGTTTAGGCTTCAGTCTGACGAACATGGGCATGAATGAGAGCCTGAATGAGCATAATGTTAAGTAGATTATGCGCGCATCAATGCTGCAATGTTATAACATATCCGTAGAGGTTATATCATGAAGTGCCCCCAATGCGACAAAGATTTAAGAGAAGGAGCACAGTATTGCTCCCAATGCGGTCATCTGGTAGCCGATGTAGCCACTTCACCTTGCCACGAAGCTCCCACACGACATAAGCGCCCGCTTACATTACTCCTTATCACCGCTCTTTTTTTGTTCGCGGGAGGTGGTCTGCTCACATGGAAACTGATCTTATCGCACACCAGTAAGCAGACGCAGCCCAAACCTGGAACTATTTTAATCAACTGGAAAGATGGCGCAGCTATGTTTTATATACCAGCAGGGGAGTTCCTGATGGGGAGTCCAATAGGACTAGGGTGGTATGACGAGCATCCACAACATATCGTCTACTTGGATGGCTACTGGATCTACATTTACGACGTGACGGTGGCACAATACCGGACATTCTGCGATGCGACAAAGCGCGCACTGCCACCCTTCCCTTCTAATTTAAGTTGGGAGGGGAAATCAGGCTGGGACGATCCGTCGCTGCAACAGCATCCCATCGTCAACGTCACCTGGTCTGACGCCAGCGCGTATGCCACTTGGGCCGAAGTGGCGCTACCCACGGAGGCACAGTGGGAGAAGGCAGCACGCGGTATCGACGGACGTAATTATCCGTGGGGTGGTCTGGCGACGGAAAGCGATCAGTTTAACGGCTGGGACCAGACGAAGTGCGCTAATAGAGATAATTCGAGTAACGTCGGCATCAGCACTTGGCCAGTAGGCAGTTTCCCCGCCGGTGCTAGTCCTTATGGGGCACTAGACATGGCAGGGAATGTAAGGCAATGGTGCGCAGATTGGTACGATGAAAATTACTATGCTAATCCGCCGTCGTCTAACCCGCTCGGTCCGTCGTCATCGCCTGAAGGATATCGCGTTCAACGGGGTGGCTCATGGGCCAATAATTATGTCGAGAGTGACCGGTGTGCATGCCGTTTCTTCGGCATCCCGGAAGAACAAGGTATCGTTACTGGGTTCCGTTGTGTGTCATCTTGGCAGGTACCGTAATATTTATGTGGTTAAACCATGATTTGTGAGATTTTGAAATTGGTTAGGCCCTTGGCGCTCTCTACAGGACAATTTGTTGTCGTCGAACGAACTCAACCCGCACTATCGGTTGCGTCATCATTGCCCGGGGGGCCATTTTCCCGTCTGGAAGAGACGGGAAAACCTAGATATCTTCTCGGTAAAATCAAACTATGAATTTCAGAAATAGTACCGACTATCTGAGTTACTAATGCGGTAGTGGTAGAGTTGTAGTCTCTCGAATGGATACAAGTAGGATGGGCACAACTCTTATACAACCCTACCACTGACGGAGTAGTAAGGAGGTAATCCAATGTATTGTAAACAGTGTGGCGCTGAATTGAACGCAGATGACCGTTATTGCTTAAAATGCGGAGTCGCAGTTGCATCGGTCACTTCAGATGCTCCGATACTATCCGATCCCATTACTTCGACGGAGGCAATTCTACTACCCAGAAAGAAGGCACTTTGGATACCATTTATTTTGATTATCCTCCTATTACTGGTTCTGTGTGGCGGGGTGTTCTGTTGGTATCAACTGGCACAGCCAAAACTGGGCGATACACGTATTAATCCTAAAGATGGTGCAACCATGGTGTATGTGCCAGCGGGGAAATTTTTGATGGGTAGCCCTACGGGCGTAGGGGATAGCGACCAGCAACCTCAGCATGTCGTCTTTCTGGATGATTATTGGATTTACAAAAACGTCGTGACGATTGCGCAGTATCGTGCGTTCTGTTCGGAAACGGGACATGCAATGCCGCATTTTCCACAGCCGATGACTGAGAACGACGCACCATCGAATTACAGTTGGGCAAAGAAAACAGGTTGGGATGATCCGACTTTACAACAGCACCCTATTGTGAATGTTTCATGGTATGATTCGAAAGCTTATGCTGATTGGGCGGGAATGGCCTTGCCCACCGAAGCGCAATGGGAAAAGGCAGCCCGAGGTTCGGATGGACGAAACTTTCCTTGGGGTGGATGGGCGACGGCAAGCGATATAAATAATGGCTGGGATCAGACAAAGTGCGCCAATAGAGAAAATTCCGAAAAAGTTGGTATTAGCACTTGGCCAGTGGGCAGTTTCCCCACCGGTGCTAGCGTTTATGGGGTATTGGATATGGCAGGAAACGTCTGGCAGTGGTGTGCAGACTGGGATGACCCTGATTACTATGCGAATTCACCATCTACCAATCCACCAGGTCCAACGATAGGAATCTACCGGGCATTGCGGGGTGGCTCATGGTTTAATATCGACATAAAACTCAATCGTTCTGCTTGCCGTAAATACGATAATCCAAACGACTGTAACTTAACCATTGGTGGATTTCGTTGTGTTTCCTCCAGACCACGACCATAATATGAAAGAGTTTAGTCGATTTAGGGTAAAACACAACCATTACCATGACAAAGCGTTGGCAATGCCTTCAAATTAAACAATCTTATGGATCATCGAACGGCATTCAAACGAATAGGTGGAGAGAACCACCCAACCACCCCAACCACCCGTTTCGCCTTGACAGTCTCCCGGCGCCCTGGTATTATTTATGCATCACCAACCTTTTAAAGGTAGTCCCGTGAGACTGCGAAGGGTGGGCATCATGGCACAATTGCATCTGAGCGAGGCACCTTCCCGATGACGACGCCGCGGGAAGGTTTTTTTATGCCCGGCAGCCTCGAACGGCAGATCCTCGACGACGGGGACATCGGCCGGGCGCTGAAGCGTATTGCGCACGAGATCATCGAGCGCAACCGCGGCGCCGGCGACCTGGTGCTGGTCGGGCTCCACACCCGCGGCGTGCCGCTGGCACAGCGGCTGGCCGCGCTCATTGAAAGCTTTGAAGGCCGCTGGGTGCCGGTGGGCGAGCTCGACATCTCGCTGCACCGCGACGACAGCGCCATCCGTCCGCCGGCGCCCAACGCCGACCGCCCGACGCGCATCCCGTGCCCGCTCACCGACCTGCGCGTAGTGCTGGTGGACGACGTGATCTGCACGGGCCGCACCGTGCGCGCCGCCCTCGACGCGCTGGTCGAGCATGGCCGTCCCGCCTGCATCCAGCTCGCTGTGCTCATCGACCGCGGGCACCGCGAGCTGCCCATCCGCCCGGATTACGTGGGCAAGAACATCCCCACCGCGCACGCGGAACGCGTGCTGGTGCGCCTGACGGAGACCGACGCCGCCGACCTGGTCAGCGTAGTCCGCAACGGACAGGAGGAAACGCATGAACGGATTTGACCTGATCTCCATCCGCGACCTGACGAATGACGATATCCTGACCCTGTTCGAGCACGCCAACGAGTTCTCGACGCTGACACGCCGCCGGCTGGAGCTGGCGCGCGATGCCGTGATGGCGGCGCTCTTCTACGAGCCGAGCACCCGCACGCGCATGTCCTTCGAAGCGGCGATGCTGCGCCTGGGCGGGCAAGTCATCTCCATGGCCGACCCGCATGCTTCTTCCGTCGCCAAGGGGGAGACGCTGGCGGACACCGTGCGCATCGTGGACAGCTATGCCGATATCATCGTGCTGCGCCACCCCCGCGAGGGTTCGGCGAAGGTAGCGGCCGATTTTGCCTGCGTTCCGGTGATCAACGGCGGCGACGGCACGCGCGAGCACCCCACGCAGACGCTGCTCGACCTGTATACCATCGTGCGCGAAAAGGGCCGGCTGGACGGCATCACCGTGGCGCTGTGCGGCGATCTGAAGCACGGGCGGACGGTGCACTCGCTGGCGCAGGCGCTGGCGCGCTTCGGGGCGCGCATGCTGTGCGTCGCCCCGCATGGTCTGGAGCTGCCGGAGCCGTTCCGCACGTCGCTGGCTTACCTGTATGGCGCGGAGATCGACCACTACGAATCGCTGGAGTCGGCGCCGCTCGACGAGTGCGACGCGCTCTACGTGACGCGCATCCAGAAGGAGCGCTTCACCGATCCCGCCGAATTCGAGCGGGTACGCTCGACCTATCAGGTGTCGCGGCAGACGCTGGAGCGCGTGCGGCCCGACACCATCGTGCTGCACCCCCTCCCCCGCGTGGACGAGCTGGACTTTTCGCTGGACGGCGACCCGCGCGCAGCCTATTTCCGCCAGGCGGCCTACGGCGTGCCCGTGCGCATGGCGCTGGTCACCGTGCTGCTGGGTTTGCGCTCACTTCCCGACGAAAAGCGCGGCGCCAGCAAAGAAGAGCGGCGCTGGGACCTGCTGCAGCCGGCCACTTTCACCTGCGCCAATCCGCGCTGCATCACCACCGCCGAGCCCGGCATCCCCCCCGCCGCCCAACAGCGCGACGACGGCGCGTTGCGCTGCGCGTATTGCGAAGCGATCCAGGAGGCGCCATGCCCGGTATCCTGATTAAAGATGTTGACTATCAAGGGGCCGTTGGCGATTATCTCATACTGGCGAAACCCGGCAGGCTGGTAGAGATGGGAAACTGGGATCATATTATCGATGGCAAAGGTTTGATGATGATCCCGCCGCTCTTCGACAGGCACGTCCATTTTCGCGACCCGGGTTTTACGGAGAAGGAGGACTTGATCTCCGGTGCGCGGTCCGCGGCTGCCGGCGGCTATGCCCAAGTTTGGTGTGAGCCGAATACGCGACCGGTCATCGATACGCCGGATGCGGTGATGGAATTCTTCCAACGCAAGCGGGCATTGAATCTGCCGATCGCCGTGCAAACCAAATGTGCTCTCACGCGCGGGCAATGCGGTGATGAACTTGTAGATATTCCAGAACTGGTCATGATGTCTTCTCAAGCATGGTGTCGCCATTTGAGCAGTGACGGAGAACCTATCGTTGACCGTGATCTGCTTATCAAGGCAGCTCGTCAGGCAGCCCCGTCGCAGGATAACGATGATACGGAGATCGATCTGCATTGCGAAGAAACGCCGTTTTCATCGGCGCGCCTGCGCGAGGTGTTGGGTGACGGGCCGGCGATGGCACGCGAGCCGGAACTGATCCGCCTGGCGCTTTCGGCATTTACCGAGGCGAGAGAAGTCGGATTGCATATTCAGCATGTCAGCATGGCGGAGAGTGTATATTTTATTGCCGAGGCGAAAGCTGCCGGGATGATGATTGTCTCCGCCGAAGTCACGCCGCACCATCTGCTGCTCTGCGAAGATGATATCCCCTTGCGTGGCGGGGAGCGCGACCCGAACTGGAAAATGAATCCACCCTTACGCAGCCGTGAAGACATGCTGGCAATGCGGAAAGCATTGGCAGACGGCACCATCGATTACATTGCGACCGATCATGCGCCCCATACACCGGCAGAGAAGGCGCTGACATGGGCGGATGCTCCGTTTGGCGTCATCGGGTTGGAAACGGCTTTCGGCGCCTGCATGACGCTGGTACATTCAGGCGAGTTGAGTTTCTCACGGCTTCTGCAAGCGATGGCATTTACCGGCGGGGATGTTTTCAATAGTAGTGTTACACTCATCGATCCCCAGCATGCTTGGGCGGTCGATCCGGATAAATTCTACTCGAAAGGCCGCAACTGCCCCTTCGCCGGCATGACCTTCAAGGGCAAGCCGATATATACCATCGCCGGCGGGAAGCTGGTGATGGCGGAAGGCGAGGTGCTGTTCTGATGGACAATCTTCTCATACCGAATACTGATCTACCGATGCCCGCGATGACGGACGACTTGCTCGGTGACGTGCGCACGATGATCGATGCATCGCGCACCAGTGTCGCTCGCGCGGTAAATACCCGTATCGTGCATTTATACTGGTGTATTGGCATGCGCATCTATCGGGATGTTCTGAAAGAGGAACGTGCCGAGTATGGAGAGCGGATCATCGAGAATCTGGCCGGGGAGCTGACACAGCTTTATGGTGAGGGCTTTGGTAAGCGCAACCTCTTCAGGATGGTACGCTTTGCAGAAGTTTTTCCCCAATTGACAATTGTGTCAACACTGTCGGCACAATTGTCCTGGTCTCACTTTATCGAGATTATTTACCTCAAAGATGACTTGAAGCGCGCCTTTTACGCAGAGATGTGCCGTATAGAGCGCTGGAGTGTGCGAACGTTGCAAGATAAAATCCGTCTCATGCTCTACGAGCGCACAGCAATCTCCAAAAAGCCGGAGGAGATCATCTCGCAAGAACTCGACGTATTGCGTGAAGCAGATCAGATGACGCCTGACCTGGTCTTTCGCGATCCTTACGTGCTGGATTTCCTCGGATTACCACAGCAGCATTCAGAATCCGAGTCACAGGATAATTAATATGACTGCAAAGCTTGTGTTATCAGACGGTACGGTTTTCGAAGGCGAGTCGATCGGCGCGCCGGTTACCGCTATTGGCGAGGTGGTGTTCAACACCGCGATGACCGGGTATCAAGAGATGGTGACCGATCCCAGTTATCGGGGGCAGATTCTCACCTTCACCTACCCGCTGATCGGCAACTACGGCGTGACCCCGCAGGACTGTGAGTCCGACGGGGTGCAGGTGCGCGGGGTGGTGGTGAAGCAGTTGTGCGACCGCCACAGCAACTGGCGCGCGGAGGGTAGCTTCGACGGCTACCTGCGTGAGCGCGGCATTCCGGGCATCGCCGGCGTGGACACCCGCATGCTCACCCGCGTCATCCGCTCGCACGGGGTGATGATGGGTATCTTGAGTGGTGAGGACCTGTCCGTTGACGCGTTGAAGGGGCGCCTGGCCGACGCGCCCGATTACGGCGCCTTCGATTTTGTGAAAGAGGTCTCCGCCGGCCGCACCTATCCGTGGACCGAGCCGGTACAGGCGCCGTATGATGCGCTGCAGCGTTATATGGCCGACCCGCCGCTACGGGTGACAGTGGTGGATTACGGCGTCAAGCGCAATATCCTGCGGCTGTTCGCCTCGCGCGGGTGCGAGGTGCGCGTGGTGCCGTGCGACGCGACGCCGGAGGTGATTCTCGAAGGGAATCCCGACGGGGTGGCCCTCTCGCCGGGACCGGGCGATCCGCGCAAGCTCGAAGACTACGTGCGCAACCTGAAAGAGGTGGTGACCACCGGCATCCCCACCCTGGGCATTTGCCTCGGGCATCAGATGATTGGCATGGCCTTCGGCGGCAGCATTTTCAAGCTGAAATTCGGCCACCGCGGGTCCAACCACCCGGTGAAGGATCTGGTGCGCGCGGGCAAGGTGCACATTACCGCGCAGAATCACGGCTACGCGGTGGATGCCGACAGCGTCAAAGGCAGCGGCCTGCAGGTCTCGCACGTCAACCTGAATGACGGCACGGTGGAGGGGATGGTGCATTCGCGCCTGCCCATCATGACCATGCAATTTCACCCGGAGTCCAGCAGCGGCCCCCGGGATACCGAGTATATGTTCGACGAATATGTCCGCCTGGTCGCGCACTGCAAGGCGTCGGTGCTGTCGATCGGACCACAATAAGATAGTTGGATGAATGGATGAATGGATAAGTCGTGAGTTGTTGTAGTGGTACGTCACGATGTATCTTGGATTGATGAATATGCGCTCGGTCCGGTGGTTGAGTAGGCAGGTGAGCCTTGCGATTCTTTCCGCTGCTCCCGCGCCGTATCGAAACCACCGCACTGACAGGTGAATCTTGCGTGAACGGGCGCTATGCGTGTGGTGGTTTCGATACGGCGCGTGAGCAGCGGAAAGAAC
>Ga0315284_10006086_pt1 | contig 17181 bp, 20 predicted proteins | sample YL17G09_16_MG_FD_203696 | JGI IMG/M metagenome (GOLD analysis project Ga0315284, IMG submission 203696) | Sediment microbial communities from Yellowstone Lake, YNP, Wyoming, USA - YL17G09_16 | ecosystem: Environmental > Aquatic > Freshwater > Lake > Sediment | place: USA: Wyoming | collected...
CTGGGGATACCCTGTGCACCAATCTTTATGAGGATGATCCCGAACAATTCAATCTTTGGAGAGAGACTTCACTTACATTCCACTTACTGCAGATTGCGATAAATCCTTTTTTGTCTCTAAAAGAATGCATTGATCACTGGTATGTCATTGGAAAAGGTCTTGCTGAGGGCAATCGAAAAAGGATCCGCCAATTGTGCAAAGCATACTCATATCAACAAAAGTCGGTTGTATTTGTCAATTAAGTTAGCGCATATGCCCAGATGGGGAGGCAACCCAAGGGGTGTATCCCCTTGACCCCCTTCTACAATCTGGTAAACCTTATGAGAGGTAATCACACTGTGGGGGGATGCCCAAGCGGCGGGGGCGGAGGTGAAACTAAAAGCCCCCAAGAGCGTTATAATTTAATTTTTCTCAAGCATTTCTACAGAGCCCTTTTTTCTTTTTTTTATTCGGTGCACGAGTTCCTTTTCCTTTTCTGGGGTAATCTGGTGCAGCACTTCATCACTCATTGCAGGATTACGATACCGGGAATGGCTTTGGCAGGGCATCTCATTACAATTCCCGTCCTGATGTAGCCTTTTTCCCCGCTGCACCACCCGTATACCGGGCATAGTTCAATAGCTCCCTACGCAGTCCGGAAAACACACCCTGTATTCGTTTCAAAAATCGGTAGATTCTTCTCGTTGGTGCCAAAACCAATGCTCTTATATAGGGTAATTGGTAATATTTTACGTTATCAAGGAGCACAGAAATGAAGACAGAAGATGCAAAGAAAATCATTTCAACTGCTATCGACAGGGAAGTCGAAGCGTACACATTTTACCGTGGCATTGCGGACAAGGTAAAAGACCCGGCACTCAAAAAACTCTTTTCCGAACTTGCCGGTGAAGAGAAACAGCACCGGGAGTTTTTACAGGGAATGCTCTCAAAGGATGTCTCTAAGATGCACTTTGATGCAAAGAAAGACTACAAGGTAGCAAACGCGCTCCCGAGCCCGCCGCTCTCCGCTGATATGAAACCGCTTGATGGCCTTGTCGTCTCGATCAAGAAGGAACTTGAAGCCATGCAGATGTACACCCAGCTTGCGAATCTTTCAAGCGATGTAGAGCAGAAACTGCTCTTTTCCCAGCTCGCAAACATGGAAAGCGGTCACAAAGCCCGGCTCGAGGACATCTACACCAACATGGCCTTCCCCGAGGTCTGGTAATCCGTTCTCATAGATTAAAAAAGCACTACGGATGCATCATGCTGCATCCACCCTTTTTTCTTATCATTACCGCTGATACTAATAACCGTGTGGTTATGTTTCATTCGTGAAACAGAGCAGGTAATTAAAAAAACGATACACTATCCATTCAGCCGATCGTGTGCTCATAGAGAATTTTAATGCCGATCAGGATCAAGATTAAACCCCCAAAAATCTCCATTTTATTGCCAAGGATTGTTTCCAGCTGCTCACCCAGCATGACACCCGCAAAGGAGATGACAAAACAGACTATGCCGATGATGAGCGCCGGGACGAGAACTACCGTCTGGAGCACTCCGAAGCTGACACCAACAACAAGGGCGTCGATGCTGGTTACAAGGGAAAGCCCGATTAGCGGGATGATGCGAATAACCTCAATGGGGGCATCGTCTCCGTCGCCCCGTATACCCTCCCATATCATTTTCCCACCGACAATCGCGAGCAGGATGAACGCAACCCAGTGATCGTACGTAGAGATAAGCCCGATCATGGATACCCCAGCTACCCAGCCGATGACCGTCATACCGGCCTGGAATGCACCAAAGAAGAGGGCGATGATGGTGGCAGCGTACATGAGCCGTGTCTTTGTTGTCGTGCCGATGGCAAGCGAGACGGCAAAACAGTCCATCGAGAGACCGATACCAATAAGGGCCGGGGCCAGGAGATCCATCTGTTCCTGAAAAGTGGGAGGGGAATACAGATAAGATCACGCATCAGCAGGATTTGCCGTGACCAACCGGGGATCATCCCGGGCAAGCGCGAGTGTTTCCAGGGCACTCTTCTCCTTGTCCTTGATCTCGAGCATGATGTCAAAGTCAACAGGCAGGATTTCTTTGAGGACCTGCCGGAAGTCTTCTGCTGCGATATGCCCGGCATGTGCCTAGGGTATCACGGGGTTTTAATAAAATCCAGCGCCGCCGAGTTCATGCAGTAGCGTTTGCCGGTGGGTTTGGAACCGTCATCAAAGACATGCCCGAGATGCGCCCCGCAGCGGGCACAGAGCACTTCGGTGCGCACCATCCCCCCCGAAGTATCGGTATGGGTACGGACATTGAACGGCGAAACCGGTGCGTAAAAACTGGGCCAACCGGTACCGGAATCAAACTTGGTGTCCGATACAAAGAGGTCGGTACCGCAGCAGGCGCAGGTATAGATGCCGTGCTTCTTCAGGGAGTGGTATTTACCGGTGAAGGCGTATTCCGTACCTTGTTTCCGTGCCACGTCAAACTGTTCCGGCGTGAGCTGTGCCTTCCATTCCGTATCGGTCTTTGTAATGGGAGCAACGTCTTCTGTCCTGCCAGTCCGGGCATTGAAGAGATGAATCAACCTCCCCGTTTTTGCTGGTGTATCCATGATTTTTGCACCTTCATGAGTCATGGGACAGCAGGAACATAGAGCTTTTGGTCAGGGACGATAAAAGCAGGTACTCTACGAGGATTATAAACCGAAGAATCCCAGTAACCTGCTCTTTGCATCCTTGTGGAAGATCTTTGCACCTTCCTTGATGTTGCGCACATCTTCTACGGTATAGAGAATATCAGGATAGTGCGTTGACAGCACGCCCAGCAGCCGCCCGAGTTCTATCCGGGGAACGATCATGAAGATGATCGTCACTGTATGCGAAAAACTCCCCGATCCTTCAATTCTTGTCATCCCGAACCCGAGCGTGGAGAGCTCGTTGATGAGCGGCTGGGGATCGGAAGGGGTGATGAGCCGGACGATCACGTGCCCAAGGGAGATCATATTCTCGATCTGCATGCCAAGCAGGGTCCCGATGCCGTATCCGGCAAGATAGGCAAACAGGTTCCAATAATCCCCAAGGTTGGTGATGACAATGCCGGTTGAGAGCAGCCAGATACCGGTCTTTGTAATACCGATCCAGCCTGCAAGATTTGCATGCCCCCGGTTGATATAGATCGTCCTGACCGTTTCAAGGCTGGTCTCAACAATCCGTGCGACAAGGATGATGACGGGTAATACTGCTACACCCAGAATTACCGGCCCGATCCTGCACCACACCCCTGATCAGAATAATCGTACTTAGATTCTTGAATATCTTGCGGAATGAAGCGGGGTTTGCCTGCGGTGTGGCACTGGAAAAGAGCGCGGCAATCAGTCGGGCAACGGGCGGTGCAGGAGGTGATGCGGTATATCCGGATTATTATAACCTGTGTCGTTTTGCAAACGCGATCTTGGCCTCAAGAGCTTTTTGTTTCTCCCTGATGACCCCGGGAAGGGCATTATCAACTTTTAATGCTGCAATTTCGGCAAAATCCCTGATCATATCCAGCTCTTCCTCGCGGGTAAAGTCTTCCCGGGACAACCGGGCCAGAAACTCTGCCTCTCCCTCAATCTCCTTTTCGGGTTTGGGATAGGTCACGCAGTATTTTGCCTTGCAGTACCGGCAGAGGGTATGGTAGTCACCAATATCCCGCTGCTGTCGTAAGATCAGTTTGAAGTTGAGTCCTTCACATTTGGGGCATTTCCATTCGAGGGTGAGTCCTTTTAACACGCCTTCTGTGTCATGTTCAAAGAATCGATCGAACATCTGGTTCCTGCCCTGTACCTGCTGGAATAGAGATTACCTATTCACCCTGATTAAAGCTATGGACAGGGAAGTTCCTGATCATGACGGATACGGAAGTGACAGGAAATGAGGCACAGGCACGGTCCCTGACAACGGGAGTCATGGATGGGGTAGCCGGGTGAGGCTCTCCTGCCGTGTAGTGAGAGGACGGTGTGAAATTCCGGCCGGATTTTTTTTGTCGGTTGATTCTTTTTATTCCCGCTCCAATCTGATATGGAACACTCATGGGCACTAAGGAAGAACAGGATGACCCGGGAACCAGCGAGGCTCCGCTCCTGACCGATCCCCCGTTCTATCTTCCGGAGTTTGAGAAGTCGTACCGGTATATCATCGATGAGTACGAGGTGACACCCAAGGATATTGCGATCTTCATTCCGTGTACGGTGCGGAAACCCTACAGCGCGAGCCCGAGCCACCAGCTCATCAGGATGATCATATCGCAGGTATTGGAACCGTCCCGGTACCATATCGTTATATTCGGGACCTGCGGGATTGTACCTGCCGAGCTCGAGACCATGTACCCGTATGCCCATTACAAGTACATGCTCGGGAAATGCAATGACGACAAGATCAAGGACGATTTTCTCCGCATCGAGACCGAACGCATTGCAGGATATCTCAACAAGACGCGGAACGTGTACAAGTACCGCATCGGGTACTGCATCGGGCTCTTCCGCGAGGCGCTGATACGGGGTTCGGAGCAGGCGCGAGTGCCGATCGATCTCCTGCTTCCAACCCGGGATATCATCAACAAGGTGATCGAGGAGGGGGACTGCTCGTTCCAGGAAGGCAGTCTCTCGATGGAGGAATACCTGGGAGAGTTCTGCGATGCGTTAATCACGTTCAGGAATGAGCGGCTGGGCAAGGGGTAAGAGGCAGGATTGTTTTAATTATTCCCTTCCCCCGTTGCCCCTCTCCCCGCAACCGGAGGAAAGCACGGACAGGTGAAGATAACAAGAGAATAAGACCTGGTCATCATGAGAGATCACGCATTTTATATCTGGCTCCCCATAATCTACTCTATGGTGAGATGATGAAGAGAGTCCTGATAATTGTGGTACTTGCCCTCCTGGCAATCCCCCCGGGTGTATCTGCACTCGTCACCTATTCAGGGAACCAGGTGAGCATCAATGATCCCGTCAATGACGATATTTTTGCTACAGGAAACATTATTGAGGTGAATGCGCCGGTCCAGAGCATCGTTGCAGCCGGAGGTTCGATTACGATCAACGCACCGGTTAAAGGCGATGTAGTTGCTGCCGGAGGAACGGTTACCATTAATGCCGATGTCGGCGGCAAGGTTGTCGCGGTTGGTGGCAGTATCGATCTGGCAGGCAATGTCAGTACGAATGCAGTGCTCCAGGGGGGCACCGTGAACATAAGGAAATCGGTCACTATTGGAAAAGATGCAACGATCAGCGCCGGGTCAATCCGGAACGCCGGGACGGTTATAGGCACACTTTCGGTTCAGAGCCAGTCGGTGGAAAACACGGGAAGTGCCGGAACGTTTGAAGTAAAATCCGATCAATCTCAAGGTAAATCGCCAGTATGGCTGTTTTCACTGGTTGCAATCCTGCTGACCCTCGGATGGTTCATTATCGGGCTTCTCCTCATCAGGATTATGCCGGTCCGGTTCCTGCAGGTTGAATCCGAAGTTCGCACCGGCACAGTCGTAAAATGTGTTGTTGGCCTTGCTGCAATTATCATCGCAATCATAGCATTCGTCCTCTTTGCCATCACCATTGTACTCCTGCCCCTTGCCCTGGTTCTCGGGGGCATGATCCTTATCAGTCTCCTGCTCGCCAACCTCTTTGTCGCCTCAAGCCTGGGGCGGATCATCTTCGGATACCTGAAGTGGAGCGGGAAGGAATGGCAACTCTATACCCTTGGATTTCTGGCGCTCTGTATTCTCTACATCATCCCTATCATCAATATCCTCACGTTTGCGATAAGCTTCAGCCTCGGATTTGGGGCCATCCTGTATGCAGTCCAGAATAACTGGAGAGCGATCACGGGGTCTGCCCTACCCTGATTTTTTTTGCGTCTCCTTATTTACTCCCCTCCTTTATTCCCACTGCCTTGAAGAATGTGTAGCAAAATGATCCATCCTGTTCCGTCGTCCGGTACAAGTCCCTGATCCCTTTTTCCCACGTCTCTATATCCACCAGACCTCCTTTGATCGCCGGTTCACGTACACCTTCAACCATGGCGATGAAGATATTTTTCACCCCTTCAATGGATTCGGGGCGGCTCTGATCGGCATAAACCTGCCGGGGGGAGACTGTAACCTCCATGAAACCAGCGTCAGTCAAGAGGTGCCTGAGTTCCCTGCCGATGAGGGCATTGCCCCCGGTCTGCCGCTGGAGTTGTACAAGACAGTCAATAACGCGATGGGCATTCGGGCTGTCAGGATAAAACAATGCTGAGCCATGGTCCCCCTCGATGACCGTTATGGTGCCTTTTGGCCGGAGGATCCATTTGAGGTTGAGGAGCGCGAGGAGCGGATCGGGGAGGTGCTCCAAAAGGAAGCAGACGAATATATGGTCAAAGGTTTCAGACCCAAACGGCAGGTCGTAAATATCTGCCTGACGGAAGGTGGCGTTGGTGATTCCCTCCCGTAAAACACGATCTTTTGCTTTTGCGAGCGACTCGGGTGAGATGTCGACAGACATAAATTCCGCGCCTGGGCTGTTCTGTGTGAGGATTACCGTCTGGGCGCCGACACCACAAGCCGCTTCAAGCACCCTGCTTTTGGGAGGATAGCGGGTGTCGTCGTGGAGGAGCTCCGCCAATTTTGATGCCTGGTAATGCAGTCGTTCCGATTCACGATCCGAGTGCCCATGGACATATGGGTGGGAATTATCTCTCATAATAATCGCGTCTATCACATGGGGATGCCCGACCATTGTCGGAATTTTTATCTGTACGATAAATTTCCATAGTATGTTAATATTAGCAGCATATTTTAAAAAACTGATAACCTCCTGACATGAAATCATCGAAACGATATTGTGGTGATAGCGGCCATAGCAGTTGGGACACATCTGGTCTCATTCTGAACCCCGAAGTTAAGCCAGCTCACGTAGTATGTTGTACTGAGGTACGCGAGTCCTCGGGAATCATACCAAGCTGCTATAACCTTCTTTCCTTTCAGGGAATGTGTCGTGAGTGTTTTTTTTTAAAAAATTCGTGTGACGCATTGGAAGAATTCATCGATGAATGTATCCCGATTGTGCGTTTGAGCAGAAAGGCTATTACAGAACAACTCCTGCAAGCTATTATCCAATTAACAGAGGCTGTTGCATAACTCAAAAAAAGTAACCCATTTGTACAATTGGTGATGCAGAGATGGTATTCTGACAAAAATTTCAGGGATATTTCTGACCTCAACTGGTACAATTGTACAGTCGAGAGTAGTCATGCAACAGCCTCAACAGGTGCAAACAATGCTCCAAAAAATTGCCATCTGCATACTGGTCCTCTTTGTTTTTCTGTGCGGGTGCACCACGCCACTACCGGAAAAAACAGGATCAGTCACGATCACCTCATCGCCATCAGGTGCGGAGGTCTACCTGGATAATGAATATCACGGGACTACGCCAAACACCATCAATGCGGTACCAGCAGGTAACCACACGGTTGAGATTCGTGAACGCGGGTATAAAAACTGGTCCCAGAACATAACCGTTACTTCGGGGCGTACTGCATCTGTCTCACCATCACTGGTGCCGGTTGCGGCCACAGATCCGATCACCATCCCGACCATCTCTCCTGCCGTGACAAAAAAAGACGTCCCGCAGATACATATCGACGGTTATTGGACCTATCCGGCAATAAGGAGTATTACTAATCCGGAACCACTCCTTGTGCATGTTGAGGGTGCCAATGTCGGCGATGCTGATGCGCGTGAGGTAATGGCATCTGCGAATATGTACATAGGAGGGCGACAAATCTGCTGGACCAAAGTTTACCTGGGAACGATAAAAGCCGGTGGACATGTCACAAAAGACACCATGATCTCCTGCTCACTCCCGCCCGATGCAAACAGCCAGGACATAAAAATCGAGTTTGAGAATGTGGTAATTAATCCATAACACATTTTTCACATTCACTGGATGCGGTAAGAGAAAACGGGCTCCTGTAAGACGGGGGAGTTTTCCCGGTTAGCGGTTCGCGTCCATCATAGGGTTTTTTTTGAGATCATGTACTTCCGTTTGTTTGCCTAAGCACCCGAAGCACGGCCTCCCCGAACTCCCGGGTCCCCGCTGAACCACCAAGATCCCGGGTCCGGATTCCTCCTGCAAGCACACCCTGTACTGCCGCCTCAATACATTCCGAACCCAGGGCATCGCCAAAATAGGCAAGGAGCATTCCGGCACTCCGCAGGGCAGCGATAGGGTTGGCAATATTTTTGCCGGCTATATCCGGGGCACTCCCATGCACTGGTTCAAAAAGGGCATGGTGATCACCGATGTTGGCACTCGGCACCAGTCCCAATCCCCCGACAAGATACGAAGCCACGTCAGAAAGGATGTCACCGAAAATGTTCGTAGTGACAACGACATCATACGACGCGGGATGCTGGAGGATGTCCAGCGCAAGAGCGTCGATGAACTTGTCATTATAGGAAACTCCCGCAGATTTTGATTCGGCAAGGCAGATGTCGCGGAACAATACATCGGACTTGAGCACATTTGCCTTATGCCCGATAGTCAGCCTGCCACTCCGCTGGTGTGCAAGATGGATTGCAGACCGGACGATCCGCTCAGTACCCTCCCTGGTCACCACCCGGAGGGTCGTTGCCCGGTCAGCGCTGATCTCCTCGATGCCGGAATAGAGCCCCTCGGTGTTTTCCCGCACGATCATGATATCGAACCCGTCACCTTTGACCGGCCGCAGGTTTGCGTAGAGATCGAGAGATTTTCTCAGCCGCAGCACCACGCTCTGGTAATCCTTCATGGGGGGTGTCGTAATCGCCCCGAACAGGATCGCATCTGCGGTCTTCAGCTCCGCAATATCGTGATCTGCACACGGACATCCGGTCTGTTCCCAGCGGTGATACCCGACATCAACAGAGAAGAATTCGTATTCGGGATGGAGTAGTTCGAGAGCTCTTTGTGCAACCGGGATTACCTCATGGCCGATCCCGTCACCTTCAACAATCGCAATCCGGGTCATTTCGCCCTCCACTGAACCATGAGTTCATTCACCGCAAGGGCGATCTGTGCCGGGTTTGCACCCCAGTGGACCACAGCTCCGGACTTTCCTTTATAGATCCCAACACCCACACGCTCTGAACGACAACAACGGGCAATGAACGGCTCTTCCCGCACGGATTCCAGCGGGCAGATATTCTCAAGCGCAAAGTCCTTACCGTAACACTCGGTGAAGAACTGTGAGCTTGTCAGGCAACCGGCCACCCGTTCACCTCCCTGCATCAGGTCCGCGTCAAGCGTGCGGGTATACCCTGCAGCACGGCAGGGGTAGACATCCGCCTGCACCTGTGTGATATCACGGGTATGATGGCAGAACGTGACCGAAAGATCGCCAAAAAGCCCGGCGGACTCCAGATCCCGGATACAGGCAGAGAGACTCGGGCGGGGAGGGATTACATCATAGACATGGATTTTGAGCAGCCCGGACATATCGGGATCGAGAACAAACGTCATGTGTTCGTCAAGCCCGGTAAAGATCGTGCAGCGGTATGCCGTATCGAGCGCAATCCCGATAAGTCGCGTGCGGTCATGGATCTGCACCTTCTCAGGATAGCTGTAGGTTTCCCCGCTCGTTGCGATCACCTTTGATGCTATGATGGTGCGCATCATGCCGCACCCTGCCGGATCCGGTGTAACCTCAAGAAGTTCGAAGCCTTCTCCCGTGTCCCGGACAAGATAGCGGCTCAGGAAATATACCTGGTCACCGCAGGGTTTTGTCGAAGCATACCCCACCTGCTTGCACTGTTCAGGAAAGATCATCCGTGGGTCCTCCAGTAGTTGACAAGACCGCCAGCTGCAAGGATCTCCTGCATCTTATGGGAGAGCGGGCGGGTGGAATCCTTCTTACCCCCCACCTCAACCCATCCTTCTGCAAGATCAAATAAGACGCCCGTTCCTTCCCTGCAGATAAGGTCACATTCGATGAGCGGGAGCCCGACATTGATCGCATTCCGGAAAAATATCCGGGCAAAGGATGGCGCCACCACCGCAACCACCCCGGCATCCCGTATGGCGATCGCTGCCTGTTCCCGGGATGAACCGCAGCCGAAATTTTTTCCCGCCACGATAACGGCACCATTCAACCGGCCGGCAAGCGATGGATCGAGATCTTCGAACACGTGCGCAACCCATACACTATGATCCTTTGTGCGCAGGTAGCGCCCGGCAATCACAAGATCCGTATCAATATCTGCACCAACACAGACTGCACGCCCTTTGCCCTGCATCAGGACACCCCGGGCACGGAAATTTCCCCTTCAAGTGCGCTGGCTGCCGCGGTTGCAACCGACGACAGGTAGATCTCCCCGCCAACACCCATGCGGTTCTTGAAGTTCCGGTTTGCTGTTGACAGGCAGACCTCCCCTTCCCCCAGAACTCCCATGTGGGCTCCAAGGCAGGGACCGCAACCGGGGGTTCCGATGGTGCATCCGGCCTCCACGATATCCGCAAGCACCCCGGTCCGGATCGCTTCCTGCAGCACGGCCCGGGAGGCAGGAACTACAATAGTGCGGATGGCAACTTTTCTGCCTTTCACGATCCGGGCGAACCGTGCGAGATCGGCATAGCGACCGTTCGTGCAGGTGCCCACGAATACCTGGTCAAGGGGCAGCCCGGCGAGGTCATGCACGGGTTTTATCGTGTCCACCCTGGGGGGCACGGCAATGACCGGCACAATATCTGAAAGATCGAAATCGAGCTCCTGTACATACCTGCACGGTTCCGGTTCCTGGGGCTTTACCGCGTGCCCTACCGTTGCAAGATACTGAACGGTTACATCATCGGCATAGAACATCCCCGCCTTTGCCCCGGTCTCCACAACAAGGTTGCAGAGCGTGAGCCGGTCGTCCATGGGTAGTGCAGCAGTGCCTTCACCAATAAATTCCAGCGCCTGGTAGCTGGCACCGTCCATGCCGAGCCTGCTGACATACGTGAGTGCGAGGTCTTTTGCCTCCGCTGCACCCGTGAAGGTCCCTGACAGGTGAATCCCTATCGATTCCGGGACCCGGAACCACGTCTCCCCGGTCATCCAGATCGCCGCCATATCGGTTGCCCCGACCCCGGTGGCAAACGCACCGAATGCCCCGGGCGTGCAGGCATGGGAATCCGCGCCGACCACCACCTCACCGGGAAGCACCACCCCCTCGCTCATGATCTGGTGACAGATACCGCCACCGATATCGGAGAAGTGCAGGAATGAACTGCGGGCGAACTCCCGCAGCTCGTGCTGGAGTGTTGCAGTCGTACTGTTGTTGGCCGGGACGATGTGATCGAAGAGGACATGGAGATGTGTCGCATCCTGTATCCTTTTCGCACCCATACTCTTCCAGGCTTCGAGCGTGAGCACCCCGGTCCCGTCATGGACATAGGCACGGTCGACAACCCGGTCAACATACTCTCCTGCTGATGCCCCGAGTATCCGTTCGGAAAGGGTTCCCATCAGGTCTTCTCCTCTTTTGCTTTCCGGATCAGTTTTTTCAAGATGTCAGGAGTTATGTTGCATTTGTGTTCCGAGTGCTCCTTGACCATGTCGAGCACCCTGCAGACCTGCTTTTCCGAGAGCTCGCAGCCGATCGATGCCACCACATGTTCAAGCGCTTTTTTCCCCGTGTGCTTGCCGAGAATGAATTTGCGTTCGCCACCGACCATTTCAGGAGGGAAGTTCTCGTAGGTTAGGGGATCTTCCAGTATTGCCGCAATGTGGATACCACTCTCATGCGAGAACGCAAGTTCTCCGGTAACGGGTTTATTTCTCGGGAGGGTGATCCCCGAATACTTCTCCACGAGGTGCGAGAGTTCAGTGAGGTGGGTGAGATCATACCGCTCAATGCCCCCTTTCATCCGCAGGGCAACAAGCACTTCTTCCAATGATGCATTGCCTGCCCGCTCCCCGATCCCGTTCACAGTCGTATGCAGCTGGAACGCCCCGGCTTCTGCGGCAGTGATCGTATTTGCAACAGCACAGCCCATGTCGTTGTGGCAGTGAGCACAGAAGGGACGATCAACTGATGCAACAAGATCGGTCATGATACGGTACATCTCGGTGGGGATCAGGTAACCAACGGTGTCAGCAAAGCTGAGCAGATCTGCACCATGCTCTGCTCCTTTGCGGTACACTTCTTTGAGAAACGCGAGGTCGGTGCGGGACGCATCCTCGGCAGCAAACCTCACCTTCAGGCCGTGGTCGTGGGCATAATCAATCATTTTAAGGGCCTGATTGAGCACCACGTCGCGGGGTTTTTTGTACTTGACCCGGATGTGCAGGTCAGACGTTGCAATGAAGATGCTCACCATGTCCACACCGCAATCGACAGCGGCAGCAACATCGGGTTCCCGTGCCCGGGCAAGGCAGCAGATCCGGGAGGAAAGGCCCAGGTTCGCGATCGTTTTCACGCACTGCTTTTCATACGGTGAGACTGCGGGGAAACCCGCTTCAATAACCTCGATGCCAATGGAGTTAAGCTTGCCTGCAATCTCTGCTTTTTCCTCACAGGAGAACGCGACACCCGGTGTCTGCTCCCCGTCTCTCAACGTTACATCGCAGATCTCAATATTCCACGGTTTCATGGCTGCTTCCTTCCGGACAGGTCCCTTCAATCACCAGCGTCCGTGGCCTGTCCATGACCACGAGCTCGGTTTTCATCGTCAGTTCATCATCGGCACGGCAGATAACCGGGTTTGCCCATGAAAGGTAGGGTACAGGATCGTAGGCAGGTTGTTTGCCGGTCATTGCCGTGCATTTATTATTCATGACAATACACAGGAGCGGGAGCCGCTTCTCATAGACGTCGATGAGGGCGTTCAGGCCGGAGTGAAGAAGGGCATAGTCACCGATGAGAGCAACTTTCGTACTCCGTGCGGCAACCGCGATGCTCGCACCCATACCGTAACTGGCCATACCCAGTTCATAAGGCGGGTTCATCCCCAGCACCGAACACCCTGCATCGCAGATAAAGTTCATGCTTCGTTCCTGCAGTATGTTCATCAGGGGTTTGAACGGGCATGCGGTGCAGAATGTGCGGTAATAGCCCCGGTCTTCCATCACCTGCGGGCGTTTCTGGGGCAGCGGTGGCTGGATACCACGGTGATCATGGACAAAGGATCGCCCATATTCATGGATCTCGTGCATCCCGGCTGCCTGCTCCGGCAGGGGATGCACGGTCACAATCCGGGAACTCCCCGCTGCCGCACCAACCCCGGCGGGCTCACCCTTCCACTGGTTCAGCGCTGAACCGGTCGACCAGGCAAACATTGTTCGGAAGAGTTCCCCGGCTGCAGTGACCCTGCCGTTCATGGTCCATGTCCGGTCAGAGAGCCTCCCTTTCCGGTCATTCCGGGGAACAGGATTATTGGTTACCTCTCCCTCGAGGATCTGCGGTGTCAAACGGAGCATCGCCACCCGGGAGAACTGCTCAGACGCTTCAAGCGCCACCTCCACACCGGCATAACAGGTAGTCTCATCCGGTTCTATCACCGGCAGTTCCGCGAGCTCCCCGTAGTACCGCGAGTCCTGGGCGGTCTGGGAACCCTTTGCTTCCGGGTCATCCCCGGTGACAAGGATCACCCCCCCAATAAGCCCCTGGGCTGTTGCCTGGAGCAGGGGATCGGCACACGCGTTAACGCCAACATTCTTGATGATCACCGCAGCCCGCCTGCCGGAGAGTGAATCCCCGAGTGCATACTCAAGGGCGGTCTTCTCATTGATCACCATCTCTGCCTGCAGCCGCTCACCAAGCACGGTAATGGGAAATCCTGGTACGGTATACTGCCGGTCGGTGCAGGCAAGGAGGGCTTTTGTGATCACGTCTACCCCTTTCATTGGTCCCTCCCCGGTACAAGATCGCAGCCGGTGCAGTTCGTGCACATGGTGCGTGCCTCCCGCGGATCAAGCCCCGCTGCGGCAAGTGCACGTTCATGCATGATAAAGATCTTTTTTAACCGTTCTGCTGACGGACGGGTAAAACCAGTGAGACCGGCAACCGGGTTGAGCGGGCGCAGTACCGGAATAACCCCGTGGGACGTCAGCCTGCTGATGCAGGTCTCCAGCTCCGTATCGGTCTCGCCAAGCCCCACGATGATATTGGAAAAGACACGGTTTTTCCCGAAGAGTTCCACAGAACGGTCAAGCACCTGCCAGAGCCGGTCAAACTTGAGGCCCGGGCACATCTTTGTAAAAAGTCCGGGGGTTGCCGCCTCAATATTGAACTTCACTTCTGCAACGCCCAGCGCATTGAGGTGGTCGGGTGTCTGGTCAGTGGGGTAGATGGAGACGCCGATGGGGAGGTCATAAACCAGGAGGTGTTTTACCACTTGGAGCACATAGGATTCCTCCTCTTCGATGCTCTCAAGGACACCGCTGGTGATCGATATCGCGCCAATCCGGTGCAGGACTGATTCGACCATTGCCATGATCTCTTCAATACTCCTGCGCTGCCCGGACAGGTGAGGAACGGAACAATAACTGCATTTGAATATACAACTGCCAGTCACGGTGATAAATGCCTGATCCGGGCAGTGGAAGCCCGGTTCAAGGAGCCGGCCCGGTATAAGCGTTCCTTCATAACAGAGATCCGCAACACCGTTGCCACGGTGCACGATCTCAATCGTGCTCAGGGGATCAAGCGCAAGCTTGACCCGGTGCGTGCCCATAGAGAAGAAGACCGCCCCGCTCCCCCCGGCACCGGGGCCTGCCGATGAGCGTGCTATATACTGGTCTGCAGGTTCCCCGGAGATACTCGCCGAACCGGCAGAAAGGAGCCGGGCTTTCAGGTCTGTCCAGTACATAGTTCCAGCGCCTCTTCGTACCGGGTATAAAACGGGATGGCTGCCACCGCCCCGATAATGCCCCTGCCGTTCATTACTAGCTGCAGATTTTTGTCGTCCAGGCGATCGAGTACTCCCGGTTCAATCTCTCCCCGTTTTACCTTCCGCCCGTATTCCAGCAGTATCCCTGAGGGGGAAAAACCGGTATAGACTGCCATCCCGGTTTTCTCTGAAAGGGTATACTGTTCGAGAAGCTGCCGGAACCGGTCGGTAAGTCCCCGGGCATCCGTAGTTGCAAACTCCGCGACCAGACTCACGCAGTTCTTTGTGCGGTACGGCACCGGGAAGAGCTGTACGATCGTGTGCGAGAGGTATACCGATTGTTCATCCTCAACTGCCTTTGCAATATTATGGACAAGCGTCCACGTTGCTCCCTCTTCGGGCGTATCCGTATCATCAACCCCGATGAGCACCCGCTGCCGCCGGGGCAGCCAGATGGTGGCACCGGCAACTTTTCCCCCACCGGCAGGATCACTCCTGCTTCTCAGGACACCCAGTGCATCTGACCGGCATGCTGCGGCACCCACACCCCCACCCCCCATTCCGATGTAGGTGACGGCAATCTCAGATGTATCGACAACGCATGAGGAGATACCGGCCGGAAACCGGGATCCTTCAAGAACAAGATCCACGGTGCCCGGAGTTAACAAATACCGCATGGTCTGGCCGACAGATCGGACATTTTTTACCACCGGGCTATGGGCATAGTGATGCTTTGACCACATTGCACCGCCAACGCAATCAAAGAACTCAATGAGCTCCACATGACTGCCTGTTGCATCAGCTACTGCAACAATCCGCGGGTAGTGGATGACATACGGTTCAGAGAGGTTCACCATACTGTCCTGCAACCTCCATTTCCTTGTTGCCCCCGGTTGTTGCACCCGGTGCACACCACCAGTTCATCGTGTCCCCTATTATGGTGCCCCGGGCAGTGTATTGTTCAATGATCTCTGAGATGCCGGCATATTCATCCACCATTACGTGAAAGTTCACCGTAAAAAGCAGTCCGAATGGCGGAGGCACGTCGTCGTGTGTTGGGGTGATCATGTTATCGCCGAAAATTTCGTTAACAAAAGAATCGGCAATAAAAATATAAATAACGATCGATTATCGTGCGGGATTGTTTTAAAGAAAAAAAGGAGATTTAGAGAACTTTGTGCAGGTCAATCCTGAATGGTCCAAGGGTACCGCCAAAATTGCCGGCAGAGATGAACTTCACACCCGGTACCATGACTGCTGCCCTGACACCAGCTGCCATTGCCGCTGCAACCGACTTTTCATCAATCCCGTCAATAACAATCTCATAGACTGCCTTGATCCCTGCCGGGATCTTGGTGTCGGGAACTTTTTCCCGGAGTGTCGGGCAGTACTTCTCATTGGTAGAGGCTATCATGAACTTGTATTTCAGGCTGCCAACTTTTGAACCGCTCGCCACAATACCTCCGGGGAAACTGGTGATGGTACCCGGCACCTTATCAATGGCGTCAACTGCTGCCTGTGCACCCATAAGGGCTGCCATCTGGTTCTCGCCCATGACAAAGAAGTTCCCGCCGGCAACACCTTTTACAATGCCAAACTCCTCTTCGCCAACGTATTCGCCTTGCATAATGGGAATAACCCAGCACTTTCTCCCGCCGACTTCCTTCTGGTATTCGTAGCCATCGCCAAAGAAGTGAAGCTTGACCGGGATCTTTTCTTCGGCATTGGTGATCCCGTTGAAGACAGCTGTTGTAGGTGCAGTGAGAACACATTCTGCAAGACGCTCAACAACCTGTTCTTTGAGTTTCTTTTTGCTGGCACAGATCAGGATAGCAACTCCCGGTCTTCCATCAGGAGTCTCGCTTGCCGGGATATACCCCTCAATACCTGCCTCACACGGGCAGCCAATAGACGAGGTTGCAAATCCGGTCGCTTCCGTTGCTGCTTTCTTTGCCCATTCCTTCGTGACCGCAGTGATGATGATACGGCAGACCCAGGTCGGGAATGCCTCTGCGTACGTATTATCAATAGTAACTCCGTTGATTTCCATCTGATAACCTCCGGTACTACAAAGGTACCATGATGGTGGTTGAATAAATTTTCTAATTTAATCCGGCTTTATGAAGCGCATAGAAAATAGCGAATTGAGTAAATTTTTTTAAATTAACTTGAGTTAATAGTATACCTACTAAAATTAAAAATCCTGAATAAATTCCCCTTTTTTTTGGGCTAATTTCAGAACATTTATCTATCTTCTTCGACCACTTTTTGATAGTCGATTTTTGAAATCGATCATAGCTGGTGCGTGAAAAAAATGGCATTTGCAGTGC
>Ga0315284_10006087_pt1 | contig 17181 bp, 18 predicted proteins | sample YL17G09_16_MG_FD_203696 | JGI IMG/M metagenome (GOLD analysis project Ga0315284, IMG submission 203696) | Sediment microbial communities from Yellowstone Lake, YNP, Wyoming, USA - YL17G09_16 | ecosystem: Environmental > Aquatic > Freshwater > Lake > Sediment | place: USA: Wyoming | collected...
CCCCCTGCTGGCTGGTATTACCAGAAATCGCCTTTGTCAGCGGTTTTCCGACAATCACTTCGGCCGTTGTATTCTGAAGCAATTGCAATAGCTCAGAATTTGGCTGTACCAACTCCCCAAACATGGGTGGTTTATTCTCTGTTGTTGCTGTTGCTGTAATATTTTCACCCTTTTGCAGAATCTTGCCTGCGATTGCTTCGGCAAGGATTTTTTGGAAGCTTTGCGGCTGGACCTGGATGAGAATCGGTATATTATCGGCCTTTCCTGCATCGGCAGTGCCAGCCGTCACAGGGTTACCCGTTGTAACCAAATCCAATTGGGCATTACCCGAGGCCGGACTGCCCTTCGGTTGAGTCGGGCTAACCGCGATGTTGGGATTAGGGGCAACCTCCCCTAAAATCAAACTGGCTATAGGCATACCAATATCCATATAAAGCAATATTGTGCAACTGTCATACCAGCATTAAGGGCATATTTTCATTGAGATATAACTGTCTGCAAATGATAAAGTTATGAACATAAAAAGAGTGATAAATTTAGGGCGGCTTTTTGGCCGCTGCGAGTATGAGAAATCTTCTCCGTTTTAAGGAAATAATTTCCGGCAAAATCAGGCGGATGTCCGCAAAACCCAGGTTCGGTTTATCCTCGGCACTCATTGGTAAAAAAAACGTCAGGTTGTATAGAAACCTGACGTTGAATGAAGGCCGAATTATGCAAAAATCAGCATAAAAGACGGGTTTTTGAGTCAATAAACCTGTTTTTGCACCGAAAATGCCTTACTTTTTGTACCTGGCACAGTTGTTGCTATTTGTTTTTAAACAGACAAAGTCCGTGTCTATTTACGAGGAACTTATATGTCTAAAATAGACAACACAATAAGCCTCCTTGAAGCAGGTATAAAGGCCGAAGGTCTGCGCCAGAAAGCGGTTGCAAGTAATGTTGCCAACCTTGAAACCCCCGGATACCGCACCATTGACGTCAAATTCGAGGAACTGCTGGCCAAGGCACTTAACTCGCCGGGGGAAATTGACCTCGATGAAATCAGTCCGCAAATTTTTAACCCCCAAACCACGACAATTAAATCAAACGGCAATAACGTCAGCCTGGAAGACCAGGTCGGCAAGATGATTAAGAACACCCTTAAGCACAAGGCATATACCCGGCTTTTAAACAAGAAATACAATCAAATTGAGCTGGCGATGGATGTAACAAAATAGGCGGTGAAATATGGAAGTGAGCAAAACTCTCGGCCCGATAGACATAGCGATTTCAGGTTTGCAGGCACAGGGCAAAAATCTGGAAGTTATCTCGTCGAACATTGCAAACCTTCGCACAACCGACGCCGGCAACGGCGAGCCCTACCGCAGGCTTGAAGCAATATTAAAAACAAAAGGCGATGAAGATGAAATAACGGGCGTGACCGTAGACGAAATCATAACTGATATGAGCGATTTCAACAGGATTTTGGACGCGGGCAATCCTGATGCGGACGAGAACGGCTACGTAATGATGCCCAATGTAAATCTGCCGACCGAAATGATAAACCTGAATATTGCGACCCGGGTATATCAAGCCAATGCGGCTATACTAAAACGTTACCAGCAAATGGTGGAAACCTCCCTCGAATTACTTCGGTAAAGGGGAAAGATAATGATTAACCTAAATCCAGATGTAAGCTCAGTAATATCGAAGCTTTATCCCAACGGCATTGAAATGCCCAAGCCGGGTGATGCAGAGTCCCAAAAGTCAGGCTTTGCAGATACTATCAAGTCAGTTGAAAAATACCTGCATAAGGTGGATGACCTTCAGCAGACATCGGATAAGTCCATAACGGATTTGCTGGCCGGCAAAAACGAGGACATCAATTCGGTGGTTGCTGCGGTGGCCGAGGCTGATGTCAGCTTTAAGCTGCTGTTGGGTATCAGAAACAAGCTCATCGAGGCCTACAAGCAGACTATGAATATGTCAATATAACGTCGATTTGTAATTTGCGAGCCAGGAGACATCGATAAAGGATAAATGAACTTTTTTCAGAAGATAAATATAATCTGGCAGAAAGTAAGCCTGGTTCAGCGAGCGCTGCTTATCGCAGTGGTCCTGACGCTGATTATCACCGCTGCGCTGCTGACCCGATGGGCAAGCAGGCCTGATATGCGTATGCTCTACCAGAATCTACCTCCCGAAGAAGCGGCAAAAATCACGGACAAAATCAGCGAAAAAAACGTCCTTTACGAACTGCGGGGCGGTGGAACAAGCATCTACGTTCCCCAGGAGAAAATCTATCAGCTTCGCCTGGATATGGCAAAAGAGGGACTGCCTGTGGATGGCCAGGCCGGCTATAAGATATTCGACAATGAAAAAATCGGCATCAGCCCATTTGTTCAAAATATCAACCTCAAACGGGCATTACAGGAAGAGCTGGCCAAAAGCATCCAGATGATAGAGGGCGTCGCCCATGCACGGATTCACATAGTAAGCCCCGAGCAAACATTATTTTCCCCGCAGGGTAAGCAAACTAGCGCATCTGTAATTCTCCGGTTAAAGCCGGGTTATCGAATAAGCGCATCAAATATAGGGGCTATCACACACCTGGTGGCCGGCAGTGTTGAAGGACTCAAATCGGAAAGCGTAACCGTCATAGACAGTGAAGGACGCCTTCTATCAAGCCATACGGACCAGACCGCAACCAGTAATGCCAACACTTCTGCGGACTTTAGAGAAAAGGTGGAGCAAAATCTGGCGAGCAAGGTGGAAGATATGCTCAGCGCCGTTTTAGGACCGGGCAGGGCGTCTGTGAAGGTCAGTGCAACCATTGATATGACCAGCATAAACCTTGTTACAGAGACTTATGACCCTACCAAGAAAGTGGCCACGAAAGAAGAGATTAAGAGCAATTCGGAGGTTGAGCCGGGCAAAACGCCGGCCAAAGGTGAACAACCGGCGCCGGGCGGAACAAAAAAGGATGAAACAATCGTCACCGAATATGTTGTCGGCAAAACAATCGAGCAAAAGGCTGATTTGCCGGGCAAAATAAAATCGCTGAAAGTTGCGGCTGTTGTCGATTTATCACCAAGTATCACTGCCGATGCCAACAAGCCGGAGGCCGCAGCAAAAGGCGCTAAAATAATGGAATTGGCGGATGTGGAAAAACTTATCAGGAACGCACTTGGTCTCGGGACAACGGATGAACTTACGGTGGTTGATGCAAGATTTTATCATCCTGTTGAACAACCTGCCGACAAAGAGACAATCCGCAAGTTCGATTATGTTGCGATTGCAGGCCAGGCGTCGTTAGGGATTACGGCGATTTGTGCGCTGCTTGTTCTGAAAATATTCAGCGGTGCAAGAAAGAAGGCGGCCGCGATGACCGCAGCAGGGCAATTGGCTGCCGGCGAGGGCGCCGCCGGTCTTTTGACGGGCGGGACAGTAGAAAATGAATCGTTAGCGCTGCGCAAGCAGATAGCCGGCAGCCTGCAGAGCAACCCTGACCAGGTCAGACAATTATTTGCCAGTTGGCTTGAACAGAAGGGGGAATAAAGTGACAGGTAAACAAAAAGCAGCAATGCTGTTGATGAACCTCGACACCGCAACAGCATCCGAACTTCTGCGGGGACTGCCTCCTGAAGATGTGCAGGCAATCGGGCTCGAGCTGGCAAAAATCGACGTATCAGGCCATCGCGACAGAAGAGAAGAGGCTAAAATCGTTCAGGATTTCTATGTCGCAATTCGCAAGCAAACACAGGGATTCAGCATAAAAGGGTTTCTTAACGACGTGCTTGTAAGCATTCTCGGCAAAGAAAGAGCGGAACAAATCCAATCTCAAATCAAAAAGGTAACAGAGAAAAAAGACCCCTTCGTAGCCGTTCGTTCGGCCAGCACTGATGAATTAGTTCTTGCCTTAAAAGGCGAGCATCATCAGACAATAGCGGTAATACTGTCAGAATTACCTCCTAAAAAAAGCCAGGAAGTGCTGTCGCTTTTGAACGAAGATGCCCGGCTAAAAGCCGTCTGTAAAATGACTAACCTTGATTTGCTCGGCTCTGAAGTCAAGCAGCGGATTGCATCTATGGTCAGCGAAAAACTCAAAACGTTTCAGGGTGAAACTTTGCCGGAAGACCGACAGCAAACGCTGCGAAAACTGGCTATTACGCTAAGCGGCCTTGAAAGAGACCTACGTGACCGACTGATGGAGGAAATTCGCAAACAGAATGAAGAAACCTGCAAAATGGTAAGAAACCTGATGATAACCTGGGAAGACATCCCGTCTATAGCCGACAGGTCTCTGCAGGAATGCCTGCGAAGCGTGGACTCCAAAAAACTTGGAATTGCTCTTTTCGGGGCTGATGAAGAAATCGTCCAGAAAATAAAGTCAAATATGTCCGAGCGTGCTGCGGCTATGCTCGAAGAAGAAGTTTCACTGATGCAGGAACCGCTGCAAAAAGAGATTATCGATGCCAGGGAAGAAGTTGTCAAACCTATGCGAGAGGCCAACGAGGCCGGAACGCTCAGACGCATAAAGCAGTAATAATATGACGGCAACAGTTACAACCCAGCTCAACAAGCCGATTAAATCGGCGGCAATCCTGGAAAATTCCGGTCATTGCGGTGAACCTGATGAGCAAACCGCTTTGACAGGAGATTTGAAAAACCAGAAAACCGAACTTTCACAGTTGTTGTCCGCTCTTAAGGGGCTGGTCGAGAAGCTCAATCAATTCTACGACAAAATATTTGCCGGACATAAAGAGGAAATCGCAAAACTTTCGGTGGAAATCGCCAGAAAGATACTTCTTAAAAAGGTTCAGCAAGGGGACTACGAGATAGAATCTATTGTGCAGGAAGCACTCAAAAATGCCCCTACGCACCAGGATGTTATTGTGCATCTGAATCCCGGCGACCTTGTTCGAATTCAAAAAATACAACAGGAAGATGCTGCCGGCACCTTTACGGGCATCAAATTTGTTTCAAACCCAAATATTGGACAGGCAGAATGCACGGTAGAAACTTCGAAAGGAATTGTCGAATCGCTGATTAACGAACATCTGGAACAAATCGGTCGAGCGCTTGGAAAAGTGGAATGATTTATGACTATAAAGCAAATTGCCAACAGTTTAATCGACTTTGAAAAGTTTCACTCCGCACTTCGTGAAGTAAATTTACTTAACTGCCGGGGTTATGTAGTTCGAGTTTCGGGTATGACGGTCGAATCAGCCGGCCCGGTATTGGGTCTCGGTGAGCTTTGCGGCATCTGTATCCGCGATGGTCGGCGTGTGCTGGCTGAGGTCGTAGGTTTCCGGGATGACCATCTTATCCTGCTGCCGCTGGAGCATATAGAGGGCATATCGCCGGGTGATATGGTTACCGCCCGCACCACGCCACGGCATATTATACTCGGTGAAGGCGTGCTGGGCAGGGTGCTGAATGGTCTCGGAGAGCCTATCGACAACAAAGGACCACTAAAAGGAACAGAAAAAAAGCCTTTGGATGCGAGCAGTCCGCCGCCTTTGAGCAGGGAAAAAATCTCTCAGCCGCTGGCTTTGGGAATAAGGTCGATGGACGGGCTGCTGACCTGCGGCAAGGGACAGCGAATAGGAATCTTTGCAGGCAGCGGTGTAGGCAAAAGCGTTTTGCTCGGTGACATTGCCAATTCGAGCGACGCAAGCGCTAACGTTGTTGCGCTTATAGGTGAGCGTGGTCGTGAGGTCCGCGAGTTTCTTGAAACCGACCTCGGACCGAAAGGACTGGCTCGAAGCGTGGTGGTTGTCGCCGCATCCGACTCGCCCCCGATACAGCGAGTCAAGGCCGCCTTTGTGGCTGTTACTATTGCGGAGTATTTCAGGGACAAGGGGATGAACGTCCTGTTTATGATGGATTCACTTACGCGATTTGCCCAGGCCCAGCGTGAAATAGGACTTGCCGCCGGCGAACCGACGACAACAAAAGGTTACTGCCCGAGTGTTTTTTCACTGATGCCGAGACTTGTTGAACGCCTGGGATGTGCCGCGAAGGGAAGCATTACAGGGATTCTGACGGTTTTGGTGGAAAACGATGATTTGACCGACCCTGTGGCCGACAGCGCCAGAAGCCTGCTGGATGGGCACGTAGTCCTGGCAAGAAAGCTGGCTGACAGGGGACACTACCCTGCGGTGGATATTCTGCAGAGCGTGAGCAGACTTATGCCGGCGGTAACAAGTGATAAACATAAAAAAGCCGCCCAGAAACTAAAGGAAATTTACGCCACTTATATTGACGCGGAAGACTTAATAAATATCGGGGCATTTTCACCGGGCAGCAATCGGCGCATCGACGGAGCGATTGCCCTGATTGACAAGATAAACAATTTTCTTATTCAGCCTGTTCGGCAGAAAACCGCTTTTGAACAGACTGTTAATCAGTTAATCGCTATTACGCAGGCCTGGGACAAACTGTTAGGCACAGAAAACTAAAAAAGGAACTCGGATGAATGAGACGGTTCGTATGGAGATTGCAGCGGGTCTTCGATATTAAGAAAAGGGCAGAACAGGTAAAAAGAGCAGAACTGTTCGAGCTGACCGAAAGGCTCACCAATACACGTGGTGTGCTGCTGATGCAGCAAAGAATACTGGAGAGCATAATTGCGGACATAAGCAAAAAAAAATCCATCGAGCGATTATATGAACAGGAGTTCTTCCTGAAGTATTCAGCAGCGAGCAATGAGCAGATTAAAAAGTTAAAGAACAAGGTGAAAGAGCTGGAATTACAGCAAAGCAAAAAACTGGCTGAAGTTTTAAAACTGCGACGATTCAACAAAGGTCTGGAAAGATTGCGAGCAGAGGCAAAAAAAAGATTTATAGCAGAACAGGAAAAACTGGAACAAAAAGAGCTGGACGATGGAGCCAACATCTCCTTCACCCGGAAGATTCACGGAGAACTATCAACAATTGAGAAATGAACGTTAATTGCAGAGGTCCCTGGTCGTCCAAAATATACCAAATAAAAATTAAAGGAAACGGCCGTGAGCAAGAAACAATTACTGATAACAATAATTGCCGGATTTTTAAGTTTTGCGGGGGCATTTTCCTTTGGATGGTTCACCAGGCCGGTCCCGATGCCGGCAGAGGCGAAAATTCCTGAGCCGAATCATCCGGTTGCCTCTGACGCAAATAATCCGGAACTGACAACGCCGGAGTCGGAAACTGTCACGACAAATGCCGCTGCGGCAAGCGATGCCGAAAAAATTGTAATGACGGAGAAACAGCTTAAACGCCTTGTGCTCGATGTCCGGGAAAAAATGAAAGAGTACAACAACAAACTGCGAAACCTCGAATCGACCGAACAAAGACTGCAAATAGCCCAGGACGTCTTAAAGAAAGATATTGAAAAACTAAACAACCTGCGAATCGAACTTGCTTCATCTGTTGCCCGTCTCAAAGAGGAGCAAAACAAACTGCTCCAGAGCAGAATACAGATTGAAAAGACTGAAAAAGACAACCTGATGCTGATAGCAGCCACTTACGACAAAATGGATTCCTCAAGTGCCGCCAAAATATTGACCAATATGTGTGCGAACCAGACACAAAGCGGCGGTATAAGCAGTTTTGAGGATGCGGTAAAAATTATGCGTTATATGGCCGACAGAAGCAAGGCCAAGGTCCTTGCTGAATTGGCCGTCTCCGAGCCTAAACTCGCTGCGGGTATCAGCCAAAAATTAAAACAGGTAATCGAGAAAGAATAAATTATGGACCTCGCAACAATACTTGGCTCTATTTTGGGTTTGGCGGTAATCCTCGGAACAATCTTCTATGAGGGAAACATAGGTATATTCTTTAACATTCCAGCCATAGCAATTGTGTTCGGCGGTATGACCTGCGCAACTATGATACATTTCTCTATGACGCAATTTTTGAGTATTTTCAAGATTATCAAAAAAACACTGTTTCAGAAAATCACGTCGTCGCAGGAGATAATCCGGAATATGGTCAATTATGCCGCCATAAACCGCAGGGACGGCGCACTGGCGCTGGAACAGGAGCTGGGCAAAATCAGAGACCCCTTCCTTGCAAAGGGACTTCAAATGTTGATAGACGGCCAGAACGAAGAGTCAATCCGCGAACTGCTGGAAATGGAGATTCAATACCTGCAGGAAAGACATTCGGTCGGCAAAAAAATGCTTGAATTTATGGGCTCATCCTGCCCATCGTTTGCAATGGTCGGCACACTTATCGGATTGATAAATATGATGAGCAGGATGGAGAACCCCGAGGAAATCGGTCGAGGAATGGCATGTGCACTGGTATGCACATTTTACGGGGCACTTACAGCCAACCTTCTGTTTCTGCCGCTGGGCGGCAAGCTCGGCCAATATTCAAAGGCGGAAAAAATCTCTATGGAAATGGTCCTCGAAGGACTCTGTGCGCTGGCCAGAGGTGAGAACCCCACCGAGGTGCGGGAAAAGATGCAGGTCTTCATTTCGGCAAAACGAAGGGAAGAAATAAAGGTCAAGGTCTGATGGCCAACAATCCGGCTCCACCACAGGAGGAAGAAGGCGGCGGAGAAGGGGCGCCTATATGGATTATATCATTTGCAGATATGGTGTCCCTGCTGATGGCATTTTTTATAATGCTCTCAAGCTTCTCCTCCCTCGGCGACAAGGAAGCAATGGAGCTTAAACAGGTTATAAAAACCGTTCTGGCTCCTTACGGCGGCTTCTTTCAGGCACGTCATCAGCCGGCCTTGGCGCCTATGCCCGAAGCCGAAGGGCAGACCGACCAGGGCAGTGAGAAACCAACGCTCGAACCTGCGACAAACAACAAAACCTTAAAAGAAACAAGAAACGACAATTTCAAAACCGATAAGGTGTTTCTCGTCGAATCGAACAAAATATTCTGGGCCGACGGAGTGGCGTTGTCGGCTGAAGGCAAAAAATTCCTCGATGCAATAGCTCTGTTCGCAAATCAGACGACAGGAAGGCTTATAATAAGCGAGGACGGCCCCTTTATAAAACACGACGACCTCGGAATCTTCAGGGCAATTGTGGCGACAGAATATCTCTGTGGTAAAGGTGTTCCAAGAAATCGCTGCAATATTGCACCGAAACACACTTCAAAAATCGAAGATTTGAAAACTAAAAGAACACTGGAAATAACTTTTCTCGAAGAAGGCGTATACAAATGAAAAAATCACCACCTCCTCCTGCCCAGGAAGAAGGCGGAGGCGAAAAGGCCCCTATCTGGATAATTTCATTCGCAGATATGGTGTCGCTGCTGATGGCATTCTTCATAATGCTGCAAACAATGGCGACAACCAGAAGCGGAACTCTATGCAACCGCGGCACTGGAGTTTTTGAAGAAACACTTAAAGGATTTAAGACTTCTATTACAGGATTAGGCGTGTTCTCGGGCAAGGGATATAAAGCGCTGGAGCTTAACTCCAACAAGGCTTATTACGCCCCGGGCGGTGACAGCAATGACACTTCAGAAAGACTTATAGACGCAAAACAGGAAAAAACACGGCGAGTGTTCGGCACAATCAGCAAATTTGCCAAAACCCTCAAGCCCCAGATACACGGCGAAAAACCCAATTTTGTCATAACTCCAATCAAGTTTGAAGCAGGGCAGGCCGCACTAAACGAATCCGCCAAACAATTCTTAATCAAATTCACAGATGACCTGAAGCAATCTCCCAAAACCGGCGGAATGGTAATATATATCGTCGGAATAGCTCAACAGGAGCCAAACATAAAGCAACAGTGGGTGCTGTCTGCCAAACGAGCACAGGCTGTTGCGGATTTCCTGCGAAATATGCTGTCTTCGGCAGCCGAATGGCCTGTTTATTCCTGGGGGGCGGGCACCGGCGGCGACTGGGTAGATGGCAAAAATCCCGTTTCCGAACAGTCGCAGATATTGATTGCAGTCCTAAAAACAGGATGATTTACCCTGCGGATGTCTAATTTTTCGACAATGGCTTGAGTTTTTCAAATCAATCTTACCTGATTTTGCGTTAAAAAAACGCCATTTAGTGCGGGATTGTTGTAAATTTGGCGCTTCGGCACACTATTTGCACTCAAAAACTTATAAAAAAGTCAAATTCTGGTGCATTTTTTAGCGTGGCGGAATACAGAAAAAAAATCATTGCATCCGTGGCGGCGGCGTTATACGCGGCTGTGCCAATATTTTTTTGCTGCCAGGCAAATCCCGCTGAGGCAACTGTCTCGCCGCCCGGCAATACAAGCACTTCTTCGGCTAATACTCCAAACTTTTACGCAACACGAACAGATAATCTCAGCGGTCGAGAACTCTTCTACAGAATGATGCTGTCCGTGATACTGATTGTCATCCTCGGCGGAGCTGCAATGTATATCTCAAAAAAGTTTCTGCCGAAGATTGTCAACCCCCCCGGTAAAAACATTCGTATTATCGAAACAACCCATCTTGGTAACCGCAAAATGGTGCATCTGCTCAAGATAGGCGAACGAAAACTGCTTATAGGCAGCACTAATGAAAATATTACTATGCTCGCCGATGTAACCGATGCTCTAACAAACAAAATTGCACAGGATGCAAATGAAGGTTGAGATTATAAATGGCCTGTAGATATTCCAGATTGTTTTTCCTGACCCTTATAATCCTGACGACCATTGATTTGTCTTTTGGTCAGGCGAATAATGCCGCAGCGGCAAACACAGCAACAGGCTCAATGCCGAGTATCGGGGATTTAATAACAGTAATAGACAAGGCAGCCACCAGCAAAACCGAAGGCAAAGACTGGTCGACACCTATAAAGCTTGTGATTATTTTCACCGGCCTTGCGGTTCTGCCAAGTCTTGTGGTGATGATGACATCTTTTACGCGAATAGTGATTGTTCTGTCTTTTGTCCGGCGGGCGCTAACCACTCAAAGCATCCCGCCTACCATAGCAATTATGGGTCTAGCAATGTTCCTCACGCTTTTTACAATGGCCCCCACATTTTCCAAAATAAATACCGATGCTGTTGGGCCTTATCTTGCGAACAAAATCGATTTTGATACGGCGGCAGCAAGAGCAAAGGACAGTATCAAAGAATTTATGCTCCGTCAATGCCGGCAGGCCGATTTGACTCTTTTCCTTCAAATGGCCAAGGTTGAACCGCCTGCCAACCCGATGGACATCGGTATGCACATTGTTACGCCGGCATTTATCATAAGCGAGTTCCGCACATCATTCGAGATAGGCTGCCTTTTATTCATACCATTTTTAGTGATAGATATGGTGATTGCGAGCGTCCTGCTCAGTGCCGGTATGATGATGCTGCCGCCGGTAATGGTTTCGCTGCCGCTGAAGCTCATATTGTTTATTCTCGTTGACGGCTGGGGACTGCTGGCAAAGAGTCTCAGTCTCGGGTTTAAGTGAAGCGCTGAATTTACACAAGGACTTAATGAATGGACTCCGGTTTTGTTATTTATCTTGGACGACATACTCTCGAAACAGCGTTGTTTTTGGCTGCTCCGATTCTGCTTACCTGTATGATAGTCGGGTTAATAATAACCCTGTTTCAGGCGGTTACGGCCCTGCGGGATATGACCATAACCATAGTGCCCAAACTCCTCGCGGTGGGTGCTGTAATGCTGCTCTTCGGCAACTGGATGCTCCAGATTTTACTTAGATTCACCAATGAAATCTTCGGCTACATCCAAAATGTTGGGCACTGACTTATGGGGCTGATGATTGAAAAACTGCTCGGCTTTGTAATGGTGCTGACCAGGATAGCAGCCTTTTTTTCAGTAATACCTGTCTTTAACTGGCAATCCATTCCTGTCAGAATCAAGACCGCAATGATACTGCTGGTATCAATTTTCTTTTCGATGATAACCCCGCTAAATATAAATGTAAAAAATACATCCACCTTGGAAGCTGCGCTGCTGATATCCAATGAGGCCGTTTACGGTTTTGCTTTGGGACTTATTGTGACCCTTGTATTTACCGCCGTTAAAGTGAGCGGGCTGATTATCGAGCGGGAAATGGGTCTTGCAATGGCTGAAATCCTCGACCCTCTGACGGAAGAAAGCGCCCAGGCAATGAGCATAATCATGGAAATGACATTTATACTTTTGTTTCTGAGTGTCAATGGTCATCACCTGTTCCTGTTGACAATACGCAAAAGCTATGAGACTTTTCCCGCAGGCAGCACCCCGACAATACCGGCTCTGGCCGGCGGGATACTCACTGCCGGTTCAACACTGCTTACTGCGGGTTTAAAGTTGGCCGCACCGATATTCGGGACGCTGCTGGTGCTGATAATTACGCTGGCTGTGCTGGCACGCGTAACTCCGGAAATGAACATCTTCTTTATCAGCTTCCCAATAACTATAAGCGTAGGTTTGCTGATGACGATAGCGTTCCTGCCGTTTATTTTAGGATTTGTGTCTGAATTCGCTGATTATATGAGCAAACTGCTGCCGCTGTAAAATAAAGTGCTGCGCATAAACAAGGTACGCTTACCCGCTAATAAGAAGGTATGTAAGATATGCCAGAGAAGCCGGCAACTGAAAGGACGGAACAACCGACACCAAAACGTCTGTCTGATACGAGGTCAAAGGGAAACATACCGCACAGCGCGGAATTGACATCATTTGCCTCAATTGCGGTTTTGATAACGATGATAACGCTGTTGGCACCCGACCTGGTGGAATGGTTCTCCTTACAAATCAGGGATGGGATGTCGGGTAATGTATCCGCTTTCGCCGACACCAAAGCGTTTATTAACTTTATCGGGACAAAACTTATCAGTGCAATGCTCATTACAGCCCCTATTTTTCTTGCCCTTTGCGCAGGGGCCACCTTATCACAAATCGTAATCGGCGGGTTTAGTTTTTCATCGCGGGCATTGGAACCCAAGCTCAACCAGCTAAACCCGGCAGCAGGATTAGGGCGCCTGTTAAACGTCAGTTCCGCGGTGAAGCTTCTTCTATCCATAGTAAAATTGCTTTTTGTCCTGATGATTGTCTGGTTTTATCTCAAGGACAAGTTAGCTATACTTGCAGCTCTTCGCTGGGCCTGGTCCGCACAGATACTCGCAGCCATCGCCAAAATAGTGCTGGGGATGATGATACGTGTTTGTATTGCCCTGCTGGTTATAGGCGCTGCGGATGCTATTTACCAGAAATGGAAATATATTCACGATTTAAAGATGACCAAGCAGGAGGTAAAAGAAGAACACCGCTCAAGAGAAGGCGCACCGGAAATCAAAAGCCGAATCCGCCAGGTTCAGTTCAAGCTGACCTTGAAACGAATGATGCAGGAGGTGCCGAAAGCCAGCGTGGTACTTGTCAACCCGACACACGTAGCTGTTGCGCTTCGCTATGACGCCAAGACAATGGAGGCGCCGGTGGTGGTGGCAAAAGGAGCGGATTATCTGTCGGAAAAAATAAGAGAGATTGCCCGCTCTTACGGCGTCCCCATCATAAGAAGGCCGGAACTGGCAAGGGCAATATATTCAACCGTAGAAGTCGGCAATCCCATACCGCCGAATTTATATGTAGCCGTGGCAGAAATACTGGCTATGATTTACCGGCTGCGGCACAAAAAACAGAAATAGTTGCAGATTGCGGAAGCAATGTTTGTGGATTTTGAATCAGGCTCAAATAAAGCGGGAGATTTGAGGAATGTAGTTCGCAATGATTTCCTTTTTGCCGCTGGTGCAATCGCGGTCATTGCGGGGCTTTTATTTCCGCTGCCGACCCATATTTTTGACACACTTTTAATATTCAGCATTTCCCTGACAGCGGCAATATTGATAATCACCCTGCCGGCACAGGGACTTTCAGAGATACCCGGATTTCCGCTGCTGATTGTAATGGTTACAATACTGCGCCTGGCTTTAAGTGCTGCGTGCAGCCGGCTGATATTTTCCCAGAACAATCCCGGAATTATTATCAATACCTTCGGCGGTATCTTCGTTAAAAGCCATTATGTGTTTGCCAATTTGGTCTTTGGCACATTGGCAATAATTATTTTCGGAATTACCTGCAAGACCGCCAGGGGCATCAGCCGCTCTGCAACGGAGTTTATCAGCAGTATTTTGCCCGTCAGGCAAATTGGTATTGACTGCGACCTTAATGCCGGGATTATCGATGACAAGGCGGTCCTCAATCTGCGAGAGAAAATCGCCCGCGAAAATAATTTCTTTACCGGGATGGGCAGTGCCGCAAAATTTATGCGCTATGACGCCGCAATCGAAACAGTAATTGTTATCATCAACATTGTCGGCGGTATGGCAATGGGGGTAATGTCGCCGGTAAATAGCGATGTATCGGTAAGAACCTACGCCACGATGTCCGTCGGGGCAGGAATGTTGGCACAAATACCCGCCCTGCTCATTGCTGCAGGCTGCGGCTATCTCGTCAGGAAAAATTCCAGGTGGCCCGTCGTCAATAATAGAAACATCGGCAGGAAACCAATATGCCTGTCCGAAAACAAAGTCAACATCAGAAAAAAAGTGGTCGCCAGAGACGTTCAATGGCTTGATGAAACAACTGAAAACAAAGATGATGATTTGAAACTGTGGGTCTGGGAAAAAGTAAGAAGCAGCAATAACTACAAGGCAATCGCAAAACTAATTGAGAATAAATCAACGAATACAACTAATAAAGTGATTTTAATAGCTGCTGAAAAAATTGAAGAGCTTCCGGTAACAATACCGGTAAATATTGCTATGCGCCTGGCACAAGATAACAAAAACTGTCTCTTGATAGACCTTGACCTTGAAAGAAATGCTATATCAAAAGTGTTTGACGTCTACAGCAACAATATGAGTTCGGAAGCAATCGCAGCTTCCATCAAGGGTCTGTGGATTTGGCCGGGGCCGTGGTTTACCGGGAACAACAAAAATAATATTAAGAAAATAATCGCACCCCTGAAAGACCGGTATGATTACCTGATTATTTACGCCCCCAGTATAAAATTATTGGCGGATTATGAGGGGATTGCAGGCTGTATCAACTCGGTAATGCTTTTCGGTGCGGAAGGTAAATCTGGAAATTCCACTATGGACGATTTTCACAAATTGCTGGCCGGTTACGGCTGTGAGTTTCTTAAACCTGCGGAAACCTCTAATTGATATGCCTGGCTATCCCAAACCCAACCCTGCCATTTGGTTCTGAAGCAAAGCCAGCGTCTTTTCGAGAGCAGCATACCGCATCACCAGTCTATCCTGCTTCTTAGCAAGACGCTCCTCTTCAGCATTGATTTTATCCTGAAGTCCATCTATATGGTCATCAGCATATTCCTGGTCGATTTGAATAGAGCCGCTCGTTGCCTTTAGCATTTTATCGAGCATATCCTCCATTGCGCCGGTAAACCCCTGCTTTACGCTGACAACAACAGGATTCACATCTGTGCCGTAAGTCCCATCCTGACTTAAATCGACACTAAGCTGAAGACCATTCTCAGGGCATACAGGGGCGCCATTATCATTAAAGGTGTTGTTGCCGGTAATAATGTTACTGCCAGAGGTAAATGTTGCAAGACGATAGGTGGATTCGGTCGACAACTTAATCCAGGCGTACTCAATCTGGTGATTAGTAATCTTTACCTTGACATCATAAGTGCCTGCGGTGGTATAATTACTGCTGGCTCCGTAAAACTTAATTGTGCTGCTGTCGCTGCTGCCGGTCTTGTCGGCCCCGATTATCGCCAGCACATCAGTATAATCCTCGGCAATTGCTTCATCAAAAGCGGCTGTGTCCAGACTCAACATCCCGTTTCGGTCGAGTTCAAGACCGATATGTCCGGGCGTCAGGAAGGTGTCAATATCTTCTATAAATCCGTTGGTTTGACTATAAAGCGGTGTAGCGAGCTGTGTCTTTATTGTCGAAACAACATAATCACCCATCAGGACGCCAGCGGTCTTCAGGACATTGTTATAACCAGTCTTTTCCTTAACATAGGCAGCCATAGCATTATAAGCGGTAATCATTGAGTTCAGCTTATCTTTTACCGCAGCTATGTCCCTGGTCAGATTGACCTTGACTGTGCCGGTGTCGTGCAGGTGCAGCGTTACGCCGGGAACAACATCATTTACAGTATTGGAACTCCTGTGTATCCAGCCGTCATCGCCCTTGGTCGTTTCTGCAAAAGATTCATTGCTTAAACCCGTCAGCTCCGAGGTATCAATAGCTATCATACCGACATCGCCGGCAGGGGCGGTGAACCCAAACGTCATTGAGCCGCTGTCAACAGTCAGCATATCACTATCATCCCCCACCGTTATCTCACCGGCAGAAACATTGGGTAGAGCATCAATCGCAGCCTGAATAGTCGCCAAATCGGCATCATAGGCTATTTCACCTGTCGTCTGCCCGTTATATGTCAGGTGGAAATGACCTGCCGAGGCCTGGCCCGACCAAGTCAGCGTCTGCACTTCAGCGACAGGGGTGGTCTGAGGATAACCATCTATTTTGATTTTGGAATCGAGAGCGGCCTGAGTCAAAGCAAAATCATCCTGTGCATAGCCGGCAAGAGAAGCCGACGTTGTGCCGCCCTGTGTTATGTTCCAGTCCGTTTCTTCATCAGGCAAAGTAAGTGTCGATGAAGCTCCACTCCACATCAAAGCAATAGAAATGTCACTGGAGCCGTAGTTATTTTCCGTCAAAATAATCTTGCCGTCTTCGAGAACCGCTTTTGCTTTTCCGTCGAAAGCATCGTTAATTTCCGAAATAAGATGCATCACCTTCGTATTTGCAGTTACATTGAGGTCTACCTGAGCTATCGCGTTACCGTAACGGTCAGTGCCTGTTATTTGTATCTTCTCTCCTCCTACCAGAGAACCGTCAAATTGATAAAGGTCGGTAATCTTGGTATTCATAGTGGCGTTGTTGCCATCATCAGTTTTTAACGTGTCCTTTATCGTCCAGACCTCGGTGTTACTCGGGTTGACAGAAACCTTGTAATCAGTGCCTGCCTCATTGCCGCTAAGCACCAAATGATATTTATTGCTGTAATAAAGCAAGCTTGCTGTAACGCCGGGGTTATTTGCATTATTGTTGATTAAGCCGACCAAATCATCGAGTGTCGTGCCTAAAGTGGTTGTTATGCTTGTCTCTTTATTGTTATAAGAATATACAAAGACCCCTGCCCCTACCAAATCCTCTTTATACTGCTGACCGTCCGAATGTACCCATCGCTCGGCGTTGGCCAACTGGTTGATTTCAACCGTGTGGTTGCCTTCAA
>Ga0315284_10006088_pt1 | contig 17178 bp, 17 predicted proteins | sample YL17G09_16_MG_FD_203696 | JGI IMG/M metagenome (GOLD analysis project Ga0315284, IMG submission 203696) | Sediment microbial communities from Yellowstone Lake, YNP, Wyoming, USA - YL17G09_16 | ecosystem: Environmental > Aquatic > Freshwater > Lake > Sediment | place: USA: Wyoming | collected...
GCGCCAAGCGATTGGAGCGCCTCGGGCGCATCGAGCGCCCGCGCGACCACAAGGCGATCAAGCTCAACCTGCGCGCGGGACTGCGCAGCGGCGAGGTTGTGCTGGCCGCGCGCGACCTGGTCGTGGGCTATGCCGGCGACGAGCCGCTGCTTGCCGTTGAATCGCTCGAACTGTGGCGGCTTCAGCGCGTGGCGCTGTGGGGACCGAACGGCGCAGGCAAGACGACTTTCCTCAAGACGGTGCTGGGTCAGCTGCCGCCGATGACGGGCGAGGTGATGCTGGGCGCGTCGGTCAAGGTCGGCTACCTGGCGCAGACGCACGACGCGCTGCAGCTCGACCGCTCCATCCTCGATACGATCCTCGACGTGCGGAACGTGCCCGTCGAGCAGGCACGCAGTCTGCTGGGCCGTTACCTGTTCACCGGCGACGACGTCTTCAAGCCCATCGGCCTGCTTTCCGGCGGCGAGCGCAGCCGGGTGGCGCTGGCCGTGCTCACGCTGCAAGGCTCCAACTTTTTGCTGCTCGACGAGCCAACCAATCACCTCGACCTGCAATCACAAGAGGTGCTCCAAGACGTGCTCTCGGAATTCGTCGGCACCATCCTGCTCGTCAGCCACGACCGTTACCTGGTGGATCGGCTCGCCACGCATCTGTGGGTGATTGAGGAGCGGCGGTTGGCGATTTACGAGGGCGGATATACGCAGCACGTGGAGCGAAGAGCGAGGAGCGAGGAGCGAAGGAAGCAAACAGAGAGGAAGACAAGGAGACAAGGAGACAAGGAGAAGCGTACAGAGAATTTACAGCGCAGCCATCAGCGGGCGAGGGAAAAACAAATGGCCGCGATGGAGGCGGGCATTGCCACGCTGGAGGCAAGGCTGCAAGAGTTATCGCGCGAATTGGAAGTGGCCGGCGTCAGCAGCGCCGTGGCGCGTGTTCAAGAATTGGGCCGCGAATATGCCGAGGTCGAGAAGCAATTACACGAAAAGATGGCCGAGTGGTCGCAAGTAGCTAGCTAGACCCGAAAGGTTTCAAAAAACCTTTGGGTCTGCCACAGGTTGTGGAATGATTTATCTGATTGGACTCACGGGTAACGTTGCAACGGGCAAAAGCCTGGTCGCGCGTATGTTGCGTGACCTGGGCGCGCACGTCATTGACGCCGACGCCGTGGCGCATGACCTGGAGCGAAAAGGCGCGCCGGTTTATGACGCTATCGTGGCCGCTTTCGGCGGGAGCATCCTTCGCGCCGATGGCGAGATTGACCGCGCCCAACTCGGTGTGCGGGTGTTTTCCGACCCGCAAGCGTTGCGCCGCCTCGAAGCAATCGTTCATCCTGCTGTAGGTAAAGCCATCGAAAAGCGACTCTCCGACCTCCCGCGTGCGCGTCCGATTTCTGACTTTCGAACCGTAGTGGTCATCGAGGCCATCAAGCTGATCGAAGCGGGATTGCACCAGCGGTGCGACGCGCTGTGGGTGGTCACGTGCCGGCCCGGCTTGCAACTCGACCGGCTGATGCGCACGCGGGGTCTGAACGAAGCGGACGCGCGGCTGCGGATCGTGGCCCAGCCGCCGCAATCGGATAAAGCCGTCCTGGCCGACATGCTCATCGAAAACAACGGGACCGTAGACGAACTCGGCGCGCAGGTCAAGCATCACTGGGAACAAATTTTCCAGGGCAAGTAATGTCGCCTTGTCTCAAACGGATTTGACATCCAGCCCATTCTGTGTTTCAATCAGGCCATCAGCTACAGGCTATTAGCCATCTGCCAGAGGGCGACTATGAACGAAACGCCTCAAGTCGAAATCAAAGTCAGGCGAGCCAAGTTTTCGGATGCGACGGCCATTGCCAGCTTTCTTTCCGATGCGACGCGCGGGCGCATCACTGCCGACCGCGCTCAAGTCCAAGAACGGCTGGGCGCCAAGGGCTTTTTCCTGGCGCAGACCACGCGCATCGTCGGCCTGGCCGGTGTGCACGTGGAAAATCTCGTCGCCCGCATCGAGGACTTGATCGTGCATCCGCCCGCGCTGCGACCGGTGGCGGGCAAGGCGCTGCTGGATAACATCGAAGCCGACGCGAACAATCTCAACTGCGAAGTCGCGCTGCTGTACGTCCACGTCAACGCTTCGCCGGGCGCTTACGAGTTCCTTCAAAGTTGCGGCTATCAAGAGCCGGACATGAGCGACTGGCCGCCGGCCTGGCTCAACTCTGCGGCCGAGTTCGGGGGGTCGGACCGTTTTGTGATGTCCAAGCGGTTGCGAGAGCACTTGATCACCCGCCCCATCTGACATACTGCGTGGGGAAAACGCAGTAACCCATATCAAGAGGAGTGCATCGAATGGCACGTGTAGTCGAATTCTACAACCGCCATCCCAAACTCGTCGCCTGGGCCGTGCTGGCGATTGGGATGGTCGTCATGCTGCTATGGTCGGCCAAAGATGTGGGGCTATTGCCCCAGCAGACGGTGGCGTTGGTCATTGCCACCATCGGGCTGGCCGGACTGTGCGTGTGGATCATTGGCTGGGAAGACACCGACGAGGAAGAAGAGGCTCAAGCCGCTCAGCCCAAATCAAAATAAGTTTGTGGGCGTCCCAGCGTGGACAAAAATTGCGCCCGCCTGGCAAATGCCAGCGCGGGCGTTTGTGTGCGCGGCGGTAGCCGTCAAAGCCACGGGCCGGCTGTAACCCGGTAGACGATGCACTCATCGCAGCTCGTCACGACTTTAACGTATCCGGCCAACAATTGATCAACCTCTAGATCCCCGGTATCTACCAAAAATGGCTGCCCACGCAACGACTGAATCTTGCCCAGGGTGCTGACCACAACAATGTTGTCTTTCCCGACAGCCCGGATGACCGCCGGGCTGAGCTGCTGATTTCCTCTCCCAAAGAGATACCCCTGGCCGCCTATCGGCGTCACGACAAGCGTGGCGGGATGACGCTGGACGAGACCGAGCAGCGTAGCCTCGTTGGCGTCCGCTGCGACCAGTCGTTTTCCCAAGAGCACGTCCACACCGATCAGAGTTTTCTCCAGCCCCAAGCGCGTCAGGATGGGTCGCGTGGTTGTCCCCGGCCCGACAATATAAAGCCGGTTATCCTGCATCTGCTCGACAATCGCCAGAGCGATGCTCTCCAAAGCCGCGCTTTCTCCGAGCGGGCTGGGCGACTTGCGCGCCTGGACCCTCTCTTTATGGAATGGAATCAAGTACCCGCAGAGTCGGGGGGAGACGACGCCCTGCCGATAAGCCTCTTCGTCCAAATCCATCACCTCGGCCTCGCGCAGCGTCGAGAGGTTGCCCTGCAGATACAATGCGGCCAGATCGCCCGCGCTGGTAGGGTTGATGGCATAGACAGCAGAATGAATCTTGACGCCGGCCGGGATGCCCAGGGCGGACACGGAATCTCCAATAGCGTTGTACAAATCGCGTGCGGTGCCATCTCCACCGGCAAAGAGGATGAGGTCCACGTCTATACGGCGCATCTCTCGCGCCGCATTTTGAGTATCTTGCGGCGTGGTTGCGCCGGGCTGGATCGAGCCGATAACGGTCGGACAAAATCCGCAAGCCCGCACTACGTCTTGTCCCATTTCAGCGGGATAGGTGACAATCTCCAATTCATCCTTGAACGGTACCAGTCTCTTGAGCGCCTCGGTAGAACGGCTGAAAACTTGCGGCACGGCGCCCATCTCGCGCGCCCGCCGCTGTATCTCGAGGCCGTCGCTGCCTTTCAGGCCGACTCGCCCGCCGATGCCCGCAACGGGATTGACGATCAACCCAAGTGTTTTCATCAGCCCCCGGCCAGCCCACCGCCATCCACCACCAGCGCCGCGCCGGTGACGTAGCTGGAGGCATCGCAGGCGAGGAACAAGGCTGCCTGCGCGATTTCCTCCGGCGTGCCCACGCGGCCTAGCGGGCGACTCGCCGCCCCGGCCATGAACTTTTTTTCTTCTTCGCCCAACTGACGAGCTTCTTCACGCAGCATCGGCGTGTCGGTGTCGCCCGGGCACAGGCAATTTACGCGAATGTTGTATCGCCCAAAATCAATCGCCATGGCTTTGGTGAGCAACACCACTGCGCCCTTGCTGGCGCAATAGGCGGCGGCGTTCGGCCCGCCGACCAATCCCCAGCCCGACGAGATGTTGACGATGCTCCCGCCTCGGCCTCCTGCTTGCATGACCGGGACAGAAAATTTGGACACCAGGTAAACCGACTTGCAGTTGACGTTCATCACGCGATCCCAATCGGCCTCGTCCAAGTCCACCACCGAGCGGCGCACGATGATGCCGGCGCAGTTCAACACCACGTCCAGGCCGCCGAATGTCTTGACCGTTTGCTCTACCGCTCGCGCGCAATCGTCGCTGCGCATGACATCGCAGGCCACGAACAGAGCGCGTCCGCCTTGCTCTTGAATTTCGCGCGCTGCGGCTTTTCCTTTTACAATGTCGCGATCAGCCAATACCACCGCCGCGCCTTCCCGCGCAAACAGCCTGGCCACTGCCCGCCCAATGCCCGATGCTGCGCCCGTGATGAGCGCGCGCTTGTCTTCCAGTGTCCCCATGGTATCCTCTCTCGCTACCTCACGCCAATCCGTGCCAGCGCACGATTGATGATCTGGCCGACGCGGGCGCGTGTGAGAGGGGGCTTTTGGCGTTTCCCGATCTCGGCCAACGTCATCGGCGGCCTTCCGTCCAGCCCAAAACGCTGGACGAGCATCTTGACCGCACGCTTGTCCAGAAGATGCTTGTTTTCATCAAAGCACTGCCTGACACGATCCAACTCCGGCCTTTGCAGCGACGATACCCACCGGCCTTGCTTCGATTGCCGCCTGGTCGCTTTGAAGGCCAGCACGTCATCCTCATCGAGCCGGTAAGCCCGCGAGGGGCGCGTCGCCTTGAGCTGCCTTGTGTAGATGAGATACCCGATGTAGCTCCGCGCGCGTTTCAGGAGCTCCGCAGCCCTCATGGTGCCGATCAACTTTCCCATATTTCCTTCCTTTCTCGTGTTCTGTTCGTCGCCGACGCATTAGGTAGATTCTGAATTGTCAGCGACTACGCTTGAGCGGTCTACTATCTCGCCGATGATACCACCCCAAGCATCCCGCTTGCCCGTGTGCCTGTCCTTGATGCTAGTATAGTACAATTGTCTTATATTATCAATATGCAAAAAAGCTCTACACCTTCCGATGCAAGGCTTTGCGCACACCCGATCATCTGGCAATGACCGCTCTCATCCGGCCTGCGCCTTCCGGCGGCCCGATAATGCCCATTTCTTCCATTTGGTCGATCATCCGCGCCGCTTTGGGGTAGCCGACCCGCAACCTGCGCTGCAAGAGCGAGGCCGACGCGCCGCCATGGGTCTTCACCAGGTCGATAGGCCGCTGCATCAACGCGCCGTCGCCATCGTCGCCGTTTCCCAGTCGGGACACTGCAGCCATCGCCGCCAACTCTGTTTCCCAGGGCGCTTCTACCGATGTCTCGCCGCCGGCACTCTTATCTGGTAGGACACAGATGTCACAGATATAAAAAATCAGCGTCAATCTGTGTTCATCTGTGTCCACTATCCTCACGGTTGGCTAGCCAATCCGCCCGCGATTTCCCCGCCGTCAATCACAAAATGCTGGCCGGTGATGAACGACGCGTCGTCGGAGGCGAGAAAAGCAAACAGCGCCGCCACATCCTCGGGCTTGCCCAGCCGACGCAGCGGCACTTTGTTCTCAAACGCGCGTCGCATTTCGGGTGTGTATTCTGCTTCCTGCATCGGCGTCATGATAAAGCCAGGGCACACCGCGTTGACGCGGATGGTCGGCGCCAACTCGAGCGCCATCGAGCGCGTCAATTCGATCACGCCCGCTTTGGAGGCGTTATAGTCGGCGTAATAGTGATAGCCCATCAGGCCGTTGGTGGAGCCCATGTTGACGATCACGCCGCCTCCGCCTGCCAGCATTCGCCGCGCGGCTTGCTGCGCCACGTAAAACACGCCGTTGAGGTTCACGTCCATCACCTGACGCCATTCTTGAGGAGTGATGTCCACGAACGGATGGCGGATGCTGATGCCGGCGTTGTTGATCAACACATCCAGCCCGCCCATCAGCGCGTCCAGCTCATCAAACACGAGTTGGACGGCCTGAGCATCCGAGACATCGGCTCTGATGATGCCGTGCAAGCCGGGTAGATCGCGTTGAATACAAAGGCAAGCGGCATCGTCTCGATCCAGCACGACGACGCGCGAGCCTTCTTCGAGGAAACGCCTGGCCGTCGCCGCGCCGATGCTGCCCGCCCCGCCTGTGATGAGAACTCGTTTATCTTTCAAGCCACGCATGGATGCTCCTGCTGCGCTACCGGTGCCGCACGATTGGCTTGCGCCGAGCGCCGTCAGCCGGCGCGTTCTTTTTTTTCTTGGACTTTGCGCTTGTAAGCGCGCCAGGTCACGGCCCATTCGGATGGATCGTCAAATGGGTCTTGCTCGGCCCGGTGGACGGTGCTGTTGTGAGGCGCGGTCTTGACCAGCTCGGGATTTGAGTACGCTTCTTGCGAAATCTGGCGCATGATGGCAAGGTATTCGTCGAGATCGTCCTTTGAGTAAGACTCGCTCGGCTCGATGGTCAACGGCTCTGGAACGACATAGGGGTGATGGCTGGTCCAATAGTGCGCGCCATAGTCAGCCGCCCGCAAGCCAATATCGCCCGAGGTCACACCCGTATCTCGGTACAACTCTTCCCAGCTATACCGAACCTGCTCGACGCGCCGCTTGCCTTGGGCATACGGCGCGCTCACGCCGCGAATCTGGAGCATCTTGGTCAACACATAGTTGTTGTTCAGCACCGCTGTCTCGGCGACTTTGCGCAAGCCATCTGCGCCCAGGCTCATAACCCAAGCATAGGCTCTCAGAACTGCGGGCGCGTTGCCATAGAACTGTTTGATTTTGCCGATGCTTTCGGGGCGGTCATAGTTCAAATAGTATTGGGCGCCATCGAACTCGACCACCGGAACGGGCAAGAACTTGATCAGTTCTTTGGTGACGCCGATTACGCCCGCGCCCGGCCCGCCGCTGCCATGCGGCGTCGAAAATGTCTTGTGCAGATTAAAGTGGCACAGGTCAAAGCCCGCGTCACCCGCGCGCGTGATGCCCAGGATGCCGTTGGCGTTGGCCTGGTCATAAGCGCACAGTCCACCCGCTTGGTGAACCACGTCAACGAACTCGGCGATCTTGGGGTTGAAAATGCCAGTGTCTTCTGGGTTGGTGATCATTAACCCAGCCGTTCGTTCTGAAATCGCTGCCTTGAGCGCGCCAAGATCAGGATAGCCGTCTGCGTCGGGATAGAGCGTAATGATCTTGAAGCCAATCGTCTTGGGACAGGCCGCATCGGAAGGGTGTGAAAAGATGGTCGTGATAATCTCATCGCGCTGCCCGGCCTGGCCGCGCGACTTGTGATAGGCGCGGATGATCGAGGCGTTGGCGTAAATCGCTTGCGAGCCGGCCCCCGGCTGAAACGAAAAAGCGTCCAGCCCCGAAATCTCTTTGAGAATCTGCTCAAAGCGGTACATGATCTCTAGAATGCCCTGCACCGTCTCTTTTTCCTGCAAGGGATGCAGATCGGCCATCTGGGGCATTCGCGCCAACTGTTCGTTGACCTTGGGGCTGTACTTCATCGTGCAGGTGCCCTGGCCGATGTCCACGTTCAAGTCAACTCCCAGGTTCTCTTGCGAAAGCCGCATATAGTGTCTGAGCACCTGGGGCTGCGCGATTTCCGGCAGCGCGGGCGGTTGCTTGCGGCGCATCCCATCCGGCAGAGTTGAAAGCACATCCCCAACGACTTGCTTGATTTCATCCTCGACTTGCGGCACGAGGATGCCGCGCTGGCCCGGCTGGCTCAGCTCAAAGATAATCGGCTCGTCCCACCGCGCCTGGTGGAAACGTCTCAGATTCGGTTTGCCATCCGTGTAGCGTGCCAGGCTGATGTCTTTCATCTGACTGCCTCCTCCAGCGCATTGACCAGCCGGTCAATATCTTGCTTCGTGTGAACTTCGGTGACGCAATACAGCGCACTATTGCCCAACTGCGGAAATTCGTGAGTCAAATCCTTTCCGCCCAAGATGCCCCGCGCCAACAGCGCCTGGTTGATCTCGGCGACGGGCCGCCGTGGCGCAAAGCTCACGACAAATTCCTTAAAGTGAACAGACTGGAACAGCGGGCACTGGACGCCTTTGATTTTGCCGATCTGCATCGCGGCATAGCGCGACCGCTGCATGATGCCCTGGCCGATTTCGGCCATGCCCTGCGGCCCCATCAGCGCCAGATAGACGCCCGCCGTAATGCCCCACAACGCGGCAGCCGTCCCGACCCACTCTTTGCCTTCTTCGCGCACGGCGAACGAGGTGCGCTCGTAAGCCACGTCGCCAAAGCCATACTCGCCTTCGACGGCGGTGGGGGCAATGCCGAACAGCCGCGAAGGATACTGCATCACGTATCTCTCTTCGTCGCGCGTGGCGATGAGACCGGCGTGACCGCCGCCAAACTGCATGTGCATTCCCAGCGGCTGGATGTCGCCGCACACAATATCCGCGCCATAGTGAGCCGGCGGAGCAAGAACTCCCAGCGAGATTGGATCCGCGCCGACGATGCACTCTGCGCCGTGCTCGTGCGCCAGCTTGCTGATTTCGTCGCCGCGCGTCTCGATGAAACCCAGGTAGGATGGGTTCTCGAACAAGACCGCCGCCGTCTTGGGCGAAATCTTGGCCCGCAAGGCGTTCAGGCTCATCTGCCCGGTCTGCCGGTCGTAATCTACCGGCGCGATTTCGATATCGGGCTCGCAATAGTCTCTGATTTTGGAAAGCTTGTCGGCGCTGATCGTCGCGGGCACGAGCGCCTGATGTCGGCCCGTCATCCGGGCGGCCATGCGAATCGCTGTGGCCGTCGCCTGAAAGCCATCATACGTCGGCACGTTGACCGCGTCCATGTCGAGCAGCTCGCCCATCATGCTGGTATATTCAAAGAGCGCCTGGAATCGCCCGTGGTCTTCGTAAGGCTCGCCGGCGTAAGCGGTCAGAAATTCGGTACGGCTGTTGACCTCGTCGCAGACGGCCGGCACGTAATGTTGCGAACAGCCCGCGCCCAAGAAGCTGAGATAGTCTTGGCAGCTCTTGTTCTTGGCGAGGATCTGCTCGACGTGCCGCCGCAAGGCATACTCGGATAAGAAAGGCTCGGGGAGATTCATGCTCCGCTTGAGTCGGAGCGAGTCGGGGATGTCTTGATAAAACTCGTCCACGCTCTGCGCCCCGACAGCTTGCAGCATCTCGGCTTGAACCGCCGGCGCAGAGTTGGGGATGTAGGGATAGACGATCGCTTTTTCTTCGCTCATGGATGACTCCTCCTATTGTGTGTCGTTCGGTCGGGAGCTACAGAATTACAAGAGGGATGTGCCTGTTGGGTATTGTAAGTGAAGTCGAATCTTGCCTGTCAGTGTCAAATGTCATGGGCCGCCATTCCAAATGACACTCTTAGAGGCGAGCCGGCAACTCGCCTCTACTTGACCGGACAGACCAATCACGCTACAATGCCCGCGCGAGGGAGATGAACCCATGAAGCCCAGGTCGAATCTTTGGATTGAAAAAGACGGCGAGGTGGTGTTGAGCCAGTGGCGCGTGAACCTCTTGCGCACGATTGACCAGACCGGCTCGATCAACGCCGCCGCCGAAAAGATGAAAGTGTCGTATCACCGCGCCTGGGAAAAACTCCACGAGATGGAGACGCGCCTGGGTGTGGCGCTCGTCGAAACGCAGACCGGCGGCGTGCACGGCGGCGGCGCGCGGCTCACTCTCGCCGCGCGTGACTATATCGCCCGTTTTGAGCGCTTCTGCCAGGGCATGGACGAGCTCGTCGCGCGCCGCTTTGAAGAAGCGTTTGGCCCGCAGTGACCCCCGGCGTAAAACGTGATATGACGTTTCACGCCTCACTCACAAAAGGATGACTCATGCAACCCAAAATCCAGTTACTCTCGCAAGAAATGGTTGACAAGATACTGTCCGAAGCGTTCACGCTGATGCGCGAGCCAGGCATCAAAGTACAGTGCGACGAGGCGCGGGCGTTACTGGCCGATCACGGCGCGACGGTAAAAGGCGAGGTTGTCCGCATCCCGGAATCGCTCGCTCGCAAGGCGCTGGCTAGCGTGCCGCACGAGTTTGACTTGTACGACCGCCATGGCCGCGCCTGTGTTCACTATGGCGGCGACGCCGTGCACTTTGACCCCGGCTCGTCAGGCGTTCACATCCTCGATCCAGACACACTGGAGCACAAAAGCTCAATGACGGCGGACCTGGCGCGCATCGTCATGGTGACAGAAGGTCTGTCCCAGTTTGCCGCGCAGAGCACGTCCGTCGTCTGCAACGACGTCGCCCAAGACATTGGCGACATGTATCGCCTGTTCGTCGTGCTCTCGTATTCCAGCAAGCCCATCGTCACCGGCGCGTTCACGTCTCACACCACGCAGGTGATGATTGACATGCTGGCGGCGGTCTCGGGCGGGCGCAAGGCATTAGCCGAGCGGCCTCGCGCGGTGTTTGACGTGTGCCCCTCGCCGCCGCTGATCTGGAGCGAGTTTGGCGCGCAAAACTTGATGGACCTGGCGCGCGCTCGCGTGCCTGCGGAAATCATCTCGATGCCGCTGGCGGGAGCGACTGCGCCCGTGACACTGCTCGGCTCGATTGTCCAGCACGCGGCGGAATCTATCAGCGGCATTGTGATTCACCAGCTTGCGAACGCTGGCGCGCCCCTCGTGTGGGGCGGCGCTCCGGCCATCTTTGACATGCGCCAGGGGACGACGCCGATGGGCGCGGTCGAGACGGCGATGATTGACGCGGCTTACGCGCAGGTCGGCAAGTCGCTGGGGCTGCCCACGCACGGTTACCTGTGCGCAAGCGACGCCAAGGTCGTGGACGCGCAAGCCGGACTCGAATCCGGCGTGACGGCCATGATCGGCGCGCTGGCGGGCCTCAACATGATCAGCGGCGCGGGAATGCTCGACTTTTTGGCGTGCTTTAGCGTCGAAAAATTGGTGATTGACGCCGAAGGCATTGCGATGGCGCAGCGAATGCTGGCGGGCATCGAGCAGCGCACGCCGACGCTGGCGACCGAGATGTTTGCGGGCATTGCTTTCAAGGGCGACTTTCTCAAGCAAAAGATCACGCGGCAACTGTTCGCTCAAGAACAGCACTTGCCGTCGTCCGTGATTGATCGCGGCTCGATCCGCACGTGGCAACAGGGTGGAAGCCTCGATACGTTCGGTCGCGCCAAAGCGCGCGTCAAGGAACTGCTCGCCAGTTATCAAAAGCCCGCGCTTGCCCCGGAAGCCGAATGTGAATTGCGCGGCATCGTCGAGCGAGAAGCGAAAAAGGCGGGGATGGATAGGCTGCCTGTTCTGCCGTAGAGCGTGAAGCGAAAAGCGTAGAGCGATCTGCGATACGCGACGCACAACAAAAAACCACAATTGGAGCAAATTACATGGAAACCATTCTTTCGTCCAAAACCAAAACCGTCGTCATCAGCCCGGATAAACCGTTCGTCGTCATCGGCGAGCGAATCAACCCGACCGGGCGCAAAAAGCTGGCCGAGGAAATCGCGGCCGGCGATTTTTCCCGCGTGCGTTCCGACGCGCTGGCGCAGATCGAAGCCGGCGCGCACGTGCTGGACGTGAACTCGGGCGTGCCCGGCGCAGACGAGCCGGCCATCATGCGCCAGGCGGTGCAGATGGTGATGGAGACGGTGGACGCGCCGCTGTGTTTCGATTCGCCCAATCCCGCTGCGCTGGAGGCGGCACTTGCCATCTATTCCGGCAAGGCGCTCATCAATTCGACGACGGGCGAAGATGCGGCGCTCGAGCGCGTGCTGCCGCTCGCCAAGAAATATGGCGCGGCGTTCATCGGCCTGTGCAACGACGATCACGGCATCTCCCAGGACCCGCTCGTGCGGCTGGAGGTGGCGCGCAAAATCATTAATCGCGCCGCCGATTACGGCATCCCCGCCGCCGACATTGTGATCGATCCGCTGGTGCTGACGGTCGGCGCGGACTCGAACGCGGGCAAGGTCACGCTGGAAACGATTCGCCTGATCCGCCAAGAGCTGGGCGTCAACATTTCGGCGGGCGCAAGCAACGTGTCGTTCGGCCTGCCGGATCGGCCCGCGCTCAACGCCGCGTTCATGGCGATGGCGATGGCGATGGGCATGGACGCCGCGATCACCAATCCGCTCGAGCCGGTCGTCCACACAGCCATCCTCGCCGCCGACCTGTTCCTGGGTCACGACGCTTACGGTGGGCGGTGGATCAAGGACTTTCGCAAGCGCGAGAAAGCCAAGACAGTAGGCAAGTAGACAAGGATGACCAACTACTTCCTTGTCTACTTTTCCATGAAATGCCATGATAAGCCGTAACGACCTCCGCGATTACGGGCTGCTGACCCTCGGCGCTGTCGTCCAAGCCGCCTCGATGGACTTGTTCCTCGTGCCCGGCAAGGTCGCCTCCGGCGGACGCTTCGCGGCGGGCTATCTATCGTGCTCAATCACTTGACCGGCCTGCCCATCGGGATGATGGTGCTGGCGATGAATATGCCGCTGTTTGTGTTCGGCTGGCGTCACCTGGGCGGGCGGCGCCTTTTCGTCCGCACGATCTTTACCGTGGCGCTCTATAGCGTGCTGATTGACCTGGGCCTGCTCGTCATACGCGGCGGGCCGACGTAGAACTCGATGCTCAACGCGCTCGCTGCGCGTGGCGGCGTGGTCGGCGGGATCGGGATGGGCCTCACGTTCCTGGGGCAAGGCACCGCCGGCGGCACGGACATCCTGGCGCGCGTGTTGGCGCGGATACGCGGCATTCCACTTTCGCAAAGTTACCTGTTCACCGACGCGCTGGTGATCCTGCTGGCAGGCGCGGTCTTTGGCTGGGAGCAGGCGCTGTATGCCATGATCGCGCTCTACGTCAGCGGCGTGGCGGCTGAGGTCATCACCGAAGGCGCCGGCATTGTCCGCACGGCGATCATTGTGAGCGGCAAGCCGCGCGAGGTGGCCGACGCGATCTTGCGCGAGATGGAGCGCGGCGCGACCGGGCTGCACGGCGAGGGTATGTACACGCATCAAGCGCGCACAGTGTTGTTCGTCGTCATCAGCCGCAGCAAAGTGGCGCGACTCGAGGCCATCATTCACGAGGTGGACCCGGAGGCGTTCGTGGTAATCGGCCAGGCCAACGAGGCGTTGGGCGAAGGGTTCAGGTCGCTGAAAGAGTAAACCTGCGCGCTTGGCGTCCTTTGCGTCTTGCGGTTAAAATTGGTTGCGGCGCGCGGCGAGGCGCACTATGGAAATCGAAGCGAAATTTGTTCTGCCTGACTTGGAAACCTGGCGGCGGCTACAGGCGGCGGATAGTCTGGCCGGTTTTGCCCTGTCGGCATCTCGCGTCAAGCGCGTGCGCGATACCTACCTGGATACCGCCGAGCGAAAAATCCTGGCCGCCGGCTACGCCTGCCGCAGGAGAGAGCAGAGTGACGGCATACTGATCACACTCAAGAGCTTGAACGACTCTCAGGGTACTATCCATCGGCGGGAAGAACTGGAGGTCATGCTGCCGTCTGAGCAGTCGCAGATTCCCGTCGGGGAATGGCCAGCCAGCCTGGCGCGCGAGCGGCTCACCCAGTGGATTGGCCAGTCGCCGCTGACGCCACTCTTTGAGCTGCTACAGACGCGAATCGTTTGCAACGTCACACAGGGCAAGCGGCTGGTGGCCGAGCTGAGCCTGGACGATGTGTGTCTGACAGTAAGCGACAGACGGCAAGCTTACCGCGAGCTGGAAGTGGAACTCAAATCAGAAGGCAACGAAGCTGACCTGATGAGCCTTGTAGCCTGCTTGCGAGACGAATGGGGGCTGCAATCCGAGCCTCGATCCAAGTTTGAGCGGGCCATGGCCTTTCTGCAAGAATAAATTGAGCAAGATAGTGATCAAAACCATGTCCCCTTACGATAACCCCGATAGTCTTCTCTGTAACATGATCCCAATGCCACTTCACTGTGACATGTAATGTTTAGCGGCGCGAATCGCGCAGCGCGCAAGTCCATTTGCCAGAATGTATCACTTGGGTTAGAATGACGCGCGCGCAAGTCCGACGGCGAAGGCCGTCATTTAATGAAAGGAGACTGCCCCAGCATGGAACAGCCATCCAGCACACCCGCTGTTAACCCGCCTGCGCCCTCCGAACCGCCTCGCAAAGCTAAAAGGCTAGGAGAATCATCCGGCGGGCTACTTGCTGCTACCATCACCCTCGGCGGACGCAGCATATCCCTGGTCGCCATCTTGGCCGGCGTCGCCGTGTTGGTGGTACTGGCCATCTTGATTTTGCCGCCTGTCCAGCTTCCGGCGCGCATCTCGTGGCTCGGCTGCACCGAGATTTCGGCCAAATCGCCCAGCGCTGACGGGCCTGACGGACTGAACGTTTCGCTCGCCGACTCGAACGGCGGGTCGCTCCGGCTCAAAATGGGCCGCACCCCACAAGAGAAACTGCCGGCTGCGGCGCTCAAAGCGATGCCGCCTCAATGGACACCGCTCAGCCCGATGTACCAGACCGGCGCGTGCGGCGACAACAAGGCTTTAATAGTTCTCAGTGTTCCAGCAACAATAGACGCCGCCTCAGCCGATACGATTGATCTGGTCTCGTGGGATGGCAAGAGCTGGCAATGGGTGGGCGGCCAAGCCGACTTTCCCAACAGCGCCGTCGTGGCTCAACTCGGCTCGCTCCCGCCCAACGTGATGGCCGTGCAGACCGCACCGGTCGCGCCCGTCGTTGGAGCAGAGTTGGCATCCGACGCGCCCATCAGCGATAAAGCCGCGCTGGTGGTCAACGAATATGCTGTGCCCGCGTTCCTCATCGCCAACGACGGAACGCTGCAAGGCGACGTGGCTGACCTGCCCGCGCCGATTGAGGGCGCGCAAGCGATGTGGGCCGTCACGCGCAACTGGGCGCCCGATGGAGCGGTGAACGCGGCGATGGTGGAGGACGTGCTGATAGACGCCAGGCTGCGCGCCGCGCACGTCAAGGCGTTGACAGAAGTCGCCACGCGCAGCAAGTATGACGGAATCATGGTGGATTATCGCGGCCTCTCGTCTGATTCGCGCGCGGCGTTCACCAAATTCATCACCGAGCTGGCGGCCTCGCTCCACAAGAACCAAAAGCGGCTCGCCGTCGTTCTCCCTCAACCCGTGCAGCGCGGCGGCGAGTGGGACACTGCCGGCTACGACTGGCAAGCCATCGGCGCGGTGGCCGATGTGGTACAGGTTGATGCGCCAAACGACCCGGCCGCTTTTACGTCGCGCCGCGTTGAAAACATGCTGCGCTGGGCAGTGGGACAGGTCAACCGCGTCAAGTTGCAAGTCGCGATCCCATCCACCAGCGTCAAGCAAACGGGCAACATCGTGCAAACGATTTCGCACGAAAATGCGCTCGAGCCATTCAAGACCGTCACAACGTTGCCCGCCGCCCGTGATGTCAGTCCGGGCGCGGAGGTGAAATTTACGCTGGGTGACAAGCCCGGCGTCGAGTACGACGAAGCCTCGCGCATGTACCGCTACACGCTCACCGCCAGCGATGGCGTGACGAGCACCATCTGGCTCAACACGGGCGCGTCGCTTTCGCAAAAGCTGGGCCTGGCGCTTCGCTTCAATCTGCGCGGCGCAATGGTCAAAGGGCTTTTGACTTTTCAAGAGCCGGGTGTGTGGCCTGCGTTGGAGCAATATCAAGCCCAGGCGACTGCCGCAATTCCGGCCAGGCTTCAGGTAGTGTGGACAGTGCGGAGCGCAGATGGCGCCCAGTTGCCTGGCGGCGCTTCGACGCTGACCGACACGACCTACGTCTGGACCGCGCCGACGAATCCGGGCAAGTACACGATTGCGGCGGCGTTGCCCGGCAGCGCCACGCGCGGCGAGCTGGGCATCAACGTGGTGCAGCCCACGCCGGCGCCCACGCCTCAGCCCGCTACCACTCCGCCGCCCGGCGCAACGAGTAAATGCCCAGATGCCAAGTTCGTCGCCGATGTGACCGTGCCCGATAATTCGCAATTCGACAAGAGCAAGGAATTTGTCAAGACCTGGAAGGTCAGCAACAGCGGCGCGTGCGATTGGCCCGCCGGGACGTTGGCTGCTTACGCCTCCGGCGAAAAAATGGGCGCGCCCGATAACGTTCAGATCGGCGCGGTCAAAGTGGGCGAGACTGTTCAAGTCAGCGTAAAGATGAAGTCACCAGACAAGGACGGCAATTTCCAGGCCACATGGCGGCTGATGGACGACAAGGGCAACTTGTTTGGCGAACAGATGACAGCGGTCATTATCGCCGGACAGCCGCAGGCCGCGGCCTCGGGCGGCGGCGCTGCGCCTCCACCGGTCCCGGCTGGGACAGCCGGCGGCCTTGAGTTGGGCGGACAAGTAGATAGCTTTAATTACCCTGACAAGATGCACTATGCCGGGATGAACTGGGTCAAGCACCAGGTTCCTTGGGGTCCAGGCGCCATTGCCTCCGAAGTTGCCGGTACCATTAACGCCGCGCACGCCAAGGGCTTTAAGGTCTTGCTGAGCGTGCTGGGCGGAGCGGGCGATGCCAAGCCGGTCAACTTTCCATCCTACGCTGCGTTCGTCGGCGGGCTGGCAGCGCTGGGACCGGATGCTATCGAAATCTGGAACGAAGAAAACATTGAGCGCGAATGGCAGAAGGGTACGATCAACGGGGCGACATATACCGAGTTGTTGAAACAGTCGTACAATGCGATCAAGAATGCCAATCGCAACGTGATGGTCGTCAGCGGCGCTCTTGCGCCGACGGGATATGCGGGCGCAGCCGGCTGCATCCCCGAATTATGCAACGATGACACTTTTCTTGCCCAGATGGCGGCCGCAGGAGCAGCCAATTACATGGATTGTGTTGGTGTACACCACAATGCTGGCGCCACATCTCCTTCCGCAACCAGTGGTCACCCCAGCGCCTATCACTACTCGTGGTACTTTATGCCCACGCTAAATCTGTACTACAACGCCTTCGGACGCAAGGCTTGTTTTACCGAGTTCGGATATCTCTCGCCGGAAGGATATGGCGGGTTACCGCAAAACTTTGCTTGGGCACGGAACACGACGGTCGCACAGCAAGCGCAGTGGCTGGCCGAGGCT